>Ga0169931_10003113_pt1 | contig 26568 bp, 29 predicted proteins | sample Kivu_15m_20L_FD_129675 | JGI IMG/M metagenome (GOLD analysis project Ga0169931, IMG submission 129675) | Freshwater microbial communities from Lake Kivu, Western Province, Rwanda to study Microbial Dark Matter (Phase II) - Kivu_15m_20L... | ecosystem: Environmental > Aquatic > Freshwater > Lake...
GTCTGAGGCGGTCAAGGCGCACAACGATCTCGAGTCGCGGCGCACCACGGGCTGCACGATTCTGTTGCCCTGAGTTCGCGCTTCGTACGATGCCCGAGACTGCGTCTGGCGACGCCTCCGCGCAGCTCGGCATCGCTTCCGATCGGGAGCGGCGCTTCGGCAGCCTCAGCCGTCTCTACGGCGAGCAGGCGCAGCATCGGCTGGCCGCAGCCCATGTCTGCGTGGTCGGCATCGGGGGCGTCGGTTCCTGGAGCGTTGAGGCGCTGGCCCGCAGCGGCGTGGGCCGCCTCACGCTGATTGATCTCGACCACATCGCTGAGTCAAACATCAATCGGCAGGTGCATGCTCTGGATGCCACCCTGGGTGCGTCCAAGATCGAGGTCATGCGCGATCGCATCGTCCAGATCTCTCCCGATTGTGCCGTCGATGCGGTGGATGACTTCGTGACTGCCGGTAACGCCGGGCAGCTGATTCCCAACGATGCCTGGCTGATCGATGCGATTGATCAGCCGCGCGCGAAGGCGGCCATGATCGCGCTGGCGCGCGGCAGAGGGCAGCCGGTGGTGGTGTGTGGCGCAGCGGGGGCTCGCACTGATCCGCTTGCGCTTGCCCGCGATGATCTTGCGCTCACGCGAGGCGATGCGTTGCTTGCATCCGTTCGAGCGCGGCTTCGGCGCGAGCATGGTTTTTCTCGCGAGGCAGGGCGGCGCTTCGGGGTGGTGGCAATCTATTCACGTGAGGTTCCGCGCGGTGCCCCACCCGCAGCGTGTGAGCCTGGCGCACCGCTTGCCTGCGCAGGCTATGGCTCTGCGGTCACGGTGACGGGCGCGATGGGCTTTGCCGCAGCCGCCTGGGTTATTGACGCGATCGTGCGTCAAGCCAGCTGACGATTCCCTCGGCGTTCAAAGGCAGATCAAGCGCAAGCAGGTCAAGCAGTCGACGCTCGGGCAGCGTGACTCCATGCGCGCGCAGTTCCGCGATCAGAAGGGCCGTCAGGTCAGACTGGATGTTCGATGCGCGTGCCTGCCCGGCAGACTGGTGCGCGAGACCGATATCGGCATAACGTCGCGTGAGTCGCTTGAGCGTATCGCCGATACGCTGCACGTCGCGCACCGCCGAGTAATGGGTGAGCAGGATCGCCTCGGGTTCAAGCGCCAGCATCCGGTCGATGGTGCTGCAGAGCACCTCGGGTTCAAATTGCACTGGCGTCGATGATGGAAACGCAAAAGCGCGGCCATCCACATCGAACTCGCGATAAGAAATCCCGAAAGTATCGCCAGCGAAAATCCAGCCGCTTGCCTCATCGCGAACCATCACATGATGACGGGCGTGACCGGGCGCATCGAAGCTTCGCAGCAGGCGCCCGGCGAGTCGAATCTCAAGCCCGTCGCTTGCCTCGACCACGCGCGCAGCCGGCACCGGATCGATCCGGCCATACATCCGCTCAGCGTCGGCCGCACCGTAGACGTCACAGGTCGCCTGCCAGAGGCGCGTGGGGTCGATCATGTGGCGCGCGCCCCGTGGATGCACGACCAGCCGGGCTGACGGCAAGGCTGCCATCAGCGTGCCCGCGCCGCCCGCGTGATCGAGGTGCACGTGAGTGAGTACCACCCAGTCGATCTCGCCCGGTTCGAGGCCCAGCGCGGCGATTGCGGCGAGAATTCGCGGCACGCTGTGTCGCGTGCCGGTGTCAACGATCGCGCCACGACCGGCCTCAACGATCAGATGAACCGCGTCGAACCGATCTCGGATGTAGCCCGAGTCGAGGGCGAAGATGCCGTGGCCGATCGGCGTCGGTAGCGAAACGGAAGTCGTCATGACGGGGTTCCAGATCGATTGTTCGGAGGGACTGCGATAGACTGCCTTGAGGCGTTCGCGCGGGGCGGGCGCATGCCGCAGTGGGGCACCGTAGCCATGAATCTTGCCGAAATCCAATCGTTTGTGTCGCGCCGCTGGGATGAGGACATCATCGCCCGGCTGGTTGACTATGTGAAGGTACCCGCCAAATCGCCCGCTTTTGATGCCAGTTGGGCCGCGCATGGGCATCTTGCCCGGGTGATCCAATCGGCTGAGGCTTGGTGTCGCGCGCAGGGCATTGCCGGCATGAAGCTCGAGATCGTCTCAATCGATGGGCTTACGCCGTGCCTGTTTTTTGATGTGCCCGCCACCCAGGGGTTGGGCAACGACCACAGCGTGATGTTTTACGGCCACCTCGACAAGCAGCCCGAAATGGTGGGTTGGCGCGAGGGGTTCGGCCCCTGGACACCGGTGATCGAAGACAGACGCCTTTACGGACGCGGCAGCGCCGACGACGGCTATGCGGTCTACTCGGCGCTCACGGTCATTGCGGCACTCGACCGCCAGGGCATCGCACGGCCCCGCTGTGTGGGACTGATCGAAACCTGCGAGGAAAGTGGCAGCCCCGATCTGCCGGCCTACCTTGAGTTGCTGGCGCCACGTCTGGGGCAGGTGCAGCTGGTTGCCGGCCTGGACTCCGGCTGCGGCAACTACGAGCAGCTCTGGGTCACCACCTCGTTACGCGGCCTGGTGGGCGGCGTGCTCAGTGTGGAGATTCTGGATGAGGGCGTGCACTCGGGCATGGCGAGCGGCATCGTGCCGTCGTCATTTCGGATAGCACGCCACCTGCTGTCTCGCATCGAAGACTCCAAAACCGGGCGTGTGCTTTTGCCTGCGCTTCATGCCGACATTCCGTCCGAACGACTTGACCAGGCGCGCGCCGCAGGCGACATCCTGGGCAATGCGGTCTGGCAGCAATTTCCCTGGGTGGGTTGCAGTCACGGGCCAGAGCCTCACGCGCACGCCATGCCCACCACCACCGATCCGGTGGAAGCCATCCTGAACCGCACCTGGCGGCCGGCGCTGTCGGTCACGGGTGCGGCGGGATTGCCCGCGCCCGATGCGGCCGGCAATGTACTGCGGCCGCGCACGGTGCTGAAGCTCTCGATGCGGATTCCGCCCACCGTCAATGCCGAAGCCGCCACGCTCGCCATGCGTGAAGCGCTTGAAAATGATGCGCCGTATCAGGCGCGGGTTCGCTTTCAGGCTGACTGGGGCGCAACCGGCTGGAATGCACCGCCCACCGCCGGCTGGCTTGAGCGGGCGCTGCGCGAGGCCTCGCTGGGCGCGTTCGGGCGCGACCCCGCCTGGTTTGGTGAGGGCGGCACGATTCCGTTCATGAACATGCTGGGCGAGCATTTCCCGCAAGCCCAGTTTCTGATCACGGGCGTGTTGGGGCCGCGCTCGAATGCGCATGGCCCGAATGAATTTCTTGATATTGAGTACGCGAAGAAACTGACCACCGCCGTCGCGTCGGTGGTTGCGGCGGTGCGCTAACGCCCGACCTTGCCGTGATCGCCCACGCCTGAGGTTTCCTCCGGGCTTGCCCGTGGGCTGCCGGTGGCCTCATCGGGGAATGCGAAGTGCAGGCGCTGGGGCGCGGCGGACGCCTGCGCACCCAGCGTGACGCTGCGTTCGCGCACGGCGTTTGCGTGTCTTGCCTCGATTTTCCAGGTGCCCGCAGGCAGCTTCAGCACGCAGATCGGGCCATCGGCCACCACCTCGAGCCCGCGCGTCGCGTCGGCACTTGAAACGACGCGCAGCGCAACGTCGGCCACCAGGGTGCCGCGCGTGCCCGCCGCAAACAGCAGCACAGCGTTGGCGCGAGCCTCAAGCGCCTTCAGGGTCTGACGTTCCTCAAAGCCAATGCCGCCGCAGGCCCAGCCGATTGATTCCTGTTCCCGCCAGGCGGGCGACTGCGCCCAGCCTGATGAGGCGGTAAGTGTCAGCGCAAGCAGCAGGCCCGCGTGCAGTGTCTTTGCCAACGGCATCTCGCTCAGACTCCCTGGGTGAGCATGGCACGGATCTCCCGGAGCTTGGCCTTCAGTTTTGCCGTGTGCTCGGGGCCAACCCGGATCATGATGCGCTGGCCCACCGAGCGGCGTTCCAGTGAGCTTTCTGCAAACACATAGAGCACCCGGGGCTGTTCAAGAAAGACGGCCCCGGCGGGTGAGGGCGCGGAAAGCAGATCATCGATCACCTGAACAACACGGTCATTGAAGTGCCCTTCCGGGTAGCCGATCGATCGGTAGGATTTCTGGAACAGCGGATAGAACCGTTTGTACACCGACACCAGTCGGCGGGCATCGATGCCGGCCGCGAAGGCGACAAACGCGTCGTAGCGACGGGCATTCTGCGCGGCAATGGCTGCTTCGCCGTCGCGCCGCTCGATGACGAAAGACCCTGGCATGGCGACCACCGCGCGATATTGCATCGACATGCTGTCGCTGGGCAGGTTGTCGATGGTGAGGACGAATCGCTGCACCACATCGGAGGGCAGCACGAGCCGAAGCCACTGCTCGCGTCCGCCCAGTGCGCCAAGCGCGGCGGCGAGCGCCTTGTCTGACGCGGCCGCGTCAAGATTGGCCGTAGCGGGGTCGATTGGCGACTCGACGCCCAGCACGCGTTCGATCGGGTAACGCGGCGTGCCCGGCGCGGATACCGCAGCGGTTCCCGCGTCGGCGCTCGCGTCGGCGCTCGCGTCGGTGCGTGCGCCTGCGCCTGCGCCTGCGCCTGCGCTAGTCGTGCCGCCAGCGCTGTCCGGCAGCGTGCCGGGTGCTGCCGGGGCGGGCGGCGTGAGGCCTGCCTTGGGCGCAGTGGAAACCGCTCCGGGCGCGCTTCGCCTGGGGTCGGGTTTCATCAGCAGCCAGGCTGCAACAACGAGCCCCGCGGCCACCACCACCAGAACCAGCCAGATCCACCAGCGCCGCGACGGTGCGAGCCCCTCGGTCGGTGGCGGGCCGGCGACAGGTGCGGGGGAATTCATGGAGGGCTCCGACAGGTCAGGTGAGATTGAAAGCGTATCACCGCAGCGATGATCCGATCAGCGTATCACCGCAGTCGGTTGCCGGGAATCCCGGGCCTGAAACTTGATATTGTTCAGGCGTCCAGGCAGTTTGCGGTCGCCCGGCTTGCCCCCGTTCAAGGCCTTGTTAACATAGTTGCTGTGATGGCCACCACTTTGCGGCCGTTCGTCGCCCGGAGAATTGATCCATGAAACTGCAAGGCGTTCATCATGCTGCCTACCGTTGCCGCGATGCGCGTGAAACGGTGCATTGGTATCGCGACAATCTGGGCATGGACTTCGTGCTGGCAATTGCCGAGAACCACGTGCCATCCACCAAGGCGCCCGATCCCTACATGCATGTATTCCTCGACGCGGGCGGTGGCAATGTGCTTGCATTTTTTGAGCTGCCGAACTCGCCCGAGATGGACTTCGATCCCAACACGCCGCGCTGGGTTCAGCACATCGCTTTCAAAGTGGACAGCCCCGCCACGCTCGAGGCGATGCGAGACCGTCTGGTTGCCGGTGGAATTGAGGTGATCGGGCCGGTGGATCACACGCTGTTCAAATCAATCTATTTCTTTGACTGCAACGGGCACCGCCTCGAGCTTGCCGTCGACACCACAACCGACGCCATGCAGCGCCGTCTTGATGAGGTCAAATGGCAGATGCTTGACGAATGGGCCCGCACGCGCCGTGCGCCGCAGCATGCGGCCTGGCTTCACGAGCCCGAATTCGCTGAAGCGGCGAAGCCCTGAGCACGCCGGATTGTCATGAAAACATTCACCCCGCCTCGCTACGCCTGGCGTCCCGCCCCCGAGCAGCAGGGCGTTGTTGAATCACCCCACCCGGTGGTCGTCATCGGCGCGGGTCCAGTCGGGCTGACGGCAGCGCTTGACCTCGCGGCGCGAGGCGTCCGTGTGGTGGTGCTCGACGACAACGACACGGTCAGCGTCGGTTCGCGTGCGCTGTGTTATGCCAAGCGCACGCTCGAGGTCTGGGACCGTCTTGGTTGCGGCGAGGCCGTGGCGGCCGATGGCGTGCGCTGGCAGGTCGGCAAGGTGTTTTTTCAGGACGAAATGGTGTATCGCTTTGACCTGCTGCCTGAGCCCGATCACAAGATGCCGGCCATGGTCAATCTGCAGCAGTACCACCTTGAGCAAACCCTGGTTGAGCGTTGTCTGACCAGCGATCTCATCGACATGCGCTGGCGGCATCGCGTGGTGTCGCTTGAACAGAACGATCAGACGGTGCTGCTCGGCGTGGACACACCCGAGGGCCGCTACACCACCGAGGCGATCTGGGTCATTGCCTGCGACGGCGCAAACAGCGAGGCCCGTGCAATGGTCGGTGCGCCCTTCACCGGGCAGGCGTTCCAGGATCGATTCCTGATTGCCGATGTACTGATGAAGGCCGAGTTTCCAACCGAGCGCTGGTTCTGGTTCGATCCGCCGTTTCATCCGGGTCAATCTGCCCTGTTGCATAAGCAGCGCGATAACGTCTGGCGAATCGATTTTCAGCTTGGCTGGGACGCCGATCCTGTCGAGGAACGAAAACCCGAGCGGGTCGAGGCGCGCGTCAGGCAAATGCTCGGTCCCGACGCCGACTTTGAACTTGAATGGGTGTCCATTTATCAGTTCGCCTGCCGCCGTATCGATCGGTTCCGGTACGGCCGTGTGCTGTTCGCAGGAGATAGCGCGCATCAGGTATCGCCGTTTGGTGCGCGAGGCGCCAATTCAGGCGTACAGGATGTCGATAACCTGGCCTGGAAGCTGCAGTGCGTGCTGGCAGGGATTGCGCCCGAGACCCTGCTTGATTCTTACCACGATGAGCGGGCGCTGGCCGCTGACGACAACATTCGGAACTCAACCCGCTCCACCGATTTCATCACGCCCAAGAATGCGTCGAGCCGCCTGTATCGTGACGCGGTGCTGGGCCTGTCGCGCGATCATGCGTTCGCCCGCCCACTGGTCAACAGCGGCCGGCTGTCGCTCCCCACACGCTACCTTGGGTCGTCGATCATCACCGATGACACCGATGCGTTCGAGGCGCCCTCGGCGGCGCCGGGATGCCCTTGCCCGGATGCGCCGGTTGAGCGTCCCGACGGCAGTTCGGGCTGGTTGCTCGACCATCTGGGCCGCGGTTTTACGCTGCTGGTGGTGGGGGCTGATCCAACCGATTCCAACGCCAACGCCAATGCAGAGCCCTTACCGCTTCCGGTGACCATGCTTCGGCTGGACCACGATCTGGTTGATCGTCGCGGCGTTCTGTCTGCTCGCTTCGATACCAGGCAGCAGGCGGTTTACCTGATCCGACCCGATCAGTTCATCGCTGCACGCTGGCGACAACCCTCAATGGCTGAGATCCGCCAGGCTCTGGCGCGCAGCCTTGCGATTCATTGAATGAATGATGATCGGAGACACGATGCCGCTCAACCTTGCTCCGAACATTCCCGACCCGGACGGCTTCTACCAGGAACTGATTGACAGCCAGCGCGACCTGGACGAGTCGGCCGCTGCCCTCATGAATGCCCGACTGGTGCTGTTGCTGGCCAACCATGTGGGCGAGCGCGACACGCTGCGTGAGGCGCTCAGACTGGCAAGGCCTCCGGCTCGCTGAACACCTTTCGCGCGGCTTCCTGAATCCTCTCGCGCAGCCAGCGGTGACCGGGCCGCAGCGCCTGGCGGCGCTGCCACAGAATGTCCACGTGCACGGGGGGCAGCTCAAACGGCAGCTTGCGCACCGCAAGCGAGCGCTCGAATCCGGTGGCGGCAACAAAGTGGCGGGGTACCACGGTGAGCAGGTCGGAGCGGGCCACGACCTGGCCCGCCGTGATGAACTGATTCACGGTGAGCATCACGCGCCGGCTGCGTTTCAGGTCAGACAGCGCCTCGTCAACAAACCCGATCGGTCGGCCGGAAAAACTGACCAGCAGATGATTGGCCGCACAGTAGGTATCAAGCGTCAGGTCCTTCGCGGCGAGCGGGTGGCCGCGTCGCATCACGCACACATACTCGCCGGTATACAGCCGGCTATGGCCGAAGCCTTCCGATACCCCCTCCATCTGCTGGAGCGCAAGTGCGGCGATGACCGCAGGGAAATAGCCGATCGCGACATCAATCCCCTTGGCCTCCAGCCACTCGCGTGGGTCGCGGGTGGTCAGCGGCAGGACCCGCAGGTTGATGCCTGGGGCCTGTCGCTCGATCAGCTTCAGTAAGGGCGGAATCAACATGGTGGCGGTTGAGTCTGCCATGGTGAGCAGAAAGCTCATCTGCGCGATGGCGGGCTCGAACGCATCGGGAGCAACCGCCGCTCGGAGTTGATCGAGCGCGGCCCGCACCGACGGCCACAGTGCTGTTGCATAGGGCGTGGGCTCGACCCCATATCCCGAACGCCGCACCAATGGGTCGCCCAGCGCGTCTCGCAGGCGCTTGAGCGCGTTGCTCGCGGCAGGTTGTGTCATCGACAGGTTGTCGGCGGCGCGCGTGAGATTGCGCTCGGCCATCAACTCATCGAATAAGCGCAGCAGATTGAGGTCGAGGGTACGAAAGTTCGCCATTGAAGCGCCGGTCTAACAATTCAAATTGATGATGATAAACATCATAAACATCAATTGGAAATATGTTTTGTCCGGCCCCACAATCCGTTCATAGCAAAAAACACTCCTCCTGCCTCGATACAAAGGATTCATCATCATGGCAACGCAATATGCTCTTTCCCACCCCGGCCTCGATCGTCTTGGGCGCAGCTACGACGCTGCGTGCGATATCGCCGCCGCGGTCAGTTCCGCGATAACCGGCTGGCAAGGCTGGCCCCGAATCGCCGCTGCCCTTGACACCTGGGGCCATGCGCGCGCCGAGGCGCTCGCCATGCAAGACCCTCGAGTTCGCGCCGAAATTCAGGCGGCTGCTCAGCGTATGACGTCCGAGGACGTTCGCTGAGGCGGTCTGCCCGATCCGTTGTCTCCTCCACCTCCACGAAGGTGGTTCGGCCTGCGGTGTTCCCGCAGGCCTTTTTTTGCTCAGGCGAGGGCAAACAGATCGTCGTGTTGAACCACCCGACCCTGGTGAATCCACTCGGTCAGGTGCTGGTCGATACTGCGTCGCTCGGCTGATTCAATCCAAAGCTCGGACGCTTCGGGTCGATACACGATTCTGGATCGTGTGAGCTGATCGAGTGTTCTGGGACCCTCGCGAAGCAGCGCCTCCAGGCGCGCCTCGCGAGCATCCAGCCTGGCGGTGAAGGCAGCAAGCAGCTGAAGGAACTCGGCGCGATCGCCAATGACGCCCTTGTGATGCGAGGTGATCCAGCAGCGGGCAGGAATATGCGCGATTTCGGCCAGCGTGCTTCGAAAAGCCGTCAGACTCGAGGTGGCGTCGCCGTAATACGGGCCAAAGCTCGACAGGTCGATGTCGCCGATGAAGGCAATGCCATGGGGCTCGACCAGCAGCACCGAATGCCCTGCGGTGTGTCCAGGCATGTGAATCGCGCGAATGCGAGCGCCACCCAGATCCCAGGACGCGTCGTTGTCGTAGCCGACCGCGTCGGGTCGGGGCGTGTAGCGAAACTCACGCCTGATTTTCTGATGCAGCTCATCGAGAACGGGCTGCGGATAACCATAGTGGGCAGCCAGCCCCGGCCAGCTTCGCGCAGCGTCAAGGTCGGCCTGATGAACATGCACCGGCACGTGGCTGAGTCTTTCGAGACCCGCCATGTGGTCCTCGTGCACGTGTCCCAGAACCACCAGATCGGCCTGGTCGATTCCGGAGTCTGCGGGCAAGCGCTGCGACACCAGGGGCGTGTCGAAAACGGCGATCGCGTCGGTGCCCCGCACGATCACCTGGTTGCCGTCGGGATATTTACCCGCGGACTCGCCAGGCCAGACGGTGACCGGGCCGATTTCAATCGCTGCAAGCATCGCGAACCTTTTCTGAGTGTGTCTCGGACGGGGGCTGGCGCGGGCGCACCGCCCGAACCGGCGCTCGCCTTAATTGCCGCTGGACTGGCATCATAGGCCCGATGAACGGGTCCGAGCCACCGTCCGACGCGGCCATCCCGCCCCCGCGGCCTGCGCTTCATGCATTCGCCTGGATGACGGCCAGTGGCGCAGCGATCTGTGGACTCAATTCGCTGATGAAATCGGTGTCGGTTGATCTCGATCCGATGCAGGCGCAATTCCTGCGGTCGCTGTTCGGTGTGGTGGCGATGCTGCCGGTGATCCTGTCGGCTGTCGCGACCAGTGGTCTATCGATCTGGTGGCCGCGATCGTTGTCGGGGCAGCTCTGGCGGGGCGTTGCCCACACCGGCGCGCTGTCGCTGTTTTTCATCTCGCTTCCCCATCTGCCCCTGTCGGATGCCACCGCGCTGGGATTCACCACGCCCATCTGGGTCATGCTGGGGGCAGCGCTCCTGTTGCGTGAGCGCGTGAGCCTCGCGCGCTGGGCCGCTGCAGGCGTGGGATTCGGCGGCATGCTGATCGTGATCGCCCCGCATTGGGGCCTGGGGTCGGGTAGCCTCTTCTGGTCAGTGGTGATGCTCTGCTCATCGCCACTGTTCGCAGCGTCCGCGCTGATCACCAAGTCGCTGACCCGCACCGAGCGTCCGCTCACGATCGTGGTCTGGCAGGGGCTCACCGTATCGGCCCTGTCAGCGCCCTTTGCCGTGGCGGTCTGGCAGATGCCCAGCCTTCGGCATTGGGTGATGCTTGCGACCTGTGGGGTGCTGGGTTCGATCGGTCATTACTGCATGGCCCGCGCATTCGCGCTTGCCAATGTGTCAGCAATGCAGCCGGTTCGGTTCCTGGACATGGTCTGGGCGGGCCTCTACGGCCTGCTGCTGTTTGGCGAATGGCCGGGCTTGCACGCGCTTGCAGGCGGTGCGCTGATCGTGTCGGCCACGGCCTGGATCGCGCAGCGGGAAGCACGATCGACTGCAGTCAGACCGCCGGTGTAGGATCGCGGTTCACCTTTTCGCCTGCGCCGATGCCTGTGCCTGCCCGTCTCCTCAACCCCCTGTTCCGCCTGTTTGAGCTGTTCATCGTCTGTTGTCTGGCGGTGATGGTGGTCATGGTGTTTGGCAATGTGGTGCTGCGGTATGCGTTCGATTCAGGCATCGCGCTCTCGGACGAGCTCTCGCGGTTTCTGTTTGTGTGGCTCACCTTCGTGGGGGCCGTCGTGGTGGCTCGTGAAAACGCGCATATGGGTGTCGAGACGCTGGTGGCGCGGTTCGGTCCGGGCGGGCGCCGGCTTTGCATGATCGTCTCCGACCTCCTGGTTCTCATCTGCTGCATCGTGTTCTTCTGGGGCACGTGGCGTCAGGCGCCGCTCAACGCCAGCAATGTCGCGCCGATCAGTGGCATCTCGATGATCTGGATCTATGGCGTCGGCTTTTTCACCAGTGTGGGCATTGGGCTGATCACCCTCGCGCGGCTCGCCCGCGCCCTTACCGGGCAGCTCGGCGAGCGCGAGTTGGCTGAATTTGCCGGTGAACTTGGTTCCAGTGAAGCGGCCTCGCTCAAGAGGCATCTCGAATGACGGTGGCGGTGTTTCTCGCGTCGCTGCTGGGAGCCATGGCAATCGGCATGCCGGTGGCGTTTGCGCTCATCGTGTGCGGTCTTGCGCTGATGCTCCATCTGGATCGATTCGATACCCAGATCGTTGCGCAGAACCTGATCATCGGCGCTGATAATTTTCAACTGCTCGCCGTGCCTTTCTTTCTGTTGGCCGGCGAACTCATGAACGCCGGGGGCTTGTCGCGCCGGATCGTCAAGGTTGCGGTCACGCTGGTCGGGCATGTGCATGGCGGGCTCGGCTATGTCGCCATTTTTGCTGCGGTCGTGATGGCATCGCTGTCGGGGTCGGCCGCCGCCGATACCGCAGCCCTTGCCTCCATCCTGATTCCGATGATGCGCGAAGCCGGCTACAACATGCCACGCTCGGCGGGGTTGATTGCCGCGGGGGGTGTCATCGCACCGGTCATCCCGCCCTCCATCGGCTTCATCATCTTCGGCGTCGCCGCCAATGTATCCATCACCCAGCTGTTTCTGGCCGGCGTATTTCCCGGCCTGCTGATGGGCGTATCGCTGGTGATCGCCTGGGCATGGGTGGTGCGGCGCGACAAGGTGTCGGTATTTCCGAAGGCGAGCTGGGGCGAGCGTCTGCGGGCTGCGGTCGACGGCATCTGGGCGCTGGCGATGCCCGTCATCATTCTCGGCGGCATCAAGTTCGGTGTGGTCACGCCCACCGAGGCTGCGGTACTCGCAGCGGTGTATGCGCTGTTCGTCGGGCTGTTCATCTATCGCGAGTTGAAGCTTTCTCAGCTCTACCGGGTGATGCTGATTGCGGCCAAGACCACTGCGGTGGTGATGTTCCTGGTGGCATCGGCGCTGGTATCGGCCTGGCTGATCACGCAGGCCAACATTCCAGCCGAGCTTGCTGGCGTCCTGGCGCCGTTTCGAGAGCATCCCAAGCTGCTGCTGCTCATCATGATGCTGCTGGTGCTGGTGGTGGGAACCGCGCTCGACTTCGCGCCCACGGTGCTGATCCTCACGCCCGTGCTGATGCCGGTGGTGAAGGCGGCAGGCATCGACCCGGTTTATTTTGGCGTGCTGTTCATCATGAACAACGCGATCGGCCTGTTAACCCCGCCGGTGGGCATCGTGCTCAATGTGGTCAGCGGCGTCGCCCGGATGCCGATGGGAGCGGTCATTCGGGGGGTGACCCCTTTCCTGATCGCTCAGGTTACGGTATTGCTATTGCTGGTGGCTTTCCCTGAGTTGGTGACCGTGCCGCTGAAGTGGCTGCGCGGTCGCTGATCATTCAAGTTCGATAACAAAGGAGACAGATGATGAAATCGACGATTCGACGCGGCGCCCTGCGGCCAGCCCTTGCTGCCTTGTCGCTTGCCTTTGGGGCGGCGCTCACGGCCCCCGCCCATGCGCAATTTGCCGAGCGCACCATCCGTGTGTCCAACGGCGTCAATCAGGACCACCCGGTCGGTAACGGCGTTGCCAAAATGACGGCCTGCGTCAACCAGCGCTCAGGCGGCAAGATGAAGCTGCAGGCGTTCTGGGGCGGCGCGCTGGGCGGCGATCTGCAGGCCACGCAGGCGCTTCGCTCAGGCACTCAGGAAATGGTGATCACGTCCTCCTCGCCGCTGGTGGGCATCGTGCCCGAGCTGGGAGTGTTTGATCTGCCATTCCTGTTCCAGAATGAAGCCGAAGCCGACAAGGTGCTGGACGGCGATTTCGGCAAGTTCATTTCCGGCAAGATGCCGGCCGCCAATCTGGTGAACCTGGCCTGGTGGGAGAACGGCTTTCGCAATCTCACCAACTCGCGTCGACCCGTTGGCAAGTGGGAAGATCTGCAGGGCGTCAAGGTAAGGGTCATGCAGAACAATATCTTCCTGGACACCTTCCGTACGCTCGGCGCCAATGCGGTGCCGATGGCCTTCGGCGAGGTGTTTACCGCGCTTGAAACCCGCGCCATCGATGGCCAGGAAAATCCGTTCGTCACCATCGACACCTCGAAGTTCTATGAGGTGCAAAGGTTTCTGTCGGTCACGCGCCATGCTTACACACCGTTCATGGTGCTGTACTCCAAGCCGCTGTGGGACAAGCTGTCCAATGACGAACGTGGTGCGCTCTCGGCGTGCGCCATCGAGGGCCGTGACGAACAGCGCAAGGTATCGCGGGCGCTGTCCGAAAAGTCGCTTGCCAGCCTGAGGTCGCGCGGCATGCAGATCAATGAAGTGTCGCAGGGCGAGTACCGTCGGATGTTCGACAAGGTGCAAGGGGTGTATGAGAAGCATCAGGCCAGCATCGGCCAGGAAACGATCACCCGGCTGAAAGACACGCTCGCTCAGGTCCGCAAATAAGCCAGCGCTCTGCGCCCATGAAAATCACTGAACTCGAAACCATCAGACTGGGCGAATTTCCCAATCTGATCTGGGTCAGGCTTCACACCGACGAAGGGCTGGTCGGGTTGGGTGAAACCTTCATGGGCGCCGCGGCGGTTGAGGCCTATCTGCATGAAACCGTCGCGCCCAAGCTGGTGGGGCGCGATCCCCTGCGTATTGAAGCCATCGGTCGTGATCTCGCCAACTATCTGGGCTGGCGTTCAGCGGGCGTTGAAACGCGCGGCAATTCGGCAGTCGATATTGCGCTCTGGGATATTTTCTCCAAGTCGATTGGCCTGCCGCTTGCGGACGCGCTGGGCGGTCGATCGCGAGACTCGGTTCGCGTCTACAACACGTGTGCCGGCTACAAATACATCCGCGACGCGCGCGCCCAGGCGGTGGCCAATTGGCATGTGGGTGAAACCGCAGGGCCTTATGAGGACCTGGAAGCGTTCCTGCACCGCGCTGACGAGCTGGCGCTGTCCTTGCTGGAAGACGGCATCACCGGCATGAAAATCTGGCCGTTTGATATCGCAGCCGAGCGAAGCCATGGCTGGGATATCTCGCCGCGCGAACTCGACGCCGCGCTGGAACCGTTTCGCAAGATCCGCGCTGCGGTCGGCGACAGGATGGACATCATGGTCGAGTTCCATTCGCTCTGGAGCCTGCCCATGGCCTGCAAGCTTGCGCGGGCGCTTGAGCCCTTTGACACCTACTGGCACGAAGACCCGTTTCGGCTCGACAACATTGGCGATCTGCGCGAGTACCGCAGGCACTCGAAAGCCTGGGTCTGCGCAAGCGAAACGCTGTCCTATACCCATGCATTCCGTGAATATCTCGAAAGTGGCGCGGCGGGCGTGGCCATGCTCGATCTGTCCTGGTGTGGCGGGGTGAGCGAGGCGCGAAAGATCGCAGCGCTCGCTGAGGCCCACCATGTACCGGTTGCCCCGCACGACTGCACAGGGCCAGTGGTCTGGGCAGCGTCATGCCATTTTTCGCTTCATGCGCGCAACACGCTCATCCAGGAGTGCGTGCGCGCGTTTTATACCGGCTGGTATACCGAGCTGGTTACCGCTTTGCCTACGGTCAGCGGCGGGCAGGTCACGGTTGATTTTTCGAAGTCAGGCCATGGTCTTGAACTGCTGCCGGGTCTTGAACATCGCGCGGATGCGATTCGTCGCACCAGCCCAGAGGTGCGCTGATGCTGACGATCTGGGGTCGAATCAATTCGATCAATGTCATGAAGGTGCTGTGGATATGCGCCGAGCTCAATTTGGCGTATCAGCGAGTCGATGCCGGCATGCAGCATGGCGTGGTCGATACCGATGAGTACGGTGCGATGAACCCCAACCGCCGCGTACCCACCGTTCGCGACGGCGACTTCACGCTGTGGGAATCGAACACCATCGTGCGCTATCTGGCGGCGCGAGAGCGGGCGACCCAGTGGCTGCCCGATGCGCCACGGGCGCGTGCCGATGCTGAGCGTTGGATGGACTGGTCCACCAGCACGCTGGCCGCACCCATGACCACACTCTTCTGGCAGCTGATCCGAACACCCGTTGAGCGTCGAGATCCCGCCGCCATCGAGCGCTCCACTGCCGAGACGGCCCGCTGCTTCGAGCTGCTCGCTCGGCAGCTTGCGGCGCGCGAAGCCCTGTGTGGCGCGAGTCCTACGGTAGCCGACATCGCGATTGCGCCCTTCGTGCACCGCTGGCTTGCGTTACCGATTGACCATCCCAAATTGCCTGCGCTCGAGGCTTACTACCGGCGGATGATGACGCGACCGGCTTTCCGCCAGCATGTGGCGTTGCCGCTCACGTGAGCCGCTGCGACACGAGTCGGCCGGCTGTGTCGGCTGCAATATGCCCGCCCGCAATCGCGCTCAGTAAGCCGTTACCCGACAGATAGCCCCACACCGCATTGCCCGATACGCCGCGCGCGGCACCACCCGCCGCAAGCAGATTCGGAAACGCGCGACCGCCTGCATGAAGCACCCGGCAGTGCCCATCAATGGCAAGCCCGCCCTGTGTATGAAAGAGCGCGCCGGTAACCTTCACCGCATGCAGAGCGCCTGAGAGTGCCCGCTTGAAGCGTCGCCCGGTCACCGGCTCGGTGCCCTCGCGCACGGCGTCGAGCGTTCGCGCCAGCGCTTGCGCCGGGCATCCAATAAGTGCCGCGAGCTCGCCCGCATCGGCTGCGTGCCGAACCGCCCCAGCGGCCTGCGCATCGCGGAAGTCGGGGAAGTCCTGTGCAAACGCCAGGATGGGATCGTCAAAGACATTCCAGGCCACGCCGCCCGGCTGCGCAAGCACATGCACTGCAGCTTCCGAATAGCCCTGGGTTTCATCGTGAAAGCGCTCGCCCAGCCGATTCACCTGGATGCCGCCCTCCATCATCAGTCCCCAGGAGATCAGTGCGCCCTGCGGAATGGCCCATGAGCCGTGTCCCTGGTAGGCACCCAGGTCAGCAAAGCCTGCGCCAAGTTCGCGTCCCCACAGAATGGCCGAACCGTCATTGCCGACGTGACCCGCATAGGTGGCTCGCGCCATCTCGGGCAGCAGTTCGGTGAGTAACGCGGGGTTGCCGCCAAACCCGTTGCAGGCAAGAAGCAGAGCCTGGCAGCCGATTCGCTCCACCGAGCCGTCGGGACGCTGATAGCCGATCGCGTGGATCGCGTGGCTCGCATCCGCCCAAAGCTCGGTGACGCGGGCCTGGGTCAGCACGATCACGCCAGCGGCTTCAGCCGCCGTGCCAAGCCGGCCCATCAGCGCGGCACCGCTTCGCTCTGGCACCGCATGCATCCGATGAACGGAATGACCGGGATAGAGAAAGTTGTCGAGCACCTGCCAGACCAAGCCATGTGAGGCCTCGAGCGCGTCGATTGCGGGCCCTACGGCAGCGCTGTAGGCATGCGCCAGCACTGGGTCGACCGTGCCATGCGTTTTTCCGGCGATATCCTGCGCAAGCAGTGCCGGTTCATCACGGATTGACTGTCGCGCCTGTGCCAGCGTTCCCGCAGCCGGCACAAAGCCTGACGACAGGGCAGTGGACCCCGAGGGCGTGATGTCGCGTTCGAGCACGACGCAGTCGATGCCGGCGCGCGATAGCGCGAGTGCCGCCGTGAGACCGCATGCGCCCGCGCCGACAATGGCGACACGGGTATCGGCTTCAAGCGGGCCAGGGTTGCCGCGCAGTACGCGGGCAGGGTGATTGGCGGAGATCATCGCAGTGGTTCCAGTCATGTTTGAGCCTCGGCAGAAAACGCGATGCGCCAGGGATGCGTGTAGCAGAGGAAGCGCCGGTTGAGCGCCCGACCAATTGTGCAGACCCGAACCCGCGTCGCAACCTCAACCGCCATTTCGGTGGTTCCGCTTCGGGAGATCACGACCGGTACCCGCATCTGCGCGGCCTTGATGATCATCTCGCTGGTCAGCCGCCCGGTGGTGTAGAGAATCGGATGCCCGGTGATGCAATCGCGGGGCTGCAGCGCGCGCCAGCCCGCAATGCTGTCCAGTGCATTGTGGCGGCCCACGTCTTCAATCAACACGCGAAGCTCAGTGCCTTCAAACAATGCGCAGGCATGAACCGACCCCGCCTGCTTATACAAGGTTTCCTGTTGCCGTACCCGATCGACGATGGCTGTGAGCGTCTGCTGCGCAATCGGCTGCGGCAGATCGCCAATCGGTTTCAGCGTGTCGATCAGATCGGCGTACATGCTGCCCTGTCCGCAGCCGGTGGTGATCGTTTTCGCGACTGGCCGTCCCTCGGCATTCAAACCCTTGGAACGCGTGCTCACTGCGGCGGCGCCCACCTCCCAGTCAACCGTGATGGCCTCGATATCGTGAACCGAATCGACCAGTTTCTGGTTGAGCAGATAGCCAAGCACCAGCCATTCGGGATGCGCGCCAAGGGTCATCAGCGTCACCACCTCGACGCGATCGACGTAAAGCGTCAGCGAGCGCTCAGCCGGAATCTGCACCACCACACGGTGGCCGCGTTCATCGGTGGCCTCTACAGGCTGGGTGAGAGGCACCGACGTCTGGCTGATTCGGGGCAGGGCGTCAATCGACATCGGTTGAAACACGAAAAGAAACCATCGGCTTCGGAATTATCGAGGCCGCTGCTACAGTCTACGTTGCTTTGCCGCCGCCGGCCCTCAACCCTCTTGCTCCTAGCCCATGAAACTTCCCGCCTCTCGCCGATACCCTGCGGAACTGTTTCCGCCGCAGGCGCCCGTGGCCGACATTGCGCCCGCTGCGCCCAGGCGGGCATTGCACTGCCGCCGGATCGTGTATGACAGCTTTGCGCGCGATGATGGTCTGTTTGATATTGAGGGCCGCATCACTGACACCAAAGCCTACCGGTATGAAGAGCCGGTTCGCGGGATGCGGGAGCCCGGCGCGGTCGTGCATGAAATGTGGGTGCGGCTCACCATCGATGGCGAACTGATGGTGCACGACATTCAGGTATCGATTCCCGGCGCGCCCTATCCCACCTGTCCCGAGACGCAGGCGCGGTTTCGGGCACTGGTCGGGCTGGGTCTGGCGCGGGGGTGGCGAAGGGCGGTCGATGAACGGGTAGGCGGCACGCAGGGCTGCACGCATGTACGCGAAATGCTCTACCAGATGCCAACCGTCGCCTTTCAATCCATGGGCAGCTGGTCGCTTGCAACCGCAGAAGGCTTTGAGGATGTGGCCGCGCGTGTCTCGGTGCAGCCACGCTTTATTGATGGCTGCCACAGCTGGGCAGCTGACGGTCCGATTGTGGCGGTCATGTTCCCCGAGGATGCGGTGCCGCGCCGACAGCCTGGGGACGCCTGAATTCATGGCGAGTGCCGCGGCTTCCACGTCACTGGTCGAGCTTGCAGTCAAACCCTTCCAGGTGCTGGAAACGCTCGATCTACCCGCCCAGTACGAACGCTCTTTCAAGCTCCAGCCTGGCGAACTGATCACCCAGCGCTACATGCTTGGAGTCGATGCCAGGCAGGCGCCCCGGCAGGCACTTCAAGAGGCCGCGCACCGAATCGGGTTGCCCGCTGCGATGCGCCCGCTGTTTGAGCAGGCGCTTGATGACGTAAGCACCGTGCTGTTTGGCTTTGAGGGCGTTGAAGGGTCAGAACATTCCAGCGGACGCGCGGTGTTCAAGGTGTATGCCGAGCATCGGTCCCGGCTCGCGGGTCGCAGTGTCGAAGATGGGCCGATCGAACTGTTTCGCGGCTTTAAATGGCACGCCGATCGTCAAGACAGTGGTGTTCAGACGATCTACTGGTGCCACCCGGGTTTGTCCACGCAAAGCCTGCGTGCGCAAATGTCTGCGCTGCTCGCTGATTCGGCACTGGCTCACGCCGCGCGCTGCTGCGAGGCGATTCTTGATCGCGTCGTCGCGCTGCGTTCCGGTGTTCAACCGCAGTGGCTCGAGCTCGGTGAGCGCGATCAACCGATTCGGGCCTTTGACCTCAACCTCTATTCGGCAGGGCTTCGGGTCGATGCGATCGGCCAGCCGATCAGGCAGCTCGCCGAGGCGTTTGGCATTGAACGACAGTCGCTTGATCGCCTGCTCGCGCTGGCAGGTGGCGGGCTGCTTGGCCACCTGTCCGCGGGCGCCTCGCGTAATGGTCAGGGCTTTGTCACGGTTTATTTCGAACCTGTCAGTGCGGCCAGCGAGGCGTCATGAGTAAGCCGTCGCTTCGCGAGCAGCTTGAGGGCGCGGACATCGCGCCGCTTCTGATGGTCTATGTGCAGTTGTCGGGAGACCGGGCAGAGCTTGCACGGTATCGGTCCTTCATCCAGGGCCCATGGGGTTGGATGGAGAATGTTCCCGAAGCGCTCAAGACACGCCTTCGCGATCGTGCCGCAGCCTTACTCGACGATCTGAGTGCAGGCCGTTTGCAGGCAGCGCCAGCGCCAGGCCCCGATCTGCTCTCGGAGATGGTAAGCACCTGTGTGGGGCAGGCCGTTCCCGGTGACTACCTGCCCCTCATTGCGCATGAAATGGGGTTGGGTGGCACGCCGCCGATCGAAGTCGATTGGCGGGTCAGACCTGCGACCCAGACGCTCAAGGAATTTCACGTCGTCGTGATTGGTGCGGGTGAATCGGGCCTGGCCACAGCCATCAAGCTCGCGCGGCTGGGCATTGGCTACACCATCCTGGAAAAAAATAAGGCGGTAGGTGGCACCTGGTTCGAAAACCGTTACCCCGGTTGCGGGGTCGACACGCCGAACCATTTTTATCAGTACTCGTTTGAGCCCAACCATCAGTGGAGCCGGTATTTTTCGCCGCGTGATGAACTCTGGCGCTACCTCGAAGGCGTCGCTGATCGTTACCAGCTGCGCCCCAATGTTCGGTTCAATACCGAGGTGACCGAGGCGAGCTGGGATGACGCGTCTGCCCGATGGCGGGTGCTGGCCCGAGCGGCGGATGGGTCGACGTTGACGCTGCAGGCCAACGCGCTGGTCTGTGCGGTGGGTCAGCTGAATCGGCCGCGTCTACCCAATATCGCAGGGCTCGAGCGCTTTGCCGGGCCGGCCATGCATACGGCCCGGTGGGACGAAGCGGTCTCGCTTGAGGGCAGGCGAGTCGCCATGATTGGCACCGGGGCAAGCGGCATGCAGGTGGGGCCATCAATTGTTGATCGGGTGGCCCGGCTCTCCATCTTTCAACGCAGTCCGCATTGGGCGGTTCACAACCCGCTCTACCACGCGAAGGTTGAGCCCGGAAAAAAATGGGCGCTGGCCAACCTGCCGCACTACGCGAACTGGTATCGGTTTCAGCTCTTCTGGGCCTCTGGCGACGGACTCTACCGCTCGCTGCAGGTTGATCCATCATGGCCAACGCCCGATCGTTCGCTGAACGCTGAAAACCATGCGATGCGCGAGCGCCTGATCGAGCATATCCGCGCAGAGGTGGGCAATGATCCAACGCTGCTTGCGAAGGCCGTGCCCGACTATCCGCCGTACGGCAAGCGCATGCTGCGCGATAACGGCTGGTTCCGAATGCTTCGACGGGACACGGTGGATCTGATTACCGAGCCCATCGATCGCATCGAGCCCGATGCGGTCGTTACAAACAACGGCCAACGACATCCGGCTGATGTGCTGGTCCTTGCAACCGGTTTTCAGGCCGACCGACTCACCTGGCCGATGCGCATTGAAGGTCGGGCAGGTCGAACGCTGCGTGACTGCTGGGGTGACGACGATCCGCGCGCCTATCTGGGTATCACCGTGCCCGGGTTTCCGAACTTCTTCCTGATGTATGGACCCAATACCAATCTGGCCCATGGCGGCAGCGCGATCTTTCACAGCGAGTGCCAGGTTCGTTACACGATGCTCGCCTTGCGGGAGCTGATCGAGACCGGCAGACGCTCGCTCGATGTGAAGCCCCAGGTGCATGATGCATTCAATGAGCGCGTTGATGCGCTGCATGCGCGCATGGTCTGGGCGCATCGCGGGGTTGGCAGCTGGTACAAGAACCGGCGGGGTCGCGTGTTTGCAACCTCGCCTTGGCGACTGCTCGATTACTGGAATTTCACCCGGGTGATCGATCCCGATGACTATGTTTTCAATTAAGCGGCTTGCGCCGGGCAGCGCTCATTTGTCAGTGCCACGCGCAGCCTCTAGACTCGAACGCAGCGATTCACTGTCCATGGAGTTCTGATCATGTCTCAACCCTCGCTTACCGATAACTATCGTGGCGTATTCGATACCCGGCTGGGGTTCGGCTCAAATCCGGCCCTGCTGGTAATCGATTTCGTCATCGCCTACACCACGCCCGGCGCACCGTTTTTTGGCCAGGGTGTCGTGGATGCGGTCGACGCCTCGGTCGCGCTGATCGCGAAGGCTCGCGAAACCGGGGTTCCGGTGCTCTACACCGTGGTCGAGTACCACCCGTCAGGCATCGACGGTGGCCTGTTCTTCAAGAAAGTGCCGTCGTTGAAGCTCTTCGTACGCGGTGAGCCGCTGGGCGCGATCGATCCAAAGATTGCGCCGCATCCTGAAGATATCGTGGTGGCCAAGCAGTATCCCAGCCCGTTCTTTGGTACCTCGCTCGCGTCCACGCTGCGCGCAATGGGCGTTGACTCCATCGTGCTGCTGGGATGCTCCACCAGTGGCTGCGTGCGCGCGGCAGCCGTTGATGGCATACAGAACGGGTTTCGCGTGATCGTGCCTCGCGAGTGCGTGGGCGACCGCCACGATGCGCCACACGAGGCAGCGCTGTTTGACATCAACGCCAAGTACGGCGATGTGGTTGCGCGCGCCGAAGTGCTCGACTGGTTCTCGCGACTGAACGCGCGCGCGGCCTGAGGCGTTCGGATCAGGCGGTTATTCCGATCGAATACCCGCCTGCCTCACGATCTTTCCCCACTTTTCGAACTCTGCGGCAAAAAATGCCGAGAATTGCGATGGCGAGCCTGAGGCCACCACGGCGCCGCCCTGAGCGATCGCGCTTCTGATCTCGGGTTGTTCAAGAATCTGGTCCAGTGCATCCGAGAGTCGCGTCACCACGGCCGCGTCGGTTCCTGCAGGCGCAAGCAGGCCAAACCACGTGCCGGCGTCAAAGCCCTGTACGCCGGCCTGTTGCATGGTGGGCACATCGGGTAGCAGTGCGGAACGATCCGCCGACGTGATTGCCAGCGGCCGCAACCGACCGCTTCGTGCATGCGGCAGCGCGGTTACCAGCACATCAAACATCATGTCGATCTGACCGGCAATCAGATCCGTGAGGGCCGGAGCGCTGCCCTTGTAGGGCACATGGACCAGTTCGATACCGGCCAGCGTTTTGAAGTATTCGCCGGCAAGATGCGCTGCGCTGCCATTGCCAAATGAGCCATAGCTGAGACCGTTCGGTCGCGCCCGGGCCTCTCGAATGACATCAGCGACCGTCGTGAAATTGAGCTTTGGATTGACCACCAGCAGTAGCGGCGCGGTGGCGATCAGCTTGACCGGTGTAAAGCCGCGGATGGGTTCATAGCCCAGCTTCGGATAAGTGTGGGGCGTTACCGTGAGCGGGCCCGCCGCGCTAAAGAGCAGCGTGTAACCGTCTGCGCCTGCCTTTGCAACCGCCTCATGGCCGATGGTGCCGCCTGCGCCCGGTCGGTTTTCGACGACAAATTGCTGGCCAAACCGTGTGGAGAGCGCCTGTGAAACCAGTCGGGCAGTGCTGTCAGTAGAGCCCGCTGCCGCGTAGGGCACGACTGCCGTAATACAGATCGGCGCCGCGATGCGGGCAGCGCGGATCGATCAGCCCGACTGCGCCGGTGCTGTCGCGAAAAGCCAGAAGCGCCTCGCCCATCACGCGGACCCGCAGCGGCGCGCAGTCAGGATGCGGCAGCGCGCGTGACAGCGCGACGGGCTGCCAGTATCTGCGGAAGTACTGGCCCATTGGGGTGTCGGGACCGGTCTGGGTCAGCAGCTGGTTGTCAGCGTTTGAGAGCATAGGGTACGGGTCGCTACACCGCGAGGGTGATGCGTGAGCTCAGCAGCCATCCCGCAGATCGAATCAGCAGGTTGGTGGTAGGTTCAGCACGGATCGAAAGATCTGCCAGACAGCTACCTTCCGGTTGAAGGGACACAGCCTGAAGGATTCGTCGAATCGCATCAAGATCGAGTTCCGCTTTCAGCGCCTGGTAGACCGGCGCAGTCAGCTGGCGATCGATTACGGTCGACTGCGACGCCGCATCGGACCCGGTGTCAGCAGCGTGTGCAGCCGCCGCAGTGCTGGTGCGGGAGTTTAACTTCTGGGCAGCTAACGAATTAGCGGTTCGAAGTATTCACATACCCCGCGTTCAAGGTGGGCCGCCCCAGCAGCAGGTCATACCCCACCATTGCCCCAAACCGCGAACCCTGATAGCCCGCGCCCACATCGAGTCCGACGCGTGTTGGGCCCGATCCGAACGGGTACACGTTGATGCCGCCGCCGAGAACCGCGCGGTCTTCACGGTTGCTTGAAACCACCTTGGCGGTTAAACCGATATCGCGGGCACTGATGTTGCCCCCAAGCTGCATTGACAGGCCGAGGAAAACGCCGCTCTCAGCCTGAGCGAATGAGCAGAGCGAAACCAGACTCGCTGCGACCAACCACTTTTTCATGGGGAACTCCTGCCGGACTGCGCTTACAACCCCACTATTTTCGCTCAGGACGGGCCTGGGCAACAAGTCCCATTTGGCGGAAAAGTTCACTCCACCGAAATTTTGAGCTCGGGCAAGGTTCGCCGCCAGGCGTCGGCTTCCCGCGCCAGTTGGGCACGCATTTCGGAAGGCGAGTTGCATATCCGAAGTACGCCCAGCTGGGTGAGTGCCTGTTCGTTGCCCGGCTCGGAAAGCACCTTGCAGAGCGCGCGCTGAAGTCGGTCGGTGATGGCGCCCGGCGTGCCCGCGGGTGTGGCAACTCCCCACCAGTTGCTCGCGTCGATGCCGGTGATTCCGGCCTTGGCAAAGCTGGGCGTATCCGGCAGAACCGACAGCGGGGTGGCCGAGGAGACTGCGAGTGCCCGAAGCTTGCCGCTTCTGACGTGGGGCAGGCCAATACCGGCTCCCACCAGGTAGAAATGGATCTCTCCTGCCATCAGTGCGGTAATCGCCTGCGCAGCACCCTTGTAGGGGACGTGGGCCATCCCGAGCGAGAACTTGCGGTTGATTGCTTCTGCGGACAGGTGCGGGTTGGTACCGCTGCCGGGTGATCCGTAGTTCACCTTGCCAGGATTGTCCCGAGCCCAGGCGGCAAATTCACCGAAGGTGGTTGCGGGTAGCGCGGCCGGCACAAAAATGACCGAAGGCACGTCCACCAGAATGGTGACCGGATCGAATCGTTGCAGCGGGTCAAAGCCCAGGTCCTTATACAGAAACTGGTTCATCGTGAAGTTGTTGGTGGGTGCCAGCAGCAGGGTGTGGCCATCGGCGGCAGCCTGTTCAACGGCGCGCGCGCCGATATTGCCGGCTGCGCCTGGTCGATTTTCTACCAATACTGACTGGCCAAGTTCCTGCCGCAGACCTTCGGTGAGCCGCCGCGCGATCAGGTCGCCCATCGCGCCTGCCACGTACGGTACGACGATTCGAATTGGTCGACTGGGCCAGGACTCTGAACTTTGTGCGCGCGCACGAGGGCTATGGACACTGAGAGCCAGCGCAGCGGCGCAGAGACCGAATACGGCGATACGTTGCAAAAAACGCTTGATGGTCATGAGAGCTCCTTCAGGATGTAATGATTGCACTGGCGGCAGGACCCTCACTCAAACGTCAATACGTAGCAGGTCGGTGGCAATTTGCATCGGGCCCTGGTAATGGAGGCGGATATCCCGAACCACCTCATCCATGAGGTGCGGTCCGAGTTGGTCAACCGGAACATGATGCGTGGCAACCCTGCGGATCAGCGCGTGCGTCGACTCGAAGTGTCCAAAGTGTGTAGGAACCAGGCGCTTTACCCCCGCGCGCGCGGCGATCTGTCCCAGTTCAGTGGGGCTTGTATGCGCGAAGGTACCGACACCCGATTTCCGGCGATGTTCGATGAACGATTCCGGCATGGTGCACTCATGAATGAGCAGATCGGCACCCGCAGCCAGACGCACCATCGATTCACAGGGCGCGGTGTCGCCCGAGAACGCGATGGCTTTGCCTTCGGCCTCCAGCCGTACGCCGAAGCATTCGCTGATGTCGCGGGGAATATGCTCGACCCAGTCGCAGATCAGTCGAACATGCTCATCTTCGTAGGCAAGGCCCGGGCTTGCCTCGATCACCTTTGGGCGCACCGCATCCAGATTCTTTTGCCGTCTCGGATAGCTGCCGCGTGCCTGGAAATCTGACTTGAACGCACCGCCCTCAAAAAGATGGCTGACAAAGTGCTGCGTGCCGCGCGGACCAATGACCACCGGCGAATCGGGCCGATCCCACATCCATCCGGTAATGACGAACAGCGGAAAGTCGCAGATGTGGTCGTGGTGCAGATGGGTCAGAAACACCGCGGTGACGTCCGCAGGGCTGACATTTGCCCGCACCATGTTGCGGGTAATGCCCGCGCCGCAGTCAAACAGGTAATGGCGGCCGTTATCGAGCGTGACAAGGATGCCGGATTGCGCGCGATCGGGGTCTACGAACGCCGCACCGGTACCAAGCATCGTGATCTTCACGTAAGTGTCCCCTTGAAACGGTCGATAATAACCGACCTGAAATCTTTTGCGACGCACTGCAATGCCTGATGGATTTTTCGAGCAGCTGTTTGCCCCGATCCTCGGTCTGGTTCGCGAGCATAGGCAGTGGGCGCCACCCATTGTGTTTGTGCTGTGTTTCGTTGAGTCGCTCGCTATCGTCAGCGCCTTTCTACCGGCCACCCTGCTGCTGCTCGCGATCGGGTCGCTGGCTGCAGCGGGCGTTGTCAGCCTGCTGGAACTTGCGGTCTGGGGCACGATCGGCGCGGGGCTGGGTTACTGGCTGAGCTTTGAAGCCGGGCGGCGCTACGGTTCCCGAATTGAGTCGCTTGGATTTTTCGCTCGACGGCCTGAATGGATTGAGCGCGGCCATCGATTTTTCGAGCGCTGGGGTTCGATTGCAGTGTTGCTGAGCCGGTTCATTCCAATTGGTCGCGCGGTGATTCCATTGCTCGCGGGTGCAATGGGAAATCGTCGGGCTTCGTTTCAGGTGGCCAACTGGTTGTCGGCTGTGCTGTGGGCCCCGTTAATGCTGGCCCCTGCCTCCATCGGGGTGGCGCTGGCAGATCAGTTGAAGGATGCGTCGCCGCAAACCCGGGCCATTGCGCTGATCATTATTGTGGTGGCGGTGGTCGCAGCGGTGCGCGGGCTCCGGAGCTAACGCGCCAATGCCAAC
>Ga0169931_10003115_pt1 | contig 26541 bp, 23 predicted proteins | sample Kivu_15m_20L_FD_129675 | JGI IMG/M metagenome (GOLD analysis project Ga0169931, IMG submission 129675) | Freshwater microbial communities from Lake Kivu, Western Province, Rwanda to study Microbial Dark Matter (Phase II) - Kivu_15m_20L... | ecosystem: Environmental > Aquatic > Freshwater > Lake...
AATGCAGTATCAGTATGAGATTAGCCGTGATCACGGGTGAAAAACCAGTAAATCTGCTTTTTCTCAGAAAGTGAGCAATCTGTCTGTATTGTAATTAGCCAATTAAGATGCGATTACCCTGGTAGGGAGCTTGAATACAACAACCTAAGAGCAGAAATTCTAAAGCGCATGGAGTTTCGTCAGCAACTTATGGCAACTGCTTATTTGCATGGTGACTCAGATCGGTGTGGAAACCAGACAGGTAAAGTAATCGACCTTGGCAGAATCCAAAACTGCTAGCGCTATGACTCTAGTGCTGTACTAACCTATATTAGTTTTTTGCGAGCGATTCTGCTAGTGCTGGCGGGCATGGTGTTACGGCTGCGCAGGGTGACATTCACCCCCTCTGTGGACTGTTCAATCACCAGCAGGGGCGTGGGCTTGGCCTTTTGGTCCCAGTGCATGGAGGCGATCCGGCCCTGGAGCGTGGGCTGCCAATGGGTCTCTTCGGCATCGGGGCTCATGAAGGTTTCGATGCAGTCGATCACCTGACCAATGGTCGAGGAGGTGGCTTGGGTGGGCAGTTTAGCCAGCCTGATCTGAATGCGAAACAGAACCCGCTTTTTAGCCATGGGGTTATCGCTGAGCAAGTATTCCACATCAAAGATTTCATCCACCGCGCGGGGCTTGCTGGCAATGCCAATCAGCCCTTCCTCGGCTTGGCGAGGCCGCAGGGCCACGGTAATTTTTTGCTTAACCTTGACCTTCAGCTGGTTCACAATCGCCGCGTGGAAATGGTCCTCATCCATGCGCATGCGCAGGTAGTCGAGGTTAAACTCGCGGGAGTGAATCAGGTCGGGATTTCTCTCCATTTTGCTGATGGTGTTCAGCGCCAGTTTGACCTTTTTTTGCATCTCCTGGTTTTTGTAGGTTTCAAACTTAAGCTGTTTGACCAGGCGGCGAGTTTGCAGGTGAGAATACACCCCCAAACCGATCAGCAGCACCAGCAACCCCCCAGATCCCAACATCCAAGGGTTACCAAGCTGGGGCCGACCGGTGACGGGAGCCTGCGCCAGGGTTGAATGCACGAGAACTGGAGAGGTGATCATGATCGATGTGCACAAAAAATGGATCAGGTCTATGGTTCCCTTAAGCTGGTCTAAGTGATCGAAATCCAGAAAGAATTAAAAAGACTCTTTATAACTTTTCAATAGGTTTGCGTAGTTATACGCAAATATGAAATGCGTTATCGCCATGTCCGCTTCGGGTATGGCGATAATTTTAACCCAGTCGATTTTGGTGTATGGCTGATCACCGTTGGCCACCGAGTTGGCCTTGCCCCGGGCTAGCGAGGGCTAGCCCTTGGAGCCAGAACCCCGGTGGCTATGGTCAGAGACTAGGGCAGTTCGGTGGTGCCCATCAGGTAGCGATCGCACTCCCGAGCCGCCCCACGACCCTCATTGATCGCCCACACCACCAGACTCTGACCCCGACGACAGTCCCCGGCGGCAAACACGCCCGGAATTGAGGTGGTGTACTGCTCGTGCTCGGCCTTCACGTTGCTGCGGCCATCGCGCTCTAGGCCTAGGGCATCCAGCAGGGGCTGCTCGGGGCCTAGAAAGCCCATGGCCAGCAGCACCACCTGGGCGGGGATCACCTTCTCGGTACCGGGCACGTTTTGGGGCACAAACCGGCCAATCTCGTCCTTACCCCACTGAATCTGTACGGTGTGGACAGCCTTAACCTGGCCCTGGTCATCCCCTTCAAACTGGGTGGCGGTGGTCAGGTAGGCGCGGGGGTCGTCGCCAAACATGGCGGCGGCTTCCTCCTGGCCGTAGTCCAGCTTGTAGACCTTGGGCCATTCGGGCCAGGGGTTGCCAGCGGAGCGGGTTTCCGGCGGCTGGGGCATGATTTCGACCTGGGTAACGCTGGTACAGCCGTGGCGAATAGAGGTTCCCACGCAGTCGGTGCCCGTGTCGCCGCCGCCGATGATCACCACATCCTTACCCGCCGCCGAGATGTAGTGGTCGCCAGGCTGACCATCCAACACGGCTTGGGTGTTCGCCGTCAAAAACTCCATGGCAAAGTGGATGCCCTGGAGTTCCCGACCGGGGATAGGCAAGTCGCGGGGGCGAGTAGAGCCGGTGCAGAGCACGACCGAGTCAAATTCCTGGAGCAGGGTTTCGGCGGGCAGGTCTTTACCCACTTCGGTGTTGCACACAAAGGTGACGCCCTCAGCCTCCAGCACATCGAGCCGTCGCTGCACCACCTGCTGCTTATCCAGCTTCATGTTGGGGATGCCGTACATGAGCAGGCCGCCGGGGCGATCGGCCCGCTCGTAGACCGTGACCCAGTGGCCCGCCGAGTTGAGCTGGGCGGCGGCGGACAGCCCGGCGGGACCAGAGCCGATCACCGCGACTTTTTTGCCGGTGCGCTGCTGGGGCGGGTTGGGGGTAATCCAGCCCGACTCCCAGCCCTTTTCAACGATGGAATACTCAATGTTTTTGATCGTCACCGGGGGGCTGGTGATACCCAGGACGCAGGAGCCTTCGCAGGGGGCGGGGCAGACGCGACCAGTGAACTCAGGGAAGTTGTTGGTCTTGTGGAGGCGCTCCAGGGCTTCTTCCCACAGGCCCCGGTAGACCAGGTCGTTCCACTCGGGAATCAGGTTGTTGATCGGGCAGCCGCTGGCCATGCCGCTGATGGTGATGCCGGTGTGGCAGAAGGGGGTGCCGCAATCCATGCAGCGCGCCCCCTGGGTGCGGAGGTTTTCCTCTGGCATGGGCAGGTGAAACTCGTCCCAGTTGCGAATGCGATCGGCGGGGGCGAATTCTTTCGCCACTTCCCGCAGGTATTCCATAAAGCCAGTCGGTTTTCCCATGGTGATCGTCCTAAGGGTGTGTTGATGGGGGGACAGGTAGGATGGGCAAAGCTTGCGTGCCCATCAATGATTTGGTTGTGGTGATGGGCACGGTCTATCGACCTTTGCCCATCCTACGGATCCCTGTGGGGTTTTAATGGGGTGGCTGGATTCGTTTGAGTCATAGGCATCAAAATTGAGAATTGGGGATAAGTAGGTGGACACAATTAAATTCAGCATGTAGTTGGAGCTTAAGGGGCTGAGGCCCCTTTTTGGAGGTGTTCCCCCCAAACCCTAAGCCAAATAATTCTGTCCATGTACTTACTTGGCTAGAATTGAGTCATACCTAGGCTAAGGGCAGGCTGTGCAGATACCAGGGAACCCAACAAATAGCGACATTCGGGATGCTTTGATTGATCTGCGAGATGTGATCGATGAAGTTCGGAGCGAGGTTCGGGGCGAAATCGAGGACGTTCGGAGTGACATCAAGGGCCTGGGTGACAAGGTAGACAAGCAAGACTATAAGTTCGATGCTTACCAGAAGGGCATTGATGGCATGGTGCCCATGTCGATCACCATCATCATTGCTACGGCTACGGTAGCCGTTCTACCCAGCTTGAGCCCAGCTATCACCGCCATCATTAACGCCATAACGAACGGCGGCCAGTAGGGGCGAACAGCTGCGCCCCTACAACCAACCCCTAACTCCCCCCAATCCGGGCGACATCGCGGGCGTTTTCTTCAAACGCGGCCGTCAGGGCATCGTCGCCGGTCAACCCATCGGCCAGGGCCTTTTGGATGTGTTGCAGCACCCGCTTGTAGTCGCGGGGCATCACCTTCACAAACTGGGTGACAGCGTGATCCCAGTCGGCAAGCAGCTTCAGCCCCCGCTTACTCTCGGTGTAGTCGATGTGACGCTGGATCAGCTCCTTCAGGTCGCGAATTTCTTCGGGATCGGTCAGCTGCTCCAGGTCTACCATTTCGGTGTTGCACCGGGTGGCGAAGTCTCCGGCTTCGTCGAGCACGTAGGCAATGCCGCCGCTCATGCCCGCCGCAAAGTTACGACCGGTGAGACCCAGGACGATCGCCTTGCCGCCGGTCATGTATTCGAAGGCGTGGTCGCCCACCCCTTCGACCACCGCCGTCACCCCCGAGTTGCGGACGCAGAAGCGCTCCCCGGCTAAGCCGCGAATGAAGGCTTCACCGCTGGTGGCCCCGTAGAAGGCCACATTGCCGGTGATGATATTCTCCGCCGGAATGAAGGTGGACTGCTTGGGCGGGTAGAGGATCAGCTTGCCGCCGCTGAGCCCTTTGCCCAGGTAGTCGTTAGCTTCGCCCTCCAGCTCCAGGGTGACCCCCTTGGGCACAAAAGCCCCAAAGCTCTGGCCTGCACTGCCCTGGAAGTGTAGGCGAATGGTGTCTTCGGGCAGCCCTTCCCAGTGGCGCTTGGTAATTTCGTTGCCGAGAATGGTGCCCACCACCCGATTCGTGTTCCGGATGGGCAGGGTGGCGGTGACCGTTTCGCCGCGCTCGATCGCAGGTTCGCACAGCTCCAGCAGTGTGGTCATATCGAGGGATTTCTCCAGGCCGTGATCTTGAGCCATCTGGCAGTAGCGGCCAACGTCGGGGCCGACGTCGGGCTGGTGGAGGATGGGGGAGAGGTCGAGCCCCTTGGCCTTCCAGTGGTCAATGGCGGCCTTGGGCTCCAGCACATCGGTGCGGCCCACCATCTCAGCTAGGCTGCGGAAGCCCAGCTGAGCCATGATTTCGCGCATGTCCTGGGCGATGAACTGCATGAAGTTGACCACGTGGTCGGGGTCGCCCATGAAGTGCTTGCGCAGCTCGGGGTCTTGGGTCGCGACGCCCACGGGGCAGGTGTTCAGGTGGCAGACCCGCATCATGATGCAGCCCAGGGAGACCAGGGGAGCGGTGGCAAAGCCAAATTCTTCGGCCCCCAGCAGGGCGGCAACGACTACGTCGCGCCCGGTTTTCATCTGCCCGTCGGTTTCGACCACCACCCGGCTGCGCAGGTTGTTCATGACCAGGGTTTGGTGGGTTTCAGCTAATCCCAGCTCCCAGGGCAACCCGGCGTGTTTGATGGAGGTTTGGGGAGAGGCCCCGGTGCCGCCGTCAAACCCGGCGATCAGAATCACATCGGCGTGGGCCTTGGCTACCCCAGCGGCGATGGTGCCGACCCCGACCTCCGACACCAGCTTGACGTTGACGCGGGCGGCACGGTTGGCGTTTTTGAGGTCGTGGATCAGTTCGGCCAGGTCTTCAATGGAGTAGATGTCGTGGTGGGGCGGCGGCGAAATCAGACCCACCCCTGGGGTCGAGTGGCGCACCTTGGCAATCCAGGGGTAGACCTTGCGACCGGGGAGCTGGCCACCCTCGCCGGGTTTGGCCCCCTGGGCCATTTTGATTTGCAGTTCCTGGGCCTGGGACAGATAGAGGCTGGTGACGCCAAAGCGCCCCGAGGCCACCTGCTTGATGGCGCTGTTTTTGGAGTCGCCCTTTTCATTGGTCCAGGTGTAGCGATCGGGGTCTTCGCCGCCTTCGCCAGTATTGGACTTGCCGCCGATGCGGTTCATGGCGATCGCCAGCGCCTCGTGGGCTTCCTTGGAAATCGACCCATAGCTCATGGCTCCGGTCTTAAACCGCCGGGTGATGGCCTCCACGGGCTCCACTTCGTCGAGGGAAATCGGCTGGCGCGACTTAAATTGCAGCAGATCACGCAGGCGGAAGAGCTGTTTGTCCTGCTCGTTGACCAGAGCGGCGTACTGCTTATAGGCCTCGTAATCGCCGGTTCTGACCGCCTTTTGCAGGGTGTGGATGACCTGGGGACTGAGCAGGTGAGCTTCGCCCTCCTTGCGCCACTGGTAGTCGCCGCCGACATCGAGGGTGATAGGGGCACCGGGGCGATCGGGAAAGGCGTGACGGTGGCGCTTGAGGGCTTCTTCGGCCAGTACGTCTAGTCCGACTCCCTGGAGGCGGGAGGCGGTCCAGGTGAAGTACTGGTTAATGACCGCTTTGTTGAGGCCGAGGGCCTCGAAGATCTGGGCCCCACGATAGCTCTGGATGGTGGAGATCCCGATCTTAGAGGCGATTTTGATCACTCCCTTGGTGACCGCCTTGATGAAGTTCTGGCAGGCTTTCTCCAGGGCGATCGGCGGCAGAAGCTGGTCGGCGATCATGCCCTCAATGGTGTCGAACACCAGGTAGGGGTTGATCGCCCCGCAGCCGTAGCCGATCAGGGTGGCAAAGTGGTGCACTTCCCGAGGTTCGCCCGACTCCAGGACGAGGCCGACGCGGGTGCGGTTACCGTTGCGGATCAGGTGGTGGTGCAGGCCCGCGACGGCGAGCAGAGCGGGGATCGGGGCGTGGTCTTGGTCGATGGTGCGATCGCTCAAAATAATCAGACTGCTGCCGTTGGCAATGGCCTGATCCGCCGCCACAAAGATCGCGTTCAGCGCGGCTTCTAACCCCGCTGCGCCCTCCTCAGCTTTAAACACCATCGGCAGCGTCACCGACGGGAAACCGCTGCGGCCAGCTTGCTTCAGCTTGGCCAGCTCCCCATTGGTGATGATGGGTGTCTTCAGGTCGATCAACCGACAGCTCTCGGGCTCAGGCTTGAGCAGGTTGCCCTCACTGCCGATGGTGGTATCGGTCGAGGTGATGATCGCCTCTCGAATCGAGTCGATGGGCGGGTTGGTCACCTGGGCAAACAGCTGGTGAAAATAGTCGTAGAGCAGCCGTGGTTTGTTGGAGAGCACGGGCAAGGGCGTATCGGTACCCATGGCACCCACCGCCTCTACGCCGTTTTCGGCCATCGGCTTGAGCAGCAGCCGGAGTTCCTCAAAGCTGTAGCCGAAGGCGGTTTGGCGAATGGGTAGGGGCGCAGCATGCTGCGCCCCTACGGGGTTTGCGCCATTGCCATTGACCTCAGCGGGATCCGCGACATCAGGCAAATCCCCTAATTTCACCAGGTGCTGATCGAGCCACGCCCGGTAGGGCTGCTCGGTGGCTATCTGCTGCTTAATCTCCTCATCGGAGACAATCCGGCCCTCATTCATATTCACCAGGAACATGCGGCCGGGTTCGAGCCGCCCCTTGTAGGCCACCCGCTCGGGCTCGACGGGCAGAACCCCGGCTTCCGACGCCATGATCACCAGGTCGTCCTTGGTGACCGTGTAGCGGGAGGGGCGGAGACCGTTGCGGTCAAGCACTGCCCCCATCATGGTGCCGTCGGTGAATGCGATCGCCGCCGGGCCATCCCAGGGCTCCATCAGACAGGCGTGGTACTCGTAAAACGCCTTTTTCTCAGCGCTCATCGACTCGTGGGCCGTCCAGGGCTCGGGCACCATCATCATCACGGCGTGGGGCAGGGAGCGGCCCGCCAGGGTCATCAGCTCCAGGGTGTTGTCAAAAATGCCCGAGTCACTGCCCTCTTTATTGATCAGCGGCTTAGCGCGTTCCAAATCACCGCCAAACAGCTCAGACTCAAACATCGACTGGCGGGCATACATCCAGTTGATGTTGCCGCGTAGGGTGTTGATTTCGCCGTTGTGGGCCACGTAGCGGTAGGGGTGAGCCCGCTCCCAACTGGGGAAAGTGTTGGTGCTAAAGCGTGAGTGCACCAGGGCCAGGGCGCTTTCTAGATCGCCATCGCCCAGGTCGAGGAAGTACAGGCCCACCTGCTCTGGGGTGAGCATGCCCTTATAGACCACCGTGCGGCAGGACAGGCTGGTGGCGTACAGGTAGGGGTCGATGCCGGTGGAGTGAATGGCGGAGTGGGCCCGCTTGCGAATGATGTAGAGTTTGCGCTCAAAGGCCTGGTCATCGGCTAGATCCCCCGAGCGCTGGATGAACACCTGCTGCATGAAGGGTTCGCTGGCCTTGGCAGTCTCCCCCAGGGAGGCGTTGTCAGTGGGGACATCGCGCCAGCCCAGCACCGTTTGCCCTTCCTCGGCGGCGATTTGCTCAAAAATGCGGCGACCCTGTTCGCGATCGCTGGCCTGGGGTGACGAAAAGAAAAACCCCACCCCGTAGTGCCCCGGCTCCGGCAGGGTAATGCCCTCGGCCGCCGCCACCTTGGCCATAAACCGGTGGGGCATTTGCAGCAAAATGCCCGCTCCATCGCCGCTGTTGGCTTCGGCTCCCACGGCACCCCGGTGGGCCAGGTTGACCAGAATGGTGAGCCCCTGCTGCACGATACTGTGGGACGGTGCGCCCTTCATGTGAACGATGAAACCAACGCCGCAGGCATCGTGCTCGTACTGGGGATGGTAAAGACCTTGGGCTTGGGGCGGTTGAGATAGGGTCATTGATTTATCGAACAGAAACTACGGAACTCTAGCCGGGACGGATATAGATCGTGCCTAAACATTCTCCGATCAGGATCGGAGCTTGTACAGACCTCTTAAGAAAATAATCAGATCAGGGCTAAAAACTTTGCGAAACATCACAAATTCTCGAAAGTTTGTGCCGAAGGAATTTCTGCTATTTCGAATACATATATAAGAAAAGATACATTGATGCGTAGATTGATATAGAGCTGATCTACAGGCTTGAATTGTGTACGTTTAAACCTGAAGCCCAGCGCATTCCGTTCTATCCAAGACCGCGATCGCAGTGGTTAGATGCCTCTAGGCGCGGTGGTTAAGCCCAATCCCTAGGCCAGGTATTGGCCAAAACACTTTAAGAGCTTGTCTGGAAAGTCAACGAGTGTCTTAGATTATACCTAGGCTGTAGACTAATGCTCCCAAAACTCAGCGTTTTTACGGCTTCTTGGCGGTAAACTATACTCGGGACTATACTCGAGACAACCCTTTTCAAACAACCGCTAACCTCAGTGGCCATACTCAAAGTGTGTTTCTATCCCAGGGCTATTTCATGGCAATATCTGTTTACAGTGTTAGATCTGTGAAGCCGTCATTCTGCCTGGGATAGTCAATTTGCTTGGCCGTCTCTTGAGGAGCTCAGAGCTGCTCAGAGCTGCTCAGAGCTGCTAACTATCTCTCCCGAGCGCAAGAGATTCCTCAGAAAAAGTCAGTTAATATTGATTGAATTGTAGATTCGCCCTGAGACGTTCGGGGCAATGCACAAAAGATGACAAAATCGTCCAGGGCTAGGTGCTCTCGGAGGGACTAGGAACCACGGGTGGTTGGGCTTGCCCCTGGGTACCCACCGACGGAAACGTGAGCGTACAACAGCCAAGGTTAATGCCGTCTGGCTCCTGAGCTTTTACACCAGGGGCTAATTGGTAGAGTACTGCTTTGCCCTCTCGGCGCGATTCGACAAACCCCTGCTGGCGCAGCACCTTGAGGTGGTGAGAGAGCAAGCTTTGCTCCAGAGCTAGGGCGGCATTGATTTGCCCCACATGCTGAGGCCCCATAAACAGTATGCGCAAAATGGCAAGGCGATGGGTCGTGGCTAGAACCTTGAGCCGATGGGCGCAGTAGGTACTGGTTTGAGAATCTAAGGACATCGCCTTTGGCATGGGGGAAAGACTCAGCTACCACTCATATTAATGGTGGTTCATATCAAATATACTGTCCTAGACCGGTGCTGCCCCCTGGTGCCCACTTGAGTTGATCATGTTGCTTGACCTCGATTCCTTTAGAGCACAGTTGCGATCGCACCTTCAGACTCGCCAACAGCAAGAGGATGGCGACTCCCTAGAGCTCCTGGCCCACGGTGAGGCCAATGTGATTTTTCGGCTGGGGAACGGTGCCCACGCTGGGATCGGTCGTGAACGCCTGATCCGAGTAGCGGTGAATACGCCTAACCATCGTTTTGGGGGCGACTTTAGCCAGGTGACGGCCTTTGAGGCAGCAATTTTGCGCCACCTGAAGGGTACTGGGCTAGGCCACGAGCTCCTGGAGGCAGAGCTAGAACCCACGGCGACATTTCCCTACACCTACCTGGTGACTAACTACCTGGTCGGAAATCCGCTGGACTACAGCCGTCCCCATCTCCAGCGCTGTGCGGCTACGCTGGCCCAACTGCATCGGCTGCCGTTGACATCTGGCTCTGGAAATCTGAACCCGCTGATTCCCCCAGTGCAGCGGGTGAGCCAGCCCCTCACCCTGTTTTTCACCGAAGCACAGAACTACGCTCAGCCCTATCTCGATGCGGCGGCGGCTGAACCAGAGATCGTGGACATGCTGCGATCGGTTTTGGCCAAAGCGCAGACGCGGCTACCGGCAGAACGCTGGCTAGCCGCGCATCCCTACGAGTGCCTGGTGCACAGCGACCATACCTACGACAACTGGGTGGTGGGCCCAGAACGCGCCTATCTGATCGATTGGGAATGGGCTGAAATTGGCTCCCCCGCTGGGGATTTGGGGCATTTTCTGTCGCCAGTCACCATCTGCCGCCGCCAGGGTTACCAGATGCCCCCCGAGGATAGGTCGTTTTTCCTGGATGCTTACTACAACGCCCTGGGGGATGTCGATCTAGCGCAGACCATGGGGGTTCACTTCGCGGCCTTTGGTGCGTTTCCGGCGGTGCGATCGCTGTGCTGGACAGCAGGCTACTGGGTGACCGCCCGCCGCTGGTACGCCGACCACGACGGCCCCAGTGCGGTAGAGCGGCAGCGCCAGTTTCAAGACAGTCGGCAGCGATTTCCTCAGCTATGGGCCGACGTGATGGCCCTGCTGGAGGAGCCTCTGCCATGAACAGCATTCAGCCCCTGACATCCTCCCGGCGTTCTGCTCGACTCGCTGACATCCCCTGGCGGGCTTATCTGCTGGTGCTACCCGCCCTGAGTCTCGTACTGCTGCTATTTGGGGGCGGGCTGGGGCTGGCGTTTTTGCAGAGTGTGGGTCTGTTGGGGCTGACCAGCGACGGTAGTCTGTCCCTAGCCGCCTACGGGGAAGCCCTGGGCGACAGCCAGTTCTGGCGATCGCTGGGGCTGAGCCTCTACATTGCGTTTACCGCCACCGCCCTCTCGACGGTGCTGAGCGTTGGCCTGGCTATGCTGCTGCAAGGGGCCGGGCGGTGGGCCAGTTTTGCCTGTCAGCTCACCCTACCGATTCCTCATCTGGTGGGCATTGCGGGCGTTTTGCTGCTGCTGTCTCCCAGCGGCCTGATCGCTCGTCTACTCTACGCCCTAGGCTGGATTAGCTCTGATCAAGATTTTCCGCTCTTGGTCAACGACACCGCCAATATCGGCGTGATGATCCACTTTTTATGGAAAGAAATCCCCTTTATGACGCTGATTTTGCTGGCGGTGCTGCGGAGCATTCGCCCAGAGTTTGCTATGCAGGCACGGGCCCTGGGGGCCAATCCCTGGCAGTGCTTTTGGCATGTCACCCTGCCGCTGCTACGCCCTGGCATCATCTCCGCCAGTTTGATCGTGTTTGGCTTCATTTTTGGCAACTTTGAGGTGCCGTTTTTGCTGGGGTCAACCTATCCTAAAACCTTACCAACGCTGGTCTACCAGGCCTTTACCAATGTGGATTTGAACCAACGTCCGGTGGCGATCGCCCTTGGCCTGTTGCTCTCAGTTATTTCTATGGTGCTGATTGCCCTATACCTGGGGCTGGGTTCGGGTCAACCCTGCCGCCGTAGTTTTGGGGGGCAGCCATGACCCGCAAGGTAGCGTTGATACTCATTATTGCGGTATTGTTTCTGCCCTTTTTGCCCTTGGTGGTGTGGTCTGTGGCCAAGGGCTGGTACTTTCCGCAATTGGTGCCCCAGCAGTGGACCGGAGCGCACTGGGCGGCGGTGGTTGCCCCCGGTAGCCGAGTGCTGCAAGGGTTTTGGCAAAGTCTGGTAGTTGCGGGCCTCTCTACCGCCCTGGCCCTGGCGGTGGGTCTGCCCGCCGGTCGCGCCCTGGGGCTCATGGAGTTTCCCGGTAAGGGGGCGATCAAGCTGGTGCTGCTACTGCCCATTATTGTGTCGCCACTGGCAACGCTGATGGGCATTCAGTTTGTGCTGATTCGCCTGGGGCTGAACGGTACCCTGGCTGGGGTGGTGCTGGTGCACCTGCTGCCCACCATCCCCTACATGACCCTGGTGTTGAGCAGCGTCTACGCCAACTTTGACACGGGTTACGAAGCCCAGGCGCGATCGCTGGGCGCTTCCCCCATCCAGGTGCTGTGGCGGGTGACCCTGCCCCTGGTGGCCCCAGGCATAGTCGTCGGCGCACTGTTTGCCTTTTTAATTTCGTGGAATGAGTTTTTGCTGACCTTTTTTGTGGGCGGAGGGCAAGTGCTGACGTTACCGATGATTTTGTTCACCGCTTTGCAGGGGGGGAATACGGGGTTGACGGCTGCGATCGCCGTTACTTCAGTGATTCCAGCGCTGATTTTTCTGCTGTTTTCGAGCCGGGCCCTGCACGATGACGCGGCCATGGGGGGGTTAGGGGATGTCTAATCGGGCCTACTGCACCATTCAAGGTCTGACCAAGCGCTTTCGCGGCCTGCCTGCGGTGTGTGACCTGTGGCTGGAAATTTACCAGGGCGAACGGCTGGCGCTGCTGGGGCCATCGGGCTGCGGCAAGTCGACCACGCTCCAGATGCTGGCGGGTCTCGTGACTCCCGATAGCGGACAAATCCGTTTGGATGGGCGATCGCTCAACGGAGTGCCCCCCGAGCGGCGCGCCATGGCCCTAGTGCTGCAAAGGGGGCTGCTGTTCCCCCACCTGAGCGTGGGAGAGAATGTGGCCTTTGGGCTGAAGCTGCGGGGGATAAACCGCGCTGAGCGAGAGGCCCAAGCGATGGCGATGCTGGCCCAGGTGCAGCTTACAGGGTTTGAAAATCGTCGCCCTGGGGAACTGTCGGGGGGCCAAGCCCAACGGGTGGCGTTGGCGCGATCGCTGGTGATTCGGCCCAAGCTCTTGCTGCTCGACGAACCCCTCTCCGCCCTCGACGCCACCCTGCGCGGCGACATGCAGGATCTGATTCTGCGTCTCCAGGAAGATACTGGAGTGACCCTGCTGATCGTCACCCACGACCAGCAGGAGGCGGTGGTGATGTCTCACCGCATTGCCCTGATGTTTGACGGCTACCTGCGCCAGATCGATACCCCCGAAGCCCTCTACCAACGGCCCAACGATGCCACCGTAGCCCGCTTTTTCGGCGGGGTGAATTTCTTCGAGGCCGTGGGCGATCGCCATCGTCTGCGGCTGCCGGGGGGCGACATGCTCACCACCGACCACCCCCAGCAGGGCCCCGTGCAGGTGACCATTCGACCTGAGCGCATACACCTGCTGGCAGAACAGCTCTGCGGCACTAACCTACTGCCCGTCACCATCACTCAAACCCGCTTTACCGGCACCCACCGCCACCTTACCCTCAGCACCGTCGCCGGACTGGAGCTCCAGGCCTGGGTGCCCCCCGGCCAAACCTTTGCCGTCGGCCAGTCGGCCTTCGCCCACCTCCCCCCCGATGCAATCTGGAGTTTCCCTTCGGTAGATGAATTGAGTCTACCTGAGCCCGTGTCGATTCGAGGGGGGTAAAAAGTAGGGTAGATGGGGAGTAGAAATATTTCCACCCATTCACCCCTCACCCATTCACCCCCTCACCCATTCATCCATTCACCCATTCACCCTCTCACCTATGCCCCACCTCCGTCGCCGTCACTTTCTCTACCTCGCTGCTGGCACAGGCTTAGCAGCCGTCGCCGTCAGCTGTCGCTCACCCCAGGCCTCTGCCCCCGCCTTCGACCCGGCCACGAGATCCTGGGATGACGTTCTTGCCCTAGCTCGAGACACCACGGTCAACTGGGCTATGTGGGGCGGCAGCGACCAAATCAATAGCTTTGTCGACGGCTGGGTGGCCAACCAGCTCAGGGCCGACTACGGCATGGTGCTCAACCGAGTCCCCATCAACGACACTGTGGAGGCGGTCAACAAAGTGATTGGGGAGGTGCAGGCGAGCCTGACGACCGGTGGCAGCATCGACTTGATCTGGATCAACGGCGAAAACTTTCGCACGATGAAGCAGGGAAACCTGCTGTTTGGCCCCTTCACCGACCGGCTACCGGCCCTGGAGTACTACGATCCCAACAACCCCTCCATTACCAATGACTTTGGCTTGCCCATTGACGGCTACTCCGCTCCCTACACCGGGGCGTCTTACCTGATGGCAAGGGACAGCGCCCAGGTGCCGACTCCGCCCACCAACTTTGCAGAACTGCTGGCCTGGGCTAAGGCTAATCCGGGTCGCTTCACCTATGTGGCCCCGCCCCAGTTTGACGGCAGTCGCTTTTTGCTGACTGTCCTCTACGGTGTTACGGGCGGCTACGAGCAGTATGCTGGCCCTGAGTTTAACGAAGCCCTATGGACCCAAAACTCCCCCCAAGTGTGGGCGTATCTGAAAGAGCTGGAGCCGTATCTCTGGCGCGCCGGGGCTACCTATCCCCCCACCCAAAACCGACTGCAGGAACTCTTCGCCAACGGCGAAATCTGGATCATGCCCGCTTTCACATCTCAGATCGCCGAAGGCGTAGCCAACGGGCTGCTTCCCAAGACAACTGAGGCCTTTACCCTGCCGGGGGTTTCGTTAGATGACCCCTCGTTTACGGCGATCCCCATCAACGCCAGCAACCCCGCTGGGGCAATGGTGTTGGCCAATCTGCTCGCTAGTCCTGAGGGGCAGTTGCAGAAGTTTGACCCTGCCGTTTGGGGCGATCCGCCTCTGCTGACGCGATCGCGGCTCTCCCCCGAGATGCAGCAAAACTTTGACCGGGTAGAAGCCGCCTATGGCATTCCGCTTCAAGCACTCTCCAAGGACACCGTGCCCGTGGTGAATTCAGACTATACAACGCGACTCGAGCAGGGTTGGGAAGCCGAAATCGCCCAGTAAGGCGGGGCATGCCCAGCATCCTGGTTACCCCAGCACTTGCCCCTTCAAGATTGAATCATCAAAACAGGGATGGCCACTATGGTTTTCAAAGAACGACCGCCACGCGCCAAAGGCGTCATTACAGACCATCGCCTGATGGAACTTCACCTGTATCCGGGAAACCAGTGCAACCGCGAGTGCGATTTCTGCACCGTCTTTGGTACGCCCAAGGGCTGGTACACAGACTATAGGCCGGAACATCTGGATGCGGCTCTGCACAGCGTCATGCTCCATGGCCAGGGCACGGTGAAGTTTTACGGCGGCGAACCTACGCTAAACCATGGCAATGTGATCTGGGCGATCGCCTATCTGCGGGAGCATGGTTTTCAAGGCTCGGTCGTGATCTACTCCAATGGCATTCAGGCCGATCAACTGCTTGAGATTCTAGAGTCTGACCCCCTGGATAAAACCACCGCCTCGCTCAACTACTCCATTGCCACGGGTGACGGCGCGCCCCAGATGCCCCTCTCCTCGCTGCGCAAGTTGGAGGCCTACGAGGCAGCACATGCCGGGGCGATCGCGGTGGGTCACGCTGACATCGTTGACTCGGGTCGGGGCGTTGACCCCTTTACCGGCGAAGACACCCGCCCCCAAAGCGCCCATCGTTGTCCCCACTGCTACCCAGTGCTCAAAACCGACGGTAGCTTCCACGCCTGCCCCTTTGCGGTCGAGAACGCCGCCCCCCACTTTCAACTGGGCACGGTGCAAGATGCCTCCAAAACCGTCGTCCAAAATTTCCAGACCTTTCTAGACTGGCTGGATACGGTGCACGAACCCTACGCGGCTGACCACAATTTACCCGCCTGTACTGTCTGCTGGAAACACCTCCAGGAGCTGCCGGTACCTAAGTTCAGTTGACTTTCAAGCGCTAGAACGTCGGTACAGAAACCCGGTTTCTTGGCCAGAATGCAGGTCACATCGTTAGCGTAGCAACGAAGAAACCAGGTTTTTAGCCATACTGTACCGGTGCTCTAGGGGCTGAGGCGAGCGATGGGGTCTGGCCACCGATCGCCGGATTTTTCCAGATCCACGGTTACCCCGCGCTGATCAGTTGCAGCAGTTGCTCGGTGGACACCTTGCCGCTCATATCGGCCCCTTCGAGCAGGCCGTCGGCCAGGTCACGCTTTTGTTTGTGCAGATCGACGATCTTTTCTTCGATGGTGTTTTTGGCCACCAGGCGGTAGATGGTGACCGGGCGCTGCTGGCCGATGCGGTGGGCGCGATCGCTGGCCTGATCCTCCACCGCTGGGTTCCACCAGGGGTCCATGTGAATCACATAGTCGGCGGCGGTGAGGTTGAGGCCGGTGCCCCCCGCCTTGAGGCTGATCAAAAACACGTCGCCCTCCCCGGCCTGGAAGGCATCGACCCGCCGTTTGCGCTCCTTGGCGGGGGTGCTGCCGTCGAGGTACTGGTAAGACACGTTTTGCCCGTCGAGAAACTCCCGCAGAATGCTGAGATGATCGACAAACTGGCTAAATACCAGGGCCTTGTGGTGGTTGCTCAAGAGCTCCTCTAAAATTTCACCAAAGGCTTCGAGCTTAGCGCTGGGTAACGCGGTGGTGCCCTTGACCAGACGGGTATTGCAGCAGGCCCGCCGCAGCTTCATGATCTCCGCCAGTACCTGTAGGTGCTTGGTGCCCGACTCGACGGTGGGGTCGGCCAGTTTGGCGATCGCATCTCGCCGTAGGGCCTCATAAAACGCCATTTCTTGGGCGCTGAGCTCGACCTGGAGGGTCACCTCCGTGCGGGCGGGCAGCTCGTCCAGCACCTGGGACTTGGTGCGCCGCAGAATGAAGGGCTGAATCAGTTTTTTCAGCTGGTTGCGGGCCTGCTTGTCTTGGTTGCGCTCAATGGCGTTGGCAAACCGCTGGCTGAACTGGTCCTGGGACCCCAGCAGGCCCGGATTGATAAACCGAAACAGGTTCCACAGTTCCCCCAGATGGTTCTCGATCGGGGTGCCGGTGGTGAGCACCTTGAAGCCCCCTTGCAGCTTCATCACGGCCTTGGAGCGCTTAGTGGCAGAGTTTTTAATTGCCTGGGCTTCGTCGAGCACAATGGTTTGCCACTGCACCTGGGCCATCATGGCTGACACGTCATCCTGCTGGAGCAGGCCATAGCTACACACCAAGAGGTCAAAGGGTTTGAGATCATCCAGCAGCTTCTGGCGATCGCCGCTGCCAAACTGTATCGGGTTGAGGGTCGGGGCAAATTTTTCGGCCTCGCTGATCCAGTTCATGCACACCGAGGTAGGGGCTACGATCAGGGTTGGCCCCTCGGGGGCGCGGGCGAGAATCAGCGCCAGGGCTTGCAGGGTTTTGCCCAGGCCCATGTCGTCAGCCAGGCAGGCACCCACGCCCCAGTGGGCCAGTCGAGCCAGCCAGTTAAAACCCTCCAGTTGGTAGTCGCGCAGCTCCGCCTGGAGGGTGGAGGGCAGCACGGGCTGTAGCTCTTGCCCTTCCTTGAGCCGTTTGAGGTGCTCTTTCCAGTGCTTGTCAGTCTTGAGCTGGCCCACCTCGTCGATCCAGTCTTCCATGGCCAAGGACGCCAGGGGATGGAACCGCACCCCGTCGCCGCTTTTTTCGGAGTAGGCCCGCAGGTCGTCGAGGCGCTTGCGAAACTCCTGGGTCAGGGCCAAAAATTGGCCATCGGCCAGCTTGATAAATCGACTGGGGGAGGCCTCCAGCAGCTCCATCAGGCGCTGCATATCGAGCACGTCGTCGTCGTTAATTTGCAGCTCGCCGCTGGCGGCAAACCAGTCCCGCTGGCGCTGGATCTGGATCTTGAAGTTGCTGAGGCTGACCCGGTTGGCGATCCGCATTTTTTCGCCTTCGGGCCACTCCACCACCGCCTGGTCGCCCAGGTCTTGGATATCGAGCAACAGCTCCAGGCAGGTTTCGGGGTCGTCAATCAGCCATTCGCCGTCTTCATCGTCGAGGCGCTGGAGGGTGGGGCAGGCGGTTTCGACGCTGCGGGCAAGTTTCTTCTCGGCGGCGAGGTTGCGGTGGGTTTGCAGCCGTTTGCCGTCGATTTCGGCGATCACCATTTCGCCGCCAGTACCGGGACGGTAGTAGGGGCCGTCGTCGCCAAAGGGGCGGGTGAGCAACGAGACCTTGAGCCCCTCCCCGGCGGGCAGCAGGTGCAGGTGGGGCTGGGGCTGGGCCTCTACGGCTTCGGCACCGGCCACGCCGCCGCCGATGTCGGAATGCACGGTGACTAGACCCGCCACGGCATTGATGGCGGCTAGCACCTGTTCCTTAGCGTTTTCGGGTACTTCCAGGGCATTCTTTGGCCCCAGCACCTCGGCGATGCGGCGGTGGCTGGCGGTGAACTCGACCACCTTCAGCCGGGTGGGGGTTTCTTTGATCAGAGCAATGGTTTTAGCGGGGGCGACCTCAGGGGTGAGGGAAATCTCTAGCTTGCCTACCTTGGTCTGGCGCACCAGCAGGGCCGGTTCTCCCTTCACCACATCGACGCGGGTCGTGGGCGAATCTTCCCAAAACACCAGGGGATGACCGATCAGAGACAGCAGAGATTGGGCGGGAAATTTGTAGTTGTCATAGCCGTAGCCGTAGTGGTCGGTGACCAAGTGGGCACAGATATCGACGTCTTGGGGTGTGAGGTAGTTAAAGGATTTAGTCTCCTGCTTGAGGCGGCGCAGGGCGATCGCGCGGCCCCGGCTCCAGCCGCCCTTGACGCTGACTTTTTGCTCCTTGGGCTGGAGCAAAAAGTTGCTTTCGGAGTAGAAGGTCAAAAACCAGGCCAGCCGATACTCGGTGGTCTCTACCACCTTGGTCGGCTGACCTGGAGTAGTAGGGTTGAGGCCAATCAGCGCCGTTAGCGATAGCTCCCAGGCCTGCTTGGGGGTAATGAGTTCAACCAGGGGTTGAATGCCGGTTTTTTCACGGAGGGCGGGGGCTTTTTGGCCGTAGGCACTGTCGGGGTTAAGGTGGGCGAGCAGTTCGGCGGCCTCGAGGGCAAACCAGTCGTACCCGGCGGCGGTGGCCTCTTTGTAGAGGTCTTTGACAATGTCGGGCAGCCGCTTTTGGGCATCGTCTATGTCGACCCAGTAGAGGCAAAGGATGTCGATCAGGGCTTCAAAGCTGTTGGTGCTGTCGAGGCTGCTGACGGGGGTACTGGTGAGGTAGCGTTTTGCCGCTGTATTGCCCTGGAGCACCTGAGCCACTTTTTCCAGACAGCCATAGATGACGCTCATCCAGTGGCGGTGGGTTTGCTCAGCAATGATGTGGGCGTAGTCCTCGGCTTCTTTTAGGCTAGCCAGGGAGCCTTCTTTCAACAGCGCCAGCACCAGAAACATACCGGGTACGGTATCAAAGTAAATTTTGCGTTTGCCGGTGCTTTTTTTCAGCAGTTTGAGGGCGACGGAGCCTTCCTGAATGGTCTGGGCGTAGTCGCCCCGCAGGCAGCTGAGCCAGCTCTGGTGGAGGAGCGCTTCGACGGGGTCTTCGTCGGCAAAGGTTTGCAGGGCGGCATCGGCCTCCGGCAACCTACCTCGGACAATCAGCTGCTCAATCCAAATGCCGCGCAGATCATCGGAGACGGTGGAGTTGGCCCGGCTACATTCTTCATGGAGGAGGGTAAAGACCTCGTCGGCCGGGGTCATGGCGAAGAGCGAATTGATGCAGATGTCGCCCAGGGCCTCTTCATAGATGATCGGGGTTTGTTTGAGGGTGAGAAACCAGTCGCGATCGAAGGGGTTGTTGCAGACTAGCTCAAATATCTGCGCCATAGAGATGCGGCTAGAGGCGTAAGGGTTGCCGTAGTAGGCCTCAAACTGCTGCTCGATAAAGCTCCAATCCTGGCGGTAAATGCCAATGCGGATCTCGCGAATGAACTCGTCTTCGTTTTGAAACAGCCGCAGGGCTTTGTTCCAGCCGTGGGTACGAATGGGAAGGATCGCCTGCACCGCGTGGAGCATAGGCTCAAAGGTGCCTTGGCTCAGGGTGTCGCGGGTGGCGATCTCGATCAGCAGCGGGTGGCACTGGGGGCCATGGTTGGTGGGGGCCGTCATCAGGCGCTGGCCGGTGAGGCGGGCGATCGCTGTGTTGAGGGTCTGGAGGTCTGCCTTCTTTTTTTTGATGCCAGCCCGATACAGATTGAGGCAATCGAGCAGTTTTACCTTGCCGACCGGAGCATAGATAATCGAGCACAGCTGAAGAATCTCCCGCTCGTCCTCGGGCAGGTGATGGTATTTCTTCAACAAATTGTCACGGAGGGCGGAGGCAGATCTGGGGGTGGGCATGGCGATCGCAGAAAACTGCTGGTGATGAAATTGTATCGGCCTGAGCCGGTATCGATGGTCACTCCGACACAATTTGCCAGTGACCCCGACAAAAGCAAGCGGCCTTATTGAAAATCTGTTGCATTAATTCCAGGGTTTGGGTATCGTAATGATATCGATAGTCAATGGCAATAGCAGGCGGCACCCAAGGGAGATGGGGTCGATGCGATGCGATGCGACACCAGTCAAAAGCCTTGTCATGACTAGTTTGTAGGGCTTTATTCCCCTGTCGGCCTTGGCCCCAAGAGCGAATAGAAGCACTTAGTTTAGAGTCAATTTCAATAAATATAGGCCACCAGAGGTCGCCACTATGGAGAGTCAATCGAGTTAGTATGCGCGTTTTAGAATCCGATCAGCTAGGGCCAATCGGGCCAGGTCAGCCTGCGCCACACACCCCGTTAGCCCAGACCATCGTTGAGCTTGACCGAGTGAACCGCTGGAATGTTTACCGCCGCCTACGGGAACTGGGTATGGCCTGTGAGTGCAGCTGCGATCGCCCCCTCACTGTGGCCATCCACACCCCCGCCGATACCCTCCAGGTCTGGAGCGTGGTGCGGTCTACCACCCACCCCAAGCTAGCCCTCGCCGACCACCTCGATCGCTGCTGGCAGCACAGGAGCCCGAAATGACACCGATGACAACTCTCGACGCACCCGCCGTCGCCGCTGGTCGCCCCGCGCCGATCCCGAGGGGTCAGGTGCTCAAGGGGCAGTACGCCGGGGCCTACCGCTCCGACAAGGGCAAAATCAAGGGGCTACAGCTGCGATCGGGCGAGACTGACTACACCATCAAGCTGCCCAAGTATCTGAGGCCCATGCTGGTGCGCGAGCTGGCACCGGGCGAGTTTATCCAAGTGTGGGCCTACCCCGAGGATGACCGCTGGCGGGCGGTGAACATTCTACCTTTGCCTGAAGGTGAGGCGGTGGCCCTGCGTCAGCAGTGGGGAGCCTTGACCCCGCCGGCCAAGGCCCAGTCGCCCACCCGTCTGTGCCTTGAAGTGTGTACCAAGGGCAAATGCTTTAAGCAGGGAGGTCGCCACCTGTACAACGCCCTGCAAGGGGCTGTAGAAGGCAATCCTGACCTGGCCCACGTCTCGCTCAAGGCCACCGGCTGCATGAAAGCCTGCCAGCAGGGCCCAAACCTGCGCTTGCCCAACGGCCACATGCTGCACCGGGCCACCGCCGCCGAGGCCCTAGGGCACCTGGGCCCAAGGCCATGACCACCCAGGCAGTGGCTCCCCAGCGGTGCCAACCCTGGCGGCCTGTAGAAGCGAGGGTGCTAGACCTGCGGCACCGGGATCCTGGGCTACATCAACAACAAACCCTGCCCTCGATCTCCGAGCAGCAGGGTTTGGGGTGGGTTTTTATCAACACCTACCAGCCTAACTTGAGGCTGTCTGGGGTGAGGAAGTGCTCCAGATGGTAGGCCCGCTCCTCGGTTTTCAGCAGAATCTGCTCGTACAGGTAGCGGGTGGCGCGATCGCCCAAGCTCTCGGCCTGGGCCGCCAGCCGCCGAATCAGCTCAATCAGCGCTTGCTCCGCCTGCATGTCGTGGGCAATCATCATGCGGCAACGATAGGTGTCGTCACCCTCCAGCTCAAAGCAGCACAGCTGGGCCAATTTGCCAAAGCTCAGGGGTGGAACGCCCCCCAGTCCGTGGAGTCGCTCACCGATATCGTGGGCATGGCCCTGGGCCGCTTCATAGCTTTCAGAAAAGTAGTCGTGGAGCATGAGGTACTCCGAACCCTCCACCACAAAGTGGTGCTTTTGGTACTGCAAGCTAAGGGCTACAAAGCTGGCGTAGACCGTGGCCAGGCCATCCACGATGGGCTCTGTAATCGACTTCTCCAGCAGAATCGGGTTGTCTGCAACCTCACCGTAGGTTTGAAGCAGTGTTTCAGTAACCGGCATATATATCCCCCTTTGTCAGTCATCAAAGCAGCCCCAGCATGGCAGGGTTGCTTTCTGAGCCTATCGTACTTCTTTGAATCTAGCTAATCCTTTGTTGTCTTAAAAAGTATAGAGAAACTCAAAATTCAATTGTCAATATGAATAGCGAAAATAATTTTCAATAAAGCCGCTGTCTGGTATCAGCAGTAACGTTCGATCGCTCAAGTTCGGTGACAAAAACTACGTTAGATAGCTAGAGAAATAGTCCCAGGGGTGGGTGCGATCGCCCCAAATTCATGCTCCTCATGGGCTCAGCTCCACCGTTAGCCCCATCCTCCGCTCTGCTGGCCGGAGCCCGCATCGCCGATTCCTGTTAGTTGATGAAAGATCATGGAACCTAATCCAGTGTTGCCCAGTGTAGATCAGGAGCCCGAACTACTCAAAACCGTTCTCAATAAAGAAGGGTTTCGGTTTACCAGCCAGCGCCAAAAGATTTTGGATTTGTTTCAGTCTTCGGCCCTGGGGCATCACCTCAGTGCCGAAGAAGTTCACCGACAGCTGCTCGATCAGGGCGAAAAAATTAGCTTCTCCACCATTTATCGCGCCCTCCATGTGATGGTCAGGCTCGATCTGCTCCAGGAGCTAGAGCTGGCCGAAGGCCGCAAATACTACGAACTCAACACCCCCTTTATGGATCAGCACCACCACCTCGTGTGCGTTCACTGCGGTGCGGTGCAGGAGTTTGACGAGGCAACCATGACCCAGGTGGGCCAGAGCGAGAGCAATGCCCGAGGGTTTTCGCTGCTGAACTGCACGTTCACGGTCTACGGTATTTGTCCCGGCTGCCAGTCTCTGCTGAGTTGAAGGTTGGTAGCCGATGGCGGTAGTAGTGCCAGAGCAGATGGGCTACGGCACCCCGATAGGGTGCCAGGGGCTCCGTCAAGGCCAGCAGTGCTGGGCGAGTGGGGCGACTCGCTAAATTTTTCAGCCGCTGATAGCCAACTTGAACGGCCAAATCTGAGGCTGGAAAGCTGCTCAAGCGCTCGAGGCAAAAGAGCAAATAGACTTCCGCCGTCCAAACGCCAATGCCTTTAATTTGGGTCAGCTGGGCCACGGCGTCGGCATCGGACAAAGTGGCCAGGGTAGCCAAGGTGAGCTGGCCCGACACCAGGGCGGCCGCTAGCCGCTGGCAGGTGGCGATTTTGGCTCGGCTTAGCCCCACCTGCCGCAGGGTGGTGTCGGGGGCGGCCGCGATCGCCTCGGGGGTCAGCTCCAGCTGGGCCACAAGCCGCTGAAAAATTGCCTGGGCCGCTTTGGACGAGAGCTGCTGCCCCAGAATAATGCGCACCAGAGAGGGAAATCCCGGTGCGCCAGCGCGAACGGTCAAGGGGGGTGTTGCGGCTTCGATGGCGCTAAAGGCGGGGTCGCGATCGCACACCACGGCGATCGCCTGCCTCAGCTCAGGGCTGGGCGGCACCAGGCCATCATCGACGGGGTTTACGCCTGGGAGGATGTTTGAATTTGAAAAGGACATGCTCGATGCCATGAGCCCTATAGCTACTGTAGATGCCGCCCAATCCAAAATCAGCCTCACCGACCGCTCAGCCACAGTACCACCGGCAGGCTAACGACACTGAGCACCGTCGAAAGCACGATCGTCCGGGCCACCCGAATGCGATTCGCAAAGCGATCCGTCCCGGAATCGCCCCCCAGCTCCATCACCCAAATCAGCGAATTTACCGCCACGGGCATAGCCGCCTGTAGCACCACCACCTGCCGGTCAAGCCCCTGCAAGCCCAGCCCCGTGGCAATGGCGTAGGCCAGCAGCGGCGATACCACCAAGCGCAGCGCCGAGCCCAGCAGCTCGTAGCGACCAAACACCAGCTCCGTGCGGGCCAGTTGTACCCCCAGGGCAAATAAAGTGAAGGGCAGCCCCAGGTTGCCCACATTGGAAAACAGGGTGGTGGCAATCAGGCTCTTTTGCTCATCAAGGGAAAAGGCTAGGCGGCGACTCAGCCCCACCGCCAGCAGATACAGCAGGGCCGTATTCAGCAAAAAGGCGGCGACGATGGCCAGGGCATCCTCCAGACCCAGGGTGGTGTTGGCCAGGCTGGTCAACACTAGGGCGGGCAGCAGGGCGTAGATATTTACCCGAGCCAGGGTTTGCATATCGAGGTCGAAGCTGCGCCCGACCCCAAACCCCACCAGTGCCACCAGGGCGATCGGCAGCATCGCCGAAATCAAAATGTCCATAGGTAACGGCCAGCTTCACGTCACAGCCCGTGACCGGGAGCATACGCCTAGGGCGGCTAGGCCGCAACTTCGATGTAGATAGTTTTCCTCTGTCGGGTGATCCTAGTAAAGCGTGCCCCGGATTTCCACCCCCGGATCTCCACCCACGGGGCGATCGCCTAAAATTTAAGCTAACCCCAGCACAACAACCGCCAATGCCATCCCCCTTTCCAGGCATGGATCCGTACCTCGAGCAGCCGGAACTTTGGCCGGAGTTTCACAATCGGCTGCTGGTGGCCATTGCCGATGCATTGGGGCCGCAGCTCAGGCCCAAGTATCGGGTTGCGATCGAAAAGCGGGTCTATCAAGATGCCGCAGAAGATCTTCAAATTGGTCGCCCTGACGCAGCGATATTTCGTGCCATGGCAGAGCCTAATCGTTTACCTCAACGCCAGGGTCAGGTCTTGGTAGAGCCCGTGATGGTCGAACTGCCTATGCCTGAGGAGGTTACAGAGCGGTTTTTGGAAATTCGTGAAGTCGGCACTGGCGAGGTGGTCACCACCCTAGAACTGCTTTCGCCCAGCAACAAACGTGCTGGTAAAGGACGACAACTCTACGAAAAAAAGCGCTTGAAGGTGTTGGGTAGCCAGACCCACCTGGTCGAAATTGATCTGATCCGCGCCTTTGGCCCCTTACCCCTACGGGGCGCGACAGCTACCAGCCTCTATCGCATCCTGGTCAGTCGAGTCGAGCAACGCCCCCTGGCGGCGTTGTACAGCTTTAATCTCAGCGATCCCATTCCATCCTTTCCTCTGCCACTTCAGCCCGCAGATCCCTCGGTTTGGGTGGATCTGCAAGACCTAGTGAGTGGTGTCTACGATCGCGCCAGCTATGACCTAGCGATCGACTACCAGCTAGATCCCACCCCACCCCTGAGCGCGTCCGATGATGCCTGGGCTAAAGCCTGGTTGATAGCTCAAGGCAGGAGGTCATAATCCCTCCGACTTATAGGTTGGGAATCGTCAACGTCCCCCGACCCAGAACCTGGGCGGCGGTCAGGGCTAAGCCTGGGAAGGTGGGAGAGACGATGGGCTGATCGCCCCGCAGCAGCTGAATATCGTACTCACCCTTTACCAAGGTACAGATCGAGAGAGTTGGTTGTTTGGGTTTACCAATGTGGCGAGTGCCTCCTAGCCCCCCATAGTCAGCAATCCAGTATTCGGGAATACCTAGAACCGCATAGTCTTCAGTCTTGCGAGCGTAGTCGTTTTGCCAGTTGCTGCTAACGACCTCGGCCACAAACTTAATCGAGCGCCCCTGGGTCAAAATCGACTGATCGGCCCAGAGGGGCTCGTTGGACAATTCGCTCCGATCGACTACGGCAACGTCAGGCCGAAACCCAGTCATCGCGATACCAGAAGGGCGCAACAGCCCCCGCTGGAGCACAAACCAGGGCAACGCTGTTTGGTCGATTTGGACACAAAGCTTAGCCGTGATAAACGCAGCGACTGCTTCATGGGGGCCGGTGGGTTCCAAATCAAACACCTCGCCATCGATCAATTCGTGGCGGTTGTCGTCGCCATAGAGGGCGAGAAACGCATCAAAGCTGAGCAGTTGCCGTTGCGTCGGTTGGTTGATTGCAAGGGTCATAGGCCTACCTAACCCCACGGGTGTCCTTAGCCTATCAAATTGTCGGCTGAGTCGCTGGATGGACATAGCGCTGGCTCTAGAGGCGGGCGGGGTGGGCGAAGGGCTGCACCCTTCGCCCACAGGTTCGGGTCGTCAGGCTGGCCGTGACCTAAACGGCCTGGGTGATTTCCTGCTTAGCGTCTTCGCTCGCCAGGAACGTCTCCAGCTCGGTCAGGGCGTCGGCATCGACCTTGGTCTGCATGGGGCAGAACTTGGGGCCGCACATGGAGCAAAATTCGGCGGTTTTGTAGATGTCGGCGGGCAGGGTTTCGTCGTGGTATTCCTTGGCCCGTTCGGGGTCGAGGGAGAGCTCGAACTGCTTGTTCCAGTCGAAGTTGTAGCGGGCGTGGGACATGGCATCGTCGCGATCGCGCGCCCCCGGTCTGTGCCGGGCAATATCCGCCGCATGGGCCGCAATCTTGTAGGCGATCAGCCCGGCCCGCACATCCTCGGCATTGGGCAGACCTAGGTGCTCCTTCGGTGTCACGTAGCAAAGCATCGCGGCTCCGCTCCAGCCCGCCAGCGCCGCACCAATGGCCGAGCTGATGTGGTCGTAGCCAGCGGCAATGTCGGTGACCAGGGGGCCGAGCACATAGAAGGGCGCTTCGGCGCATTCTTCCATTAAACCTTATCGGAATCTAGTCCGAGTAGATAAAATGAGGTCAGTTGTGACGATCCCGGAATGACTCTATGAAACTGAGCTATGACGAGCTTCAAAGCAGACCTCGGATTTTACGTAGC
>Ga0169931_10003116_pt1 | contig 26534 bp, 19 predicted proteins | sample Kivu_15m_20L_FD_129675 | JGI IMG/M metagenome (GOLD analysis project Ga0169931, IMG submission 129675) | Freshwater microbial communities from Lake Kivu, Western Province, Rwanda to study Microbial Dark Matter (Phase II) - Kivu_15m_20L... | ecosystem: Environmental > Aquatic > Freshwater > Lake...
ATCGGAGATCACATGCATGAAAAGTAGTCGACGAACTTATTGTTGAAAAATTTATCAGGCACTATTTACTTCACCCACATCGAGTTATATATAAGTCTCGCTCCATCAACTGAACTTAGGGGAGCTGCTTGGCCACCCATATCAGTTCTGCACCATCCTGGATGCATAGCGATTCCTTACTGTCCTGGTTTTAAGTAGCGCCTAAGTATAAATTTAGTTACGGCAATACAAAGCGAGTCCACGTATTTATAATGGCTTTGGATGTGCTGTAGGCTGACCAGTGATATTGCCCCATATTCTGCTTTTTGGCACATTCCTTGTAGTCTTAAGTGATCTTAAGAAGGTCTTCCTATGTGATTTTCGGATCCAATAGTTTATTTCTGACTGTTTAGCTATGAACCGTAAGCTGACCCATAAGAGAAGAAACCACAACAACTCTTCCTTCAGGTGAGAGTATAGGCAGAAACTGTTTGATAAAATCAATCGTAGAAATGACATTTGTGTCCATGGTTTGTTTGGCTATCTCAGCAGAAGGCATAGTTGTGCCATAGTCGGCTCCAACTGCAGCGTTAGCCACAACTCTGTCAAAAATAATTCCTTGTTGCTTAAGGTTGGCTACCAGCTCACCAATGTTTTGTGAGTTTTTAAGATCAAGCTGGTAGCATTGCAATTTATGAGGACCAATGGCTTGTTCCCACTGCTTACTAAAGGCCTCAGGAGATTGTCTGGAAGTCACGAAAAGCCTGATTTCGGGATGTTACTTGGTAAGAATTTTAACTAGTTCATGTCCGAGACCTCGGTTGGTGCCAGTGATGATGATGTTCATATCTAAATTTTAATTGTAATCAAAAAAATTAAAATTTTATAATATTTTAGCATCGGCAAAGCTTATGAGTTACTTATTATTATGTTTATATATATATGTAAATTTTTAAGGATTCACCAATTTAAAATTCTAGCAATACTCATCATTTTGATTTCTTGGGCTTTTTTGGGGGTTAACAAGTCACGAAATCGACAAACTAAGTATTGTAAAATTTGTCAGGAACAACTTACTTAAGCAGCAAAGTGTGTTAAATTTGTTTGGCGCCTTCAGCTGCGGTCATGGGAGCTACTTTTCCTCCCATATCTGTCTTACACCATCCCGGATGCATCGCAATACTATCCTGTCCCTATTTAAGAAGGGTCCTAAATAAAATTTCGCATACGGTAGAATGAAACGGCACCAAGAGTTGAGTAGAGATTTAGAAGTCCTGTAAGCTGAATTACTATAGTATCCCATATCTTGTTTTTGTGCAAATGCCTCGTAATCTTTAGCGATATTAAGAAGCTACTGCTATGTTATTTTGGGGTTAGTCAGCAGGTTCCTGTAGGGTTAGCTCAGATTATTGAGCTGGGCCATGATGGCTGAGACCACTACTACTCTGCCCTTGGGTGAAAGGATTGGCAGAAACTGTTTGATAAAGTCGATGGTGAATCTAAAATTGATGTCCAGAGTCTTGGTGGCAGTCTCCAGAGAAGGTTTGGTGCGTCCATGGTCGATCCCGAAGCCAGCGTTGGCGACAACTTTATCGAAAAAGATGCCTTCTTTCTGAAGATCCTTTACTATCTCAGCTGTGTGCTGGGACTCTTTAAGATCAAGCTGGTAGCAACGGAGTTTGTTAGGTCCAAGGAGCTGTCCCCATTGCTGGTTGAAAGCACTGGTGGGAAGTCTCGAGGAGATGAAAAGGCGAGCGTTTGGATGCTGGCTGTTAAGCAGTTTGACCAGTTCGAAGCCTAGTCCTCGGTTGGTGCCTGTAATGAAGATGTTCATAAATCAGAAAAATATACTATCAACAGTAATTATCATTGATTTCTAATAAATACTGTTTCTATCATTTCCTTCATAAAAATGTTGTTTGTCTCTTTTTTTGCTTATTCATGATTCGACGCCACTCCTATACGTCTTTACGCATATTTCGATGGCTGCTGGTCTCCGAACCAGTCGGCGGTCTCCATTAGAATCGAGAATTTTTGTTGCTGTTTGCTTCTGAGGCGAACTGAGGCTTCCATTCGTTTGATTTTTGCTTATAACTGCTTGCATCTGAGCCTGATGGAACCTTCCAATCCCACATATGTTTGTAACTGTTGGTTTCTGAAGGAGAATTTTGTTGATAATCGTTGTTCACGTACCTATAACTGTTTTATTCGCGCACAGAAGGCGGTTGCTCGAGCTGCAAAAGTTTTCCCTATAGCTGATTTAGTTTTTACAAAATCTGCAGGCGACATTAACTTGCCCTTTATGTCTACATTCGCCTGTGTGTGTATAACTCTTCAACAGCATAGGTATTTCGATGAGTTTTTGGGAAATAAAAAGTCATGTGCTGATTCTAGGATTCCTACATCTAAGTCTTTATTCTGCTCTGTAGTTGTTGACTGCGATTGTAGTTAGTTAAAAGATTTGTCTGTGATGCAGAATTTACGATTTTTACTCTGTTCAGTAGTTTCTTTAAACAGTTGCTAGCCTCCATAGGCGGTTTTACATTAATCTGCTATTCAAAGGACACCTCGTTTTAAAGTATGACTGGATGTGTGTCCATACGTTTGCTTGGACTAGCATCAGACTGAGTAATCGTTGTAAAGAAGGTTCTTCTGGTGGTACCGCTCTTTATTTTTCCGAAGATTGGAGCAGATTCTTTGGCACTTTGTTTGTTAAGCTGTAGTAAAGTGAAGGAAAAACACAATAAGGCTTGTCTTTTCTTGTCTACAAAGCTGGTTAAAATAAGAGCGGCTTCGCATGATTGATCGTAGCATCGAACAGGTTTTTCGTCTTAAGACTCGGTTTAAAAAAGGGTTAGTTTCTGTAGGGATAGAGCCTTTTGTTTTCGGAAGGCGTTTGCAAGAGTGCTGACTAGTAACTATTTTTCTGGGGCTACGGACATTGTTGTAAAGAATAAAATAATTAACAGAGAGGAAGTTAATTGGAGTATTAGAAGCATTATATCAACATCAAAAAGATCATAGAAAAAACATAAATTACAGCTACTGTTACTTCTAGTTATAAAAACTAGTCGTCAGATTGCCTTTCTGGTTTTTTTATTTCAGTTATCAAGTGCTTAAATTTTAACTAGTCTATTCAAAAAACACCAGTAATTTCTATTGAATATTGAAGACTTTCAGTTCAATAAAATATAAAAAGATCGAAAAGGTTGACAAATCATTGAGTCTAGATTTAATCTTTAGCTTTCTTGCTTGCTCCAAATTTAGTCATTTGGTACATATCAGGCTGAACTATGTTCAAAACTTAGATATAATTATTCATCCTTGGGCTTATCGGAATGCAGTGATCTTGCGCATATTATGCTCCTGCTGTTTCTGGCTGGGTTCGAAGGCAGAACAGAACGAGAGTGCCTTGCGACTTGGCTTTCATCAGAGCCGCGGGAGAATACTGCAGGTGAGCTGGTTGATTTTTGCCTCTGTGTGGGTGCACATTATGAGAATACATGTAAGTTCCGTATCCTAGACCTCCATCGGTAGGCTGAGTGTTGCCTCTACCGTAGTTTTCGAAGGGCGGCTTTCCGAAGTAAGTAGTAAAAGCACTGTTAGGAATCCAACGAGTAGTTTGCTTAAACTATATCAGCAAATATATACCTTTTCGATAAGTTTTGACTGCTATTTTTAGCTTAATTAGGGTTTTTGTTGATGCCTTAACAGGTTCTAGTCATAACCTTTATTTTCAACTCTTTAAATGCTTGAACGATCTTAACAAGCTTACGTCTTTATTTTGCTAGAAGCTACCCCTCCTTGCTTAGATTTAGTGTTTTCGCCTGTTTTTTGAGTTTAAACTATCGGCTTTTTGCCTGACCTTTAAAAAGATTTACTTACAGGTTCCGTTGGATTATTTTTAAGAATTTAATATTCTCGTTAGTTTATCCTTCTTCTTTTAGGGCTAGTGTATTTACTTGGACTGTAATGCCTTTCAGCACTTGTATTTACTTGAGTTTGAATCGCAGGCCCTACTACAATTTTAGTTTGAATTGCAGGTCCTACTGCCTTTCTAGATTGAATTGCAGGCCCTACTTCAGTTTTCGATTAAGATGCAGGTCCTATCACACTAGATTGATTCGGAGTTCCCTTCTCTCTTTTAGGCTTTCGGGTGCTAGGCGCCCTTCCCTCGATATAATTTTCTATCTGACTGAACAGATCAGTGTTCACTGGCAACTGATTAGCATTACAGCTGAAGTAGTTTTACTGCGATTCTGTGGTCCAGGGTTGTTTCGCGATGATGTTGAGGTATACCTGAGTGGGATCTTTGAAATTTTCTTTCTTTTTAAAACTATGTTTGTCGAGACCGTCGGTCTACCAAGAGAGTAGTTCGAACATAGAGGGGTCCTATTTGCGATTTTTGTTAGGTTTTCCATAAACAGTCTTAGAAAACTAAATATTTAAATGGTTCAAAAAAGGCTCAGGGATGGATTCTTTGATCGCCATTTTAGAAAATAATATAGAATATTCTTAACTAAAATTTCTATAAAAACAAATAAATATTGAATCTCAGTTACTTTTAAGTCTTGCAAAAGAAAAAATAAATAAAAAGTTCAATAGAATATCTATTTAATTTGTTTATCTTAGATTTTTAGTTAAGAATTAGGGTACGCAGTGTTAGATGCTAGTTGTGATTATCTAGCGACGAAAGATAATAGTAATTATTTTGAACTTATTATTCCATATTATTTATATCCATCCATGAGCAATCCTTATGAAGCTTTTGCCGCTGACGACGATGATGATGAACCCAGAACCACTGTGGTCAAGCAGGAAGCTAAGGTTGTGAGAAGTAATTGTGTCTATAGTCAGCCCACCAAGATAGAAAGCTGGCCAAAAAAAACAAGGAAGAGGCAGCCAGACAAGCATAGGTCCAAGCAGCTACTCCAGTAACCACCACAACTACTGTTGACAAGTCAAGAGGAGGCAAAAAGTATATCGAAATGGAGCGAGAAAAGCAGCACCGCTACAGAGAAAAAACATTCAACAATGACAACACTGATAAACACTATCTCGATAGAAGAAGCGGCACCGGCAGAGAGTAAGCCTTCCCTTACATAGAGATCGTCCCCGTAAAGCCGGAGGATACAATAATGCTGGTAATACCAAAAACCAGGACTCCGAACAGAAGTAGCCCAAACAAGTCGAAGAAGGCGAGACCGTCGTTGAAGAACAAGCCCCTGTCGAAGTTAAGCCCTAGGAACCCGAAAAGCCCACTTTGGACGAGTATTACAAGAGTCAGGGTGTGGATATTCAATATCAGGCTGTGCATAGAGACTACACCAAGCGCGAGTTCAAGGCTGATTGGATCCAAAAAGAAAAACTTACCTTGCTCGAAACCAAAGAGGACAAAAAGCTAAAGGAAAGAACTCAGGGTCAGAAAGCCTCCCAGCAAAGCGAAAGTCGTCAAGGTCTTAACCTGTCTGAACAGGAGCAAGGATTGATCGGATTCGGAGCTAAGGCTAGTTCTGGCAAGGGCTAGGAAGAAAGAAGAGGAGGAAGAAAAGGCAACAACAAGCCTCGTCTCAACGACGACGATTTCCCCACCTTGTGATTAGAACAACTAATACAACTAATTTACATGCATAAAGAGTTTATTAAAATTATTATCGGATGCTGTCTAGAGATGGCTAGAGCAGCAGTCGGGCCAAAAAGTATTTGCTAAAGCTCAAAATGCTTAAGGAATAACCACTTACCAGGAATCGTAGCATGTTTCATTCTCTTTTAAGCAATTAATCGAGTGACAATCAAAGTGGCTTCTCTTTGCAAAAGTACCGAAGTCTAGCCACGACTGTAGATAAAACTGTGACTATCCAAACTCATATTGATACTTTGCCAAATCCATCCAGACTTAAAGACTCTAAAACAGCTCTTTTACCGTCATTAAATTCTAAAAAAAATCATCAAATCAACTAGAAGACTCTTCGCAACGACACTCTTACTAGCAACTACAGTCCCTAAGGCAGAAATAAAAACGTTTTGAAATCATTTTTGCATAATTAAACAGTCGATTCACCTGAGTAAAATCAGCTTCGAGCCAGGCTGCAAAAAACACCTTTTCGTCGAGCGAGCGACAAGCACAAAGCATACCGTAAGCTTTGGAATAACTCGAGTAATCGTCGCAGGGATAAAAGTCTTCTGTAGCGATCAGCTGAAAAAGCAAGCATTAGCGTGAAACATATAAACATTGATGCACGCTATCGAATAAATAATCCTAGTTTTGAAGATATTGTAAGAGATCATAAAAATGAAAAAACTTTTATAGAGTTAGCAGTAATTTAACCTGAAGTAAAAGGGTTAAAAGGACGAGGTGGTCGCATAGTGCCTCTTTTCGATGAAGTTTTTATGACTGAAGAAGTCTACAAATTCCAAAAATGATTCACATTATTTTAGCTTACCTTATAAAAACTAAGTAAAACAAAAATAAATGAAAAATTAAATTTAGATAATTGAAACTTAAATGTTATAGTTAATAGCTAAGATGAAGATCATCAAAGCCACTCATCTTCTTCTTCCTTTTTGTTGATCTGATAATTTTTGAAATCGTTCAAAAGCATGTCGAAGTCATCTTATTTATCGTATAGCATCTTTTTTGGTCTGTGTCGTTCAGGGCTCGCTTATTCTTTTTTGACATTTTCTTAGCGACTCATCATGGCTTATTTTTCGCCTGAAATACTCTTTTTTAATGATAAATCCAGAGGCTTCATCTATAGGTTTTCTTTGGCAAGGAAAGGATGGAGTACCATTTGTGCTGAAGTCATGCGTTTAGCTGGATCCCACTTCAGACATTCTCCGATAAAATGCAGCGCATCTGGGGGGCAGTTGGGCAGAACTGTACTTAAAGGAACTTCTGGATACTCTGCAATTCCTATGCCACGTTTAGTGGCTTGCTTGACTCCTTCAGGCCAGGTTGCGTTTGGCGATCCAAGCACTGAGACTATCTTACTTATTTGGTCCATTTAGGAATTTCCCAAAAAAAGAGGTCGATTGAGATACATTTCAGCTACTATACATCCTACTGCGAAGATATCAACAGGTGCTGAGTAACTAGGAAACTTGAAAAGTAATTCAGGGGCACGATACCAACGAGTACTCACGTACTCAGTGTATGGGGGTTTACTTCTGATTTCGCGAGCTATTCCGAAATCGATGACTTTGACGGTAAGGTCGGGAGAAATCAACAGATTCTAAGGTTTGAGATCTCGATGGAAGAAGCCCTGCTTGTGAATGTAGAGCAGTGATTATGCAAGCTGTTGGGTGATGTAGCGTATTTCATACTAGGAAAGACCTTATGCGCGCTACCTACGTTCAGTCATCAGCTTGTAAAGATCTTTTTCGATGTACTCGAAGACGAAGTAGGCTTAATTGACTACTCGAATAACCTACTTGAGCTTTATTATGTTGGGATGATTCATCTTGCGAAGGGCTTTGACCTCCGATAACTGCAAGCACTACTACCAAGTACCGTATTTTTTCTTAAGACGCTTTATTGCCACCACTTCTTTTGTTTGTGTGTTCTCGGCTTTCTATACGTTACCGAACGTGCCAGAACCCAGCTTCTTTATGATGTGATATTTTTCCATCAATTCAAACTTATTAATCAATCATAAGGTCATATGCACCTATACATCAATCATTACAGCACTTTCATGCATTTTTAAAGCAAATTATTGCTGATTTTTACTATTAAATATAGCCTTATCATTCATCCTCCATGTAGGGTCGAAATGAAGCTCAGTTTGTCGCCTTCTTCCAGAACAGTCTACTATTTTTCAGCTAGTTCCCAGTCAGCATCGTTGACTAATACTAAAATGCCAGCTCGTCTATCTTATTGCATGATTACAGTTGTGCGTTTTGAGCGAACATGTCCTTTTTTGTTGTAGCGTAGTGTACTTATAGCTGACTGATGGCCATAGCTATAGTGGCTGGCGCGGGTAAAGTAACTGTTACTTACATTTTGCCTCCGAAAACTAAATCAAGTCCTCCACCGAAATCAACTTTGATATTTACGTCTTTTTGCATAAAAGAAATTTATGATATAAAAAGATGAATTATAAAAAAGCTTACCACAAGTTGAATTGTTTTTAAGGAAACTTTGATTATCTGATTGCATTTTATTGTTTTTGTAAATTTTAATTAATTTTTCGATACGATTAGATGATTAGTTGATTAGTTACTATTAAAGGAGATGCTTATGGATATAATTTGTCAATATGAATCGTTAAAAGATCGAATAAATCCAACAAAACTACATCGTCTTCTTCGCTTCTGCAGGTCTCGCTCCATAATCACTTATAACTAAGCCGCAACTAATCTTACTGCTAGATCATCAGGCTAAAAAGTATCATAGCCGTGAATTCACGACTAAGATAGTTGATGAGGTATGGGCTTAATCTGAGCCCAACAGCAAAGGTCAAACTACTGTTTTAAATATTGCAAAAATAATGGGATAGGCCGCAGGTATCCTATAGGAACGATTGAGACTTCTTGAAAATCATGGAGGAATTCCGAAGCACCAGTAAGAGCTCGTCCGAGAAGAAAGGGAACTGGCAAGATCATAAGAGCTATACTACAAGGGCTTCTAAAAAAGTTATGATAAAGTAAACCAGCATCGTAGCAGAGCGAATGTTCTGCAGGGCAGCCTTAGGGAGCTCTAAAATAACAAAAATAGTTTCGAGCAATAACTCAATTAAATCGTTACATGCTCACAACCTCTCAAAGCACCTACAATAGTTGAATAATCAAAGTATATTGTGGCGAATCTTGACTAAAGTCAATCTCCTGAACCGAATGCGGATCTGCCAGTCATATTCAAGCTCACAGTTGCAGCTATCTGCCTTTAGTTATTGGTTCTGACTTTTCATTACAACTTTCTGGCTCTCTTTACATACTGTATGGTACTCTACTGGTTGTTTTTCGGCTACTACGACCAGCATTTTGTTAAACTTTTGCTGGGTATGGTAGGTTTTAGTGCACTTATGGACCTCATTTACCTATTTTTATTGGTCATGGGCAAAGTAGGAACTGTCAGATAGCAAGACTAAAAAGTTTTTGTAGTGCTATATTCTGTATTTTTAGGGCTAGAAGTCGCAATAAGAGTGGTGTTGATGTTCAAAATGTGTCTTTTTGTGCGTCCGCCAATCGGAAGATAATACTGGATGCTGCGAGACATGTAGATAGAGCTTATTTATGATGAAGAAAACATGATGATTCGCAGATCTGAATCGATTCGTTGATATTAATTTGTATTTTTATTGTTTATTTGCACATACAGATATTATTTATGATATGTAGCTACAAGAATAATAAGTAGATTCCTATCAAGAATAAGCAGAATTCATCTAAAAACGGCAAGATTACGAAACAGTCAGTGTGACTCTCAATTATCCATCACAATTCTACATCGACAACAACATATTTACTGCATCTGTCATGATTGTGCCTAAGTGTTCTCTTCAAAACGCCCCACTTTAAGTTTAACTGAAAGGGTTTTTTAAACTTGACTGTTTTTCGTTAAACGACAGTCGCTAATAGCAGCTCGAAGATACAGAAACGGACATAAACCCTAGCCATAAAACAAAAACATAGATGCTTTAATCTTATCTAAAATAATCGCAATTGCAACCTCCATAGGCTTATTAACAAAATTAAGGCGAATACTTTTTGTAAGGTTGTCAAGTTTTATACCAGCTTGACGAACAAACCAAACAAAGACTCTAGATTCTTTAATCTGGAAGAAAATACACATATCCTTTGGAATTTATGTTACCCAAAAATCTGCCAGTGTCTATTGACAATCTGCTCTTAAAAGGTGTCCGGATGCTAGTTCGCTATACAATTTAAATCAAAATAGTTGCTGTAAATCAAGAAGGCAGCCGAAACACGTATGTTTTGCTCACAGATGTCTAGTTCAAACAGCCTGTAAAGACTTATCCTTATTAGATACTTGCAATCAAGTAGATTCATAGGTGCTATCATGAATAGGGCAAAAAACAAGATCCTTCCCTGCAAAATACTTGCGCTAAACTTATAAAATGTCTATGTCCGAGTGCCTTCTTTGATAATTACATGCTTAAAAATAGACTTTTTTCAACGATTTACAAAGGTTTTGATGTTTTTTACTTGTAAGTGACTGTAGTTGTGACGATGGACCATAATCTTTTTGTAAATATTCGTAGTTACCGATAACCTTAAAGCTAATCTCTGATATCTAATCGAATTACCTCTAAAAAAACTAATATTAAAGGTTAATAGCTCTCAAACTAGATCAGTATTGCTTCGCTTAAACCTACTTAAAGAAAAAATTAATCCATCATTCACATCTAGAAGGTTCAGTTATAGCTATTTGGAGAGCTAGTAGGAATAAGTCAGCAGTCTCTGCTTAAGTAAGAGATCTTTATGCATTAATCTTCCTTTGAAATGCTTGAGGGCGAGGCAGTTTTCAGGCTGCGAGAAATACTGCCATTCACCCAAAGCCACAAGAACGAACTCTTTACGATGAAATACTATTTCAAAGTTAATGCTTTTTTCAGGTCATCTCAAGCCTAGAATTCAACTTTCGAGATGTTTAAAATGTACGAAAATCTTAATGAGATACTGCTTTGAAATTCGAAAATAATCGGTTCAGATAAGAAAGATTTTATATATTATATGCTTTATAGACTAGTTTATACTTTTGTTACTTAATATCTTTTTAAATCAACGTAATTTTTTATATATTTGTAAAAGGTAATTAATTAATTATGTAAAAAGCCGAATTTTGTTGACATAGCAGCATAAATTTTTAATTATTTTTTACACAATAAGGCCATTTCATTAAGAAGTTATACTTCTTTATCGTTACTCTACCGATCATCATGGTCGCATTTATACTATTTCGCTTGTCTTTCAATATTCTTTTCAACTATCCAATATCTATACTTTTTAGAAAATTCGATTTTTTAGCATTTTTGATTCTTCTTTTGTTTGATGGCAACATTCAACAGTTTACTTTCTACATGACTTCAGAGTGGCAGCATCTCTTTTACAAAAATTTCGCACAAAAAACAATAAAAATTTTCATAGCACTTTTTGGATGGTTAATGATAATGCTCAGTGTAGCCTTCTTTTTTATGTGTTATTCATCTTACAAAAAACTTAATCGAATTCTGATGGATAATAATCGTAATAGACTATCTGGAGTTTGTTTCTTGACTCTGCAAATATTCTTTAAAAACTTTTACTTAGGCTTTCTCCATTCATTTTTGCGTATAATTAACTATCGTTCAATGCTAATAACGATAGTAGCTAGCTAAGTATTCTTTCTGTTAATCTTTACTGTTTCAATAGGTTGTAAAATATACAAGCAAAAAAGTAAGATGTGGATATACATTTTAATTAATAGTGCCAAAATTTTGCTTATAGTTACTTTTTTCTTTGATTATGATCTAGAAACAACACCTGAACTGCTCGAAGAGGTCCAAATGTTTATTATTTTTCTATTAATCACTGTATTTATTCTAGGCATCGTTTATGAGTCTCTGACCTGTCTATGGTAGATAAAAAAAATGTTTTAAACATTGTTTTGTAAGTGCAATTTTTTAAAAAATGATATATCTTAAATAAAAGTTTAAAAATAATCAACTAAAAAACAACCTTAAGATCCTTTTTTAAATCATAAAATTATCTTAACTCTTGGAAAAACAGCAGTTGTTGACAAAAAAAATTAAAATACAAAGTAAAAATAATCTTCGCATTTTAAAGATAAGAATATGAATTTGCCAAATAAAAATAAAAAAAAAGGTTCAGATTGTAGACGTTAAAAGGATATCAATAAAGTTTGTTTTGCATAAAAAGACTCAAGTAAAGATAAGAAAATTACTTCAAATCGTAAATCAAAATTATTAAAAAAATTGAAATCTAATAAATCATCAAATAAATTGGACAAAATAATTTATCAACGATGTTAAAAATCAAATAAAACTAATCTAGTTTTTAATTAATTGAAAATCAACAAAATTTAAGAGTGTTTTATCGAATAATTCCGCTTCAAAAATACTAAATATGAACAAAATGATATAAAAAATGATAATAATAAAAACTAAAATAATGAAAATATTCCAAAAATTTATAAAAAATAGCTAGGATTATAAATGATTAAGACGAACAAAGACTAGAATTCAAAAAGAACAAAATATAAACCTGTCACAGATAAATGGACGCAAAAAACATAGAAATCAAGAGCTCTATACATTAACTAAATAAACAAAAGCTCTTATTAATGAGATAAGCTGATTTCAGATAAATTATCATTATCTAAATAAATTTTAAGTTAAAAAAGCTGTATCATTTAATCTTTTTTGCGGTTCACAGTAGCTTATTTTATTTTAAGTAGTATTTAGACTTAAGATTCATAATATAGATTGAAGATTGATTATTAAGATATCACTGATGCGATAAACGGTGGCGGAGACTCCTACCACTGCAAATTTGATTGAAAAATTAGTTTAAAAACTTAATCTAAGTATGCATAAATTGACTTTCTTTTACGCTTCTGTTTTTTTGCCTGTAGCGCTGAGATGTTTTAGCTCTCATTTCCATACCTGCTGTCTCTGGATTTATTTTGTCCATGAAAGCATTCGGTGATGTGTTAGGTCTTCTTGGGTTACTAAAAAGTAAAATCTGTTTATCTTTTTCTAGTTCCGACTTTTCAGATCTCGTCTCATTTCCTCAATTTATTTGAATTCCTTGAGCTGATTTTTTGAAGTGCTTGCCTTTCGTTGTAAACTTTTGGAAGAATGGATGCATATTAGTTGATTCTTGCTTTGGATAAGGTCATCCTTTAGAATGATGTCAATTTTTCGAGGACTGACCATGCGACCAACAACAGGCTAGGATCTGTTGAGTTGCTGAGAACTGCTTAGTCGGCGAATAGCTTCAAATTTTCTATCAAGACAGTCTCGTTTCATACACATAGAGTTGTTAGATAAGATTTTGGAGCAAAAGGGACGCGTTTAAGGTTGCGTGATATCAAGTTGAGAAGACTAGCGTGATAGAGAGTAGACAAGGGGAGTTAGCTATATTTGCTGAGAATCGGTAAGATTAAGGGCAAAATTTGGGGCTTGATAATGTATTTTTTTGTTAGACTGCAGATATCTTTTATTGCTCATTTTATTATACTTGAAAATCAAATGAATCACATGCAGCAAATCAAAATTTTTGCAAATTTCAAATAAAATTAGCTTTTTGTTTGAAAAGTTTATGTATCTATGTTGTTTACTTATTTGGGTCAAGCAAGAACTATTATATTATATCTAATGAACGATGCAAGTGCAAGTATACACTCGGGTGATCTAAGCTAAAGAGCAGTCTTCATACAAACCATCAAGCACTTTATCTCCCTCAAGACTACTAAATAGTTCTATTCGGCACTTCCAAGTATCCGCTAAATGCTTAGCAAGATTAATTACAGAATAGATTAACCTGTCTAGTTCTCAGACAAATACCTCAAATAGCTCGGAACATGTCTGCTGAGCTCTCCTTGTGTGGAACCCTCTCAACCGAAACCCATAATGGAGACTTTAATGCAGCTTATATCGGTCATAATATAGCTGTATGCGGTCAGCTGTAAAAGAGTCACCATACTTGATACAGTAAAAAAGTTACTTGACATCGATAGCCCCTTGCTGACCGTGCCTAAAAGTAAAAGTTACTTTTGGAAAACAGACGAAAACATTCGACAAATAACTCTTTTTTATCATTAGTGCATTTAGATGATTTATGGAGGACTTATGAGGCATGTAAAGATAGTTTGGGAGCTACCTTTAAAGTAGATATTAGGGTTAATATCTTTTGCTAATTCTATTACTTTGGGCACATAGAAAAAAATTAAGTATAGCTAAATGATTGACTTGTTTTACTCATAAATACATGCGTTCTTTCTCTCGGGGCGACCTTCTCTAGTCGAGTACGCCCACCAGGAATCTCTCAAGTAGTTATGCCACTTGCTAACTAAACGTATTTATGATGATAAATCAATAGAAAAAGTATATTTTCTCGGTCCTATTTTATGTGAAACTTTGATTCGTTCATCTAACAAATAACATTTTTTAGTGGGAATAAAACTTCTTGACGGCTTCTGTTTTCAAGCTTCGACATTTTTTTCAACTATTAAACCCTTAACATAAAAGGCTCTTTAAGCATGGATGAATGAAAAAGAAATAATTGAATTGTTAATAAGTCCTTAGTCTTCAGATAAAATTATTTAGGCTAGTTAAAATATTTTGAAAATTTTTCGTTTTCGAACTAAAAATAAGAAAAAAGTTCAATTCGTGTTGTCAGTTCTTAGCTCTTAAAAACCTATCAGTAAAAAGTTATTAAAGGTATTGTTCGCATAGCTTGATTGCTACTACATCACTGACTATGACACCAAAGACTTGGTTTATGCTCATATTGCAGGTTTGAAAGATTTCAAACAAATGCATTTTTAGTATTTTTAGTGTCTGACTGATCTTTTATTAAAAACAGAATACTTGTAGTCGAAACAAAGAGCATAGAAATTTTTAAATCTAATTGTGGCAATTGTGAAAACGGGCTATTCTGTATGGAACGACACTTATAGACGTAAGGGTCGTTAGACTCTCAAGCGAATGGTGGAAAAATATAGCAACTATATGAAATATCAAAAAAAGACTGAAGAAAGAGTAACTGGAATAAAAATTTTGGTTTAGTAACTTTTGGGATAAATAAATAACAGTAATTCTTTGGTTTCAATACTTGTTTTGCGGAGGGAGAGGTTTGGAAGGCGCTTTCTAACAATAGCTTTCAAAAAATCATTACTGACTATGCCGAAGAAAACAAACTTTTTGATAGAATATTTGATTTTTTAAAAAGGACCCCAGAAAACAAAGTAGATAAGTCGTAATTCATAAGACTGATTAAATTCATAGTGTCAAAGATGAATGCTAAACTAGATTTCACTCAGGACTATCTCACAGTGATAACTAAGTTTCCAGAGATATACTAGGAAATGCTTAGTAGTACTGGCTATGCCCACTGCTAGAATCAAATAAAAAAAATAATTGCTCTAATCAAATAGCAACCTGAAACTCCTTTCGAACTGTTTAAATTAACTTTTAAAAAGCTCAATCACTCTTGCTATTCTGAGTCTATAAGACAGCCCAGCATCATAAATCCGAACATAGAAGAGCCCTGCCTAAAGAGAAATCCAGTTTAGCTTAATTTTTATGAAGATTTGATGAATATTCTTCACTAGACCACATCTGCTTCGCTTCGTCGATAGATCAGTCAGTTTGTAGGGCTACTGCATCTAAGCTATTACTAATCAGGTATTTATAATCCTGCTGAATATCTGGCTAAGTTTTTGGGAGAACTAGAGGACAGTCTTGTAAAGGACTGCCACTCTTTCGAAAAAAATAGTATCACCCGCGAGACACTTCTTGCTACTCTCGAGCTTGTCATTCAAGTCATACAGATAACTGATATTAAAGGACCTGGAGCTTACTCCCCTCATAGCAGTCTAGTTTCAACTTCTACTGTCTAAATCACAATATTAAATAATATAACTTTTGGAAACGATGTCGAAAAAGTTTTTCATAGAAATCTGCCTTCAAATCTTGTGCTATTCGAGGCTTTATCGATTGTAGGTAACGCTTTTAAATGCGGACCTTAGTAAATAGTGTTAAGACAGAGTGGAAAACTCATACCTATTATATACAACTCACGCACGCTAGCAGAACTTAATTTGTCTAGATAAGATATAATAGCTGAAAAAAATGGGGCAAATAGAGTAGAGACCCCTCCTATCGAAGAATCTCCAGGAGTATTTACATAAGTATTCAAACGTTCAATCACTTAAATTTTCAATCGTTTTGCCTATGAGGGCAAAATGAGTCTTATTGAGTGCACCAACTATGTCAGACAGGCAACTGCTTCAGAATGTCTGTCATCGGATCGTAGGGTCACCGAAATTATGGAATACTACGATGAAGACAGGGACGGAATTATACTATTAGACGATTTTTTAAAATATTACAAAAACAATCTGACAAAATACAGTAGCTATTACAAAGATAACATACTCAAGGGACTCTTTAACCTTCGATATCGAAAAAATTTAACACTTTACAACGAACCTCTAGACATATCGAGCACATACTTTTTAATGTTTCGCTACATCCTTTCAAGACATGCCGACTGCTACCCTTACTTGTTCAGGCTAGCTAGACATCAAGACCAAGAAGTAGCCTCTCGAGCTCAGTAACTGCTTCTTTTCTTGCCATCTCAGCCATCTAACAATCAGCAGCTAAGCAGACCCATCGATTTTTCTTCCTTGACTCCTTTCTAAAGATACTATCAGCTTATATATATTGCCAAGCAATTAGGTAGTACTGCTCAAAAGAGAGCTAATATTGCAAGCTTTGTCGCTCAACGCAACGACTCTATAATATTTAATCTTCTAGGTAGCCTTCATTCGAAATCTAATTCAAGTGCTCTAGAAAAGAAATAAAAAATCATTTGTCTAAATATTCTCAGAAATTTGATTGATGTCGAAAATTTAATATCTTTGGACCTTAGTCAGTTTATTTTTTCTCCGATAGTGATGCTACCTCCGACTAATTTTTTCCAAGAATAAACAGGTCGGGCCTTGATTGCTAAGGATATAGTAAACTTTTAAACTCTTCTGGTGCTACAGCTTACTCAATCGTAGGTCAATTTGCCAAAAATAATTGACAGTTGTTTCCACGCTTAATAAGAAATTAGAAAAATAGCCTGCAATTTTGTGTACATTTGGCAGAGTAAAAGTCAGTGGAAGTTCAACGTGTTTGTTGTAAACATACCTTAGAATAATTGCGAAGAATGGTTCGAGCTTCTGTGTGCAATCATTAACAATAATCCTCAAATCGCACTTACTGATCTAACCTCTCGTATTTTTAAAATAATACTCTAAAAGAAATAAACTCTATAGCTCAAATTCGATAAACTCCTTCGAGGTTATCTCAATATGCTTCGAAACATTTTAAAAGCTGGGAATCAGGTACAATAATCTCAAAAATTTGAAGTTTGTCTGTTTTCTTTGCTAGATAAAACTCTGTCGCCTTAAAACAGAAAAATTCTTTACGAATTGTTGAGCATGATCAACAAACAAAAGCTACTGGGCTACTTTGGACACATGCTTCAGATAGTTAGACCATCTCAATAATGCGAACTCAGGCAAAACTACCTCGGCATAAAAAATCTAGGAGCTATTTGCTACATAAACTCAATCATCCAGCAGTTTTTTATGATTGATAACTTCAGACAATTGATCCTCAAAACATAAATACCTTAAGGTTGTCCAGCAATTTAGGTGAATGGTAACAAAATAGTTGATGATTTCATGTATCAGCTTCAGAAAATGTTCTATCTACTTAGCTACAGCCATAAGAAGTACATAATTCCTGCACAATTTTGCTATGCCTATAAAGACTGGGATGGACAGCCAATCAACACTAGGATTCAGGAAGATTCGCATGAGTTTCTAAATAGATTAATTTAAAAAGTATAGGAAAAATTAAAAAAAGATGGAAGGATAGACTAATTATAATCGATTTTATGCGGAAAAACTTTGACTGAAATTTAGTGTCCTTAGTGTAAAAATCGGATCGATAAAGTGTAAAGCAACTACTGCTTTATGATGTAAGTTAAAGGCCATGAAAGCTTATAAGAAAGTTTGAAGAAATTCAACGAAAAAGAAGAAATCGAAGGTTATTTTTGTGAAAAATGCAATAAAAAGGTCGCTAAAATCACTAAAAGAACTTTTCTTAACTAATTGCCAGAGTACGTTGTGCTCAATTTGCAAAGAATTATCTTCGATCCTAAAGTGAATGAGAAGGTCAAAGTGCACACTCGAATGACTTTCCCTGACAATATAAACTTCCAAGAGTATATAAAAAACAACAATCCTACGAGCAAAAATGAAATAACTAACTATAGACTAAAAGGAGTAGTCATTCATACAGGCACATCCGAAGGCGGGCACTACTACTCGATCATCCGCACTAATCAAAATCAATGGTACAAGTTCAATGACCAGTCAGTCGTCCCTTTTGATTAAAAATAGATACCCAGAGAGTGTTTCGGAGGAGTAGACAATAACGACGAATGGGGTGTAGTCACATACTCAACTAACGCTTATATTCTTTTCTATTAAAGATAAAAAATGCCATCTTTACATTAGATATCACTGTAAAATTAATTCACTGATTAGATATTCAAAGAAAATACGACCCTTATAAAGTAATTACAAATTCATCAGTAATGTTTCTTTCAAGCTCTCTTCTAGCTATATCAAAAGCTCAAGTCAAACTTACTTTCTAAGGCAAAAAAGCAAGAAAAGATGCTAGAATAAAACTCATAAATATCTTTAAAAGAAATGCTCTAAGTAGCTCATAAAGCTTTTATGTTTTTGAGCGTATTCAATCAGGTTAAACCTTAGGTTCGCATTAGTATCAGCAGTATGATATCCTAGCTATTTTAAATGATGCCCTAGGAAGCTTTAAGGTTCATCTAATAGCTTAATATACAAACTTTTTTGTAAAATATTATGGGTCATCATGATTAAAGTTACAGGACTTCACTTAAAAATATTTTTATCAAGGCATTTACTGTATGCACTAAATATTACGAATTTAACTACTCGCAATAAAATCAACAGAATCATATTTTAGTTGGAGTTTTAAGACAATTGCTGAGCAGTCTTCAGTCAAAATTATTTTATTCAAACGTCAGCAAAACAAGTGCTTTCCTCGATCTTCTTGACAGTCTGCTCAGGCAAAACCATTCAATTAAGGTCCTTTTTGTCAGAGAACATCTTATGTTTAGACTTTTTTAACTGTTAGTTGGCAAAGAAAGCAGTTTCATGACATTCCATCCCTACGTTCATGATCTTCCAAATCATTTGTTTGCTCCTATTTTTCAAATAATAGTCAACCTACTGCCTCACAAGCTTAATCTTGTTCAAGCCAGTCTCAGCAAAGACTAAACTTTTTGTTGTGAGACAACATCTCTATAAGCATCGATCATAAGCAATCCTAGATTGTATCAAAAGATTATTCGACTCAAATATGATAATGTCCTGATGGGTTCTCTTATAGCTCACTATTCTTTCAAGGATATTCAGTATTCAGCTATGATGGCTGACTTCTTTCTGACAATTATCAATAAAAAAGAAACTATCTTTGAAGATGAAGCTGTCTTACTCGCAAAAGTACCTATTTTTTTATTTAGAATTTGTATGCTTTTCTGGACATTCGAGATGGGCTTTAAAAAATAAGATACGGATGGATACTGGGTATTCCTTAGAACAAGTAAGGCAAATAAAATTAATTTTGTTTGGACTACTCTAGCCGCTCCTAATGTATCAACTATGTGACTGGTTACTACCCTAAAAAGGGGTATTAAGCCCGTAGTCCCTTGCTCCAGATTCTATACCAAGAGAAAGTCCGAGACGGAGCTCTAATGATATATGGGCTCAAGCTAATATTATAGTTGGCAGAATCCAACGAGGCTATGTTCGATTTTCTTAAGTAAATACCTCCAGCAAGTAATTTTTCATATATTCAGCTTATCTTATGAAACATTATTTCTAGTGGCTACCAGATTATCTTAAAACTAAAAATCATTAAAAAGATTACATTCTTTAACACAAAAAAGATTTACTGACAAAAATAGGTACACTTTATCAGCTATATGTATAAAAAATTAAAGCTATTTAACATTTATTGCCGGTTCGTAAAAATATTATCGGAAAAACTAAGCAAACTCAAAAAATCAGATAAATTTAAAATAAAAACTATAATTTAACAATATCTTTTCTGAATACTTATGTCCTAGATAATCAACCTTCCGAGGGATTCAATAAATCTATGCCCCCTTAGCTGTTTGGAAGTCATGAACCCAAAAAATATGCAAATGCTTTTGTGAGCTATCGAGCACAACTTCACTATTAAAAAGAAGCGGCAGACATCAAAATTAAGCCTAGTTTAATGAAAATTAAAGGAAAGAGCTATTAAAAGATTCTCTTAACTTTAAAGGATAAGTCTTTTAACTATCGTTTTTTATTGCAAGGAGATGTAAACATAAATTTTCCATTTCAAGATGGCCCTATTGATTAAATTTTAAGCATAAATGAATGGTAATAAAGATAGCATCAGGCTGTTTAGGTCTAGCTGGCTCAAGTGTATGATATCTCGTCTGTTCAAAAAAAATCAAATTCTGCTATTTAAGAAGAAAAATAGAACGGTGGGGGCGCGATGCCTAGTGAACAACCCAAGCTGACTTGTAAACAGTGCACTTATGACAACGAACCGACTGCAGATATTTGTGAAATATGTCAGTTTGTTTTATATAGTTGACTCAATGATTTTATTGCCCATCTATTTACTTTTGTTCGATTAGATAATACGCCGATTATCATTAAAAATCGCTATTTGTTTGCTTCCTTATGGCATGCTTCAAAAGTAAAAAAGAATCAATAGCTAAATAAGATTTGTGTTTGACAACATTATGATTATTAGCTAACGCTATGAATTCGTGAGTTAAAAATTAGTATCAATAAGATGCTTGGATGGTTCAGATGGATTAATGTTACGATCATGGATTCACAAAGCCATGCAAGTTTTCATCAAGACAACCATTATCTTATTAATATAAAAAATATAATCATAAATATTAATATATAGTATGACGAAATATATTGAAATTTGTTTTAACTTAAATTTTTTATTATCATTTAGCACGTTTTTAAGAAGAAAACAATACTATTGATTTTTTTCAACATTCGATTATCTTTAATATTTTTTTGATTTTTGCACTAATGCACTTGTAAAAAAGTGAGGACTGTGACATCATTTAGTTGACATAGAGATATCCATTCGGGTAACAAAACGAACCGTTTAAAGGAGCCTAGACTGTACTGGTTCGCAAGCGATTATTTTTTGAATCTACAGCTCAGTGGAAATCGATAATGAAAAAGGTCTAGTTACTTAAAAGTTTCGATAACAAAAATCTGATTCAGGTAAAAAATACAAAACAAACACAAAGTAATATAGTTTAGCTTGTATATGAGTATGTTCCGTTAGGCTTATAAAGGTGGATACTAGACATGGGATAAGAACTTATCAATCAGATTGAGTTCGAAATGCTATCGTTGGCAAGCTATCTGACTGATAAAAATATAAAGTTTCAGTTTTAACCTGCAAATCTTGGGCTTAGCAAAGACATTAAAACTAGGTATTTTTTGCATGATTTTTCAGTAGATCCAGAAAATAAAATTAAAAACCACAAACGAGTTTAGCAGTAAATCCGTTCTTTTTTCAAAGAATTTAGAGGGAGATAAGAGAAAAAGATAAGACCTAGCGTTTGTTTTTTAGATAGGAAAAGTGCAGACTCAACTTTCATATATTAAAATTTAGAAACTTTGGCATCCGAAAACACAAGAGAATCTTGGGATGGAAATAGAAGGAGTAAACTTATCAAAGTCAAGTCTAGAAAGAATCTAATTATCTAGTAAAAAGTGGAAAATTCTAAGAAAAAGCATTTGTAAATAATGCATAGACTAAACAACCTAAAAAGAAAAACTGAGTGATGATAATTCTCATATTTTTATTTTCTAAATGTTATCATTTTTTGCTTATTTTCTCTACATTCTGTAAAAAACTTTCCTGAAAGAATGTCTAATTCTATCGATCACCTCTTTTTAAATTATTTGACCATTAAAAGCCTACAATTTATATGTCAAGCAGTTCAGATCGAAGCAAGTCTCCAGTACGCACGCAAAGAGATACGCCTGGAGAGAAGCCAGCTCAGGTTTACTCTGAAAATCTATTCATCGGCAACCTTAGTCCGATTACTTCTATATAAATTTTAAACAAGCACATCAGATAGATACTCTAAAAAAAGTGTACGGTGATTTCAGTGGACACTAAAAAAAGTATGGATGGCAAAAATTCTTTCGCTTTTGTCAAAATAAAGGAGGTTTAACGTATCAGTGAGATTATTAACTATTTCGACGGAACTAAAATCGATGACCGAAAAATATCTATATAAAGACAGAAACCAAGGAGAAGCTTTTTAAGAAGTAAAAGTCCTAGAAGAAAAGATGGTAACCTTTGTTATAATTGTCAAGGAGCAGGTCATTACGCCAGAGAGTGTCCAAAAAAAAATAAGGGCAGTCGCTAAGATCGTAGTCGTTTTGAAGAAAAAAGATCACCTTAAGAAAGGAAAAGAAGTCGCAAACACAAGCGTAGAAGAAGCGATTCGAGTTCTTCGAGTTCAAGCAGTGATTCTAGTTCAAGTTCAGAATCTGAAAGAAGACATAGAAAGCGTCGTAGACACTAGAAGGAAAAGCGAGAGCGAAGAGAAAGATAAGAGAGAAGCGATAGAAAAAGAAAGCAACGTAGACACTACTCATCGAGTGATTCTAGCAGAAGATGATCAAATGTCCTAAATCTATAATAATTAATCATCTCAAATCAATGTTTTTTCATTTGATTTTGTTAATACCAACTGTATTTGTGAATAGAAGTTGGCGTTAATTTATATGATAATGGATGTTAACTATGCATTATGCTATTATTAAATGACCAAAATGTTTCATAAGTTTATCGAAGTGGCTGCAGAAAAACCATAATAAGTCTCGAAATTAGCTGAATTTCTATACATGTAGCACGACATACGAAAGACCTATAAGCAGTTTAAAGATAATAAAGGCGTGGTGCGACCTGGTTAAGACTTCATTCTGTATTGGAAATAAATTGGAAAATAGGGCGTATAGGTTCAAGTATAGTTTTATTTTAAATGGATAGAACTACTAAGAAAGGCCCTTCAACCAGCCAGTGCGATAACCAAGCCTCTTGCCGACAGGGAAGCTGAGCTGTATGTTAAAAAATCAATGATCGGTTCCTGGGACCGGCGAAGAGTAAAGTTGTTAGGATTGAATCTATGGACGTATTCTAAGCATACTCGAGAGTACCCTTTGCGATGTTTTGTGATCCGTAAGTCTAAAAACAAGGAGCATTTCAGTTGTGTTCTGGAGGTCATAATGCAAATAGGTGAGGGCAAGCTCAAGAGCTTTCACATTGGCACCAATAACATCATATAGTATCAGGAGTGGTATCAGGATATCGAGGAAAGAATCAACATCGCAAGAGTATAATTTTTCAGGCAGATAGTTAACAGTGAAAATCCTCTTAAAACAATCGAGCAGTAGTCTCAGCTATCCTACAGACAAAAAACATAGGTTAAAAAATAAGCCTAAGAAAATCCACCGTTATCTCATAGGCAGGCTCAAACGCCAAATAAATAATTGGAGCAAACTCCAAAAAAATAGTTGAAATCAAGTTCTAAGCAATCACAGCGATAAAAAGAGTAAGGAGCTTTAAGCTCGATCAACTAAAATAAATTTAGGCAAAAGACTTTAACTGAACTAGTAATAGATAAATAGATGAATGGCATTGAAGATTTTTAACACGAACAGTTATAACTGATCTAAGAAAGCCAGCAGCTATAAATACAAGATTAATAAATCCATCCGAATGTTTTTAAAAGACTTTTTCCTGATAAAGATCTCCTAAATTTTAACAGGCATCCTTCCAGCCTAAATTTACTGGAAGAGGACTCAAATTATACTCTTTACTAAATCAACCAACAACTAAAAATTTTCATTACAATTAACCATAACATTTCAAAAACATTTAGAGCCATATCATAGTCCCACAAGCAATGGAATACTTAAATCGATCTTTTCACTATTAAAAACAAACTTTCCTCTTAAAATTCTATATTGGTTTATCAAAAAGATAAGGCGAAAGGTTTTTTATACAGATAAAGAGACTATCTTTTTCTCAGACATTGCTTTTCGATTCCTGAATAAAACAAACAATCGAGTCTTTTTATGGTTGAAAAAAGTATTGATAGCATACATACACCACCTTTCATGACGGTTGCCCGAGGAGAACAGCAACTTATATGGGCGCTTACGGGAAAATCTACTGCTAGTTAATGCCAGCTAGTCGTATAAGGGTTGATAAAAGGTGGAGGTTATATGGGTCAGTAATAAAACAGACAAACTACGATAAAGTATATGAAAAAATTATTAGTTTTGAATACCTACCTGAACAATGTATCCTATAATAACAATGATGCACAACTTTTCAGGGAAAGATGGGTAGTGAATCTAAAGTAATAGGAAGATGAATTCGAAGATCCGATCACACATTAAGAACATGAGGAAGGAAATGCGAAAGGTCAAGAAAAAGCATAGTCAGAAACAACAAAAAGATAAGAATAGTAAAAATATAAGTAGTTCATAAAAGGAACTACAGCTTAAAATTTTGACGATTTTAAAAAATAAGTGACGATTCGTTAAAATATTGGCTCATAAGATCTTTCTAAAGGCTTTATTCGTCCTTAGTTTGATGAACAAAACTGTGTGGTGATACCTCAAAATTATATCAAAAAAGTGCATAGAATGGCACCTAAGCCCAAAAACAAATAGGTTTGGGGTGAAGTTCTTAGGGGACATCACTTGTGGCGTGGAGAATGGGCTGTAGCTGAGGCTGGAGGACTTAACTATGTAGACTAAGAGAAAATGAGAGAGCAGAAAAAAGTGCTTACGTTCATTATCAAACGTATAGGTAAAAACATACTTTCAGGTAAAGGAATTCTTAATATTTCACTGCCTGTTGACATTTTTTGCCGTTAAAGCAACATATAAAGACTAGCGATGTCTTTTGGCTATGCGCCTGTCTTCCTTTAAAAGGTAGCTCACGAAAAAGATCCAATATAGCAGTTAAAGGCAATCGTGGCAACAAGTTGTGGCAGTTCTCTTATCTATCTCACAATGTAGAAACCTTTCAATCCTATTTTGGGCGAAACATATCAAAGCTGGATCGACGGTTGTCCAGTCTACTTCTAGCAGATATCCCATCATCCTCCCATAGCTGCCTACATGATGAAAGGTCGAGGCTTTACAATATCAGGGACAGTTTAGGCCAAAATGGATCTCTCTATAAACAGTGGAACAGGCATTAACGAAGGCATTTTTACAGTAAATTTCGACAATGGCCGTACTTTTTACTATACGACTCCTCCAGGTTAGCTGAACGGGCTGACTTACGGAGAACGTAAGCTACTGCTAGTCAACAAAAGTAATTTTTATAATATAAAGCTTTCTTTTGGAATATAGATGAAGGGCTTTTCATGTAAGTCAACTATAACATCCTTTCCAAGCAGAAAGGATTTTTCGGAGGAGGTGGTAAAAATCTTGTCGGCTAAGAACGCTTGGCTGACTATTGCGAGGGAATCTTAAGAAAATACAATACTAAAGATCTTCAAGAATTTTTAGCTCCGAAAAAGAACGATAGTAGAAAAATAATGGCTCTACCCAAAGGATGCCCTACTGCTCAACCGATCGCTGAGGTGGGAAAACTTCGTGGACGATGGACTAAATACATATAATTTGAAGGTCAGAAAGTTTTCGATGTTGATAAGGATAACTATATGGTTTGTTGTGACGAAAAAACTCCTCTGCCTTCGCACAGCAACTATAGAGAAGACATAGTGTATCGACGTATGGGTAATGTGGTCAGCTCGCAATAATTCAAATAAATTTTGTAAGTTAAACAGCGTAAAGATAGAAAGCTTAGGGAAGACTACAAGAAAAAATATAAGTGATAGTCATGATCAATAACTATACAATACAAGGATTTAACAAAATAATTTACTAAATATGATTGCGCGCTCTAGATTTATTATATTTAACAGACATTTTCCATGTATAGACAAACTGCATTGAGAAAAGAGTAAAAAACTTCTCCTTTTTTGAATTCTAAGGAAAATATGGAGTCAGTAAGCAACTATGAAGATCATTTGAAGGAATCGATTTCCACAAGGCAACCAACTCTTAGTGCAGATAATCTTTACATTACTCGACTCTAGTCGAAAATTCTTTAGATGCAAAAACGGATAGATCAACAGCACTTTCAGATCAACTCCTTAACTGCATAGGCTGAACACTTTACCAAAGCTTGCGATGAACAAAAACGATAGCTGAGCAAGCATAATGTATAGATTTTGCGCCAAGAGTACTAGTAGCAAATAAGTTAGCTAGGTCGTTAAAAGGGCAAGGTATAGGAATTGATCTGCAGTATATCTGAAGAATATCAGCTAACCGAAAAACAACAATCACAATAATTGCAGCTTATGAAGACCAAAAACATGCATTTAGCTGGATAAATAGAAATAGCATTGTAACAGAAATATTTGTTGCTTAAGCAAATAGAAGAAACAGATCTGCAGCATCGCAGCACTTTAGCAGTGCTAGCCGAACAAGAAGAACGGATAGAGGAATTAAGAAATATTGAAAGAAAATGGCTTTTGGCAATAAGGTAATTAGAGGTCTTACAAGGCAAAAAGTGATGAATTAGCTTATTAAAATACAAATTTAATTACGATTCATAGAAGTATTTTCA
>Ga0169931_10003117_pt1:2500-26532 | contig 26532 bp, 19 predicted proteins | sample Kivu_15m_20L_FD_129675 | JGI IMG/M metagenome (GOLD analysis project Ga0169931, IMG submission 129675) | Freshwater microbial communities from Lake Kivu, Western Province, Rwanda to study Microbial Dark Matter (Phase II) - Kivu_15m_20L... | ecosystem: Environmental > Aquatic >...
GTTGTTCTTTCAGGTTGTAGTCGGCCTGGTGCTTGTTTCCTTCTACCACCCATTCTTCCTCGCATTCTCGCTCCTCCTCAGCGTGCTCTTTCTGATACTCATCGTGCCGATGGGTATGGGGGGTATCCACAGCAATATTAAGGCTTCCGATGCCAAGTATGGCGTGATGACGTGGCTGCAGGATCTCGCGCGGCTACCGATCCTCTTTAAATCGAATCGCGGAGATGCATTTGCTCTGGAGCGAGCGGACCAGCTCGTAGGTGAGTATCTTTTCTGGCGGTCTGCATACTTTCGCGTGTTAATGAGGCAGACCGTATCGTCGGTGAGTATTCAGGTGATCGCCAGCACCGCATTGCTCGGTCTCGGCGGATGGTTGGTGATTCAAGAACAGCTGACACTGGGGCAACTAGTGGCTGCCGAATTGGTCCTCGGTGTGGTGCTTTCCGGCGTCTCCAAGCTCGGAACATACTTGGATAAATTTTACGACCTCTGTGCATCCGTTGCGAAGCTCGACTCCTTACTCGACATCGACCACGAAAACCTCTCAGGGTCGTTTTTTAGCCCAGCCGCCGAACCCGCACCCTTAGAGATCTCTGGCCTTACCGTCATGTTTGATACCGTTTTGGAGCCGATTCTTAAGGGGCTCTCGCTACGGCTTGAGCCTGGAGATAAGGTTGCGATTTGGGGAGAGAACGGCTCCGGCAAAAGTACCCTTGCTGACTGCATCTACCGACTCGCGACGCCAAAATCAGGCAGGGTTGAGATCGATGGGCATGATGTGCGCGAGATACATCCGTTGGAACTTCGAAGCGAGGTTGCTCTGGTGCGAGGTATAGACGTGTTTCACGGCACCATTGAGGAGAACCTTACCCTCTCATCGGGTGTTGTGTCTCACCATCGAATTCGGGAAGTGCTCATCATGGTCGGATTGGAGCAAGAGATATTTGAATTGCCAGAAGGACTCAAAACCGTTCTGAAGGGTGCTTTCGGTCCGCTCTCCCGCGGTCAAGTCGAACGACTCATGATCGCGCGGGCGATACTCTCTAATCCTCGATTGATAGTTATCGACGGCTCACTTGACGGTGTCGATGAAGAGCGAGTGGAGCCGCTCCTGGCTGAATTAAAGGGCGCTAAGGCGCGCTGGTCACTGGTTGTTCTCACACACGATAAAGATGTTGCTCGGCACTTCTCGAAATGCTTTGAGCTTAGGCGCGGAGAGCTTGTACCGATGGGTAGTGCTGGGAGGTAGTGTATGTCAACAGAACCGCTACCAAAGACCTTTGATGAGATCGATAGCACCGACTACGCTACGATAGAGGAGCTCCTGCAGACATCCCGTACCGCAGTTGAATCACCGAAGCTGATCGTTAGTCGCCAGAGGTTCAAGATTGCAGCGACAATCATCGTAGTAGGGGCCATCGTTTTTTTGACTGCAATGGTGATGTTGCCGTGGGTGCAGAACATCCAAGCTATCGGACGAGTGATCGCATATTCACCTGATGAGAGACAGCAGAATATTACATCGCCGGTGGATGGTGTTATCAAGCAGTGGTTCGTACTGGAGGGAACGCGAGTTGCCAAGGGAGCACCGATAGTCGATGTGGCGGACATAGACCCTGATATTATTCATCGTCTTGAGCGAGAGCGAGAGGCAGCACAGCAGAAGCTGGACGCGGCACAGAATGCGGTAGCTACCTCGAACAAAAATCTCGACAGGCAAAAGACCCTTTTTAAGCAAGGGTTGAGCTCTCAGCGTGCGGCAGAGTTGGCAGAGCTCGAATACGCCAAGTATCTTTCCGAGCTTTCATCCGCTTCCGCAGAGCTGGCTCGAATCGAGACGCGGCTTGCGCGACAGGCGTCTCAATCTGTAACGGCACCACGTGATGGGATCGTACAGCGCATTTTTGCTCCGCAGGGCGGGGTGATGGTTAAAGCGGGACAAGACTTAGCGCTTATCGTTCCGGAGACCGCTAATCGCTCCGTTGAACTCAGGGTGAGGGGGAATGACGCACCACTGCTCTCAGTAGGGAGGAAGGTTAGGCTGCAGTTCGAGGGGTGGCCTGCTGTTCAATTTGCAGGGTGGCCATCGGTGGCGATCGGAACCTTTGGGGGGGTCATCGCTGTAATAGATCCGGGGGCTGACGCGGACGGGAACGTTCGAATTATTGTTTTTCCCGATGAAGGTTCTGAGTGGCCAGACGGACGTTACTTGCGACAGGGAGTGCGAGTGGTCGGTTGGGTCCTCCTCGATACGGTACGTATTGGATGGGAGTTGTGGCGACAATTTAACGGCTTTCCGCCTACGCTCGCTTCTGCGCCGCCAACGACGCAGAAGAGCGCTTCGCAGGATAAGAAGTGACAGAGAGTCGATGCATCGGTGTCCGGCAGAGCTACTTGGCCAAGCATGGCCGTACAGTCGTCATTGCAGGATTCATGAGCGCTGTGTTTCTTCACCATGCTCTAGCGGCTCCAGAGAAGCCTGCACCAATACGATCCACGATACTTGAACTAGACGAGGTGGTGAAGGCCACCCTCGAACACCATCCGGCACTTCATGGCGAAATAGAGGAACGCCGAGCTGCAGATGCCGAGCTGTTGTCTGCTGAAGGTGCGTTTGACCCCAGTATAAAGGGCGAGGGCCTGAACTACGCGACCGGAGGCTACAGTGGTGCGTACGGAGGAGCCTACGTCGAGCAACCTTTACAGCTGTACGGCTCTAAGATAGTAGCGGGCTATCGGGTCGGAGATGGAACGTTTCCAACGTATGAAAACTGGTACGAAACCAACAACGGAGGGGAGGCGCAGGCTGGTGTAGAGGTGCCTCTGCTCAGAGATGGGCCGACCGATCGGCGCAGAATCAATATCTCCAAAAGCGAAGCGGGACAACGGCTTGCGGACGCTATGGTGGAACAGCGTCGGATAGAGTTAGCACGCTCAGCTGCGTTCTCCTATTGGGACTGGACGGCAGCTAGACTCAAGGTAAAGACATTCAAGAAGCTCCTCGAAGTGGCACTCGAGCGAGACCGGCAGATCACGGAACGTGTGGCTAAGGGAGATCTCCCTGATTTTGAGAGACTCGATAACCAACGGGCAGTGCTTCAGCGCCAAGCGCAGCTCCTCAGTGCGGAGCGTGCGCTCAAGAACTCTGAGTTTACCCTCGGGTTATTTTATCGCGATTCTGCGAGGCAGCCGCTTGATGTCTCTGCGTTCCGTGCGCTCGATAAGATTCCCCTGCCGCTGTTTGAGGTACATAGGTCGCCTGAGGAGCCGATTAGGCAAGCAATACAATCGAGGCCGGAGTTTAAAGGTATCGACGCGCAGCGACAACAGAACGACTTTGAGCTCAAGCTTGCGCGTAATCAGATACTTCCCCGCTTAGACCTTAAAGTATTTACCGCTCGAGATTACGGAGTCGGTGAGGATAAACGAGATGACACGGAGCTTAAAGCCGGCTTGCGTTTTGAGATCCCTCTAATGACTCGAACCCAAGAGGGACGCATCGGTTTTTATGAAGCAAAACAGCGCAAACTTGCTTTTACCGAAACCTTTCTCAAGGAACGAATTCGAGCGGACGTGAGGGATGCGCTGAACGCCCTCGACATCGCACGTCAGAGGGTCGATGTTACCTCTCAAGAGGTAAGTGCATCTCGAAGCCTTGCTGAGGGAGAGCGGGCGCGCTTCAGTTTGGGTGATAGCAACCTCATCTTCGTTAATCTCCGTGAGCAGAACGCAGCAGACGCTGAGGTGCGTGAGATCGAAGCCCTACAGGACTATCAGAAGGCGTTTGTGGCCTTTGAGGCAACGTTGGCTCGAATTCAGTCTCGATGAGCGCTCTTAGTAGGTCTTGATCCGATCAAGGGATTCGGTTGGCCGTGACGCAAGTGTCTTGAAATAGTTAGGATCGTCGGGGCCTTTTCTGAGCTGAGACCGGCACATCTGCTTTCGAAACGCACTAATTCGATCCGATTCAAGCCGCTACGGACTGCTCCGTCAACTCGCGCACCATCTGGGCTGATGGTATGCTTCGCCTCCCTCAGTGGTTCAAAGAGCGATGCATACACAGATATTCAACATCTCTTCCCTTCGCAGCAATGAGTTAGGCGATATTGCCCTAAAGGGAAGGAGAGATGTAACCGTCGATCCGGCGGGGTATGCGCTCCAGACAACAGAGGCGTTTCTGTTGAAACATGACAGGGGAAAAAGGGTTTATTTTTCGGCGCCTGAACTGGCACTTCTAGAGCTTTCTCCTCAGATAGCCAAATTACCGCGTGAACGGGAGAGACGACAGGTGATGCTTGAGCTCATAACACCCGCGCGAGCCAATGATACGTACCGAGCTTATATCGCTACGAAGGTTCCATATCTCGTGCACTTTCTATCGCTCCGAGAACGTATGAGGCTCTTGGCCCACGTTCTTACGTGGACTGAGCGCAGGGCTAAGGCAGCCATGGCCTTTTCCCTCGTGCGCTCAGCTAAGGATAAGAATGAAATGTTCTCGATGGTTACCGAGAAGCGGGCTAAGCAGCTTTTGAAATTGAAACACAAAGAGCTCAGAGAGATCGTAGCGAAAGTTATCTTGATGCGACATCTCAAGCAGCTTTCGTTACCACAGGGTTTATCGCGTAAGGTCTCGGCGCGGGTAATTCAGGAGCCGAAGAAGGCGCGGCAGCTCGTTCGAGAGAGGCTTAAAGGATTGTACGACTCCGTTAAGGAACACTTGTCGGTAATAGAATCACATCCAAGGTTGGCGCGTACCCGGAGCGCCAAGGAGCTGTCTCGTAGCTTGAAGGAGGCCCTCACTATTCTTTCACCTCACGTCGCGCGGAATGGAACTCCTGCGCGCCACCAGCTCTCTCGCTATGAGGGAGCACAGCTCGTAGCGTTAATCGCCTGTAAAGTGCGAGCCGAGTTGGACTATGGGGTGTGGTTTGCAACGGGTCGGGCGACTCCGAAGAGCCCTTCATGGAGATGGACGATTCCCGAAATTAAGCAGGGCGTCAAGGCGCTCAAGGAGATCGGCGAGGGGCTTAGATTGATGACTCCAAAGCTGCACCGCTTCGAGCGATTGTCCCGACGTGACGGATTCGGATTTCGGGCTCCGAGCGGCATTATACAGTTGACCGACGAAGGACGGCGGAGCCGTTCATTCAGTAAAGCATTCGGAGGTAAGAACTATGCGCATATCACGCTGTTGCATGAAATTGGTCATGCCATCCAGATCGGAGCGTCTCAGGAGTTCGTGTCGTATTCCCGAGAAACTGGAAGGATAACGGCCCCTGCAGATCCGATGTTCGACTTTCCGGCTTTTTGTGACTTATCTGGATGGCGTTGTGTTACCGAGCAGCCGTGGAAATGTATCTTCGCTGGTGAGGCTGTCGACATAAACGGCGCGATGTATCCCCTCTATCGTTCAACCAACTATCAAGGGGAGCCCGCCGTTTTCGTGGATATGGATGAAGAAGGTCGAAAGCATCTGCTAATTCGACATCCGAATGCGGAGTTCCCGGTGCGATCGGCTGCGCGCTTTGATCCGTGGGAGGATTGGGCAGAGAGCTTTACCGAATACATGCTTGAACCGGATCGCTTTATGGTTTTCGCCCCAGAGAAGTTTCTCTTCTTCCATGTACACTTTCGAAGGTACAGCGAAAATAGCGATATCATAGTGAGGCTTCACGAAATTCTGGAAGATCGGGTTGATGGCGTCTCGTTGCCCTGAGGGGGAATAAAGAGTCGATATTAGTTTCTTTCAGGCCTTCTTAGACGACGCTATTTGATATGCGAGTAAGCCCTTGGCATACTTCCGAGTCACTGTAGTCCTGTGTAATGCTCTTTATGAATCGAACTCCTGAACACGAACCTCACTCACATAAACGCCGTAATGTATCGCGAACCTCCGGCGTAGACTTCGATGTCGTGCTCAAAAACGCCTTAACACCCCTTTGGGAAAGCACGGTCCCAACACTCTTAGAGGAGAGTATTAGAAGATATTTCCGAGTCTATGATGGAAATCGGGTGTTTAGCGAAGTTATCGAGAAGCGTTTCAAAGAGGAGTACTACCGTACTCTCAACAAAGTAGCAGAGCTGGGTGGAGATGCTCTTACTGCGCTCGCGGCACTCGCTGAAAATCAGGGCAGATCGGTGGTCCAGACAGCCGCCTTTTACGATGGTTCTCTTAGCCCGGTATGCCGAGGCATGGCTGACATCTTAGCAGATGTACAAAGATGGCTGCCCACCCTCTACGAAGAGGTAGACATCAGGATCCAAAAAGAGAAGACGACGAATCCCGATGCCCCTAGTAAGGACACTGAACTTGCGAAGGAGGATCTTCGTGAAGCTGTCCGGAGATCGCTAAGGCAGGCAGAGTTAGGGTTTCGAGCGTTCTCCCCGCCTGATGTGGAGAGAGCAGGACAGGTAAATCTAGTAGAAATTGCCAAAGTAGCCGCCACCATACTTCCCGGCATAGAAGTGAGCATCGACGACGAAATAGCCGATGGAGTCGCAGTTGAGACCCCGCCTTGCTTGGGTCACTCAGCAGTGATGGCGCTCACCTATGAAATGCTTGAGGTGGGGCGCGAATTTCGTGGTGTATTGAGACGAGCCCTCCCAGAGTACTCAGTATTTGCGATAGGCGCTGCACACAAACACCAGGATGCAAAACGACAGCATGATAAGATTGCGCTACTACCCACCCGCACTCTGGTCAGGATTAGCTGTAGCTCGACCGGGGATCTCTGTCTTGGAATCTCGGTAGCTGTCGACGATTTTGATTCGCTGAACTGGTTGAAACAGCGACTGTCCAATCTTGCGAATCGATTTTCAGGTCTCAAGGAGCACGCTGGAATTGATATTGATACAGCGGTAATCCCTCCCGCCGAGCTCAGTGCAGAGGCGCAATTTAGTGAGTATCAGCTGTGTCTACGCTTCCGCACGTCAAGTTCGGGTGCTTCTGAGGTGTCGTCATTTGTATCGCCCGAGATCGCGCCCGCTGGATGTCCTAAACAACAGTGGAGAAGTGAACATGCATCGTCCATCGATCACACAACAGTAGGTGGGCGTCGATATAGTTTGACCGTATCAGAATCAACGTTAGCCACAGGGAGCTTTTCCTGCGATCCAGATGTTTTTACCGCGCTTGGAGACTTAATTGACGATGTGTCGTCAGTAGATTCCTTGAATGTGGTCGGAGTTGTAAGGGCGGAGAGAGGCGAAGGTGAAGATGCTGCTGATGAGTCAGAGGATGATATCGGCTATACACGCGGCTCCTCTGATGACTGGGATGTCGAGGGCTCCTCACCCGCTGGCGTAAATCATATTTTCACACTAAGTGCGGCCGAGGAGGTCGCTAATCAGAAATCTCAGCTTAATGCGGCGTCTATTCGTGGAACACTTCACCAGCTTGAGCGCGTTGCATCAATGGGTTTTAAGGCGGCAGGAACAATAAGTGACCCGAAAGTTACCTTCGTACCAGCAACTAATATAGTTCTTTTGGAGCCGCATGTACGCGATCCCGAGGTAATGGACCGCCTGAGTCAGATTGCTCAAAGATTCAATATTGGTAGTTTTGAGATCAGTGTAGATCCCAAGGCCGCGGCTGTATATCTCCGTGAGCTTATTAACGTGACAGATGAGGTCTTAAAACAGGTAGAGCCAACGGAGAGGCTCACTGTTGAGTTCAGGTCTACCAATTTTCGTATTGGACCTTTCGGATTTCTAGTAGTCGAAAGACCGATGGCGAGGTTTTTTAACTCCTCCGGACAGATCGAGAGGGAGGGCATCTTTAATCGTGAAAAGGGTGTGTTTGAGCTAACAGTCGTGCCAAAGGATGTCTTGGAGCTCTCAGCACGTATAATCGTCGAAGAGTTAAGAGAGCAGCTGGCTCATAATGATGAATGTTTGAGAATTGCTGCCTTCTGTTTAGGTCTTGAAAATCGAGGGCTGTGCCTAGCTGATAAAATCTTGATAACGGTTTTCATCTCTTGCAAGCAACGGTTTGAGGGGGTTGATATCTCGGATGATGCGTGCGCTCAGATCGAGAGCATATTGGATGGTGCATGTAAGTCGTTGCCCATACTTCCGCCTTTTTACGATGGGTTTGATCGTTTATGCATTCTCTCTGAAGAAGATCTACCGAAAGATACGCTCAACTAGGTAAACGAGCCGCTCGATGCTGACCGTATTATCGGATTCCATCACGATAGAGGTGTGGCTCAGAAGGTGGTATCGGTGTGGTTATTCGATCGATGTCTGCTCTTTGATGTAAGGTGGGGCGAGGCGTCCCAAGCACGTCCCGGAGGAGATCGTCCACATTCGAGATTAAGTTAATGTCAAAAGAGTGGAGAACATCAGAGGGGATCTCCTCCAAGTCTTTTGCATTTCGAGCTGGGAGGAGGACCTCCCGGACGCCGGAGCGGGCAGCGGCCAGAAGCTTCTCTTTGATACCACCTACTGGAAGGCATTTGCCCTGAAGAGTGATCTCTCCTGTCATGGCAACTTTCGGGTTTATTGGGATGCCAAGCATCATCGATGCAACGGCTGCGAACATGGTGATACCCGCAGAGGGTCCATCTTTGGGTACAGCACCTCCAGGGATATGAATATGAATATCTCTGTCCTTATACACGACGGTTTTTGCAAGAGTCTCGAGTCGGGAACGAGCGAGGGCGACTGCAATCTGCGACGATTCCTTCATCACATCTCCGAGCTTTCCCGTGACGATCACTTTGCCATCACCCGGTATCGCAGCTGCCTCTACGAAGAGGATCTCTCCTCCTACCGGAGTCCACGCTAGGCCAGTGACTATACCGGGAACTCCCTCGACACCGAGCTCTTCGTATTCGAAGCGAGGGGGGCCCAATATTGAAGCGAGGTCTGCTCGAGTGATTGCGATCTGCTCGGTTGGATTGCGTGCTATGCGAGAGGCTGCAAAGCGCACTATTCGGGAGAGCTCTCGCTTGAGGCCGCGCACCCCAGCTTCTCTTGTATAGGTTTCGATTATGGCCATCAACGTATCTCTCGAGAGTTCAATTGTGATCTGCGATAGACCGTGGTCTTCGAGCTCTCGAGGCCAGAGGTGGTCTTGGGCGATATGGAACTTCTCGTCGGTGGTATAGCCGCTCATCTCGATCGTTTCCATCCTGTCGAGCAGGGGGGGCGGAATGGTGTCCTTCGTATTTGCCGTGCCGATGAAGAAGACTTGAGAGAGATCGAAAGGTACGTCGAGATAGTGGTCGTGAAAGCTACTGTTCTGCTCTGGGTCGAGCACCTCTAGGAGTGCGCTTGAAGGGTCTCCGCCTCATCCTCGGGAGATCTTGTCGATCTCGTCGAGTACGAATACGGGATCCTTGGTCTTCGCTCGTCGAATGCCATCAACTATGCGTCCCGGAAGTGCTCCTACGTAGGTACGTCGGTGCCCTCTGATATCAGCATCGTCGCGAATCCCGCCGAGGCTGACGCGCATGAAGCTTCTATCAAGCGATTCAGCGATACTCTTCCCTAGACTCGTCTTTCCAACGCCTGGTGGGCCTACAAAGAGGAGGATAGAGCCACGTTTTGCGGGGCGTAACTTCATCACAGCAAGATGCTCAAGGATGCGCTTCTTTATCTCTTCCAGCCCGTAGTGATCACGGTTCAGTACCGCCGAGGCTTTATCGAGATCAATCTCGCTTGAGATCAAGGCATTTCACAGAGGAGATCTAAATAGTTTCTGATGATATGAGACTCTGCAGACTGATCTCCCATGCGCTCAAGGCGGGAAGCCTCTCTGAGTGCCACTTTGTGGGCATCCTCTGGCATCTGTGCTCGAGAGATGCGCTCCCTGTAGTCCTCTGCGGATGGGCCTTCGTCGCCTTCTCCGAGCTCTTCTTGGATCGCTTTCAGTTGTTCTCTGAGCAGGACTTCGCGCTGTTTTTTGCTAAGGTTCTCAGAGAGCGTTTCGCGAACCTTGCTCTGGACCTTAAGACCCTCTTTACGTACGACCAGGAGCTCTAATACCCGGAGGAGTCTGTTTTTCAGAGAGACGGTTTCAAGGAGCTCTTGAGCCTCGGGGCGCGAGAGGTTCATGTATTGAGCTATCTGATACGATAGTTTGCCGGGCTCAGAGCTTTTCTTCAGGGCAGCGATCAGGTTGCTCGTGTCAGTTGGGATCAGTTCGAGTGTTTCCTCGGCTAACGTTTGAAGGCTGTCGCGCAGGGAGAACAGAGTCCTTTCATCTGTATCGAGTCTATCGGGGAGGATATGGCCGGACGCTGTGATGAACTCCTCGGTGTCGTGTAGTTCAACAACATGAAATCGCTCGTGGGCACTGAGTACGAGATGCAGGGCTCCCTTGGTGGGGCGCGCCTCTTCGATCTTTGTCAGTACGCCTATTCGTGCGAGGTCCTGAGCCGAGCTGTCTCTAGTGCTCTCATCTCTGTTGGCCAGGCAAACCAACCAATGGTCATCGGCAAGAGCTCGCTTGACGGGTGCATTGGTCTTTCCGCGTTTGATGAGCAGGGTAAAGGTGGTGCCCGGAAAGGCCACAAAGTCAGCTGTGGGCACCACAGGTATATTGTGCTCGGGGAGATTCATGCTGATCGACCTTTAGAGGCTTCAGCAGCTGAAATCAATCAAAAACGGTACCACACGTTGCGATGTGTGATCTGGATCCCCACTTCTCTTACAAAACGACCGCGACTGTCTGCAATTACATCTTCGGCAGGGGCCCTGTGAGCGCTCGCAGGAAGGTGACGATCTCGCTTACATCTTCGTCACTAAGATCCTTGCCGAGCTGGTGAGAGCCCATGAGCTTCACCGCCTCTTCGAGGGTTTTGACGCTACCATCGTGAAAGTAGGGGCCTGTCTTCTCAATATTTCTTAGCGACGGCACCTTGAAAAAATACTTGTCTGATTCGCTCTTCGTATGCTCAAAGCGACCGAGATCCGTGGTGGGGTAGGGCTTCACTAGACCTAACTTCTGATACATCAGACCACCGAGGGTTGCCCCGTTGTGACAGGCGATACATCCTGTCTGCAGGAATGTTTGTGCTCCTTTAATCTCCTCTGCGGTCAGCGCAGTGGTATCACCTTGAAGGTACGCGTCGAAGCGAGAGGGCGTCACTAGGGTGCGTTCGAACGCCCCTATCGCTTTCCCAACGTTTTGGTACGTAACCGGGTCGCTTTCCCCCGGGAAAGCCTCTTTGAACTCGGCTACCGTTTTAGCGTCCGCCTTGAGGCGTTCGAGAACCTGCGCTTCGGAGGCCATCGCCATCTCCCCTGGATTTAGAATCGGACCGAGAGCCTGCTGCTCCACCGTTGCGGCTCTGCCATCCCAAAACTGAGCGATGTGAAGGGCTGCGTTGTATACTGAAGGGGAGTTTCGGTTCCCGCGTTTCCCTTTGTGGCCCGGAGAAGTTGGTTCGTTGTCGACTCCATACGTGTTTAGGTTGTGGCACGAGTTACACGACAGATCTTTGTCTTGAGAGAAGCGGGTGTCGTTGTAAAGTTTCTTCCCGAGTGCAACCTTCGCTGGTGTGACAGGGTTTTGTGGTGAATCAGCAGTGCTTGGTAGAGGCACGAAGGCAGCCTTCCAAGCTGTGTCTTCAGCTTGAGTAGGAGAGGTGTACAAGGCTACGAATGCAAGAGTTGCGGAGAGAAGTATGTTCTTCATATGCTTGATCTCACTATCCACTGTCCCAACTTTCAATAGCGTATTAGAGGGCGAAAGGCAAACTGAACAAGACCTCCCTGCCTGTTTACGGTCAGTGTCACTGGGCTGGGTCAACGGAGCCCTTATGCCACGAGAGGCACACCCGACGGTGCTGTTTAAGGGGACCGCGCCGATAGTAGACTTCGACCGTGTCGAGGCGATAGCCCCGTACACCGAGGCGACGACATAGGGGACCGTGGCGGCGCATGAAAGCGTGAGCCAGCGATTCAAGGTGAGCCGTTTTCTCGTGGGTTACTGCGCTCCGCCCTGGAAAGGTGTGCATGAGGGATTCGTGTCGAGTCTTGACCTCTATCACGAGTAAGGTCTTCCGTTCGATAGCCACAAGGTCTGCTTCGAGTTTTCCGGAGATCCAATTGTTGGCGATAATCCTACCACCTGCCCGTCGAATATAACGAGCGGCGATACGTTCGCCCCAGGGCCCTGTATGAGCGTATCCACATGCAGTAAGTAGAGCAGTTCTCACGTTGCAGAGTGTGGTTCGTAGCGACTTCAGTCGAGCAGCGCAGGCTCTGAGAGGCCGCCGTATGCAGGCTTTAAAGCGCGAGTAGGTTCGACCTGTAAGCATACTCCAGCGAACGTCCTTCTATGGGCTCGCGACGGCCCCATCTCCAGCAATGCTCGGCGGTGCGCTGCTGTGGGATACCCGGCGTGTTTTTCGAGACCGTATCCGGGATATCTCTCCCCCAGCGTGCGCATAAGCCTATCACGCCACACCTTAGCGATAATTGAAGCGGCCGAGATCTGCACATGCAGGGCGTCGCCTCCTACCACGGTACGCTGGGGAAGGAGGCACTCGATCGGTTGATTGCCGTCGATTAACACGAGATCCGCCTGGATTCGGTTCACCGCCAACCGCATCGCGAGCTTGGTAGCCTGCAAGATGTTCAGGGTCTCTATCCGCCGCGGCCCAACGGCCACTACTGACCATGAGTGCGCGGTGGTGGTGATATAATCGAACAATCTCTCCCTTTGTTGCGCAGAAAGTGCCTTGGAGTCCTTGATTCGCGCGTCTTGGAAGGTGTCGGGGAAGACAGCGGCGGCGGCTACAACGGGACCCGCTAACGGCCCCCTCCCGGCTTCATCCACCCCACATATCAGCATAGTACTCCTCACCCTTCAGACTCATCAGAGGCAGTACCACTTGTTGTGGTCGATGGGAATAAAATTTCCGGTACCTACAGCTCAAACACAAGCATTGCGGCAACTTGCGCCATCCCATCAGAGGCGCTACCGTTGAGCGAGGTGGCCTACCGCCGCACTGAGCTTGGGGAGGTTAACGTATGGATATATACAGGTTTTTTCATCCTCATCACAATCCACGCCTGATCAACACAGCGCTCCGATACACTGAGTTGAGCGAGCTGCTTCAGGCTGCTACCGAGCTCAGGAAGGCCCTTGAACGGTCTCAACAACGTACATCGCGACGTTCAACGCCGCCTATTCTGCCTGATCACTTCACTGACGTGATAAAAGCAGCTCGCTTCATAGAGGCCTCTATGCAGACCTTGAGCGAGGTGCATCCAGGGGATTCGCGAGAGGAGCTACAGGAGCTTGCTACTGAACGCTCTGCCTGCTCTGGTTGGGAAGCATGGACCCGGAATGTGCAGATGAGTGTAAACGAAGGTAAGTGAGAGAGCCGTCACAAGTAGAGGGGATATGTCACGTAGCAGGAGATCAGATCAGCCCGAGGCCCGTCGTGCAAAGGCGCGCACTAAGCAGAAGCAAGGAAGAGGTAGGGAGCGAAGTTCTCCAGCTCGCGTGATCGGCAAGGGCAGTAGGGGAGAGCGGCGTAAGCACCTCGACGAGCGGCTAAGGTTGCTCTATCAGCGCGCGATGTTGATAGAGAACGAACTTCGCAAGCTTGACGAGGATCGATTCTATCGAGTGTGTATCTTCGGTAGCGCTCGGATAAAGCCCGATACTAAGCAGTACGCGGATTGCTTCGCTCTTGCGCGCTATTTCGGATGGGAAGGGATCGATGTCCTGACAGGGGGCGGCCCGGGTCTTATGGAAGCCGCCAACAAAGGTGCGCGGCTCGGACGTGAGGAGAAACAATCCAAGAGCCTCTCCTATGGCCTCTCAATTCAGCTCGAGTTTGAGCCGGAACCCAACCGGCACCTCGATATCAAGCGCCATCACCACAAGTTCTCTTCGCGCTTGGATGATTTCATCCGGCTTTCGCACTCTGTGGTGTGCACCCCGGGTGGTATCGGGACCTTGCTTGAGTTTTTCTTTGTATGGCAGCTCATACAGGTAAAGCACACTACACCACGTCCTATCGTCCTACTTGAGAAAGCCTTTTGGGGCGGTATTATCGAGTGGCTCAAAGCGATACCCCTTGAGCGGGGGCTGATGGGCGAAAAGGATTTTGACTTCATTCACATAGTCGATACACCTGAAGAGGTATTCGAGATCATATCAGGGCATCACCAGGAATTCAGAGCTAAAGCGAGTGCTATCGAGGAGCCGGCCTAAGGGGGGGGTGAAGATACCCGCAGCTTAACAAAATGGCGCGTCAGGTCTCCCAGCGTGCGCGCTCTTGAGCAGCTCTAGGAGATTCTCGTAGCTCATATCACTCCGTTACGCTAACGAGACGCTACGTTCGCGTCGTCGCATAACCATTCGAGATAGCCGCCCCGGCAACTTGCTTAGAGCTGCTCGTTTCGGTCGCCCCCGGAATTAAAATAAATTGGTCGATGACCATACCGGAATGCGCCAGGCCTTTACCTGGCGCGATGCCGGAACGGTCGCGTCATGAACAAATTCTCTACGAGAGTAAGGGCAGCGCCTGTCGAGCACTTCAGAAGATTCGCGACAGGGGTGACTAGAGCATGCCTCGTATCCTGCTCTTGGGGATTTATTCGTAGGAGGGCAGCAGCTGCTGTACAGCTGAGAGCCGTAAGCTCTGCCTGTTGGTCGTCGTCAAGAGCCTCGTAAGAAGAGGCCTGCTCCCTTGCGAGGTTAACAGCGATCCTTACGTGAGCTCGGTATGCGGCCAGCTGTTGACGGGTGATCTCTATCGATTCGCGTAAAAGCTCCTCATGCAGGGCGTCAAGCTTCTGATTGTCAAATGGTCCCGCTTGTAATTGGGTGACAAGAGCATCGTAGATCCTGCACTTCGTCTCGTAAGAGTGACGAGGAGGAGCCTGCCGTACATCGGCTTCTTCGCTATCATTGACGGCGACTCCAGACGCCTCTGTCTTGAGTACCGATCGAATAAAAGCATCGAGCGCAGCGAGACGTGCTTGCGGGGGTAGCTGTAAGAGAATTTCAACACATAATCTGTTTCGTTCGGGATCGCGAAGCGCAGGGATGAACAGGGAGGCGAGGGTTTCATCTGTTTGCTGCGCACGGCTTAAACCATCGGGTGCCGAGTTTGAGTGATTAGCGTTCATGTGTTGATTCATGGCAAGCGAGATACCACATTCGGATAGGGGAGTCTCGTAGCACGACTAGCGATCCGATCGCCTGCGTACTTAACGGTACAGGTATCGTCCCACAGAAACAGATCCCGTTATGCACACTGTGGCGGTACTCGGAGCATACCTGTCGGTATGACCCGTATCGCTACTCAAGGTCACATCACGGACACGGCAGAGGGGAGCTCCCTGCCTATCAGAGGCCCTCGGTTGCCTGCCCCACTCACAAGCGTTCTTAGCCCACTACCGCTAATACTATCCGACCTGATGGTCGGACGGTACAGTCTCCATGAAGAGATCTATACGACGATTAGCGAGTACATTTCAGTCGTTAGTAGAAGACTAGCCCCAAGATCGCTAGACCCGCAAAGCTTAGAGTTTCCGTCACTTGATAGCTGGAGGAGAGCCTCCTGGGCCTACTGGCCATTACAAAAAGCGGCCGGCTTGCTGACGCAGCAAGCTCACGAATCCCCAAGCGGGTGTGGAGGAGGTAGCCCCCTCAGATTTGTCGATGAGCGAGGTGGGGCGCATACTCTCTTTGAAGTTCTCACCAAAGTAGCGCAAACAATTGCGAGTGTAAGAGATGGAGCACTACTGCTGCCGATCGATGCACACGTTGCATGTGGGTTCGATCGAAGAGTAAGCGCTGTCTCAGTCGGCTTTGGTGAGGATAGAATCAATGTCTTTCCTCATGCTCCGCCGATCGCATGGAGCGATGAGCGAGATGTCTCTCTGCAGGACGCGTCCTCGCTCAAGAGGGTTTTCCTATCGGTCATGCGGCTCAAGCACTTTGGATTCACGGAGTTCTTGACCGGTGGCATCGCTATGCTTCATGACTTCGGGGGCGAGAGTCAGCTCATTCCGAGTCGGCGTCTAATCTCGGGAAAAATGGCTCTGACAGGTTTTGAGCTGCTTACGCATGTTGCGCGTGCCGTCGGAGATACAAGGTCGTGTACCAATCTACTCTCGCCTGTGCTGGCTCAAACGTGGACAGCTCTTTGCCAGGAGGCGGGTGTTTCTCCTTGGGAAAGACCATCCGTCGTTCTTCCTTTTGAGTACAGTCAGGATACGTATGCGGTGGTTAGGCTTGGTGAAGCTCTAAAGAGTGTTTCGTCCCGTGGCCTACAAGAAGCCGGGACGGGCTTGAAGCAATTAGTTCGTTTAGAACCGGCCCTGGCCGTTGCTGATAAACAGATATCAGTGCAGGATTTTCTTGGCCGTGAGTTGTGGCCATCCCTCGAAGATGCGCTTCGAAACATCGCCCAGCGTGAGGGCAAGGCAGGTGTGAGGTCTCCGCGTGTGTCAGCTGCAGAGGTGGGACATCCGATACCGCTGAAGAGCAAACTTGCGTGCAACGTGAGAAAGCTTGTCGAAAGTGCAGGGCAGATTGATCCGCGGGAGCACCTCCTTGAGCGGTGTGATTCACGGGCGAATAGAGCCTCAGGTCAAATGCTGTGTTTATCAGAAGCCGACTATCTGCTCAAAGGAGCCTCCTTTGATGCGGCGACGATGGTTGATGAGGGTCATCGAAACATCGGTCTCATTCAACACCTCTGTATGAACCCTCTGGATGAGCTTACCGATACATTGATGAAAATGGTATCCGCGCGTGGATCTCTCATACCGTTTGATGAGCGCGAGGAGTTGCATATCGCAACTTCCGACGGAACTGTCTTGTTCCGCAGCCTTGACGACTTCTTTCACTATCGGCGCAGAGCTGATGAGTGGATCAAACGGCAGATTCTTTGCGTAATGGAAGTTCTTAAATACGACAAGGTAACGTGTGATGAGCTACGACTAATACAGAAGCACCTTGATGGTAGTTTATCTGCAGCGGGTGTTCCGAAAACTACCGCCCTTATCGCACCCTATGAACTGAGAGCCGAACTTCCGCGTGAACTTGAACGGGACGCAGCGGCGCTGTGCAGTAGGTATCCGGCGTTGTGGCCGTTATACTTCCCACGTCGGACTACTCATGGTGATGCCCTTCTACTCTCTCCAAGATCTGATCTTCTACCGCTCTTTTACCTCCTTAGCCTATCCCCCAACCAGGTTCTCGACGGGTGGTTGATGTCTCATCCGGAGGCTTCTGAGTACACCCAAGGCGAGGCGCAGCGGGCGATCAAGGCTTACGTAGCCGTGCATCTCGACATTGCAAGAGAGATTCTCTACGGCTGCGGCTTCGATGATGTTAGGAACCATATCCTCGAGATGGGTGAGGAATGGGGCACTGCTCCTCGCGCGCTTGTGGGTAAGCACTTCGTCGATGACTGCGGCAGGGTAGTGGCTGAAAATGTGGGGCACTTCGTATCGATTCATCTGGCTCTTGCGAGGGTATGTATTGATGCAGGGCTTACCATAGCGGCGCATCAGGGTGTACGGATCGACGAGGAATCCCTTGAAAATCAGGCCGGGGTTTATGGATACTTCGCTGAGGCACTTCGCCCCACGAAAGGTAAAGAGCCTGCGACTTGGGATGCGAGTATCGGTGTCCGCGCAACGCTAGAGACCCTCTCTCACCCGAAGCTCCAAAAGGCGCTTTGCGAAGGAGAGATGTCGGTCCTCGATGCGTACAAGGTACTCGACGAGGTTGCACAGCAGATGTTTGGTGCTCCCGCATATTCAAGGATCTACGACCCCTGGATCACAGACCAGGTCTTTAGCAGTAAACAGATGAGGTTTCAGTGTCTCGGGAGTGAGTTGATTCGATATGCACGGGGTGACAAGCCGGAAGCGTCTGAACCTGCTCCTGCTGCCTTTAGTCACAGGCGCGAGATTGAAGGGGCACTCTCGAAGGGTACGGTGCGAGTGGTCGCAAAGGAGGCCCCTCTCGAGTCATGTTCGATAGCATACGACCTAACCCAAGGGCGAGAGTTACGGCCGGAACTCGTCGCTGTTGTGGAGGCGTTTGGAAAATCGATGTGCAGATCGTATCCCTCGCTTTCGGCGCTTTTCTATCCCCGCAAGCGGCAGGCAGAGGAGGTGGCGATCGTGGCGCATATCAACTGGGGGGGCTTCATCCAAGGATTGCGCGCAGCCCCCGAAAGAGCCGAGGCTCAGTGGAGCGCAGAAAAGGGTCGTAGAACAAAGAAACGGTGGGCGAATTATGAGGCGAAAAGTGCTTTCATCGAGGATTACTCCGTTTTTCAAAGGAAGTCACTGAGTATACTCGATGACCTTATGGATGGAGGGATCGATCGCGGAGGGATCTCACCCGAGAATTGGAGTACGACTCCGGCTAATCTGAACGGGGTGGTGTTTGTAGATCAATCAGGATTCGTTATAGCTGAAAACTTCGGCCACCTGCTCACCATGGCGCACGATCTGCATCGCTTCTGCATGGACCGTGAGGAGATCGTCGCGAAAAGGTTAAGGGCCGGCCTAGACCCCGATGACTCTATCCTCGCCCTTGCTGACGAAGGATTCCACGCCATCCTTCAAATCCACGTGCGATATGTGGAGCCTCCGAAGCCCTTTATCCTCCGCTCGGGCGAGTACCCAGCGGTAACCCTCGCTGGCCTGGGTGATCGAAGGATTAAGCAGGGTATACGGCACAACGAGCTACGCTCGTCCGAAGCACTTGCGCTACTCAATGAGGCAGCTGCACAGCTATATGGAGCTCCGCACTGGTCTTCTGCTTTCGATGAATTGTGTACGGATCTTGCATTTTGCGATCCCTCGCGTACGTATGGGGTGCTCGGGAAGGATCTTCTAAGAGCGCTCACCCGTGCTACAAAAGTTTACACAGCTGCAGACACAGCATCCACAAGTCCGAAAGAGAAACTTTCAAAGCGAGAGATTAAGGCAACTCGCGCGCAACGCAGGAGCTCCCTCTACCTCGAGATGTTTCGAAACCGGGAGGTGCCGCTCGGCACACTGTTTCTGGCATCGTGCGCGCTAGGGGATGCAGCAGAATCGGTGAGCGGCTATAGGGCCTTCAAGGGGGCGCTTCTACCGAGCGTTGAATCGAGCCAGTCAGCAGAGCGCGCCTCCGTAAATTCCAGAAAGGATCAGACGCTCCCGTCTTCCCCTGTTGAGGTATTCTCGGAGCTGATCGAAGCGAGTGGGGCGACAGTAAAGAAGGTGGACCTCTCAGTCCTAGGGCGAATGCGGCTTGCAAATCTCCTTTATCAGCTCTGCTACCGGAGCTTTTCAGGAGATGTGAGTAGAGTTATTGCAGAGCTTGAGAAGGTGAGAAACGACGCTGAGCAAGGATTGCAACACGAGCGCCAACTCGCAACCGATATCTTGCGTGATGTCGTTCCGCTCCTTCTTCAGCAGCTTCGGCGTGAGAAGGACTTTGAGGTGCCAGGCTCTATCCTGTTTGAGCCCTTCGGCTATCAACGCGCATGGGTAAGTGCGGCGCAAAGTGGGGAATGTCCGCTCCTTGTTGGTGCGCCGGGCAGCGGAAAGACGGAGATGGGGGTACTCCTTGCTGCCGCGTACCTTGAGGGCAACAACGAGGAGCTGGCCAAGCGGGTTGAAGACGAGGCTCCGAGAAAGAGGCCTCCCAGACGTGTGCTATGGATCACTGCACCATCGAACATTACAGGCACATCCTCGCGCATAGCTAAACGCATCTCGACGCCTATCCTCCAGCTCACGCCGGAGCTACTCAAACGGAGTGCAGATAGTCTAAGGGTGTTACTACAGGAGTTTTCGCTTATCTCCTTTACGTACTCATCAAACGCAGCCGTGTGGGCGAGACGACCGGAGCACTTTGCGGTTCTAAAGGAATGGCTGCACGGAGGGCTTCAGGAGGGTGGGCATCCATCAGGGCTCCTGATAGCTGATGAGGGTCAATTTGTTGATAATGCTCGAAGCCTACGTTCACAGGCGGTTAGGGCGCTTGGAGCAGAGAAGGTCGCCGTATTGTCGGGGACCCCTGTACAGCACCGGCGCGAAAACATCGCGACTCTCTTACATACCACGCTTCCGGGCCACTACCCAAACGTAGATGCGCTGCGGCGAGCGCTGAAGCATGATAAGACCCTAGCGCTTGCGATGTTTCATCAACACGCAACGATCATTGGGATAGATGAGATCGCTAGGACCTTTAAACCTTTCTCCGAGATACCCGCTGAGGAGCAGGTATCCCAAGGGCTCCCCTGCGTACCGAAGGTACACGAGCGCTACAAGGACTTCTCCCTTTCTGCCGACCACACACGACGCTACATCAACATCGCAGTTGGCGAAGCGGGGGACGATCCGAGCCATGTTCGTTCGGCTCATTTACGCCGATTCGCAAAGCTAAGGAGGTTGCTGGCAAGCCCTACCAAGCTCGGCGCAGAACCTGGTTATGCGATGCTCCAGGCCGTCAAGGAGGTGGCGATACCGGCGATGAGGCGTGGGGAGAAGGTGATTATCCTCGGGGAGCATCTCGATCCGCTTGAATTTATCGCGCGCGATCCGGAGATGCAGCGCTTTGGAGCGGCACTCGTTACCGGGAGCTCCGCATCTGAGGAGCGCAGTGCAACGGTGCAGCGCTTAAGCCGTGATCCCTCGCTTATGTGTGCAATAGGCCAGATCCGCGTGCTCGGTACGGGTCATGATTGCCTCGGCGTTGAGCACGTTATCTTTATCGAGCCACCACGAGTAGTCTCGGATCTCCTCCAAGGGATGAGTCGACACCGACGATTAGTGACGAAGGAGACCCTTTCGCTCGCCCGCTCCGATGTGTATGTCTGGTATCTCCGAGCGCAGTTAGACGAGGATGTTGTGGGTCTCGTACCATCGCAGGCTCACCGCGATGTTTTGCGGCAGGGTTCGGTGTACGAGAGAGCCATGGATAGGATGGTTGCGCAGGCGCGTGAGTATTCTGAGCTAACGTCACATCCGACGAAGATTAAGCTCGCGGAGGACACGACCGTTTCTGCGGTGATTACGGTGTTGTCCAAGGATCTGGAAGTGCTCTCTAAAAAGCGAGAGGAGTTTCATGAGCTCTCAGATGCGCGACTCGAAGAGCTCTTTATCCGGTATCGAAGCTCAGAGAAGGAGGCGTGACGCAAAGCGCTCGCTGATTTCGTTGAGAGAGCACTGCGTGTTTTTAGAAAGGATCCAACCGAGCTCGCCGTTGCGCTCCTCCCAGGTCCCGAAGCGCTTGAGATACCTGTGTACTGCGAACGCGAGATCTCGCCGTCACGCATATGTGCGTTCGAAGCGCACCCAGACGTAGTGGTACGAGAGCATTGTGCCAAGCAGGTGCAGCGGTTTGGTGCGCGATTCTTCTCCTCGCGAATTGAGGAGATCTTCCCGATTATCCAGCGCGATATCCCGATAGATATCATCAGTCTCGACACTAACGGATACATGACCCCGGAGCTCTTTGAGATGGTAGTATCCTGGCGGATGCCGCAGCAAGGGATGCTCCTAAAAAACGCCCTGAGCGGAAGGGAGCAGGGAGAAGCCGCCGCGCTTCTCGAAGCCGCAGGTAATGATAGGCGAGAGCTTGATCGAATGCTGTTTCGGCTTGCAGGTACTCAGTTACATCAGACGCTACAGATCCATGATATGCCGGCCCTGATCGTCGCTACCCGACACATCGAAGCGGTGTGTCGGTGTGTGGCGGAGGTTCTTAGCTCTAAGACGGGGCACTCACTGGATGATCTCACGTCTCTTCTTATGAGCTATGCCTGCGGAGCACAAGTACGTGTTCGGGAGGAACACCAATTTGAGTACCTAACCGCTGGGGGTAGCCCCTTTCTCTCAACGTTTGCTCTCCTAGAGCGTCTAACATTGGAGCCAGATAGGGAGCTAGCGGCACGAGCGCTAGGGGAGCAGCTTAGAAGTCTCGGTCTTCGGTGTGGCTCAAAGGTTGAGGCGCTCTCGGTGAAGGTTACCAAGCGTGCAAGGGTCTTTCGAGTTGAGGTAAGTTCCGGGGAGGTGCAGGCTGCGCTTTTAATTCCTGAGGCAGTGATAAGGACCACACCTTACAGTCGTAACGAGGGCGAGGAGACGGATAGTTGCTATGTAGCCTCATAGAGGAATCCCCCCAAGCTGGTACCCCCAAGCTGGTACATCGTAGAAATCCCCACGGTTCAATTGCGCCGTATTGTTTCATTAGGTTCTCCCGATACTCATTGCCGGTTCAGCAAGCTAGCTCATTTAATTGACTACCGCAGTGAAAGCTGGGGACGGAATGTAGAAAATCTACCATGTACGAGTTGGAGGGGTACGAGTTGGAGGAGGACGTGTGCGAGGCCACACACCTTGACCGCTTTAAAGAGCTCCTGTAACGCCTTGCTGTAGCAGGTGTGAGGCTCAAGAACCGCATCGAGGAAGCTCTGCCCCCCCCCCCGAAACCTCCGACGATCCTAACGACGGATGTGCATCAAGTAAACTCCTCACTAAGGTATACCCGTTCGTGTGTAAGCCGTTCGAAGCGACCGCTAAGACAACATCTCCGGGTCGGATCGCGGAGCCATCTACGATCTTCTCCTTATCAACTACTCCCAGCGCTGCTGCACTCAAGATATACGATCCAGCGGGAAGCACTCGCGGCTGCTCGGAGATCTCTCCACCTACAAGGTCGCAATCCTGAGCTCGACAGGCATCAGCGACCGCCGCCACCAACTGAACTACGCCATCCTTTTGGAGCGAACCACACACAATAGTGTCGAGCACAGCGATCGGACGCGCACCTATCACCACTACATCGTACCGTACTAGCCACGGCACAGGGGGAACACAGCGACGTTTACGGAGTTGCGGTAGATTCGCTGTGTGTGTGGGCTCCGCTACTGCCATCTCCATTTGTGTCGCTGTTCTTGGGGCAACACACGCCCTCCAAGTCCTTAGCGTCCTGCTTCGCTTTACACTTGTCTACACACCACTTACGGAAATAGATTAACCGGCCCTGCGGATCGTCATCACAATTCGGACCGGGTCCCCTGACTCCTTCGTGGCTATAGGTGTCAGTTACTGATAACTGTGGCTCACAAGTCGGGCCAAAGTAACCTCCGTCGCAATCATTACGAGTGACCTTCAAATTAACCTTACACAAGCACGTTACCTCGTACTGCTTGGGCTTGTCTTCAATAGGCGTACACGAGACGCTTTCAACTGGATTATCCTGGTCCAGCGTGAATTTGCACCGTGTGAACACTGAAGTAGCTGTCCGCTCCTCGGTGGACTTATCACAGTCCCCAGGGCAGACGAGCGAGTTGAGCGGAGGGGAACCTTTATAGGGGTCCTCTGGAACAACTGGCGCCGGCGCGGCGATGGCTGGCGCTGCGTTGCCCAGAGCCGACAGGGCGATTACAAGATAGACGCTCAGTGCCTTCAGCTTCATGGAAACCCTCCCAGTATACTATGTCCAGTTGATCTTTGCCCGCGGCTCTTGAGCGCCGAATTATGAGCTAATTCGGCGCTCAAAAGCCCATTTCTAGAAGAAGGGTCGGAATAGCGCTGAACTTGCTTTAGAAAAACCTACGGCTCAGAAGGAAATAAGTTCAACGGATAGTTACTATGTAGACCCCCTAAAATTTCTCTCAGGCACCGCGCGCAAGCAACATTCTGCGGATTTTGCCGAATTAAACGGGGCATACTGAGTCTCGAGCTATGAAACAGTGCGCATACGCTCGAGGCATACCGCATTTCGGCTTTCTCCTGAGGAATGTGCATGTCGTATCATCCAAGAATCGAGTGTCAGGACGGCTCGTCGTTTCAGACGACGAGGACACGTAACTCCCCGCTCTGGTTCGTCAATAATCCCGAACTCGAGGAAGCTATCTTAGGGTATGCAGCTCGTTACACTACCCGCCATGAGGCAAAACTCTATGCCCTCGCCCGACATCGAGGACCGGTTTTTTTACATCGTCTTACAGCCGGTAAACGATGGACTTGTCGATGATATTAGGGACTATCCCGGCTACAACTGCTTCGAGGATGCGATTAATGAGAGAGAGCGC
>Ga0169931_10003118_pt1 | contig 26524 bp, 21 predicted proteins | sample Kivu_15m_20L_FD_129675 | JGI IMG/M metagenome (GOLD analysis project Ga0169931, IMG submission 129675) | Freshwater microbial communities from Lake Kivu, Western Province, Rwanda to study Microbial Dark Matter (Phase II) - Kivu_15m_20L... | ecosystem: Environmental > Aquatic > Freshwater > Lake...
GAAGGAGTTAATTTTATAGACACTGCCGAAATGTATCCGATTGCTGCTCGAAAAGAAACCTTAGGCTTTACTGAAAAGTATATCGGGAATTGGTTGGCAAAAAGAGGCAAGAGAGACGATTTGGTGATTGCTACGAAAATTGCAGGACCAAACAGAGGAATGGAATACATCAGACAACCATTAGATTTTTCAAAAAAATCGATAAACGAAGCCGTTGAATTAAGCTTAAAAAATCTACAAACCGATTACATCGATTTGTACCAATTTCATTGGCCAGAAAGGGTAATGAATATGTTTGGCAAAAGAGGGTTGCAAGACGTTGACCACCAATGGAAAGATGCTGTAGAAGAAGTTTTAGAAACATGCCAAGAACTCATTAAGGAAGGAAAAATTCGTCATATAGGCATTTCTAACGAATCTGCTTGGGGAGTTTTGCGGTATTTGGAATTACATAAATTAAAAAATCTGCCGAAAATTAGCACCATACAAAATCCGTATTCACTGTTAAACCGAATATATGAAATTGGCTTAACCGAAATTGGAATTCGAGAAAATATCGGATTGTTGGCTTATTCTCCTCTTGGATTTGGCGTGCTAACCGGAAAGCACTTACAGGGTTTGCAAACCAACTCCCGTTTAGGATTGTTTCCTCAATTTACCCGATATACTTCGGAACAAGCCCTAAAAGCTACAGCCATGTACCAAGAAATTGCAACACAACATGGCATGAGCTTAACAACCATGGCAATTGCATTTGTGCATCAACAAAAAATGGTAAGTAGTGTGATTGTTGGTGCAACTTCTGTAGCACAACTAAAAGAAAACATCGAAGCTAGTAAAATTACCCTGAGTAACGAAGTGCTAACTGCAATAGAAAAAGTTCATGAAAAGTTTCCTAACCCAAGTCCTTAACGCATAATTATGTTAAATTTGTAGCATGCTTTTTTCTAACATAATTGGACAAGATAAAATCAAAGAACATTTGTGGCAATCGGTAGCTCATGGCAGGATTCCGCATGCACAATTGTTTGTTGGTCCAGAAGGCTCCGGTGCCTTGCCAATGGCTATTGCGTATGCCCAATATTTGACTTGTCAAAATACTGGAGAAGAAAATTCCAACGGAAATACATCATGCAATGTACAGTTTGAAAAACTATCGCATCCTGATTTACATTTCCTGTATCCAACAGTTACCAATAAAGAGATTAGCAGCAAACCAAAAAGCATTGACTTTTTGCCATTGTGGAGAGAATTTGTGCTAAAAAACCCTTATGCTTCGTTGATGGATTGGTACGACACCTTGCAAGTAGGCAACAAACAAGGAATAATACGGGTAGATGATGCCATAGAAGTACAGCGAATATTTAGTTTAAAATCGTTTGAAGGTGGCTACAAAGTACTCATCATTTGGATGGCAGAAAAAATGAACCTAGAATGTTCAAACAAACTGCTTAAAATGATTGAAGAGCCTCCAGCCAATACCTTAATTTTGTTGGTAGCTGAAAAAACTGACGAAATTTTACCAACCATTTTTTCAAGATGCCAAGTATTGCGTTTTCCTAAACTAACCGCAGAAGACATTCAGTTTAATTTAATGAAAACCCAATACTTAGATGCTGAATCTGCCAGAAAATTAGCGGTAAGATGCCAAGGAAATTACCAAAAAGCATTGCAATTACTAGATGTGGATTTTCAGGAACACACCTTTGAAAATTTATTTATCCATTGGGTTCGAATGGCATTTGCTGCCAAGAAAAATCCAACCAAAGTAATTGAGCTAATCCAATGGAGTGAAGAAGTAGCTACCTACGGAAGAGAAAAACAAAAAGCTTTTTTAGATTTTTGTTTGGAATTTTTCCGACAAGCCTTACTTTTGAATTACCAAGCTGGCAATTTGGTGTATTACGAACCTTTTCAGGAACAATTTAAGTTAGAAAACTTTGCGCCTTTTGTAAATGGTTCCAACATCACCGAGATTTATGAAGTAATAGAAGCTGCACAGTACGGTATTGAGCGAAATGGCAACCCGAAGTTGATTTTTTCCGACATGTCTATCAAACTCACCCGATTAATTCATAAAAAGTAAAACTCATGGAAAATACCGCATCTATTTTAGCATTGATTTTTTTAGCCATCACTTTTATACAATCTGGTTACGACAAATTGTTTTATTGGAAAGACAATGTGGGTTGGTTGCAAGGACACTTTGCCAATACCTTTCTTAAAAACCAAGTGCCAATGGCATTAGGAACCATTTTAATTTTAGAGTTAATCTCTGGAATTCTGGCAGTTATAGGAGCTTTGTTTATTATTTTAGATAAAGGAACGCATTTTGGATACTATGCAGGAGTGTTTTCTGCAATAACTTTATTATTTTTGCTCTTCGGTCAGCGTTTGGCAAGAGATTATGATGGTGCCAGAACCATCGTAATTTATTTGATTCCAACCTTGTTGTTGGTATACTGGCTGAATTAATTTTTATGGGGATGTAGCTCAGTTGGCTAGAGCACTACGCTGGCAGCGTAGGGGTCGTGGGTTCGAGCCCCATCTTCTCCACAAAAAACAAACCTTAATCCTAATAAAATAGGGGTTAAGGTTTTTTTGTTACAACAAGTGTTAAAACAAATCGTTTCTGATTCTTACTTTTCTTCAAGTTTCAATGTGTTTAACCTGAAAATATTTTTTTTTACTTAAAAACCTTTAAACGCTCTAAAAAAGGTCTTGGAGATTGTTCATGAAAAATTTAACACTTACGGGTTAAAGGGTAAACTAAAGGTAACAAGTCCTGATGGTGTAATGGACCATGTTTTGATTAAAAGTACTATTATTATATCTAAAACATTTATATTTGTGCAGTAATCTTCTAAAAACTAATTACTTATGAAAAAACTGATGCTCTTAATTTCTGTTTGGTTTATAAGCAATCAAATAACTTATGGACAACAAGTAACTATTGGCACACAAATATGGAGCAGTACCAACTTGGATGTAACTACCTACAGAGACGGCACACCCATACCACAAGTAACTGACCCAACACAATGGGCCAACCTAACAACAGGTGCTTGGTGTTACTACAACAATACAACTGCCAACGGCACTACCTATGGCAAGTTATACAATTGGTATGCGGTAGCTGGTATTTATGACGCAGCATCGGCTACAAACCCAGCACTAAGAAAGCAATTAGCCCCACAAGGATGGCATATTCCAACTGATGCAGAATGGACAATATTGACAGACTTTTTAGGCGGAGCAACTGTAGCTGGAGGCAAGATGAAATCAACTGGCACATCACTTTGGTTAAGCCCCAACACAGCCGCTACAAACGAATCTGGTTTTACAGGTCTTCCTGCAGGTTCTCGCAGCGGCGGCAGTGGTACGTTCGAGAGCATTGGCAGCGACGGTATCTGGTGGAGTTCGTCAGAGCTCAATACAGCAGGTGCTTGGTACCGCGGCCTGAGTTACGGTAATGGTAATGCATACAGAAACGGCATTAATAAGGTTTTCGGTTTTTCAGTTCGTTGCCTCAGGGATAATCCTCTTTCTAATATTTCTCTGGTTTCAGATAGCAGTAATAAATCAACTTTATTCTCTGGGTGGACATTAAACAATGGGAATTATGATTATCCTATGACTACCACCGATGGAATAAACTATACCATTAGCAATATTTTCTTAACAGGAGCAACCAATCAAATAGGAAATGTATCTGCTGATTATTGGGTAAAGTTTAGACAAGATAACAACTGGACAATCAACTGGGGAAGCACGTCTTTTCCATCGGGTATTGGAACTCAAGGAGGTGCGAACATCAATGTAACTATCCCAGGAAATTATAGTGTAAGTTTTAACATTCAAACGGGAGCCTATACTTTTACACTACTAACTCCTGCTCCATCAATTTCAATTATTGGGGCTAACATTGGTACTGCTTGGAATACGGATGTAGCTCTTAGTCAAACCGATGGGTATCATTATTATCTACCAGCATACAATCTACCAGCGGGGGAATTAAAATTTAGACAAAACAATAGTTGGTTAACTAATTGGGGAGGTAGTGCTTTTCCTTCTGGGGGAGGTGTACCTGATGGCCCAAATATTTTAGCTACTCCAGCAGGTGTATATGATATTAATTTTTTCAAAGGACCTACAGGAGCTAGTTATAACTTCTCTTCAACACTTGGAATAGATGACCAAAATAGTAAAACAATTAAAATATATCCCAACCCTGCCAGTACTCATATCAATATTGATTTGAATAACGAATCTGATTTGAATGGCGGAACTATCAAAATCATCAACTCATTGGGTCAAGAAGTGTTAAGAACGGCAATAACCTTATCGGGAACACAAACCAGTATGCAATTGGCATCATGGGGTAGAGCTGGAATGTATTTTGTTCAGATTTTGAATGCTCAAGGCATTGTGGTTGATGTTAAAAAAATCATTTTACAATAATATATTTTTTAGTTAAGTTGAAAAAACCACAGATTTTAGGGTCTGTGGTTTTTTTATACATTCCCCCACCATCCCTATCTCTAAAAAGTTAGACAGCCCCCCCCGGGTAAATCTACAGTAGGTATCCCCTCTCTTCCTTCCCCATCTTCTCCACCAAACAAAACCCTTAACTCCTAATTTAAAGAGTTAAGGGTTTTTTATTGCAATCATTTATTCAATAAATACTTTTAAGGTAATAGATCTCCTACTTTGATATCACATCGATGATGAGGTTGCCCATGAGGTGGATTCAATTTAGGTTTTGGTACTGATTCGCTTGAATTAGAAGTTTGATGTGTCGGATTAGGTTTTTGCGTAGCTGCTGGGGGTGGAGTTTGAGGTGCTGTTTGTTGCGGAGTATTGGCAGATTGCTCCGGTTGAACAGTTTTAAAGAAAGATCTAGCGGCAGTAGTTTGAGGTGCTGCGGGTGCGGATGACCCATCTAATGGAGCTCCAACCGGAATTTCACATCTGTGAAAAGGTTGTCCGTGTGGAGGATTTAATTTTGGAGGTTGCCCAGTTGGAGCATTGGTCGAAGCAGCAGGTTTTTCAGATTCTGTTTTAGTTGCTGCAGGTAAGGGTTGTGTAAAAATGGAAGGGGCATTAGCAGCTGGAGCAACAGTTTCTTCCTCATTTTTTTTACAGGATTGAAAAATTAATGCAATTCCAATAAGCATTAATAAAACGGGGGTTGACTTCATGAAATGGATTTTAAAAAATTAAAAATAGTATTTAAAAAGATTGTTTTAAAATTTTTATCCCTTAAGTTTAAAAAAACGCTCTCAATTGCACCGAACCGGTATGTATGGCTTGGCTGGTTTCTGATTTTCTGCCTTGGTAATTGATGTTTAAATCTAAGTAATCGGTTAGATTTTTTTGCACCAATAGTCGCCAAGCTAAATTTTGTCCGGGTTGCAAGCCTTCTAACATTTGAAATGCCACCGGAGTATTGGCCATTCCTGTAAATTGGTTTTGAAAATAGGAAAACTCTCCGTTAATCACCATTTTTTTGGCTCCTATATAATTGGCTTGTAACCCAATTCGATGTTGTTGCAATTGCTCAAAATCTGCCAATTGGTTGTTTTTTTGTTGAAACTCATAAAACAAATCAATATTGGCTTGGACATCCCAGAAATAGCCAATTTTGGGCTTAACTTGCCACGATTGTATGGTAAAATTTCGCAATGCAAAATTTTCGGTAATCCAATTTTGTTGACTGGTTTTGGAGAGGAATTGCAACAGCCATGTTTTTTGCACCAAATGGCTATACTGCAATTGGTGGCTTTGGATGTTGTTTTCTTGTGAACCAACCGACAACAACGACCGATTTTTTAAATCGTGAAAGGTGTACACCACAGTATGTCGTTGCTTGGCTCGATTAAAAAACAAACTATTCCGAAAATTAAATTGTAGTCCCAATAAATTATCGTTTCCCGAAGCAAACGGATTCAAATCAAACCGATTTCCATCACGCAATACCCTTCGCTCTACCAACAACGAGGTTTGGTTATAAAACTTAGAAATAGTGCCTAAAACCCCTTTTTTATCTTTCCATTTTTGCGGATTAAAATTTAACGATTCGCTAAACCGATTGACTTGTGTTGGTACAAAATTCCGATTGGGTAAAAAGATGCGAACGTAATTGGCTTGGTCCGGAAAGGGTGCTACTTCAAATTCTTGCAATTCCTGAATGCCATTGCCATTGTAATCAATCCACATATACACCCCTAAGCCGGGCTCTACTTGCACATAGGTAAATTCTTGTTGGGCAATGGTACCGGAAGTGTTTTCAAAACTTGTGGTATTTTGTAATAATTGTCCAAAATACTGGTCTTGGTACAACAAACGCGAGTTTAACGAGCTTTGTTTTGGGGTAATGCCATCTGCAAACAACAAATCGCGATAATGCACAAACCAACTTAGTTGTTGTTGGTCTTTTTGTAGAATTCTGGATTTTAAAAAATAGGTGTACGATTGGTTTACTCTTTGTAAATTTTGGTTGCGAATACTGTCGTTTACCCTCCAAACCATCCCAACATTTACAAAAACTTTGGTGGTGTCTCCCCTACCAACACTCGGACTCACTTCGTGAAAACGCTGACTCAATGCCGTGAGTGCTTGGGTAGCATTATTTTGTTCTTGTACATCTTCCATTTGGTATCCTAATTGTACCCAATTTTTTTGTAAACGATACCGCAATTGGTTTTGGCTTCGTAAAAAATTGGCATTGGAAAAACTTCCGGTAGATTTCATCCAACTACTTTGCGAAGTGTAGGTAAAATTGTTTTGTTTTCCTTGCAAAAAAAAGCGATGTTTTTGTCCGGAATAGCTCTCGGAAAAATCTAATTTTTGAAACTCGTATTTATTTAATAAAAAGTTAGTTGAACTATCTTTTTTAAACTGATGCTCTACAAAAAACTGCAACAAACTTTGGTTGCCTTGTACTTGGGTTAAATTCCAATCGCGTTCAAATTCAATAGAAAACAATCGCTCTACGGGTCTAAAGTTTTGCTGTACCCATTGCCAAGAGCTCGTGGTTTGGAACCGATGGTTTTTTTTGCCAAATTGGCGCGATGCTTCTAATATCCCGGCTACTCCGTGGTTGTTTTCGTTTCCAATTTCCGAAAATAAATTGGCATCGTAGTTACTTACTCCTACATCCCATTTAATTTGGGTTTTTTCAGTAGGTTGGTATCCTCCTTGCATTTGTACCATTTGGGTTTTGGTAGGTGGAATTAATCGATTCACGGGTTCGTAATCTCCTTGCGGAATGCCATTTACCGGTGCTACATATCCATATATTCTTCCTATGGCTTGGTTGCTAAGCAATTGGTAATTCCCTTGGTTGGCACCAACCAAAGTAAAACGCACTTGGTACAACGTTTCGGTTGCATCGGTAGAAAACTCAAATACCTCTACCCCATTTACTACAGTTTTTCGGTAAAGTATTTTGTTTTCGCTATACGTGTCTTCTACAGCCGAAACTGCAAACATTTGGTTGGGGTCGTTTCCGGCATTTTGCAAAATTTGAACTTGCTCCGGAGATAAATTTTGTTGCAATGGTTGGTTTTTGCTGTCAGATTCCAAGTAAAAATTGGTTTCGATATACCATTTTTCTCTTTGGTGTTTTACCCGATTGTACGTAATTAAACGGTTGTAGTTTCGTTCGGTGTATTGGTACTCTACATTAATCCGCATTTCAGAAGATATTGGGAATAACGAAGTAAAAGTAATTTCACCTGCATTGTAATCGATGATATATTGGTTGTTTTCACCACGTTGCAACAACACCCCGTTTACATACACTCGTTCGGAGCCTGAAATTACCAACACAAACAATTCGCCTTGGTTGCCAATTAGTTTGTATGGTCCTTGGTTTCCTTCTGCACCAATAAAAGTGCTTCGTGCGTATTGCCCTCTTACCAAACTTCCGGAAAGCATTACTTGGGTTTGGTTGTCTTCTTCTCCAAACTGAAAACTAGCCGAAAGTCCTTGCACTTTTTTATTGAATTTTAAAATTCGAGAAGTTCTGTTTTCTAAAAACAAATCTCCTCCTTTTAAATTCCATTGCTTGGAAAAAACTTCTAAATAAATCTGGTCAAATTCGTCAATTCGTTGCGAATATGCACCGTTTTGCAATGCCAAATTGTTGTCTTGCAAAGCAGCTCTAATACCTACTTTTTCGGATAAATTCCCACTAATTTGTAAATCTAAATTGGAATTTACCACAGCATTTTGGTTGTTACCAATGGTTACTCCTCGCACTATGCTACCAGAAGTTTGCAAACCTTCCAATGGCTTGGTGGGAGCTCCGGGTTTGCGATTATTAAAGGTGAAAATTTTATCTACTCCAGCTTCATTTGACACCATACTACTCGAATCAATTACCTGAATACTTTGGGTGATAAAATCGGGGAATTTTTGGTATTTCACCACTATTTTTTGGGTTGGCTTTTGGGCTACAAACCACATTTTCCCTTTCGGAAAATTCACTTGGAATTGGTTGGAGGGAATTGGATTCCCTATGGAATCGATAACTTCAAAGTAAAAAGGATTGATTCCGGATGTTTCTAATTGTAAAGTATCGGTTGGTTTTTCGAAGATTTTTTGGGTGCGTAACGGATGGATTTCCTGGGCTTTTAATCCGAAGGAAGAAAAGAATACCAAAAACAAACCTGTCCAAAATCGATTCATCAATCCATTTGCTCAATTATAGCGAAACTACATAAAAAAAAGCATCCAAGGAGTTTACTGCTTGGAATGCTTTTAAAAACGTTGTAGATGGGAATATATTTTATAAAATCTACACCGCAACCACCTGAATGGTTTGGTCCATGACTTGCTTTAATAAAATTTCGTGTTTTGCTTCTAAGGATTGGATGGATTCTTGGGTAAAGTGTCGGATCGTATACAGAGAAACATTTTCTTGGGTATGCACTACAAATTTATCTTGCAATTGGGCAGTTAATTCGTGAAAACGCAAAAACTTATCTTCAACACAAACCGAAAAACTAATGGCAGAATTTTGGATCATGTTTACTTTGATTTTGTACTGATGCAGCAAATCAAAAATATCGCGAATGTTGTTTTCCATCACAAAAGAAAAATCTTTAGAAGAAACCGATAACAAATGTTGGTTTTTCTTTACAATAAAACATGGGGTTTCTGGCACCAAATGGGCACCTCTACTCACTTTGGTTCCGGGGAATAATGGTTTTACAAACGATTTTACCAACAACGGAATTTCTTTGCTTTGCAATGGTTGTAAAGTTTTTGGGTGAATCACACTTGCTCCGTAAAAAGCCAATTCGATGGCTTCGCGGTAAGAAATTTGTTGTAACAATACCGTTTCGTGAAAATATCTAGGGTCTGCATTCAACACCCCGGGAACATCTTTCCAAATAGTAACACTTTCTGCTCCCAAACTATAGCCAAAAATAGCAGCAGTATAGTCGGAACCTTCTCTGCCTAAAGTGGTGGTAAATCCGTTGGCATCTGAACCCAAAAACCCTTGGGTTACATACAACAACTTAGGCTGCACTGCCTGTTGGATGTTTTGCTCGGTTTGTTGCCAATCCACCACCGCATCGCGATAAGAATCGTCTGTTTTTACCAAATTACGCACATCTAACCAGTTAGCTTGCAAGCCAACTTCGTTAAAATAGGCATGCACAATTACGGTAGACCACAATTCCCCACAACTTACTACCTGATCGTACACAAAATTGTAGTTAGGCGATTTGTTGTGCTCTAAAAAGTAAGCCATTTCGTTAAACAATTCTTGCAATCTGTTGGATAAGGAATCCGGAACTGTGGTGAACAACTCCGAAACCAATTGCAAATGGTATTGTTTAACAGTTTCTATAGCCGCTGACAAATGTTCTTTATCGTGAAAATAACAACGAATGACTTCTTCCAAAGCATTGGTAGTTTTTCCCATAGCAGAAACCACAATCAACGTGTTTTCATGGCCTACTTGACGCAAAACTTCTACTACATTTTTCACCCCTGAGGCATCTTTTACCGATGCTCCTCCAAACTTAAATATTCTCATTATTAGATCGATTATTGGTTTAAAAATGCTTTTATTTGTTCGTTGGTCATTTGTACGGTTTTCCAATCGTTGAGTACTACAGCTCCTGACTTTTCGTAAAAATCAATCGCGTTTTGGTTCCAATCCAACACCACCCACTCTGCTCTTCGAACGTTTTGCTTCATTACTTCTTGTAAAAAGGCTTGGTACAATGCCATGCCTACTCCTTTTCCTCGATGGACTGCAGAAACAATCAAATCTTCTAAATGTAGGGTTTTTCCTTTCCAAGTAGAATATCTTGGGTAATACAAAGCCATGCCTAAAATTTTTCCGTCTACCTCAGCAACCAATGCTTCAAACAAATGATTTTCTGAAAAACCATCTCGCAATAATTCTGCCGGAGAAGTAGCTACTGCTTCCGGTTCTTTTTCAAAAATAGCCAACTCGGTAATAAGCTGATGCACTGCATGCATGTCGTTTGGGGTTGCTTTTCGAATTATCATCTTTTCATTATAAATATGCAAAATTACCTACAAAAAAATTAATGTAGTTAAGAAGTTACGCTAATCACAAAATTTAAGATATTTGTGCCACCAACACAACTACATCGATTTCGTTATGGAAGAACGCAACAAAACGCTTGGAGAATTTATCATCGAAAAACAACAAGAATTTCCTTATTCCTCAGGAGAATTATCTCGTATTATCAACTCCATTCGCTTAGCTGCTAAAGTAGTGAATTATAAAGTTAATAAAGCCGGATTGGTAGATATTGTTGGACAAGTTGGAGCGCAAAACATCCAAGGAGAAGAGCAACAAAAACTGGATGTATATGCCAACGAAGTGTTTATCCAAACGTTGATAAATCGAGAAATTGCTTGTGGCATTGCCTCTGAAGAAAACGATGATTTTATTACCATTGAAGGAAGCGACAAGGGAAACAACAACAAATATGTCATTTTAATGGATCCATTAGATGGATCCTCCAATATTGATGTAAATGTATCGGTAGGAACTATTTTCTCGGTGTATCGTAGGGTGACTCCGATAGGAACTCCGGTAACTTTAGAAGATTTCTTACAACCAGGCGTCCATCAGGTAGCAGCAGGATATGTGATTTACGGAACTTCCACGATGTTGGTATATACCACAGGACACGGGGTGAATGGTTTTACTTTGAATCCGGCTATCGGTACGTTTTATTTGTCGCATCCCAACATGCAATTTCCAGAAAATGGAAAAATTTATTCGGTAAACGAAGGAAACTACATTCATTTTCCGCAAGGCGTAAAAGATTACATCAAATATTGCCAACAAGAAGAAGGTGACAGGCCTTATACTTCCAGATACATCGGAAGTTTGGTTTCAGACTTCCACCGAAATATGATCAAAGGAGGTATTTATTTGTACCCTACTAGTTCCAAAGCACCTAATGGAAAATTGCGTTTGTTATACGAATGCAATCCAATGGCTTATTTGGCAGAACAAGCTGGTGGAAAAGCTAGTGATGGTTTTCAGAGAATTATGGAAATCAAACCAACCGAACTGCACCAACGTGTGCCTTTTTTCTGTGGAAGCAAAAACATGGTAGAAAAAGCAGAAGAATTTATGCAAAAAGCTAAGCAAAACTAACCAAACTATAATTGCTTAAAGTTGCCTCGTTTCCTCAAAGAAGCGAGGTTTTTTTATCTTTGGTAAAAATTGAAATCATGAAGTATACCATGGTAAGTTTATTTTGGGTAGTTATTTCTATTGGTCAAGAACTAAACCTTGCCATTGCCAACCAATTGGCAAAACTGCCTTTAAAATGTTTACAGCAAGAATATCCAAACAAGTTAAACCAGGTAATTATTAATGGCTCCGAACTGCAAAGTCCACAGCAATTACATCCAGCTTTCTACGGTTGTTTTGACTGGCACTCTTCTGTGCACGGGCATTGGAGTTTGGTGTTTTTAATGGATAGGTTTCCGACTTTAGAAGCCAAAGAAGAAGCTCTAAAAAAACTAGAAAGTAACATCACTCCGGCAAATATTGCGGTAGAAATTGCCTATTTTGAAAAAGCTCATGAAAAATCATTTGAAAGAATCTATGGCTGGACATGGTTGTTAAAACTACAAATGGCTTTAGAGCAAAGCAAAGAAAAACGCTTGCGAGCATTGGCTTCAATAGTACAGCCTTTGAGCGATTTGTTGGTAAACCGATATTTGGAATTTTTACCCAAACTAATTTATCCGTTACGAATTGGCACCCACAACAACACTGCATTTGGGTTAGGTTTTGCCTATGAATATTCCCAATTTAAAAATCATCAGGAGCTAAAAAACAGTATTGAAAAACATGCCATGCATTGGTTTGGCACCGATGCTAATTGCCCGTTAACTTGGGAGCCAAGTGGTACTGATTTTTTGTCGCCTTGTTTGGAAGAATTAGCTTTGATGGGTAAAATACTCCCTAAAGATGCTTTTTTGAAATTCACCAAACAATTTTTACCGGAAGTTTTAAAATCTAACTTTACATGGGAATTAGCACGGGTTTCTGACCGAACCGATGGACATTTGGTGCATTTAGACGGACTAAACTTTTCCAGAGCATGGAATATGTACTTTCTGGCCAAACAGTACCCCAAAGAATTCGGACATTTAACTAAATTAGCCGATAAGCATATGCAATTTTCATTGCCAAGTATTACCGATGGCAACTACGAAGGAGAACATTGGTTGGCTTCTTTTGCATTGCATGCATTAGAGAGAAAGCAATAAAAAACCGCTTGATTTGCAAGCGGTTTAGTAAACATATCAAAATAATTTTTACTTATTCATATGACTCATTTCGTAGTGAAAGGTGTCTAAATCCACATTTAGCTCTAAAAGTTTAAGAGCTTTGTCCACAATATAATCCACATTTGCCGGATTAAAGCCTAAAGCAATGGCAAATCTTGTTAACATTTCTCTTTGTTTAGCTCCTAATAAATGGTCTGCATATACCATTCTTGACAAGTCATACAAACGGTCTAAACGATGTGCGTGTAAGTAAGGTGGATTGATGGGGTATTTGTTTGGATTCTCTAAAATTTCCTAGTATTCATCTGCAGAAATTTGTAAGTTTTTGGCCAAACGATCTAAGAAGGTTTTTTCTTCAGAAGTAATCAAACCATCTGACATGGCAACCCTTACAATGGCTGAAAAATGTCCTTTATTTCGGTCTTTAAATCCGCTGTCATATAAATCAACAATTGACATAATTGGTAGTTTTAATTTGTAGTGCAAATATATGGCAATTTTTTAAAATTTTTACCCTCTAATTCTTCCAAAAGATGCGGAAAAAACAGATTCTGCCTAGTTAAATTTTCATAATTAAGGTTAAGTTGTATTTTTACTTCTTTAAATTAAAAATTATGCAAGAATTTTGGGTTTACTTCAACATCGGGTTAAAGCATGTTTTAGACATCAACGGTTATGACCACGTATTGTTTTTAATTGCTTTGTGTGTGCCTTATGCCTTTAAAGATTGGAAAAGAGTGTTGCTATTGGTAACATTATTCACTGTAGGGCATACCATTTCGTTAATTTTATCGGTGTATGGTGTGGTTCAAGTAAAAGCAAGTTTGATTGAGTTTTTAATTCCGATTACGATTTTAATTACAGCTCTTTTTCATTTGTTTACAGCCGGGAAAAGTAGCAAAAAAGAAAGCATCAGTTTTGTGGCTTCGGTAACCTTGTTTTTTGGAATCATTCACGGATTAGGTTTTTCTAATTACTTTAAAAGTATTTTGCCCGGTAGTAGTTCCGATAAACTATTGCCTTTGTTAGAGTTTGCTTTAGGGATAGAAGCTGCTCAAATAATAGTGGTAATTATCGTGTTGATCATTTCTTACATGGTGCAAACGGTTTTTCGTTTTAGCAAACGCGATTGGATTTTAGTTGCTTCGGCTTTTGTATGCGGAGTAGTAGTACCTATGATAATAGAAAGTGAAATTTGGAGATAAAACAATCCAAAAAAACATTATTTTAAACAAATATAATGGCTGAAAACAAAACCCAACCAACCGAAGCAAGTGTGCTGGAATTTTTAGAAAATGTAACACCGGAAACCAAAAAAACCGATAGTTTATTTTTGCTGGATTGGCTGGAAAAAGTGACTGGTTTTTCCCCAAAAATGTGGGGACCAAGCATTATTGGCTACGGAAGCTACCACTACAAATATGCCAGCGGAAGAGAAGGCGATGCTCCTTTGATTGGATTTTCGCCTCGTAAAAATGCCCTGACTTTATATGTGACTTTTTACGAAAGCGAAAAACCACAAGACCTCTCGAAATTGGGAAAATTTACCCACAGTAAAGCTTGTGTTTTCGTAAAGAAATTAGAAGATATTCACCTAGATGAATTGGAAAAAATAGTGAAGCAAACCATGCAATTCACTAAAGAAAAATATCCGGATTAATTTTTTTAACCTTTTTTATGATTTTTTGGTCTTACATTTGAGAGAATAGGAACAGCTTTAATGAAAAATTAGTTTTGCTAATTTTTTATAAAGCCATTATTTTCAATAGTTTACAAATTAAAACCAAAAAGAACCATGACTATTTCTTTTCAAAAATTTGCCCGTTTGGCAATGTTGGTAGGTGTATTAAGTTTGAGTACCTCTTGCGTGTCGAAAAAAATCTACACCGAATTAGAAGATAAATATGCCGAGTTAAAAAAGAACTACAACGGTTTGGAAGACGAAAACCAAGGCCTAAAAGCTTTTCAAAACCAAGCAGAAATTGATTTAAAAAAATTGCGTGAAGGTTTGGAAAAACTCCAACAAGAACGCAAACAATTGCAATCGGATTTGGCAGCAAGCCAAAACAGCTTAAAAAACCTACAAAGTTCCTACGCTGCTTTAGAAAAAAACAGCAACGAATCGTTAGAGGCTAACATGAAGAAGAACCGCGAATTATTGGCCCAATTAGATGAAAAAGAAAAAGCATTGCAACAAGAACGTACCCGTTTAGAAAAACTTCAAGCCGATTTAAAAGATCGTTCGCAACGAGTGGACGAATTAGAGCAAATGATTGCCAATAAAGAAAAAAGTCTGCGAGCTTTACGCGAAACGCTTTCTAGAGCATTAAATAACTTTGAAGGCAAAGGCTTGACGATAGAAATGAAAAACGGAAAAGTATATGTTTCTATGGAAAACAAATTGTTGTTCCCTTCCGGAAGTTGGGCCGTAAACCCAGAAGGAAGAAGTGCCATAGTAGAAGTTGGAAAAGTATTGGCACAAAACCCGGAAATTTCGGTGTTGATTGAAGGTCATACCGACAATGTGCCTTATGTTGGAAGTGGTGCAGTGAGCAACAACTGGGAACTTTCTACCCGAAGAGCCTTGGCAGTAGTACAAATTTTACAAGAAAACAAAAATGTTATAAAAGGCAACTTAACTGCAGCAGGTAGAGGCGAACACGCTCCGGTTACCAGCAATGAAACTGCGGAAGGCAAAGCCAAAAACCGCAGAATTGAAATTATCTTGACTCCGAAATTAGACGAGATTTCTAAATTATTGGAAGAAATTTAAATCCTCTTCTATCAAAAACGATAAAAGCCAGCTAGCGATAGTTGGCTTTTTTGTTTAAAGTTAAGTAACTTAACAAAGCGTAGAAAAATAAATACTATCATTTCTTTTGATAGATGGTTGGCTTCATGTTGTGATACTATCATTTGATACTATCATAAAAATAAAATTAATTTTAAACTCGGGGTGTTTTCATAAAAATAACTCCCTCAACTTTTAAAAGTTGGCCTTATTTATTGTAAAATCAACGTTTAAAACATTTTATTACCACACCGAGTAAATAAAAAACAAACCTATAGCCACCGAAATAGGTGCAATGCGCTGAAAATAAATAGGTTTTAAAACGTCTGCACATCGGTTTGAAAATTGGTGGTGAAATTGTTTTGGAACCGAATAAAGCACCAAAGAAGTACCTAGCATAAACCAGCCAAATACCTCAAAAAAAGTTGGAAATTTGCTGTAATTGGCATAAAAAACACATGCGGTTGCGGGTATCATTCTTATGGTTATTTCTCCGTAATGAATCCAAAAAGTGCTTCCGGCTTTTCTTATAACATTTCTTGCTGTTTTTGGCCTAAAACCCATCAGCAAACCTACACTTATAAAAAACAAACCGAAAAAGATCAAGATCACTTTAGAAATAATTACAAACATAAGTGCTGTTTAGTGTTGGTAAATGTACTTTTTTTAGAGGTATTAATCAGTTTTAATCAAGGTTTTAAAAAATAAACAATAATTGGTAGGTTATTGCGGAGTCGGCTTCCGATTGCTTTCGGAATTGCAAAGCATAGAAAAGGCCTGGACGCTTCTTCTTCAGGTTGTATAAATTCAAAATAAGCAGCATTATCTTTTAGTCCTTCATGTCCGGTGTTGTTTCGTTCAACATAAGGTTTGTTGAATTCGTTGTCCGTCTTTGCTCCGAATTGTTCAGCTTTATCTTTTATGAATTGTCTCATTTTTGTTGATTGAATGTCGTTTTAAAATGTCCGCTAACTTCTTAATAATCTAAAATATATAAAATTTACTTCCACACATCCATAAAAAAACGAGCGCTTGGCTCGTTTTAAAAAATTTATGCAATGGCTTGTTGTATGCGTTGCAGTACTTGGGGTTTGCCCAATAAAAAGGCAATATCAAACAAATGCGGGCCTTGTAAAGCACCTACCAAACTCAATCGCAAGGCTGGCATTAATTTGCCTAAGCCAATGTTTTGGCCGGTTAGCCATTGCTTGGTGTCGTTTTCCAATTGCTCTTCGGAGGTAAAAGCAGCCGTTTGCAACCAATTGTGGTATTGTTGTAGTATTTGCTTGGTTTCTTCGGTCCATTTGGCTTTGGCTTTTTCGTCATAAGTAGTTGGTGCTACAAAAAAGTAGTGGCTCAACTCCCACAAATCTTGCACAAAATGAGCTCTTTCTTTTAACAAGCCTATCATTTGTACCAATTGAGCATTGCTATAGCTATGGGTAATTTGGTGTTTTTGCAGTTCCTTTACAAAAGCCTCCAACAAGCTTTCGGGAGTTTGTTGTTGCAAATATTGGTGGTTGAACCATTTGTTTTTTTCGGGATCAAATTTGGCTCCAGCCTTGTGTACTCGTTGCAAATCAAATTTTTGTACCAACTCTTCCAAAGCAAATAGCTCTTGCTCGGTGCCATCGTTCCAACCCAACAAGGCCAAAAAGTTCACCACGGCTTCAGGCAAATAACCTTGCTCACGGTAGCCCATCGAAATGCCTTCTTCGGTTTTCCACTCCAATGGAAATACCGGAAAGCCGTATTTGTCTCCATCGCGTTTAGATAATTTTCCGTTGCCTATTGGTTTTAAAATCAATGGCAAATGGGCAAACTCCGGTGCTTTCCAATCAAATGCACGGTACAATAACACGTGCAATGCCAACGATGGCAACCATTCTTCTCCTCTAATCACATGGGTGGTTTCCATCAAATGGTCGTCTACTATATTGGCCAAATGGTAGGTAGGCATCCCATCTGATTTAAACAATACTTTGTCGTCCAATGTATTGGTTTCTACCTGTATTTCTCCACGAATGATGTCGTGAAACCCCAAAGTTTGGTTTTCCGGAATTTTAAATCGAACCACATAAGGCAAGCCTTTTGCTAGCTTTTCTTGCAATTCTTGTTCGGTACAATGTAACGAAGTGTTTAATTGCATTCGGTTGTGCCAGCCATACATAAAATTTTGTCCGTTGGCTTCGGCTTCTTTTCGCAAAGCATCCAAAGCTTCTGGAGTATCAAATGCATAGTAAGCCCAACCTTTGTGTAACAATTCTTGTACGTATTGTTGGTAAATTTCTTTTCGCTGACTCTGACGATACGGACCAAATTTTTCGTTTTTGCCCACGGTTTCATCTGGAGAAATGCCCAACCAATCCAAGGCTTCCATAATGTAAGCCTCTGCACCCGGTACAAAACGGGTTTGGTCGGTATCTTCTACTCTTAAGTAAAAAGTTCCTCCGTGTTTTTTGGCAAAAAAATAATTAAACAAAGCGGTACGAACACCTCCAATGTGCAATGGTCCTGTGGGACTTGGTGCAAAACGAACTCTAACTGACATATTTCCGAATTAAAATAGGGTACAAAGATACCAATTCCGAAATACTTTAACATCCTAATTTATTGTGGCAATCTCGGATTCATCAACCAAAACCAAAGTGGTGGAAAGGCAGCCAACACCATAGAAGTTGGGTAGCCAAATGGCAATTGCGGACTCTGCTCGTAGCTTTGCAAAATTTGGTATTTTTTGTTGGCTTTGTAATGGTGATCGCTGTGTTGGGTTAGCTCATACAACACCATTCTACCTATGACATGATTAGAATTCCAGGAGTGTTTTTCGGAAACTCTTTCGTATCTGCCACTTGGCAATTTGCTTCGCATCAAGCCATAATGCTCAATGTAATTGATGGTTTCTAACAACAAAAAGCCAATGACTCCAGAGAAAAACAATACCAACCAAGCTTGGAATCCAAAGAAATAACATATGCCCCCTTGAAATCCTAACCACACCACCAACGACCAAAATTGGTAGTTGCTAAAATGCCAAAAAGAACGATTCTCTTTTTGTAAAAATTGTTGTTGAATTTGCCATGCTTTTAAATACGTCCCAAAAACCGATTGTACCCAAAAAGCATACAAACTTTGATTTTTTTTGGCAGTAGACGGATCTTCGGGAGTAGAAACATGCACATGATGTCCGTGGTTGTGCTCCAGAAAAAAATGCAAATAATGCGAGGGGAGCAACAACATTTTAGCCAAAAAGTTTTCGCTTTTTTTATCGCGATGTCCTAATTCATGTGCTACATTAATGCCATTGGCACCGTACACTATGCCCAAAGTTAATACCATGCCAACCAACTCTACATAGGTAAAATTTTTGTTAGTGAGCAGATACAACACATATCCCATGAGGCCATACACCCACAACACATTCCCATACAATAACACATCAAACCATTGGTTTTGCAGTCGGTTGGTTTTGTCTGTTTCAGAATAATTTACTGCAATAGCTGGAAGAAAAGTTTCTATTAAAGGCAGTAAAACAAAGGTATAAACCAATGTAGTGTGCCAAAAAATTCCTCCAAATTGGGCAGAAATTAAAGCTACCATTGGGATAGAATAGGCCAACAAATAGGGGACTGCTTTTTTCATTTTTCTTTGGACAAATTTTAACGCTTCTAAAATTAAAAAAAATATATCTTTAAAAATTGAATTATACCCAAGGAAATGAGCAGCATACCAAATATTATTTTTGAAAAATTAGAAATCTTTATTCGTAAATATTACAGCAACCAATTGTTAAAAGGTACATTGTTGTTTTTAGCTTTTGGGTTAGGCTATTTTGTGTTTACTGCTTTTGTTGAATATTTTTTGTGGTTGCCTACTTCTGTTCGAACTTTGTTGTTTTGGCTGTTTGTAGTGGTAGAAGTTTCCTTGTTTTTATTTCTGATTTTGTGGCCATTGCTAAAACTTTTCAAACTGCAAAAAGGGTTGGATGCCATGGAAAGTTCCAAAATTATTGGGGCTCACTTTCCGGAAGTATCCGATAAATTGACCAACTTTTTACAACTAAGTCAAAACACACAAAACTCCGAATTGTTGTTGGCTGCTATTTCCCAAAAAGCCGAAAAATTGGCTTTGGTCCCATTTGTAGAAGCAATTCCGTGGAAGAAAAACTGGAAGTATGTGCCTTGGGCTGTGTTGCCAATTTTGGTGATTGCCAGTTTGTATTGGTTCAACCAACAAAATTTATTACAAGACGGATTCAATAGGGTGGTAAATTACCAAACCCAATACACCCCACCGGCTCCTTACCAATTGGTGATTCAAAACCAAAAACTAATGACGCAACAAGGCAAGGATTTTACTTTAGAAGTAGCAACTATTGGAAATAAAATCCCGGACCAAGTAACCATTCAGTTGGAAAATGAAAGCTACTATTTAGAAAAAATTGCAGAAGGAAGTTTTCAATTTACCTTTACAAAACCTATGCAAGATGTTTCTTTTAAATTGATTACCAATAAAATAGAAACCAATCCTTACACTTTACAAGTTTCTAAAGTTCCTACCATTTTTGATTTTCAAATGGTATTGAATTACCCAAAATACATGCAAAAGAAATCGGAGATCATCCAAGGGACCGGAAATGCATTGGTTCCGGAAGGAACCACCGTTCAATGGAAAATTAAAGCGGAAGCTACCAACCAAATTTTATGGGAAACAGACAAATCTTATGCTTTTCAATCTAATGAAAATCAAATATTTGGATTTCAAAAAACCATTCTAGAGCCGGTGCAATATACCATAAGCACCAGCAACCAACAGTGGAAAAACTTTGAAAAAATTCCTTACCAAATCCAAGTTATTAAAGACCAATACCCACAAATTCAGGTCAACAGACCTCCTGATAGTTTAAAGGTGGATGCCAACTATTTGATTGGCCAAGTTTCGGACGATTATGGTTTAACCAAATTACAAATTGTTTACTACCCTGAAAACAATTCTACAAAAACTACCAAAGCAAATATTGTATTAAAAGACAAAATTTCCGATCGCTTTGTGTATCGATTTCCGGGAAATTTACCGGTAGAAAAAGGAGTTTCGTATGCCTATTACTTTGAAGTTTTTGACAACGATGCCATACACCAATTCAAAAGTACCAAATCGGCTGTTTTTTCGGAGAAAATCAAAACCGATATGGAAAAAGAAGATCAACTGCTAAAAGATAAAAACAACAATATCAATAGTTTAAATAGTTCGATTAAAGAGCAAAATAAAAACATAAGCGAACTGGAAAAACTGCAAAATTTTCAGAAACAAAAAAAGGAATTAGACTTTAAAGATCGTCAGAAAATTCAGGATTTCATCCAACGTCAAAAACAAAACGAAGAGTTGATGAAGGAATTTTCTAACAAATTAAAAGACAATTTACAAAACCAAAAAACTCCCGACCAAGACCCAATGAAAAAGGAATTGGAAAGAAGGATGGATCAGGTGCAAAAAGAATCGGACAAAAACAAACAACTTTTGGAGGAGCTGCAACGATTGTCGGAAAAATTAAACGACCAAGAATTGTTTGATAAAATGCAGCAATTACAACAAAAATCAAAAAACCAAACCAAAAACTTAGAGCAATTGGTAGAACTTACCAAGCGTTTTTATGTGGAAAAGAAGATGGAGCAGATTGGTTCGAAGTTGGAAAAATTGGCTGAAAAGCAAGAAAAATTAGCAGACGATAACCAGCAAAACAATGCCAATAAACAGGAAGAAATTCAAAAACAATTCAAAGACATACAAAAAGAAATGCGTGATTTGGAAAAGGAAAACCAAAGTTTGAAAAAACCTATGGATTTGCCTAACCAAAAAGAAGAAGAAAAACAAGCGGAGCAAAACATGCAAAATGCCAAAGAAGATTTGCAACAAAACAACCAAAAACAAGCACAGCCAAAACAGAAAAATGCTGTCCAAAAAATGAAACAAATGAGCATGCAAATGAAAGGTGCAAGTGGGCAAAACAGCAAACAAACCATGCAAGAAGACGTAAAAATGTTACGTCAAATCTTAGACAATTTGTTGGCTTTTTCGTTTAACCAAGAAAACTTAATCACCCAATTTAAAAACAGCAAACGAAACGATCCAAACTATGCCAAAGGGTTGAAAAAACAACAAGAACTCAAGCAACAATTCCGTCATATTGACGATAGTTTGTATGTGATTTCTCTTCGAAACGCTCAAATTACCGAACGTATTACAGAGGAAGTGGGCAAAGTTCATTACAATTTAGACAAATCTTTGGAGACATTGGCAGATATGAATACGTTAAGAGGAATCTCGCACCAGCAATTTACGATTACTGCTGCCAATACTATGGCCGACTTTTTAAGCAATGTGATGAACAACATGCAAATGCAAATGTCGGGTAGTGGAAGCGGACAAGGCATGCCAAGTCCGGGAAGTGGAGGTGGTGAAAGTCAGTTAAAAGATATCATTCAAAAACAAGGCAAGCTCAGCGAAAAAATGAAAGAAGGCATGGAAGAAGGAGAGAAACCTGGAGAGAAGCCGGGGGACAAACCGGTAGAGAAACCCGGACAAAAAGGAGAACAAGGAAGTTCTGGAGGCAGCAATGGCAAAGGAGAACAAAACGGTGGAGATGGCGAAGAGAATGCCAAATTGTTGATGGAGATTTTTAAAGAACAACGCAAATTGCGTCAGCAATTAGAAGATGCGTTGCAAAAACAAGGATTGACTCCGGATGGAAGAAAAATCTTAGATAAAATGAAGGATACGGAAAAGCAATTATTGAACAAAGGTTTTAAAAACGAAGTGTTCCAAAAAATGCTGAATATTCGTCATGAACTACTCAAATTAGAAAAAGCCCTCCAACAGCAAGGAGAGGACAACCAACGGAAATCAGAAACCAATCAAAACAACTATAATAACCAAAGTACTACTTTACCAGAATCGCTTCAAAAATACTTAAAAAGTATTGAAAATTTAAATCGACAAAGTTTACCTTTGCAGTCTGTTTACCAAAAGAAAGTAGAAGACTATTTTAAACAAAATGATTAATTTTCATTACGAAACCAATTTTAATTTATCTCCCGAAGAAACGTACCAAGAATGGTTACAAGCTATTGCTACTTCTGAAGAGCACCACATTGCAGAACTCAACTACATTTTTTGTAACGATACCTATCTGCACAAAATCAATGTGGAGTATTTGAACCACGACACCTATACCGACATCATCAGTTTTGATTATACAGAAAATGATGAAGCGGCTGGAGATATTTTTATCTCTGTTGAAAGGGTGCGAGAAAATGCCAACACTTTTGAAGTTTCTTTTCACAACGAATTACTTCGCGTAATGGCTCATGGTTTATTGCACTTATGTGGTTACGGAGACAAAACCAACGAGGAAGAAACTTTTATGCGTAGCAAAGAAGAAGAAAAAATAAAAATGTTCCACGGGGAACTTAATCTCTAAATTACTATGTTTCAAGATGTTTATGATGTAATTGTGGTTGGTGCGGGCCATGCCGGTTCAGAGGCTGCTGCAGCTGCTGCCAACATGGGATGCAAAACTTTGTTGGTTACCATGAATTTACAAACCATTGGGCAAATGTCGTGCAACCCCGCAATGGGGGGAATTGCAAAAGGACAAATTGTTCGTGAAATTGATGCATTAGGAGGATACTCCGGAATTGTATCGGATAAAACAGCAATTCAATTTAAGATGTTAAACAAATCCAAAGGTCCTGCTATGTGGTCACCACGAGTACAAAGCGACCGAATGCGGTTTGCTGAAACCTGGAGATTGATGTTGGAACAAACCCCTAATTTGGATTTTTACCAAGAAATGGTTTCCGGATTGTTGCTTAAAAATGGTAGAGTAGCCGGCATTAAAACTTCGTTAGGAGTAGAAATTCATGCCAAAACTGTGGTATTAACCAACGGAACTTTTTTAAACGGCTTGATACATATTGGAGATAAAAACTTTGGTGGAGGAAGAGCAGGGGAGAGTGCTGCATTTGGTATTACCGAACAATTGGTGGCCTTAGGTTTTGAATCGGGAAGAATGAAAACCGGAACACCACCTCGAGTAGATGGCAGAAGTTTAGATTACGGCAAAATGAATGAAGAAAAAGGAGATGAATTCACAGAAAAATTTTCTTATTCTGATGAAACCTCCAATTTAAAACACCAAAAAAGCTGTTGGATGACTTATACTTCTCCGTTAGTGCATGATTTGTTGCGAGAAGGTTTTGATCGGTCTCCAATGTTTAATGGTCGAATTCAAAGTTTAGGTCCAAGATATTGCCCGTCTATTGAAGATAAAATCAATCGATTTGCCGATAAAGACAGACACCAATTGTTTGTAGAGCCTGAAGGTTGGGATACGGTAGAAGTTTATGTAAACGGTTTTTCAACTTCCCTTCCAGAAGACGTTCAATACAAAGCATTGAAAAGTGTTGCCGGATTTGAACACGTAAAGTTCTTCCGTCCGGGTTATGCCATTGAATATGATTATTTCCCACCAACACAATTAAAACACACCTTAGAAACTAAATTGGTGGATGGCTTATTTTTTGCTGGTCAAATCAACGGAACTACCGGTTACGAAGAAGCCGCTTCTCAAGGAATTATGGCTGGCATTAATGCTGCATTACAAGTAAAAGAACAAGAAGCATTTATCTTAAAAAGAGATGAAGCTTACATTGGTGTATTGATTGACGATTTGATTACCAAAGGCACGGAAGAACCATACCGTATGTTTACCTCTCGTGCAGAATACCGAACCTTACTTAGACAAGATAATGCAGACCAACGACTTACTCCAAAAGGCTATGCAATTGGTTTGGCCTCAGAAAAAAGATTAAAAAGAATGGAACAAAAGTTTAACGAGTCGGAAAAATTAATTCAGTTTTACCGAGAAACCTCCATTCTACCAGAAGAAATCAACCCGATTTTAGCAGAAAAAGAAAGTTCTTTGATCAAGCAATCTGATAAGCTTTTCAAAGTATTGTCAAGACCAGAAGTAGAACTTGAGGACTTTACCAAAATTGAAAAAATCAACCAATACTTGGCAACAACCCCTTTAGATGATGAAATTGTAGAACAAAGCTACATCCAAATAAAATACCAAGGTTATATTGAAAAGGAAAAACAAAATGCCGATAAAATCAAAAGACTGGAAAACATCAAAATTCCTGAAAATTTTGACTACGACAAAATCAAATCTTTATCACATGAGGCTAAAGAAAAACTGAAAAAAATCAGACCGATTACGGTTTCTCAAGCTTCCAGAATTAGCGGGGTTTCTCCTAGTGACATTTCTATCTTATTAATTTATATGGGTAGATAAGGTTCCACGTGGAACTTTTTTTATTAATCATTGATTTACAATGTTTTAAACATGATTTCATACATTAAAACCAAAGATTTCGGTAAAACAAAAGAAACGTTTGAGATTATATCTACAGAAATACATGGTATATTAAAAACCAATCCAGTTCCAGAGAATCTAGAGAAATACTATGCTTTTGACGGATATATTTCTCATCAAAAAAAAGGAAGTAATTTGGTGGATAAACTATTTTTTGTTGCAAAACAATGGAACCTAAAACACAAAAGCAAAATCATCCAAACCTATCATGTAAATGGGAGGTTGTTAGATTATGGAGCAGGAACTGGAGCTTTTGCAAATTTTATGTGTGATCATTTTGAAGTTTATGCTTATGAGCCAAGTGCTATTGAAAAAGAAGAAAGTACAAAAACAAAATGGATTACCATATTAAGTGAAATTCCAAATGAATCTATACAAGTAATTACCTTATGGCATGTATTAGAACATGTTCCTAACCCAAAAGAATTAATTGGAGAATTAAAATCCAAATTAACTCCTGACGGAATATTGATTATTGCGGTACCAAATTATTTGAGTTACGATGCAAAACATTTTAAAAGCTATTGGGCTGCTTGGGATGTACCACGTCACCTATGGCACTTTTCAGAAAAAGGAATGTTACAAATGATGCAGGATTGGAATAAAATAAAAATTCTTCCGATGGTATTAGATAGTTTTTATGTAAGCATTTTATCTGCTACGTATCAAAAAATATCTTTAGCAACTATTTATGGAGTATTAGTGGGTTTGTTGTCAAATGTAAAAGCATTCTTTACAAAAGAATGGTCATCTAAAATTTATATTTTCAAAAAGTAAATAAATTCGATTTAAGCAAATTCCCCTTTTGTATAGTATTGCATGTGTCCCGAAAAAATAAAATCGCTTAAATCAACTAAAAAAGGGTGATTTTTTATTATTAAAATCAATTAATTTTTTAAAAACTATAAGAAACTTCGATACAAAAAAACAAGTCCGAAAGTATAGTAATTTTATAATTTGTACTTTTGCAACATATCAAAACAATCAATCAAAATGAAAAAAATAATTTGGAGTGCATTTTTGGCAGTAGCCTTAATTTCATGTGAACAAAAAGAAGAGAGAAAAGTAGAAGCAAAATCAAGTGATTTGAAAATTGGTTTTGTAGATACTGCCAGATTGATGGAAGAAAATTTAGAAGCCAAAGATTTGAATGCAAAATATGAAGAGATCGTAAAAACCAAGGCAGCCTCATTACAAGCAGAGAAAAGCAAATTTCAAAACGATGTGTTACAAGCTGAAAAAAATGCTCAACAAATGGGTCCACAATGGGTGCAGGCTAAAATGCGTGAGTTTCAGGAAAAAGAACAACGCTTGGCTGCAAGTGAACAACGAATTACCGTAGAAATACAACAACAAAGTGGAAAAGAAATGGATTCGTTGGTAAAGAAAATCAAAGGGGTGATTAAAGACTATGCCAAAGAAAAAAAGTTTGATTATATCTTGGGTACAGGAGAAGTTTCTACCGTATTGTACGGAAAAGAAGA
>Ga0169931_10003120_pt1 | contig 26518 bp, 29 predicted proteins | sample Kivu_15m_20L_FD_129675 | JGI IMG/M metagenome (GOLD analysis project Ga0169931, IMG submission 129675) | Freshwater microbial communities from Lake Kivu, Western Province, Rwanda to study Microbial Dark Matter (Phase II) - Kivu_15m_20L... | ecosystem: Environmental > Aquatic > Freshwater > Lake...
GGAACGCTGCCTCTCGGCAGCTCAGAAAACCTACAACATCGGCTGCTTGCGCTTCCCTTTGCTCCAGGTCTGCACGCTGGAGATTCTCTCCCCCACGCGCAGTTCATAACCCTAGCACCAGACGGCGTGTGGGCACCTATCAGCTGTTGAGGGCCTCAGCCCAAGGCATGAAGCGGCTCAGAGTTTCCGGCCGATCCGCCGCCAGCACAGGGAAGTCGGCGGCCGAGAGGTCTGCGCCGGCGGCGATGGCCTGGGGGGACCGCCCGAGCCAGCGAATCGGGCACTCGAGCTCGCTGAGCACCAGCCAGGCCGCCGCCAGATCCCAGATCTTGGGGGTGGCCTCCAGGGCTGAGACCGTCTGACCCATGGCCACGCTCACCAGATTGAGGCTGGCAACCCCCAGCAGGCGGATTTTGCCTGGGAACCTCCGGTTGGGAAGTTTCTGCAGCACCCCGATCGAGCGACTGCAGAGGGAGGCGCACTCGGCCGACTGGATCGGATGATGGGAGGGAGGAGTGAGGGGGCGCCCATTACGCCAGGCCCCCTGGCCGCGGATCGCCACAATGCGTTGCCGCAGGGGCGGCACATCCAGCACCGCCAGCACCGGCACACCTGCTTCAAAGCGCGCCAGCGATATGGCCCAGTAGGGGATTCCAGCCGCAAAATTGGTAGTGCCATCCAGGGGATCCACCACCCAGTAGGCCTGGGAGCGGGGCACGATTTTGGCCCCCTCTTCGCTGAGCACTCCCTCGCCTGGGAACAACCCGGCCAGGCCCTCCACCAAGGTGCTGTCACTCCAGCGATCACAGGCGGTGATCAGGCTGCCATCCGCTTTTAGATCGGAGCCAACATGGCCAAAATCTGCCCGTTGCCGGTCCGCCACCCTATCAATCAGCTCGGCCAGTTCGGGCAGCAGCACTGGTTGGTAAAGGACTGGCTGGGCGTTGTTCATCCGAGCTCCAGGGCAAGCACCTTGTTCAGGCTCCTACCGGTATCTTCCCTGAACTGGCGCAGGTTGACGCGGCCCAGCAGCTCGAGGGCCGCCAGCGCCACAAGCGCCTCGAAGCTGAACACCAGGGCATAGGGGAAATAGGTCGACTCCTGCAGATGCAATGCTGACCGCAACAGCCGGGCCAGATCAAACAGACCCCCTCCCAAAACCTTTCCCATGGCCCGGGAGAGGGCCTGGGCGAGTCCCCACACACCCACAAAAGTTCCTGCCGCTTCCGGCAGGGTGAGATCGAGCATCAACACCAGGGCACTGTTGGTGCCGATGCCAGCGGCCAGACCGAAGAGCAGCATCACCACCTGGAGAACGGGCACCTTGGCCAGCAGGCCAGCCAGGGCAAGCAGCAGGAGACTGGTCAGAATCAGCTGGCAACCCAGGCGGGCCGTGGCCAACTTGCCCAGCCTGGGTACGATCCACAGGCCGGCCAGCAGGAGGCCTGCCAAGGTGCCCATGCCCCAGACCGCATTCAGGGAGGCGGTTGCCGCAATCGGCATGCCAAAAACGTCGGCCCCGTAGCTCTCAAGGATCGGATCCTGCAGAAAAAGGGCCAGGGTGAAAAGCACCAGAAATCCGAAAAACACCAGCACCTGGCGGCTTGAGGTGATCAGGCTCCAGGCCTGGGCAAGGGTGAGGGAATCTTCCCGCCCTGGCCCGGCCGATCGGGGGTGTGGCCGCTGGGCACCAGGCTCGAACCCCACGGTGGCCACCACCGTGAGGGCAAGCACCAGCAGAGCCACCCGCACCATGAAGGCAAGCAGGACTGGCTCCAGCCGGACCGGATCGGTGACACCATCGAGCCCGCGCAGGCTGAGGTTGATCGAGATGGCCCCGATCACGATCCCCACCGTGAGCATGCACCAGATCAAGCCCACCGCCCGGGGGCGCTCGGCTTCGCTGGTGAGATCAATCACCAAGGCGAGATAGGGGGTGCTGGCCAGGGAAATCGCCAGTCCATAGAGGGCAAACAGACCGCACAGCCCAGCAATTGCCATGGCGAGCTCAGGCTGGGAACCGGCCCGCAGCAGCCTGCCCAGATGAAAAATCAGGGGAATGGACAGCACCGCTAGGCAGCAGAACAGGGCCGTACCCAGCCAGATGTAGGGAGTGCGGTGACGGCCGGCCCAGGGGTGGGCGTCGGAGATCTGGCCAAACAGCACCCTCGATGGAGCCACGAACTGCTCAAATGCCAGGGCCCCACCTACAAGCAGACCGGGAAAGTTCAACTCACTGAGCATCACCCGATTCAGCAGGCCGGCGAAAATTACCGCCAGGCAACCAAGGCAACCCTGAAAAAGCCCCAGCCGCAGGGTGCTGACCAGGCCGAGGGGGGTGGGCTCGACGGCAAGGGCTCGGCTCACAGGTTCACAGGACTCCCTTGGCAGCGGCCTGGCAGGCGGGAACCAGGGGGGCTGGCTCCACAGGTACGGCTGAAACTCCAGCGGGCTTCACCGCCGGCAGCGCAACAGGAGTGCAGGGGGCCACCTGATCAAGGCCCGTGCGGCGGCGCAACTCCGCAAGACGCTTGTTGTAGTCCGTGATCGCGGCTGAGTATCGGACTTCAGCCTGGGTGAGATCTCGCTGGTTGTCGACCACCTCCCTCTGGATGGTGACACCGGCCTGGTAACGCAACCGGGCCAGGCGTAACGCCTCCCTGGCCGAAATCACTTCCTGGGAAGTGGTGACGATGTTGCGGTTGTTTTTCTCCAGCTCATAGAAGCTCTGCTCCACTTCCAGACGGATGCCATCGCGCCGCTGGGCAAAGCGGAACGTGTTTTCCTGAGCCAGCTGTTTGTTCTGGCGGGACTGGGCCGCGGCAGCTCCGCCATCAAAGAGTTTCCAACTCAGATTGAGGCCAATGGCCGTGTCGTAGTTGGTGCCACTGCTTCCCGGCTGGGCCACGATCACCGATTCATTCCCTTGAAAAACATTGCCGGTGAAAGCGGCAAAGATGTTCAGGAAGGGCTGCACAGCACCCAGGGCCGCATTGGCCTGGCTGTTGGCAATCGAGATGTCGAGCAGGGCCTGATCCAGCTCCTCGCGGAAGGCGTAGGCCGCCACGACGCTCTCCTGCAGGGATGGCTGCCAGACGCCGACCACCCGCGACGGATCCTTGGCCGTAGGGGTGATGTTCTGGGGCAAATCGATCAGGGCCGCCAGGCTGCGGCGGGCTATCGCCTGGGCTGCCAGCGCATTGGTCAACAACTGTTGGTCGCGAGCAAGCTGGGTTTCGGCTTCAAGCACATCCAGCTTGGTCGCAACCCCTGCCTGGAAGCGGGCCTTGACATCCCGCAGGCTGACGATCGAAGCCCGCACCGATTCCTGGCCGATCCGCACCTGGTCATCGGCCTGCTGCAGATCGAAGTAGGTCGAGGCAGCCTGGAGACGCAGATCCCGCAGGGCGATCACGTATTGGAATTTGGCCTTCTCAAATTGATCGCGGGCGGCGGCAATGGTGGGGGTGCGCTGGGGGTTGATCAGGGCCCACTGGGCCGTCAGGACTGCACCAAAAGCCCAGCGGTCCGTATCGGAAGTGGTGGTGGAGCCATTTGCCCGGGTGGAACGGGCTATGCCCGTGGTGAAGGTGGGCAGGGAGCTCGCCTCCAGATTGAGGTTGGGATACCAGAGGGCAATCTGGGCCCTCAGATTGCTCTGGGCCTGATCCACCTGGCTGGCGATCGCCTTGAGGTTGGGATTGTTGACTTCAGCCAGGTTTTCCACCTCCTGCAGGCCCAGGGGCCGCAGTTGCTGGATCACCACCTGGGCGGGCTTGACGGGCAGGGCCAGAGAGGCCGGGGCCTTCAGATTTCCCAGGCCGGGAGCAAGCTCGGTGGCGGCCGGGGGCACCAGGGCGGGATTGACCCGGGGGCGATAGCCGCGCAGTTTCTTGTTGGGATCGGCGCCCACGGTGTCTGGTGCCAGGGGCAGGGCAGCACCTGCGGGGCTCTCCTGGGCCCGGGCCCCATTCAGCATCATCGAAGCCCCCAGAAGAGCCAGGAGGCCTAGTCGCGATATGGGCTTGGGCACACCAGAGGTTCCAGTTACATCCCGATCCTAAGAAGATTGAAGTGCTTCGCCCAGGCAAGCGGCCACCAGGTCTTCCGCACCCCGCAGCAAAACCACCGGCACGGGCAGCTGGCGCTGGAGCTCGGCCAGGGGGAGGTCGTCGAGAAATACCGGCTCCCCCTGGCGCAACATCACAGCCGGCAGCAGGAGGGCATCGCCCAGGTCGCATGCGGCCAGGCCGCCCAGCAGATCCGAGCCCGTCAGCAGACCGGTGACCACCTGATCCTGCCCCCAGTAGGGGCTCGGCAAGCCGTGCAGAATCAGCTCCAGCCCAGCCACCCCGTTGAGCCGTGTCACCACGGGCTCCAGCGCCTCGGCCACCAACCGGCCCACCACCCAGCTGAGGCGACGGGGCCTGGCCAGGGCCCGGGGCAGATTGCCGGTGGCCTGGTCCAGGGCTTCGAGAAAGGCGCGGATACTGCCGACGCCATTCTCCTGCTGGGGCAGGTCCTCATAATCCCTGCGGGGAGGCAAGGGCAGCCCAGCCATCAGGTACCACTCGTCGGAGAGCCAGGCGAAACGGCTGCCCAGGCGTTGCTGGAACTGCTGCTGCAGCGATTCCACCAGGCCAATCACCTGGAGGGCTGACTGGCGATCCACGGGCACCAGGGCATCCCCAGCGGGGCGGAAGCGGGTGAGGCCCACCGGCACCACCGCTGCCGAGAGCACCGCCGGCCATTCACCGCCGGCAAAGGCCGCCAGATCGGCCAGGGTGGTCTCCAGGGCCTGGCCGTCATTGAGACCAGGGCACACCACCACCTGGGCGTGGATCTGGAGATCCCGCTGGTCAAACCAGGCCAGCTGGTCCAGCAGTTGGCCTGCCCGCGGATTCACCAGCAAACGGCTGCGCAGCTCGGGGTCGGTGGCGTGGACCGAGACAAAAAGGGGGGAGAGCCGTTGCTCCTCGATCCGCTGCCAGTCGGCAGCGCTGAGATTGGTGAGGGTCAGGTAGGAGCCGTAGAGAAAGCTCAGGCGATAGTCATCATCCTTGAGATACAGGCTGCTGCGTCGCCCGGGCGGCTGCTGGTCGATGAAGCAGAAAGGACAGTGGTTATTGCACTGCTTGAGACCATCGAAGAGAGCCTCGGTGAATCCCAGGCCCAGCCCCTCATCGAGGTCCTTCTCCAACTCCACCCGGTGCAGGGTGCCGTCGGGATCCTCGACCTCCAGGATGAGTTCCTCTTCCCCCACCAGCATCTGCAGATCAATCAGATCGCGGGGGCGCCGGCCATTGATGCTGAGCAGGCGATCGCCGGGCTGGAAGCCGAGCTCCTCGGCAATGGAGCCGGGCTCCACGGTGGCCACCACGGCGGCGGCCGGAAGCCTGGGCGTTTCACCCTCCGGAGCTGCAAGGGCGATGCCCGCTGAGGGCTCATTCCACACGGGGTCAGGCTTTGGACTAGGACCCCACTCTGGCTCCCAGCCAGATCAGGATGCCGATGCCGAACAGCAGCCGGTAAACCACGAACACCCAGGTGCTGTTCTGCTGCAGAAAGCGCAGCAGCCAGGCAATCGCCAGCCAGGACACCACGGCAGCTGAAACGATTCCCAGGACAAGGGGCAGCCCCCCACCGCCGGCGGGAGCCGCGAAGGCCTCCTTGAGGGACACCAGGCCAGCCAGGGTGATGGCCGGGATGCCCAGCAGAAAGGAGAAGCGGGCGGCCGCCGGGCGCTGCCAGCCATCAAACAGGGCGGCCGTGAGGGTGCTGCCGGAACGGGAGACCCCGGGAACCAGGGCCAGGGCCTGGGCCAGGCCCACCCAGATTCCGTCACGGGGCAGCACGTCATCGAGTTCCCGCCGGCGCTGGCCCACCAGCTCGGCCCAGGCAAGCAGCAGGGCCATCCCAATCGAAACCATGGCAATGGACCCCATGCTCCTCAGGGGGGAGTTGTCGTAGCCCGGCAGCCAAAGCTTCAGGGCCATGCCAGCCAGCACAATCGGCACGGTGCCCAGGGCGATGGCAATCCCCAGGCGGGCGGAGGGATCGCTCCACTGGCCATGGCGGCAGGCCCGACCGACTCCATGCGCCACCGCGGCCAGGTCAGAGCGGAAGTAGGCGAGCACCGCCACGATGCTGCCCAGCTGGATCACGGCCGTCACCGCCACGCCCGGATCTCCCCAACCCAGGAGCACGGGCACCACCTTGAGATGGGCCGTACTGCTGATCGGCAGAAACTCGGTAAGACCCTGCACCGCCCCCAGCACCAGGGCGCGAAAACAGGCTTGCCAGAGGCCTATCTCTGCGGCTGGCAGCAGCGGCACTTCGGCAAAGGCAACCATCACAAATCGGCAGGGCTGGGGGGACCCTATGGCCAGAGCAGCCCCCTGGCACCTTAAGTTTGGATATCTTTCTTCACATCCCTTAGTGATCGGCGCCCCCGCCAGCGCGCTTCTGCCTGCAGCCAGCCCGGGCTCCGCAGCAGCAAACGACTCCAGCGCCCTGGTTCTGCGGAAATCCAGCTGGCTGGGGCTCCAGGCTGCCCCCGCCAGCGGATCCGGCCTCTCCCCCTTGAGCCTCACCCTGGCGAGTGGGCTGCTGGTGACACTGCCGGTTTTTCTTCAGGCTCCCTGGGTAAGGCTGGCTCCCTTCAGTGCCGCGCTTTTCACCGTTCCCCTCCTGGGCCTGGCCCTGCTGCTCAGCGGCCACCGCAATCCCGGAGCGGCCCGGGCAGGGGAACTGCTGGTGGGCTTCTGTGGCAGCTGGCTGGGCGGGTGTCTGTTCTGGGGCTGGTTCCGGCTTCACCCCCTCTTCCACCTGCCGATCGAAGCTTTCGCCCTGCCCCTGGCACTCACGGGGCTCCAGGGGCGCTGGAAACTGGCCTGCGGTTTCTATCTGGGCTCCCTGCTGGGCACCGCAGCCACCGATGCCGCCATGGCGGCCACCGGTGTGATGGCATTCTGGCCCCAGGTGCTCAGCGCCAGTCCTCCGGAAGCTTCCCTGCTGCTGCAAAGCCTTGCCCGGCAGGTGCTCTCTCCCTTTGCCCTTGCCATTGTTGGGACGGTTGCAGGGATGCTGATCCAGGCCTGCCGCTGGCTTTGGCGCCAGGGGGAGGCCGGCCGGATCAGCGGCGCCGCCCTGGCTACCACCCTGGCCGTAGATGGCCTGTTTCTGCTGGCCGCCCTGGTGGCTCCAGCTCTGACCGGCCTGATCTAGTCGGGTAATCCGATCTGAAGAACTGCAAAAGGCTCGGCCCCCACGGGCAGGGATAAGGACCCCTCTCTGTAACGTTGAGCTTCCGGTGGCCCTCGCCGCCTCCCTTCCCGTAGTTAAACGGAGTGTCGTGATGAAACGGCTGGTTGCCTGGCTGATGAGTGGGGTGGTGCTGGCTGGCCTCCTGATCACGCTGCTGATTCCCCCTGCCGCCTATGCCGCCGAGCGGCGCAACCTGGCTGACGACAAAATCGCCGAGCGGGCCGGCAAGGTCGACCTCAACAACTGTTCCGTGCGTCGCTTCCAGGACTACCCAGGCATGTATCCCACCCTGGCGGGCAAGATCGTTCTTGGCGGCCCCTACCAGAGCGTTGACGACGTGCTCAACCTCGACCTCACCGAGCGCCAGAGAGAACTTTTCAACAAGTACAAGGACAACTTCACAGTCACTGAAGCCTCGATCGCCCTCAACGAAGGAGACGATCGCATCAATGACGGTCAGTACCGCTGAGCCCTAAACTCACCACCGCTTGAAAGCCGTCGGGGCCTTCCGGCGGCTTTTTTAGTGCCGGTCCTTGCCGGAGGTCTTCCGCCGCCATGCCTGAGTTGTTTTGGGATGTGGTGGTGGTGGGCAGCGGAGCGGCCGGACTGATGGCCTGCCTGGAGCTGCCTTGCCAGCTGCGGGTGCTGCTGCTCAGCAAGGACAGCGATCCGAGCAGCAGGCCCCGCTCCGCCAGTCGCTGGGCCCAGGGTGGTATCGCTGCCGTGACCCGGCCGGACGACAGTTTTGCCAGCCATGTGGGCGACACCCTCAAAGCTGGGGCAGGGCTCTGCGATCTGGAGGCCGTCGAGAAGCTTGTTCACGAGGCCCCGGCCTGCGTCGAACGCCTGCTCCAACTGGGCATGGCCTTTGATAGGCAGGGCGACAGCCTTAGCACCACTCTGGAGGCAGCCCACAGCCATCGGCGGGTGCTCCATGCCCAGGACCGGACCGGTGGAGCCCTGGTGGAGGCCCTGGAACGGGAGGTGCTGCGCCGGCCCCGGCTCCAGCAGCGCAAGGGGGTAGTGGCCCTGCAGCTCTGGATGGAAAACGGCCGCTGCGTGGGTCTGCAGGTGCTTGAGCAGAACCGGATTCACTGGCTCAGGAGCAGGGCCGTGGTGCTCGCCACCGGCGGCGGCGGCCACCTGTTTGCCCACACCACCAATCCCAGTCTTGCCAGTGGCGATGGGGTGGTGATGGCCTGGCAAGCCGGAGCGCTACTGCGGGATCTGGAATTCGTGCAGTTCCATCCCACTGCGTTGATGCTGCCTGGGGCTCCCCATTTCCTGATTTCGGAGGCTGTCCGCGGCGAAGGGGCCCGGCTGGTGGAAAGCAGTGGCGCAAGCCCCGTGGCCGCCCTGGCCGGGGGGGATCTGGCCCCAAGGGACGCCGTCAGCCGGGCCCTGGCCAGGCGGATGAGAGACCTGGAGGTGGACCATCTCTGGTTGGACCTGCGGCCCGTAGGCGGGGCACGCCTGGAACAGCACTTCCCAACCATTCTGGGGCGCTGCCGCGAGCTGGGCCTGGAGCCGACCAGCGCCCCAATTCCCGTCGCCCCCGCTGCCCACTACTGGATGGGCGGGGTGTGGACCAACCTGGACGCAGCCACAAGCCTGCCGGGGCTGTATGCCGTGGGGGAGGTGGCCTGCACCGGGGTTCACGGTGCCAACCGACTGGCCAGCAACTCCCTGATGGAGTGTCTGGTGTTTGCCCGCCAGCTGAGCAGGATCCAGCTGCCACCAGCCCCAGATGCCCAGGAGCTAAACGGGGAAGGGCCGCCCCAGGCGATCGAGCTGGCCCTGCCCAGCCTGGAAGTGGTCGCACGGCGGATAGCAGCCCTGCGGGACCTCTGCTGGCAGGTGGCCGGGGTGGAGCGCAGTGCCCAGCCCCTGGCTCAGGCCCTCCAGCAGGTGCGGCAACAGCAACTGGAGTTGCGGGCCAGCCCATCCTGGCGCAGGCTCCAAGCACTGCAGAGCGGCCCGGGGGTGCTGATCGATCCGGCGGATGTGCCTACCTTGAAGGGCCTGCAGGAGCTGCACCAACGCCAGGTGCTGGCGGGGCTCCTGATCGAAGCCGCCCTGTTTCGAGGCGAGAGCCGGGGGGGCCACCACCGCACCGATGCCCCTGCCCCCCAGCCCTTCTGGCAGAGGCACACGTGCCAGCAGCTGGGCCGACCCCCCAGCACCGCCGCGGTGCTCTAAATCAGGGAACCGGGCCGTTGAAACCGGAGAGCCTGGCTAGATCGGCCAGGGACTTCACACCGGAATCAAGCTTGCCGTTGATCTCCCAGGTGGGAAACCCTTCGATCCTCTTGGTGTCGCAGAGGGCTTTCTGGCTGTTCTGGCCGTCGGCGGCGCACTCGACCAACCTGAGCCTGGCGCTGGCGGCCTGGCCGAACAGCTCCTTCTGTTCGTGGCAGTGGGGGCACCAGTAGGCCGTGTACATCACGGCGTCAATCCGGCTGAGGTGCTCCGCCAGGGCGATGGCCTCGCCACTGCTGACCGTCTCGACCGCCGGTGGCACCCCGGTGCTGCGCACCGCCGCGGGTCGATCCAAGGAAGCAGCCCAGCCGATGCCGAGCAGGCCCACCAGCAGGCCCACAATCACCACCTGGAAGAAGACCTGGCCGCGGTCCTCCCAATCTCCTCCCACCAGGCCGAGCACGAACAGGGCCAGGCTCAGCGTGGCCGAGAGCACGCAGAAGAAGCAGAAGGCCTGGATCTTCACCACCATCAGCCCCATCAACAACAGGCTGAAGATCGCCATGCCCGTGCTGAGCAGGAGCAGTCCCCGCCAGCTGCGCTGGGCCAGGGCAGCTCTGGAGTCATCCCGCAGCACCAGCGGCAGAACAGCCATGGTCAGCACGGACCCGTAGGCAAGAAAACCAAACAGGGAAAGGGGCTGTCCCAGCACGCTGCCCCAGGGGCTGTTGAGAACCTTGTCGCATCCCTCGGCTCCGCCAGGGCAACTCAGGGGACCCAACAGGCCCCAGCGTTTCAGGGTGATGGCGCCTGTGTCGATGGCGCCGATGGTGGCCAGCACCGCCATGGCCACCCTGGCCCAGCGCCGGGCCGGATCGCTGCGTCGCCGATTGCTGTTGAGACGCTGGCTGAGGCGGCTGGAGGTCACGGCATCGGCTGGAATGGGTTCATTCTCGCAGCCCCCTGCCGATGCCCGCGCCCCCATAGGGTGATGGGGGTGATGACCGTGGCGCCAAGACCGGATCCATGAGCAAAAAAACCGTGGCCTTCGCCCACCTGGGCTGCGAGAAGAACCGGGTGGACACCGAGCACATGCTCGGCCTGCTGGCCGAAGCGGGCTACGGCGTCAGTGCCGATGAAATGGACGCCAGCGTGGTGGTGGTCAACACCTGCAGCTTCATACAGGAAGCGCGCGAGGAGTCGGTGCGCACCCTGGTGGAGCTGGCGGAACAGGGCAAGGAGCTGATCATCGCCGGCTGCATGGCCCAGCACTTCCAGGAGGAGCTGCTCGAGAGCCTGCCCGAAGCCAGGGCGATCGTGGGAACGGGCGACTACCAGCACATCGTCAGCGTGCTGGAGCGGGTCGAAGCGGGCGAGCGGGTGAACCAGGTGAGCACCACCCCCACCTTTGTGGCCGATGAGCACCTGCCCCGCTACCGCACCACCAGCGAGGCGGTGGCCTATCTGAAGGTGGCGGAGGGGTGCGACTATCGCTGCGCCTTCTGCATCATTCCCCAACTGCGCGGCAACCAGCGCTCCAGGCCGATCGCCAGCATCGTGGCCGAGGCCCGGGCCCTGGCGGCCCAGGGGGTGCAGGAGCTGGTGCTGATCAGCCAGATCAGCACCAACTACGGCCTCGATCTGGCCGGCAGACCCCAGCTGGCCGAGCTGCTGGGGGCCCTGGGGGAGGTGGAGATCCCCTGGATCCGGGTGCACTACGCCTATCCCACCGGTCTGACGAGCGAGCTGCTGGCGGCCTACCGCGAAGTGTCCAACGTGCTGCCCTACCTGGATCTGCCGCTGCAGCACAGCCACCCCCAGGTGCTGCGGGCAATGAACCGCCCCTGGCAGGCCGACGTGACCGCAGGGGTGTGGAACCGCATCGGCGAGGAACTGCCCGATGCAGTGCTGCGCACCACCTTCATCGTGGGTTTTCCCGGGGAAACCGAGGAGCATTTCCAGCACCTGCTGGATTTTGTGGCCCAGCAGCGCTTCGATCACGTGGGGGTGTTCACCTTCTCTGCCGAGGAGGGAACAGCTGCGGCCAGGCTCCCGGATCAGGTGCCAGCCGAGGTGGCCCAGGAGCGCAAGCACCGCCTGATGGCGCTGCAGCAGCCGATCGCCGCCGCCCGTAACGCCGCCTGGGTGGGCCGGATTGTGGATGTGCTGATCGAACAGGAAAACCCAACCACGGGCGAGATGGTCGGCCGCTGCTCCCGCTTTGCTCCCGAGGTGGATGGCGAAGTGCGGGTGCGGCCGGGGGTGGGCGGCCTCAGCGCAGCCCCCGGCACCATGGTGACGGTGCGCATCACCGGAGCCGACACCTACGACCTGATCGGCGAGGTGGTGGGGGCCAGGGCGATGGTGGGCGATGCCCGCAGGGCGATCAGATCAGCTTGATACCGCGCAGCACGATCGAGGCCACAATCGCCACGGTGATGCCGCCCCCCATCAGACCCAGGTAGATCGCAGCAGTCATGGCTTCCCAAACAAATGCTGATGCCATTACAGCAGAGAGGCCAGCGGCCTGGATCTCCCGCCAAACCGCCTAGGCTTCCGCTCGATCATCCCTGACCGCAACGTACCAGCGCAGCCCAAGCGCCCCTGCTCAGCCCAGATACATCCCCAGCTCCGCTGCCTGCATGCGCACCCTCTTCGTCTACCCCGAGTTCCCGAAAACCTTCTGGAGCTACGAAAAAATCCTGGAGCTGATCAACCGCAAGGTGCTGCTGCCACCCCTGGGGCTGGTGACCGTGGCCGCCCTGCTGCCCCAGCAGTGGGAGATGAAGTTGGTGGACCGCAACGTGCGCGAGGTGACTGAAGCCGAGTGGGACTGGGCCCAGCTGGTGGTGATTTCAGGCATGATCGTGCAGAAGGCCGACATGGCCGTCCAGATCGCCAAAGCCAAGGAACGGGGCATACCGGTGGCCGTGGGCGGTCCCTTTGCCAGCTCCACCCCCGACGCACCGGAGCTCGACCTGGCCGACTACAAGATCCTCGATGAGGGTGAAATCACCCTGCCGATGTTCATCGAAGCCCTGGAAAGGGGTGAACGCAGCGGCCGCTTCAGCTCCGACGGCGTCAAGCCTGATGTCACCGGAACGCCGATTCCCCGCTTTGACCTGCTGGAGCTGAATGCCTACTCGGAGATGTCAGTGCAGTTCTCCAGGGGCTGCCCATTCCAGTGCGAATTTTGTGACATCATCGTGCTCTACGGTCGCAAACCTCGCACCAAGAATCCCGAACAGTTGGTTGCTGAACTTCAGTATCTCTACGATCTGGGGTGGCGTAGATCTGTGTTTCTCGTAGACGACAACTTCATCGGCAACAAGCGCAACGTGAAATTACTGCTCCCCCTGCTGAAGCAGTGGCAGATAGACCACGGCTTCCCCTTCAGCTTCGCTACAGAAGCCTCAGTTGATCTGGCCGCCGATGATGCCCTGATGCAGATGATGGTGGAATGTCGCTTTGAAAGCGTCTTCCTCGGCATCGAAACCCCGGACGAAGCAAGCCTTGAAACGGCTGGCAAGCTGCAGAACACGCGCAGCTCGCTCGAGGATTCAGTCAACAAGATCACCTCCTATGGCCTGCGGGTGATGGCAGGGTTCATCATCGGTTTTGACGGCGAGAAGGAAGGTGCAGGACGCAGAATCGTGGAATTTGTGACCCGTACTGGCATTCCCCACGCGATGATGGGCATGCTGCAGGCCCTGCCGAATACGGCCCTTTGGCATCGCCTTGAGAGGGAGGGCCGGCTGATTGAAGGCACAGCCTCAGCCAAAGGCGTCAACCAGACAAACCTGCTCAATTTCACCCCAACCAGACCGATTCGCGACATTGCAAATGAGTACGTTGACGCCTTTGGCGCCCTCTACGAACCCAATGCCTTCATCGATCGAGTATACTCCTACTTCCTGAAACTTCCGCCCTTGAAGTATAAGGAATTAATGGTGCCCGGCTCCCGCCCTGGCAAGAAGCGCAGCTGGGTCGAGCTGCGCGCCCTGGCGATCGTGCTGTGGCGTCAGGGACTCAAGCGCAACACCCGGGTGAGGTTCTGGAAGGCCCTCTACGGCATGGCCCGCCAGAATCCCAAGCGTCTGAGCGGCTTCATCTCAATCCTGGCCCACAACGAGCACTTCCTTGAATACCGCGCCATCGTGCGGCGGGAAATTGAAGAGCAGCTGGCCGTGCTGCCACCCGATCCCCCCAGGGCTCCGGCCGAACCCACTCGGGAGCTCCAGCCAGCCTGAGACCCCCTTCCCCATCGAATTGAACCGACCCAGTTGGATTGAATTGATTCAGTCCTGCACGTAGTCCTGGCCGTTCTCCAGGCAGGTCTGGGCCCGCTGCAGCTCCCGGCCCAGGTAGAGGGCATGGTCCAGGCAACTGAGGGGATGGGGGGCCGGCCCCTCGGTGAGGGCGATGCCGAGCTGCTTGGCACTGCGGCCCCGGAACACCGCCAGGGGCAGCCGCTGCCGGCCGGCGCCTCGGCAGCTGAGCACCTCACCGGTTTCCGGATCGGTGGCGAGGCCCCGACCGTCAATCCCGTTGCCGTAATGCTCAGCCACCAGCTCCTGGGCCTGGCGATCAATGCGGATCAGAAAATAGCCGGCCGGATCGAGGGCGATGAACCGCTGGGACAGCTGGTCATCGAGCTGCTGACGGGTGGGGAGCTGCTCAGACATGGGGAGGATCGTAGGCAGCCGTGAAGGGCAGCTCCGCATTCATGGCAGTCATCGCCTCAGCCATTTCCGCATTGGCCCCGGGCAGCCACTGGCGCAGGATCGCCGCAAAACGGGCATCGCTCCAGCGGTGCAAGCTCACCCGGGGCTGGGCCACGAAGCCGCGGCGGCGCTTGTGGCTGCCGCCGGCCCCGGGATCAAAATGGCGGATGCCGTTGGCAATCGCCCAGGCAATGGGCGCGTAGTAGCACACCTCGAAATGGAGGCAGTCGATCTCCGTGTCGCTGCCCCAGTAGCGGCCCCAGAGCTGGTCACCGCCGCGCACACACAGGGACATCGCCACGGGGTCGCCGGGATCCTGGCGGTGGGCGCTGAACAGCACCAGGTGGCGGCGCAGGGCCGGATCCACGGCCAGGGCCTCAAAGAAGGCCTCGCTGAGATACTTGCTTCCCCAGGCACCCCAGCGGCTGCAGTGCTGGGCGTAGAAGTGGTGCATGCGTCGCACCAGCTGGGGCGGGATGGCCTCCCCCGCCAGGGCGGTGACCTCCAGCCCCGCCGCCGCCACCGCCAGCCGCTCCCGCTTGATGTTGCGGCGCTGGTTGGCGTTGAAGCTGGCCAGGTAGGCGTCAAAGTCGGCGTGCCCGGGATTGGTCCACAGGCTCTGCTGGTTGACCCAGGCGGCGCAGCCGGCCGCTTCCGCCAAGGGCTGCCAGGCTGGGTCAACGTAGAGGAAGTTGCAGCTGAGAATTGCGTTGCGGAGGCAGAAGTCATCGATCAGCCCGATCATCAGGGCGGTGATCGCAGCTGGGTCCTCAGCGGGATCGATCAGGAAGCGGTAGCCCTGCACCGGGCTCACCGGACTCATGCCCACCAACTTCGGGTAGTAACTCAGGCCCAGCTGGCCGGCTAGCTGGGCGAAGCTCTGGTCAAACACGAATTCGCCGTAGCTGTGACCCTTCAGATAGAGGGGGGCCACCGCCACCAGCTGCCCAGCCCGCCACAGGCCCAGGTGGCACCCCTGCCACCCTTGGCGGGGCACGATGCTGGCGCTGGCCTCGAGCTGGTGCAGCCAGCGCCAGCGGTAGAAGGGCAGACCCTGGGGATGGGCAGTGGCCAGCAGGGCATCCCAGCGGGCCTCGGGGATCGCGGCGAGGCTCTGGTGCCAGCGGGCCTGCAGTTCAGCCATGGCAGGCAAATGGCCGGCAGGGCGCTATTGGCGCAAAACTAGCCAAAGCTGCACCACCGCGGTGCCCCAACCCGTGCCGGCCCTGCTGGCCCCTGCCCTGCTGGCAAACCTGCTGCAGGCAAACCTGTTGTTGCCGGTGCTGCAGTTGATGCGCCCCCAGCTGGAGCAGCGGATCAAAACCGTGTGTGTGGAGACAGCAGCGGCAGGCAATGGCAACCTGGCCGCCCAGCTGGAGGCCCCCTGCGCCCAACTGGCCCGCCCCACCAGCAAGTGCCTGGTGGAGGAAACAGCCGCGAGTCCCCGCAGCCTGGCGGTGCTGGGCGAAATGGTTCGCGGTGATTTCGGCGCCGACAGCGAGGTGGTGGTGAAGCGCTGCCTGGCCCGCATGCTGGGGCTGCCGGCCGACAGCCTCCAGCCCATCCCACTGAGGGAGCTGGTTCAGGGATTCGCCAAACCGCGCCAGTAGCTAAGCAGCAACTCATCGCCCTGCAGGCGTCGGTGCTCCTGCAGGTGCCAGTCGCCCCCCCCCAGCACCGCCTGCAGGGGCAGCCAGACGTGGGGCCCGCCCAGCAGCCGGGGACAAAGGCTGAGCTGCAGCTCATCAATCCAGTCCCCGGCCAGGAGGCTGCCGGCCAGACCCGCGCCCCCCAGCACCACCAGGCGCATCAATCCCCGGGCCGCCAGCCCATCTAGGGCGGAGGCCCAGCCATCCAAGTCCAGCCGTACCTGGAAAGCCGGAGCCTGGGGGGCCTGGGGCGGAGCCAGCAACCAGCGCTCGAGGGGCTGGCGCCAGAAGGGCAGCTCGCTCGGAATCCCGGCGGTGCGACTCACCACCACAGCCACCGGTTGGTCGGAACGGCCTGCTGCGGCCCGCTGGGCCCGCAGATCCGGGCCGTGGATGAGACAGGTGCTGCCATGGCGGCGCAGGGTTTCGGCCCCGATCAGGCAACCATCGGCCCAGGCCAGGGCCTCCTCGAGCGCCCGGCGATCACCCGGCCCCCCCAGCTGGGCAGCGCCCCCTTCGGGCGGGGCCAACCGGCCATCGAGGCTCACCGCCAGCACCAGGCGCAGCAGGGGTCGCAGCATGGGCCTCAGCCGGCCACCAGGGCTGCCAGCGCCGCAGGCACCATTTCGAGCTGGGGGGTTTCGGCGAACACCTCGGCGGCGTTGTTGGGGCTTTCCTGCAGCCGCACCTTGTGCAGGCGCGCACCGCTTGCTGCGATCGGTGCCGTGAGCAGATCGGCAATGTGCAGAGCAATATTCTCCGCGGTGGGCACGGTGGCAGCGAAGTGCTCCACGTCCTTGTTGAGGAAGGTGTGGTCGAAGGGCTCCACCACCAGGTCTTGAACGAGCCGCTGCAGGGCCGCCAGATCACACACCATCCCGGTGCGGGGATCGATCCGCCCCCGCACTGTCACGTCGAGCAGATAGTTGTGGCCGTGACCGTGGGGACGGGCGCATTTGCCGTAGATCGCCTCGTTGTCGACCTGGGAGAGCTCGGGCCGGGCCAGGCGGTGGGCCGCGGCGAAGTGGGTGCGGATGGAGAGGAAGGCTTCCATGGGAGTGGGATCGGAGCTGGGGGCGAGCAGGTCGACCCAGAGGGTGTCGGATTCGTGCAGGCGCAGGCCGACCAGGGGCAGCTGGGTGGCCAGTCGGCTCCAGATGACCTGGCAGAGGGCCTCGGTGGTGGGCAGCCGCCCTTCCGCCCGGCCCAGATCAAACTCGGGCCAGGCTTCATTGAGGAAGCGGAAGTCGAGCTGGTCGGTGACCTCCGCCCGGATGGCGTGCTTCACCTCGGAGAGGTTGAGCACCATGCCGTTGGCGTCGAGGGCCCCACCCATGGCCACGATCAGGGTGTAGTTATGACCGTGGCCGGGAGCCAGACTGCAGGGGCCGAAGCGGGCCTGGTTGTCTTCGGCACTGAGCTCGGGCAGCCAGTAGAGATGGCTGGCACTGAAGCTGGCCCGGCGCGTGATCACGCAGGGGCGACCCCGGCCATGGCTGGCACGTACGGCTGGGGCGGTTGCAGAGGCCGTCATCGCCCGGGGTTGGTGGGTCCCCATCCTAGAAACGGGCCCTGGGCCCCGGCGCCGCTGGCATGACATCCCCCCACCCCCCCACCCATCAGGCCCTGGCCCAGAGGCTCAAGGGCCTCAACATCTACCTGGTCGGCATGATGGGAGCCGGCAAGAGTGCGGTTGGCCGCCCCCTGGCCCAATCCCTGGGCTACCGCTTCCTCGACGCCGATGACGCCATCGAGCGAGTGAGCGGCCGCAGCATCGCCGAGATCTTCGCGAGCGATGGGGAGGCCGGTTTCCGGGACTGGGAGACGGCGGTGCTGGGCCAGATCGCCACCTGGCATTCGCTGGTGGTGGCCACCGGCGGAGGTGTGGTGACCCGGCCGGAAAACTGGGGCTCCATGCGCCAGGGCGTGGTGGTGTGGCTGGATGCACCGGCACCGCTCCTGCTGGAGCGGCTGCGCCGCGATGCCACGCCGCGCCCGCTCCTGACAGCCGGCAACCCTGCCGAGCGCCTGGCGGAGCTCCTGAAGCTGCGCCAGCCCCTCTACGGGCAGGCCGACCTGCGGATCCGGCAGGACGGGGCCGATCCATCCGGGGTGGCGGACCAGGTGCTGGCAGAACTGCCGGCAATCCTCAGGCAACCGGCTGCCGCGCCCCAGGGCCCGATCAGCCTGCGTGACGCCGAGGGCAACCGCACCGCCTCACTCAACTGAGCCCGGGGGCTCGATCCGCACGGCAAACCACTGGATCGCCCGGCCCGGGGCGAGCTCCAGTTCGCAGGCCGTCGCCAGCAGCCGCTCGGCCCGATCAGCGGAGGTGGCCAACGCCGCCAGATCGGCCGGCATGGGGTCGAGCTGCTCGAGCTGGCCAGCCAGCCAGGCCAGGGTTTCGGCGGCAGTGAGAATCCGCTCAGCCCCAGCGGGCTCGAGCACCACGTAATGATCAAGCTCCCGCAGGAGGGGATCGGACATGGCAGGAGCCCTACTGGCACCCATCCTGGCGCTGCTGCTGACCCTGAGCCCGACCGCTCTGGCGCAGCGGGCCAGCCTCTGGCCCGAGTGGCGCCTGCCGGCGCCCCTGGCCCGCCCCTCGGAGCTGCCGGGGCGAAGGGATCTCACCTACCCCGCCTGGATGGCGGGGCGCTGGCGGCTGCACAGCGACGCATTCGATGTGGAGGTGCAGTTTGCCGCTGACGCCAACGGTGCCGTGGTGGGCGATCGGGCCGGCAACGCTGGGGCGATCGGGCGGGCGCTGCTGGGGGAAGCCCTGCTGGAGGTGGCGGACGACCCCGCCAACCCCAACCGCCAGATCGCCCTGCTGCGCGGCAATCAGCGACTCGAATCCACGGTGGTGGGGCGCCGCAGCGAAACCCCTGATGGGGATCACTTCTGGGCCGATGAACTGGCCCTGCAGGTGCTGCATGGGCCAGGCGATCCGCGGGTCAGCCGGGTGGAAACCCTCAGCCACTACAGCCGCCGCAGCGACGGCAGCGTGGGCACCGAGCAGTGGCAGGCCAGCTACCCCTCCCCCGCCCTGGGGTTGGCCGCAGCGGCCAGCAGCACCGCCCACTTCAGCCTCGAGCTCATCCCGATCACGCCGGCTGGTGGCTCCAGCCCCACCGGCCGGCTCAGCCCCGTCCGGCCTCCGCCGCAATCCGATCCCGCCAGCTGAACAGGGGCTCCAGCAGCGGATGGTCGACGATTCCACCCACCCCTAGACCCGCCAGGGGTGCGCCGCTGCTGGAGGGAAACTTCAGCAACCCCAACTGGGCCACCACCGCCAGATCGGCCAGGGACAGACTGCCGCCCACCAGGTAGGGCTGGTCGGCCACCAACACGGCGAGCTGCTCGAGGTTGGTCTGCAGTTGCTGACGCTCGGCTACGCCGACCACGCTGGAGAGCGCCTCCCCCACGCCGGCCAGCATCCCGCTGGGCAGGCTGGTCACCAGCTGGCGCAAAGGGCCCGGGGTGGAATCGGGCAGCAGGGCCGAGCGGAGCTGGGCATCGGTGGCCGCTGCCTGCACCAGGGCCAGCCGGCAGCCCGCCGCCAGGGCCGTATCTGCCCAGTCTTCAACCAGCAGCACCCTGGCCCGCTCCGGCCCAGCCACGGGGAGCAGCTGGGGCTCGGGCTGGTGCCTTTCGAGATAGAGGGCGATGGCGGTGGAATCGGCGATCACCTCAGAGCCATCCACCAGCACGGGCACCTGGCGCTGGCCGGAGAGCCGGAACAGCTCCAGCTGGCCCAGCCCGGGGCTGACCTCAACGACGGTGTAGTCCAGCCGTTTGACCGCCAGGACCAGCCGCACCTTCTCGCAGAAGGCGGAATGCCTGAACTGATAGAGCTCCATCGAACAGATCCAACCTCTGGGCGGCAGAGTAGCCAGCAAGCAGCAACGACCGACCCGACCTGGCCGATGAAGGACTTTTTCCTCAACGTGACGCGCTATCCGCGCTACCTGGTGGCCTTTGGCCTGGGTGTGGCCAATTCGGTCTTCGAGCCCCTGGCGGCCAGGGGCCGCAATCCGGTCACGGCGGTGGCCCTGATCGGCGCCGGCATCAGCGCTCTGCTGAGCCTCGCCCTGATCCTGCATGCGATGGTGAATCCCACACCGCTGGCATAGCCATGGCACAGAGCCGAAGGGTGGAGCGGGTGGCCTCCCTGATCCGCCGTGAAGTCAGCGAATTGATGCTCGGTGGGATCAAGGACGCACGGGTCAGCCAGGGGATGGTGAGTGTCACCAGCGTGGAGTTGGCAGGTGATCTGCAGCATTGCAAGATATTCGTCAGCATCTTTGGCAGTGACGAGGATCGGGCCCAGGCCATGGCTGGCCTGGGTTCGGCCAGCGCCTACGTCAAAGGGGAACTGGGCCGGAGGCTGAAGATGCGGCGCACTCCAGAAGTGGTGTTCGTGCTGGATCGGGGCATCGAGAAAGGCACCTCGGTGCTGGGCCTGCTCAACCGGCTTGAGGTGGAGCGGCAGGCGAAGGGCGCACCAGCCGAAGCCCATGAGTTCTGAGGCCGGGCCCGATGCCAGCTCCAGCCCCGATGGGGGCCTGCTGCGGCTGATCCACCAGCTGCTGGTGGTGCGGGCCAGCGGCAAACTGGCGGACCACCAGCGCAGCTATCCCCGCTGGGAACTGGCCAATGCCGAACTGCGCCGCCTGCTGGAGGCCGGCGTCGGCGGCGTGATCCTGCTGGGGGGCAGTGCGGCCGAGCTGGCCCTGCGCTGCGCCCAGCTCAGCCGCTGGGCCGGCCAGCCCCTGCTGCTCTGCGCCGATGTGGAGGAGGGCGTGGGCCAGCGCTTTGACGGAGCCACCTGGCTGGTGCCGCCCCTGGCCCTGGGCCGGCTGCATGGCCGTGAGCCCGGGCGGGCCACCACCCTGGCCGAGCGCTACGGCCGCTGCACCGGTCGGGAGGCCCGGGCCATCGGGCTCAACTGGGTGCTGGGGCCGGTGTGTGACGTCAACAACAACCCCGCCAACCCGGTGATCAACGTGCGGGCCTGGGGAGAGGATCCGGCCACGGCCGGCGCGCTGGCGACTGCCTTCCTGCAGGGCGTGCAGGCCGAAGGGGTGCTCAGCTGCGCCAAGCACTTTCCCGGCCACGGGGACACCTGCAGCGATTCCCACCTCACCCTGCCCCTGCTGGCCCACAGCCGGGAGCGGCTGGGGGCGATCGAACTGCCCCCCTTTCAACAGGCGATCGCGGCCGGGGTGGCCTCGGTGATGACGGCCCACCTGATGCTGCCCGCCCTCGATGGCGCAAGACCCGCCACCCTCTCCAGACAGGTGCTCACCGGCCTGCTGCGCCGCCAGCTGGGCTTTGAGGGCCTGATCGTGACCGATGCCCTGGTGATGGACGCCATCGCCGGCCGCTACGGCGCCGGGGAAGCTGCGGTGCTGGCCCTGGAGGCCGGCGCCGATCTGGTGCTCATGCCCGCAGATGCCGGCGTCGCCGTGGCGGCCATCGCTGCGGCGGTGCGGGACGGGCGCCTGGACCGGGAGCTGCTGGAGGCCAGTGCCGAGCGGCGGCAGCGGGCCCTGGCGGGGCTAGGGGCTGGGGCGGATGGGTCAGGGCAGCCTGACCCGGAAGCCGCCGCCAGGCCCGACCAGGCCCTGGCCCTGACCCTGGTGAGGGCCAGCATGGAGACCAGCAACGGCGGCGCGGAAGCCCCCCTGCCCGGGGTGAACCTGATCCGACTGGACTCCGCCCTGGCCGCCCCCTTCCTGCCCCCCACAGCCCCGGCCGTGGCCAAACCGGAAGCCCAGGGCTGGCGCACGGTGCTGGTGGAGGGCCGCAGCCCGAGCCCCTGGAGCGGCCAGGCCGAGGCACCGCTGGCCCTGGAGCGGCTCGGGTCCGGGCCGGTGCTGCTGCAGCTGTTCGTGCGGGGCAATCCCTTTCGCGGCAGCGCCAACAGCGCCGAACCCTGGCCCGCTGCCCTGCGCCAACTGGCCACCTGTGGCCGCCTGGCGGGGCTGGTGGTCTACGGCAGCCCCTACCTCTGGGACCAGTTGCGGCCCCTGCTGCCTGCTGATGTGGCCGGGGTCTACAGCCCCGGCCAGATGCCCCTGGCCCAGGCGGAAGCCCTGGCAAGGCTCGGCGTGGGGGAAAACGGCCAGCAGGATATTTTTACAACTTGAAAATGGGGCGCCCCATCCACCAGCGGACAACCCGGGGACATCAGGGCCCATGCTCAGCCTCTCGATGATCGTGCGCAACGAAGCGGAGCGGCTGGAGCGCTGCCTGGCCTCGGTGGCCGGCTTTGTGGACGAGATGGTGGTGCTGGACACCGGCTCCAGCGATGCCAGCATCGCCATTGCCGCAGCCTGCGGAGCGGTGGTGCACCAGATGCCCTGGCCGGGGGATTTTGCCCCCGCCCGCAATGCCGCACTGCAGCACGTGCGGGGCGACTGGGTGCTGGTGCTCGACGCCGATGAATGGCTGCTGGCCGAGGCCCGGGAACCGTTGCAAGAGCTGATGGCCCGGCCGGATCTGCTGCTCATCAACCTGCTGCGCCGGGAGCAGGGGGCGGCCCAGTCGCCCTACTCCAACGTGAGCCGCCTGTTCCGCCGCCATCCGGCCATCCACTGGAGCAGGCCGTACCACGCGATGGTGGATGACAGCGTGCTGGCCCTGCTGGAGCGAGAGCCCCACTGGCGACTGGCAGATTGCGCCGTGCCGGCCCTGGGCCACGATGGCTACAGGAGTGAACTGCTGGCCAGTGGCACCAAAGCCCGGCGACTGCGCCAGGCCATGGAGGCGGATCTGGCCGCCCACCCAGGCGATCCCTACGCCTGCGCCAAGCTCGGCAGCCTGGAGGTGAGCGAAGGCAACCGCAAGCGCGGCATCGCCCTGCTGGAGGAAGGCCTGGCCCAGTGTCCAAGCTCCAGTCAGCCGGTGCGCTATGAACTGCTGCTGCATCTGGCCATCGCCACCGCCGGCAGCGATCCAGCCCGGGCTGGGCAGCTCTACCGCCAGGCCCTGGCCCTGCCGCTGCCGCCGCGGCTCAACCTGGCAGCCCGGCTGAATCTGGCCGGACTGCTTCAGGAAGCCGGTGACCTGGAGGAGGCCTGCGGCCTCTGCCAGCAGGCCACCGAGGCCGCTCCGGAACTGGCCCAGGCCTGGCTGCAGCTGGGACTGCTGGAGCGCCGCCGGGGCCGGATCGAAGCGGCAATTGGGGCCTACCGCACGGCCCTGCAAAGGGACCCGAATCTGGCCAGCGCCCACCAGAATCTGGCCGTGGCCCTGCTGCTGGGGGGGGACCTGAGCGGTGCGCGCTCGGGCTTCAGCAAGGCCATCGAGCTGCTCGAGCAGCAAAACCGCCCTCACGAAGCGGCGGCGCTGCGGCGGCAGGCCGGGGCCATGGTCAAGCTGGATGGGGCGTAATGGCAGAACTGGGCGGCCGCACGATCGCCGTGACCCGGGCCGAAACCCAGCTCGGTGAGGCCCGGCGCCTGTTTGAGGCTGCCGGTGCCTCGGTGGTCGACCTGCCGGCCCTGGTGGTGACCCCCCCGGATGAATGGGGGCCGCTGGACGACGCCCTGGCCGAACTGGACGACTTCCACTGGCTGGTTTTCTCCAGTGGCAACGGCGTGGAGGCCGTGGAACAGCGGCTGCGCCGCCTGGGGAGCCGCCTGGCCCACCGCCCCGGCAGCCTCAGGATTGCCGCCGTGGGCCGCAAAACGGCCCGGCAGCTCGAGGCCCTCGGCGCCCCCGCCGACTTCATCCCGCCCCGTTTCGTGGCCGACAGCCTGCTGGAACACTTCCCCGCTCCAGGCTGGGGCCTGCGGCTGCTGCTGCCCCGGGTGCAGAGCGGTGGCCGCACCCTGCTGGCAGAGGCCTTCGCCGCGGCGGGCGCCCGGGTGGTGGAGGTGGCGGCCTACGAAACCCGCTGCCCGGCTGGCCTGCCCAGCGCTGCGGTGGCCGCCCTGGAGCAGGGGCGCCTGGATGCCATCACCTTCAGCAGCGGCAAAACCGTCAGCCATACCTGCCGGATGCTGGAGGCGGCCTATGGGCCGGCCTGGGCCGCCCGGCTGGAGGGCCTGGCCGTGGTGTCGATCGGACCCCAGACCAGTGAACGCTGCCGGGCCCTGCTGGGCCGGGTGGATGGGGAAGCGGATCCCCACGACCTGGCGGGGCTGGTGGAGGCCTGCGGCCGCTGCCTGGCGGCGCGTCCCCAGGGGTAGCGGCTCAGGGGTAGCGGCTCTGGACCAGATCCCGGAAACGGTCCAGGTTGGCCTGGAGCTCCTTGGTCACTATTCCCCCCAGGATGCTGGGCTCCATCAGGGGCGCCAGGATGGCGGGCAGCTCGTAGCTGACGCTCAGCTTCACCGCCGTGAGGCCGCCGTCCTGGGGGTAGAAACGCACCGCCCCTCTGGTGGGCAGACCTCCGATCGATTCCCAGTGGAGCTGCTGGGCCTCCACCCGATGGGTGATGCGGGCCTTCCAGTGGAAGCGAAAACCCTGGGCGGCCAGGGTCCAGTCGGTGAGGTCCGGATCGTCGGGTTCGGTGACCACCGATTCAATCCAGCGCATCCACTGGGGCATGGATTCCAGATCGCTCCACACCTCCCACACCCGCTCCACCGGGGCGCGGATCTCGGTGGTGACGCTGTGCTCAAGCCATCGGCCCATGAAATGTCCTAAGCGATCGTGGGATGGGCGGCCAGGATCGCCGCGGCGGCCAGACGCCCACTCATGGTGGCGCCTTCCATCGAATCGATGTAGTCCTGCTTGGTGTAACTCCCGGCCATGAAGAAATTGGCAACTGGCGTGGACTGGTCGGGCCGGTAAGGCTCCATGCCAGGCGCCTCTCGATAGAGGGACTGGGCCAGCTTCACCACATTGCTCCATACCAGCTTCAAGTTTGCGGCCGAGGGGAACAGGGTCCGCACCTGGGCGTCGGTATGGGCGACGATCTGCTCGGTTTTGCTGGGGATCCAGCGATCGCCCGGGGTGAGCACGCACTGGAGCAGGGAACCGAGCCCGTCTCTGCGGTAGTCAACGGGGCTGGCCAGGGCCAGATCGGCGAAACAGCTGAAGTCGGCGTCGGCGGTGTAGAGCAAATTGTTGAGCCCGCTGGGATGGGCCAGATCGCGGCGGGCCGCCTCCTGCCCAGCCCCATCCCCGAGTTCGGTCACCCAGCCGTCGTAGCGCAGCTGCACCGTGGCCACCGGCACCGCTTCGAGCTTGTAGAGGTTGTCAAACAGGGGCCAACGGCGCCAGGCCGGCGGGATCAGGCGCTGGATGCCGGGCACGTCACAGGCGGCGAGATAGGCATCGGCCTGCACGCTGATGTCGCCCTCGGGGCTGCCGAGGCTGAGGCCGGTTACCTGGGGGGCGCCGACGCCAGGATCTTCGAAGTGCACCTGGCTGACCCGGTGGCGCAGGTGCAGCCTGCCGCCGCGCTGCTGGATGTAGTCGAAGATGGGGCCGGTGAGCCAGCGGTGGGGCGAGCCCTTGAGCAGGTTGAGCTTGGAGGCCTCGGTTTTCGAGGCGAACATCATGAAGATGGTGAGCATGCAGCGGGCCGAGATCGCCTCGCAGTCGATGAAGCCGAGCGCATAGGCGATCGGATTCCACATCCGCCGGATGCTCTGCTGGCTGCCGCCGTGGCCGAGGAACCACTGCTGGAAGCTGATCCGATCGAGATCCCGGATCACCTTCATGGCCCCCTCGTAATCGATCAGACCACGCACGATCGGGCTGGTGCCAAGGGCCAGGGCGTTGCGCAGCTTGTCGATCCAGCCCAGCTGGGGGGTGGTGAAGAAGGCCTTCAGCCCGTTGAAGGGGGCGCCGAGGGCAAAGCGGAAGTCGAGCTCGCGCAGGTCACCGCCGCTGTTGACGAACAGGTGGGTGTGCTCCTTGGGGAGGAGGTTGTCGATCGCCCCCACCTTGCGCATCAGGGCAAACAGGTTGGTGTAGTTGAAGAAGAAGACATGCAACCCCATCTCGATGTGGTTGCCATCCCCATCCACCCAGCTGCCCACCTTGCCGCCCAGAAACGGCCGGGCTTCATAGAGATCCACCTGGTGGCCGGCGTCAACCAGATCCACCGCCGCCGCCAATCCGGCCAGTCCCGCTCCCACAATGGCGACCCGCACCCCGTTGCACCCGCAAATCTGGAATGACTCTATGGAGACAACCCACCAGGCAGCGGCTGGGCGGGCTCCATACAGTGGGGTGAGACCGCGTCGGCCCCGCCGAAGCCCGATGAGCACAGAGACCGCACCTGCCGCAAGCCCAGCCGTGGGAGCAGCCCCCCAGGCCACCCACACCGGCCGCGATGGCAAGGGAATCCTGATCACCGAAGCGGCCATGAAACAGCTGGCCGCCCTGATCCCCCAGCAGGGCGCCGGCAAGGTGCTGCGGGTGGGCGTGCGCTCAGGAGGCTGCAGCGGCATGAGCTACACGATGGACTTCATCGATGCCGGCGAGATCCGGGGCGACGACGAGCGCTATGTGTACGAACCGGATGGCACCGCCAGCTTCACGGTGGTGAGCGATCCCAAGAGCCTGCTGTACATCTACGGAATGCAGCTGGACTTCTCCAGCGCCCTGATCGGCGGCGGCTTCAATTTCAGCAACCCCAATGCCAGCCAGACCTGCGGCTGCGGCAGCTCGTTCGCGGTGTGACGCGCAGCTGAGCTGATGAACATCAAGCCC
>Ga0169931_10003121_pt1 | contig 26518 bp, 25 predicted proteins | sample Kivu_15m_20L_FD_129675 | JGI IMG/M metagenome (GOLD analysis project Ga0169931, IMG submission 129675) | Freshwater microbial communities from Lake Kivu, Western Province, Rwanda to study Microbial Dark Matter (Phase II) - Kivu_15m_20L... | ecosystem: Environmental > Aquatic > Freshwater > Lake...
CACCTCGATAAGGTAGGCATGGCCCTGATAAAGCCATACCAGGGGCCGCTGACTCCGAAGGTCCGACCCTCACCCGGTTTGTGGACTGCATTCGCAGTCCACAAACCACCCTCTCCCCAACGGGGAGTGGGTCATGTTCGGTCATGCTCTTCGCAAAGCGTGTCTTGCACCCCCCGACTGATCACCCGGTTGCTGCCCCTTCCCAGAAGTGACCTTTTCCACCTTCGGGGCGGCCGATATACGCCCCGCATGGCCGCCGCCGCGCTTTGCCTCAGGAATCTTCGCGTCCGCTACGGCGATCGATTCGCCGTGGACGGCGTCTCGATTGAAGTGCGTCGCGGCGAAGTGGTCGGGCTCGTCGGGCCGAACGGATCCGGAAAAAGCACGACGCTCGCGGCCGCGGCCGGGTTGCTCGATCCGTTCGAGGGCGATGTCGCCGCGCTGGGTCTGCTCCAATCTGCGGATCCGGCCGGCTTCGCGATGCACATCGGCTTCGTTCCGCAGTCCTGCGCCCTGTACGAAGAACTGACCGTCGCCGAGAACGTCGCGTTCTTCGGAAAACTCTTCGGCCTCGCGGGTCGCGATCTGCGGCGGCGCACGGTCCGCGCGCTCTCCCGCGTCGGCCTCGGTGATCGCGGCGGGCACCGCGTCGGCGCCCTCTCCGGCGGATTGAAACAGCGTGCGAACCTCGCCGCAGCCCTCATTCACGATCCGGCCGTGCTGCTCCTCGACGAACCGACCGCGGCGCTGGACTGCGCCGCGCGAGACCGTTTCTTCACGGATCTCGATCGTCTTCGGGACGACGGCCACGCCATCCTCTTCACCACGCATCATGGGGAAGAAGCCGAGGGCGCCTGCGATCGGATCGCGGTGTTGGAACGCGGGCGACTCGTGGCTTGCGGCGAACCGCGGGATCTGCTCCGCGCTCCGGCCGGCGGCCGCGCCTTGCTCTACGGCCACTTGCGGTCCCGGCCCCTCCGCTTCGCCGTGCAGGCGCTTCGAACCAAACTCGCCGCCGGGGTGAAGCTCGAAGTCACGGGTCGAAGATTGCGGCTCGCGGCGGGCTCGAACGAAGACCTCGGCCGTGCGCTCGCCGCGGTCCTCGCCGAAGGGTTCGAACTGGAGTCGTTCCGCACGCCGCCCGCGGCTCTCGATCGCCGCCCGGCGCCGCTCGCCACGGAGGCCGCATGACGCCGCCGCCGTTCCTCGGGCTCGTGTTCACACTCGCCGGCAAAGACTGGCGGCTCTTCTGGTCCGATCGGCGGGCCGCGTTCCTCACGTTCGCCGTGCCGATCGCGCTCGCCTCGGCGTTCGGGCTGATCTTCGCGAAACCGACGGACGCCCGCGCCACGACCCGACTGCCCCTCGCCATCGTGATCGAAGACGACGGCCCCTTCGCGAAACGCGTCGCGGAAGAACTGCTCGCCTCGGACCGCTGCGAGGCCACGATCCTGACGCGAAGCGAAGCCGAGGCGCGCATCGCGGACCGGCGGCCGAGCGTCGCGCTGGTTCTGCCGCACGGATTCGAACGACTCATCGAGTGGCGGCCGACCGCGATCCAGGTTCTGCACCATCCGCTGGCGAACGCCGAACGCCAGATCGCGGAAGGGATCGCGATGGAGATCGTGATGCGGGCGCTGGCGAAGGCACGATTCGGGGCCGCGGTGGAACCGCCGCTGCGAACTGAGGCCGCCGCCGTGGGCGGGCCGAATGCCGCCTTCCACTCGTACTCGCACAGCTTCTCGGGGATGACCCTGCAATACCTGCTGTTCTGGGGCATGGAGAGCGGGTTGCTCCTGCTGCGGGAACGGCAGCGTGGCCCGTGGCAACGTCTGCGAACCGCTCCGGTGCCGCTCGCGGCCCTGCTCGCGGGCAAGGCGCTGGCCACCGCCGCGATCGCGATGCTGGTCGTCGCCTTCACGTTCGCGTTCGGGCATTTCGCGTTCGGCGTTCGCATTCAATCGTGGGCCGGGTTCGGCTTGCTGGCGTTGGCCGCCTCCGCGCTCGCCGCCGCGGCCGGCTTGCTCGTGGCGGCCATCGGCGGAAGCGAAGCCCGCGCCCGCAGCCTCAGCATCCTCGCCATCCTCGGCGTCTCGATGCTCGGCGGCTTATGGCTCCCCGCGTTCCTCCTGCCGAACTGGCTGCGGGACATCTCGCTCGCGCTGCCCACCACGTGGGCGATGCGCGGGCTGGACGCCGCGACGTGGCAGGGGCTCGGTTTGGCGACCATCCTGCGGAGCACGGGAATCGTGGCCGCGTTCGCCCTCGCGTTCCTGACTCTGGCCGCGTGGCGATTGTCCGTTTGCGAATCGAATCGGAAGCGAGGTCTCGCATGAAGAAGGTCGTGATCGCCCTGCTGTTCGCGCTTCCCCTTCGCGCCGCGGACATGCAACCCGTGCCGCTCGCGATGGAGAATCAGTTCGAGGAGAAAGTGCAACTCGCCGACCACCGCGGCTCGGTGGTCATCCTCGTGTACGGGGATCGGAAGGGTACGGACGCGTGCCGCAAGCTCGGCGAAGAACTTCACGTGGCGTGGCACCCCACGGCGGCGGGCCAACCCGCGGACAAGGCGAAGCTCGCCCCCGTCGCCGGCGGCGGCACGGACGTGAAGATCATCCCCGTGGCCTGCTGCGGAAAGGTGCCCGGCGCCGTCCGTGGAGTCATCTCGAAGCAGATCGCGAAGGGCTCGCCGGATGTGCCCGTATGGCTCGACTACACCGACGCGATGAAGACTCGATTTACGCTGACCTCGGGCGAACCGAACATCGTCGTCTTCGACGCGAACGGCCACCTCCGGCTGAAGATCAATGGCACGCCGGACCAGCCCGCGCTGGACAAGCTGATGAAGACCGCACAGGCCCTCCGCGAAGAAAGCAAGACGCGGTGATCGTATCGCCGACGCGACTCGGAAAGGGCGAATAATGCGTCGAGCCCGTGACGGATGTCACGGGCTCGACAGGTTGACTCCGATGCTCCGGCATCACGCGCGGGGAGCGGGGAGTTTCCAGGCGCCGGGGGTCGGGGCCGGGGTCGCCGGGAGTTTCCCGTCCAGCTTCAGGTTCGCGGGCATGGTGCTGTCGTCCGCCGCGAGGGCCTCATCCCAGCCGATCCAGCGCTGAGCGTAGGCCGCGTTGCGGCCGAGGATCGCCGTGAACGTGCTCTCGGTCACGTTCTTCAGTTCGTTCAGCGGCTCGCCCTTGCGGATGCTGTTCAGCAGATCGATGTGCTCCTGCACATACGGGTCGCGGTCGTCCGAACCCACCTGTTCCTTGTTGATGAAGTAGCTGCTGACGCGGCTCTGGCCGGTGGCGCCGAGGATCATCTCGGAGACGTCCGGCTGGCTGGAGGCGATGTGCCGGCAGTACGAGAAGGTGCGGGCGCCGCTCTTGTATTCGTACTCGACGGCGAAGTGGTCCCAGATCTGGCCGAACTGATCGGGGTCGGCCACGGCGCCGCCCGGGCGGGCGGCCCGGCCGCCGATGCCGGTGGCGCGGATCGGCCGCTCGCCGAGCACCCAGTTCGCCACGTCCAGGTTGTGAACGTGCTGCTCGACGATATGATCGCCGCACAGCCAGAGGTAGTGGTACCAGTTGCGGAGCTGGTATGAGGTGTCCGGCTCGCCGGGCTGGCGGGCGTTGAACCAGATCGGGTTCGGGCCACCGCTGTTCCACGCCACGCGGGTGGAGATCACTTTGCCGATCGCTCCGTCGTGGATGCGCTTGATGGTCTCGAGGTAGCCCTTCTGGTGACGGCGCTGGGTGCCGGCCACGATGGCGATGTTCTTCTTCTTGGACTCATCGACGAGTTCGAAGCACTTGCGGATGCCGGTCGCGTCCACGGCCACGGGCTTCTCGCAGAAGACGTGCTTGTTCGCCTTCACGGCCGCTTCGAGGTGCACGGGGCGGAAGCCCGGCGGGGTGGCGAGGATCACGAGATCGACGCCGGCGGCGAGGAGATTCTGGTACGCGTCGAACCCGCCGAAGGTCGTCTCGGGGGTGATCTTCACGGACGAGGCGAACGGCCCGTACTCCTTGTGCTTCGGATTGGCGAAGTCGCGGGCCGCGTTCTTGGCGCGATCCTCGAACACGTCGGCCACCGCGACGATCTCGATCTTGCGGTTCTTGCCGTTGATGGCCTCTTCGGCTTGGAGGATGTTCTTGACGGCACCGCGGCCGCGGCCGCCGCAGCCGACGAGGCCCACCTTGATGATGTCGGCCCCGCCCGCGGCATGCGCCGCCGCGAGGTTGGTGGCCAGCGTCGCGCCGGCCACGGCGGACGCCTTCAGGAAGTTGCGACGATCCGAGGACATGGGAGAGGCTCCAAGGGTTGAGGATTCCAGAAAGCCCACCCGTTGCCACGGGTGGGCTTGATACTCATTCACTTTTCTTGATCACCTTCGGCTTCAGGCCGACCAGTTCCTTCTGTTCCGTTTCGGCCAGCACGACGCGGAAGCCGACCACGTCCATGCGGGTGAGCCACCAGATGCTTTGGGGTTCCTGCGGGTCCCACTTCATCCACGACTTGTCGGAGAAGCGGCGGGTCGCGCTGCGGCAGCGGTCGGCTTTGTCCGCCCAAGAGCCGCCACGGATCACGTGCGCCCATTTCTCGGCCGTGGGCACGATCACCGGGCTGATGCTGAGTTTGTTCTTCGCGTAGCTCTCATAGCCCTTCGGGTCGTATTGGTCGAGCGTCCACTCGCTGACGTTGCCGTAAAGGTCGTGGATGCCGAACGGGTTCGGCTTGCGCGTGCCGACCTTGTGCGTGCAGCCTTTGATCTTCTGGGGGAAGTTATCTTCGTCCTTCGAGTTGTCCTTGAACCACGCGTATTCTTCGAGCTTGCTCGCGTCGTCCCCGAAGAACCACGGCGAGTCGCCTTTGCCGCCGCGGGCGGCGTATTCCCATTCCGCTTCGGTGGGCAGGCGGTAGGCGCGACCCGTCTTCTTCGAGAGCCAGTTGCAGTAGGCCATGGCGAAGTGGTGCGTCATGCACAGGGCGGGGTGCCCGTCGCGGCCGTGCTCGTAGGTTTCATCCACGAAGGTGTTCGTAGGTCGGGTCACGGCGTCCGGCGGGAGTTTGGCCGCGGCCACATCGTTGGAGACGAGGAACTCCGCGTCGTACCAGAAGAGATCGAGTTCGTCCCATGTCACTTCGCACTTGCCCATCCAGAACGAGCCGACCTTCACTTTGTGAGCGGGGCCTTCGATGGCGTCGCGGCCCGCTTCGCTCTCGGGGCTGCCCATGGTGAACTCGCCGCCCGGCACGTACACCATGTCGAACTTCGCGTTCAGCGGGATCTTCTTCTTCGTGTTCTCGTCGATCTTGTGGCTGGCGATCTTCTCGGTGAAGTTCTTGGGTTCGAGCTTGGGCGGCGCCGCGGGTTTGTCTTCGGCGGCGAAGGCGAGCGCGGCCGTGCCGGCGGCGACGATCAGGAATGCGCAGCGTGCGAACATACCGATAGACTCTCCGATGGGACGAGCGCTGTCAACACCCGCGGGGCGCGGTCATGTTTGCGATTTGCGTGTGGATGCATCTTATCGCGTGCGGTCCGGATTGTCCCGGACGAGATCGCATGTTCACATCCGCGACACGGGGTGCTTACGCCCCCCGCTCGGATTCGCGTTTCGAATTCGAGTCCAAGCACATGGGCACGACCTTCCGCATCGTGCTGTATGCGGAGTCCAAGGATCGTGCCGAAGCCGCGGCGAAGGCCGCGTTCGCCCGCGTCGCCCAACTCGACGGCATCATGTCCGACTACAAGCCGGACTCCGAACTGATGAAGCTCTGCGGCGCCTCGGGCCGGGCCATTCCGGTGTCCGCCGAACTTTTCGAGGTTCTCCAGAACGCGGAAGAACTCTCGAAGCGTTCCGATGGCGCGTTCGACATCACCGTCGGCCCCGTGGTGCAGCTCTGGCGGCACGCTCGCCGCACGCAGCAACTCCCGGAGAAGGACGAACTCGCGGCCGCGATGAAGGTCGTCGGTTGGAAGAACGTCCGGCTTGATGGGAAGGCCCGCACCGCGACCCTGCTTCTCCCCGGGATGCGGCTCGACCTCGGCGGGATCGCCAAGGGCTACGCCGCGGACGAAGCGTTGAAGTTGCTCCGCGAAAAATTCCGGATCGCATCCGCTCTGGTGGCCGCCGCCGGCGACATCACCTGCGGCGACGCCCCGCCCGACAAGGACGCCTGGGACGTGGACATCGCCCCGATCGCAAAGGGGCAGACGCCGCGCAGGCTGAAGCTGGCCAACGCCGCGGTCTCGACTTCGGGCGACCTCGAACAATTCGTCGAGATCGGCGGCGTCCGCTACTCGCACATCGTGAACCCGAAGACCGGCCTGGGCCTCGTCGGCCGCCAAAGCGTCACTGTCATCGCGAAACGCGGCGTCACGGCGGACAGCTACACTAAAGCGGTGATGCTGATGCCCCGCGAGAAGGCCTTGCGGCTGATCGAGGACACGCCCGGCGCCGCGACCTTGATCGCCGTCGTGGGCGAGAACGAGACGGTGCGAACGACCGCGAGCCCGCGATTCGAAACGTTCGCGAAGTGATCGAGGAACGAAGGAACGGATTCACCATGACGGACGATTTGCTCGCGGACCTGACCGACGAACAGCGGGCGGCCGTGACTCACGGCGAAGGACCGCTGCTGATCCTCGCCGGGGCCGGCTCGGGAAAAACCCGCGTGATCACGCGGCGCGTCGCGTATCTGCTGCGGCAGGGCGTGAAGCCGTGGAACATCCTCGCGATCACGTTCACGAACAAAGCCGCGGGCGAAATGCGGGCGCGCGTCGAGGCCCTGGTCCCCGGCAACCGCGTATGGGTGTCCACCTTCCACAGCCTCGGAGCCCGATTGCTTCGCCAGTACGCCGATCGCCTGAACATCGACAAGAACTTCACCGTGTACGACACCGACGACCGGAACAAGTTGATCCGCGAGGCGATCGCCGCGTGCGGGTTCGAGGAGAAGTTCACCCCCGAGCGCCTTTCGGGCGTCATCAGCAAGGCGAAGAACCAGTTGCTCACGCCGCCGATGTTCGAGAAGACGGCGAACGACTTCTTCTCGCGCGTCGCGGCTCAGGTCTATCCGGCGTACGAGAAGCGACTCCGCGCCGCGAACGGCATGGACTTCGACGACCTGCTCTATCTCCCGGCCATGGCCCTGATCCGGAACGAGGAGTTCCGCAAAGATCTGGACGCCCGATTCAAGTACGTGCTGATCGACGAATACCAGGACACGAACCTCGCCCAGTACGAGGTCGCGAAGCGCCTCTCGAAAGACCACCCGAACCTCTGCGTGGTCGGGGATCCCGACCAGAGCATTTACAAGTGGCGCGGCTCGGACATCAAGAACATCCTCGACTTCGAACGCGACTACCCGACCGCCCGCGTCATCACGCTGGATCGGAATTATCGAAGCACGAAAGGCATCCTCCACGCCGCGAGCACGCTCATCGCCCGGAACACGCAGCGGAAGAAGAAGGGGCTGATCACCGACAACCCGAGCGGCGAACCGGTCCGCATCATCACCTTCGACAACGGGTTGGACGAAGCCGAAGGCGCCGTGATGCGAATCAAGAAGGCCGTCGAGGCGGGCAAGTTCAAGTATCGCGATCACGCCATCTTCCTCCGCATCAACGCCCTCTCGCGGACGCTCGAATCCGCGTTCGTGAAACACGGCGTCCCGTTCCAGATCGTGAAGGGCCTCGCGTTCTACGACCGCAAGGAAAACAAGGACGTGCTCGCCTACCTGCGATTGCTCGTGAACCCGCAGGACTCCGTGAGCTTCCTCCGCGCCGTGAACGAACCGGGCCGCGGAATCGGAAAAGTGAGCCTCGATCGCCTCTCGGCCTACGCCGAGAAGATGGAGATCAGCCTGTTCGCGGCCGCGGGCCAGGTCGCGATGATTCCCGAAATCAAGGGCAAGGCCGCGACCGGCCTCCGCGACTTCTTCCAACTCGTCTCGGAACTTCGCTCCAAGCTCGATCAGCCTCCGCACGAATTGATCGAGACCGTGCTGCAGAAGTCCGGCTATCGCAAGATGCTCGCCGCGAGCAAGGAGGAGGACGACGTCGATCGCCTCGCGAACGTCGAAGAAGTGATCACGGCCGCGCGGCAGTTTTACGAAGCCGACCCGGACCGCACTCTCTCCGATCTCCTCGAGTCGATCGCTCTCGCCTCGGACACGGACGGCTGGGACGAAGACGCCGACCGCGTCTCGGTCATGACGCTCCACTCGTCCAAGGGGTTGGAGTTCCCCGTGGTGTACGTGCTCGCGGTGGAGGAGGGCTTGTTGCCGCACCAGCGCAGCGCCGACAATCCGGAGGAACTTGAGGAAGAACGCCGGCTCTGCTTCGTGGGCATGACGCGGGCGATGAAGGAACTGTATCTGTGCCACGCTCGGATGCGCGAGTTCCGCGGCCAGGTGCGGTACTCGGTGGAGAGCAGTTTCCTGCGGGAATTGCCGCCCGAGGTGGAACGCATCGATTCCTCCATGAGCCGGAACTTCGCCCGAAGCGGAGCCGAGGAGTACCGGGCCCGCATCGCTCCCGCCACGCCGGATTGGGCCCAGACCAGCGAGAAGCCGCCCTCCGGAACCGCGGGCCACGAGAACGAGTTGGAGAAGGGCGTGGTCGTGATGCACGACGAATACGGCATCGGCACCGTGAGCGAAGTCACGGGTTACGGAGCGATGAAACGCGTGAAGATCCGTTTCCCCAGTTCCGGAGAGAAGGTCTTCGTCGCCAGCAAGGTGAAGCTGAAGATCGTGACGAAGAAGTAGCGGCCGTGCGTTAGGATGGATCGGCGAGGTGAACCATGGACGCGATACGAACCCAGAAACGCCCCCCGGCCCTCGAGAACGGCGATCGCTTGTCGCGCGCCGAGTTCGAACGCCGCTACAAGGCGATGCCAGAGGTCAAGAAGGCCGAGCTGATCGAGGGGGAAGTGTTCATGGGATCGCCCGTCGGCTGGGAATCGCACGGCGAGCAACACTCGGAACTCATCACGTGGCTGGGCGTGTACATGGCTCACATGCCGGGCACGGCGACCGCTGACAACGCGACGGTGCGGCTCGATCCCAAGAACGAGCCGCAGCCGGACGCGGCATTGATCGTGCGACCCGAGTACGGCGGCCAAGTTCGCAAGAGCGGCAAGTATGTCTCCGGCGCGCCCGAATTCGTGGCGGAGGTGTCGGGCAGTTCCGCAGGCATCGATTTGAACCGCAAGTTCGAGGTGTACCGACGCAACCAAGTTCGCGAGTACGTCGTGTGGCGGACGTATGACGAGGCGCTGGACTGGTTCACGCTTCGCGAGAAGGAGTTCGTGCGGCTCGAAGCGGATCCTGTCGACGGACTGCTGAAAAGCGTCGTGTTCCCGGGCCTCTGGCTGGACGCGGCGGCGCTTCTGAGTCGCGACTTGGCGAAGGTTCTGGCTTCTCTCGCGCGAGGAACCGCTTCTCCCGAGCATGCCGCGTTCGTCGCGGAGTTGGCGAGCCGCAAGAAGGCCTGACCGTTCACATCCACTTCAAGCACACCACGCCCGCGACCACGAGCACGGCTCCGATCGCCCGCCCCGGCGTGATCGGTTGTTCGGGCAAGCCCATCAGCGCGAAGTGATCCAGCAGCAGCGAACAGAGCAACTGCCCCGAGACGACGAGCGCCAGGAAGAGGGCGGCTCCGAGTTCCGAGACGAGGGTCGCGCCGCCGAGCACGATCAGGGCGCCGAGCGGCCCGCCGACCCAGTTCCACCACGGGGCTTCCCGGATCGCGGCCGCGCTCGGCGCGGCGGGCCGCAACGCCAGCATGGCCGTCGTGGCCGTGAGGAACGTGCCGCAAATCGAGAAGAACGCCGCCCAGAGCGGGCTGCCGAGGTTCATCCGGAACTTGCCGTTCGCGGACGCCTGCACCGCGAAGCACGCTCCGACCCCGACCGCCAAGAGTGCGAACGACGCGACCGTGTACATGAACGAGCCTCACACTGGGGAACCGCCGTGATACTGATTCCGGCCTCGTTCGACCGCGGTCGCGAGCTCGCGAATTCGTCCGTTTCTCCCATGAGAAAACGTGGGGCGACACTTGCACGCCCCCGCGGGCGTCGGTAGAACACGGATGCAATTATCTCCACAGGGTGGCCCGGTTCCGATCTCGCGCGGACACCGCCCGTTACCAACCTGCACCGGAAAGGACCGAACCGATGGATTTCCTGAGCAACACCGGCGTGATGGTCGGCATGGGCGTGGCACTGCTCGCCCTCATCGGCGTGATGATCTACCTGCGGATGAAGCCGCGCGACGAAGAGTGATCACAGCCGTTCGATCACCATGGCCACGGCATTGCCGCCGCCCAGACACAGGCTCGCCAAGCCCCATCGCCGATTCCGCACGTGCAGAGCGTGCGTCAGCGTGACCAACACGCGGGCGCCGCTCGCCCCGATGGGGTGGCCGAGAGCGATGCCCCCTCCGTTCACGTTCACCTTCGATTCATCCCAGTTCAATCCCGTCCCGCACGCCAGCATCTGAGCCGCGAAAGCCTCGTTCAGTTCGATCAGGTCCACGTCCTCGAGCCGAAGTTGAGCCTTCTCCAACGCCATGTTCATCGCCGCGACCGGAGCGATGAAGATCTCCTTCGGCGCGACGCCGCTGGTCGCGTAGCTCGCGATCCGCGCCAGAGGGCGAACCCCGAGCGACTCCGCCGCCGCGATCGACGCCACCACGCACGCCGCGGACCCATCCGAAAGTTGCGACGCGTTCCCAGCCGTGACCGTGCCGTCCGGCTTGAACGCGGGCCGCAGCTTGGCCAAGCCCTCGGCCGAGGAGTCGGATCGTATTCCCTCGTCACGCGTGATCGTCTTCTTGGGCAGAACGACGGGCACGACTTCGTGGTTGAAGTCCCCGCGATCCCACGCCGCGGCCGCCTTCTTGTGGCTTTCGGCCGCGAAGCGATCCTGTTCGGCGCGGCTCACGCCGCATTTCGCCGCGATGTATTCCGCCGAGTCCCCCATCGCGCAGTTCTCGAACGCACACCAGAGCCCGTCCCGAATCAGTGAATCGACCGCGGTCTGGTCGCCGTACTTGTACCCCTTGCGGGCGCCCATCAGGAGGTGCGGGGCCCCGCTCATGCTCTCCATCCCGCCGGCGACGACGATGTTCGCGTCCCCCGCTTTGATGGCTTGCGCCGCGAGCATCACGGCCTTCAATCCGGACCCGCAGACTTTGTTCACCGCATAGGCCGCGATCGTGGGCGGAAGACCAGCTGCCAGCGCGGCCTGCCGAGCGGGCGCCTGGCCGACACCGGCCTGCACCACGTTCCCCATGATCGCTTCGTCCACCCGATCGGGGAGAACCCCGGCCCGCTTCACCGCCTCGGCGATGGCCATGGCCCCGAGTTTCGGCGCGAGAACGTCCGCGAGTTCACCCAGAAACTTCCCGATCGGCGTCCGCACGGCGGAGAGAATGACGGCGTCCATACCATGATTCTATGCCGCTCGTCGCCGAGAAACTGACCAAGAACTACGGCTCGTTTCGCGCTCTGGACTCGCTCGATCTCGTTCTCGCGCCGGGCGAAGTGTTCGGTCTCCTCGGACCGAACGGCTCGGGAAAAACGACCGCCCTCCGCATCCTCCTCGGATTCCTCCAGGCGACCTCGGGCACGGCCTCGATCGCCGGGTTCGATTGCTGGACTCGCGGAGTGGAAGCCCGCAAACGCGTCGCCTATCTGCCCGGCGAACTCCGCCTCTACGAGAACATGACCGGCCGCCGACTCGTGGCCTTTCTCGCCGGACTCCGTGGCGAACAACCCGGCCCCGAGGTGGACGACCTCGCGAAGAAGCTCGACATCGACATCGACCGGCCGCTCACGCACATGTCGTCCGGCATGAAGAGGAAGGTCGCGCTGCTCGCCGTGCTGCTCCCGAAGGTCCCGTTGATCGTGCTGGACGAACCGACCAACACGCTCGATCCGACCATGCGGGACGAACTGCTCGAACAGTTGAAACGCGCCAAGGATCGCGGGCAGGCGGTGCTCTTCTCTTCGCACGTGTTGCAGGAGGTGGAGGCGGTCTGCGATCGCGTCGGGATTCTGCGAAAAGGTGTTCTCGTTCACGTTCAGAATCTGGCGGAACTCCGCGACGGCCGCACCGTCTCGGCGAGGCTCACGGGGCCGCCGCCGACCCTCGACCCGAACGGCGAGCCGCTCGGGGGCGATCGAATCGACGCGGATGGCCGGCTGAATCTGACGTGGCGAGGGCCGCTGCCCCCGCTCCTGAACTGGCTCGCCCGCCACCCGATGGACGACCTCCGTGTCGAGCCTCTCGGCCTCGCCCCGATCTACAAGCGTTTTCACGGATCGAATTGAACCGCTACTGGCTCACGAGTCGCTTCAGCCACTTCAATGGAGCGAGCAGGCCGTCCGCGACGCGATACTGCGGGGCGTTCAGCCGCTCGCGCAGCCTCCGATTCTCCAGTTGAAAGCCGAGCAGGGCGGTCCACTCCGCGCCCGGGAACTGCCGCAGCACTCGCTGATGATTCGCGTACCAGTTCGTGGCCCGCGAGAAGCCCGACTCGCGGTGTCGATAGTCGAACAGGTATTCCGGCACGACGCCGATCCGATGCCCGGCGCGAACCAGTTTCACGTACGCTTCCCAATCCTCGCACGAGGTGCCGCGGTCGGTCTCGTATCCGCCGGCGGCGCGGAACGCGGCGGTGCGGAAGATCCCGTTCGCGTCGCCGTACACGTTGCGGATGCAGGCCAGCGCATGCGGGCCGCCCGTGGGGCGATACGCGTACACGGGCTGGTCCGGGTCTTCGCTGAACGCCCGGAAGTAGCACGTCGCCGCGGCGAGGTCCGGGTTCAGGAGCATCGCGCGGACGAACGCCTCGATCATGTTCGGACGAGCGAGATTGTCCGCGTCCATTGGAATGAAGAACTCGCCGCGGGCCTCGGCGAGCAGGCGGTTTCGCGTGGCGCCGATCCCGGCATTGGCCTGACGCAGGAACTGAACACGAGGATGCTCTCGTTCCAGCCGTTCGATCGCCGCGACGGACTCGGGTCGGGTCGAGCCGTCGTCGATCACGATGATCTCGCGGTTCGCGTGGGTCTGTGCCGCCAGCGAATCCAGGGCCGCGGGCAGAAACTCGCCCAAGTTGAAGTGAGCGATCCCGACCGTGACCAATGGCGACGCGGCGGCGAGAGTCTCGACGCCGGACGACTCCGCGACGAACTCCTCCATGAAATCGATCACGAGGTCGTCCGGATCGGCGGGCCAGGAATGGCGACGCTCCCGCTCCGCACGACTCGAACCGGTGTCGTGAACGATGATCTCCGTGTTCGCGAACGCGAGTCCGGCTCGTTTCGCCTGCAGGGTGCGGAACGCGAGCCCGCCGAGCGAAGGGAAATGAACCTCGGACCACTCGCTCCGAAGGAGCGCCCGATAGACGGCCTCGGAGCGATCCGCGGGCCGGCACTCGTGAATCTCGCCGAGCGGCGCCGCGGCGCGCACCGCGGCCGCGACGTCCACCCGGCGGACCTCGCGTTCCGGCGTCAGATTCAAGCGGCCGACGTCCAACTCGACGACGGCGACCGCACCGGCTTCGCTCCGCATTCCCGCTCCATCCGCCGGACGCACGACAGCGCCTCCAGCATCACCTCGTCCGTGTTGAAATACTTGTATTGTGCGAGCCGCCCGCAGAAATACACACGATGTCGAATTCGTTCCCGATCGGCGAGTTGAAAATATCGCTGATACAATTCTTTGTTTGGCGCGTTCGGAATCGGATAGAACGGCTCGCCGACCGCACCCGGCGTCTCATAGCTGACGACGGTGTGCGGATGCCGCTGGCCCGTGACGTGTTTGATCTCGACGGACCGGGTGTACGCGTGCTCGTTCGGATAATTGATCTGCACGCACGGCTGCGAGAACTCCACGTCTCGCGGGACGAACTCGAACCGGAGAGAACGATAGGGCAGCTTGCCGAGCCGATGCCCGAAATAGGCGTCGATCGGGCCGGTGTACAACGTCGCGCGTCGAGGACGGATCAGATCTCGCACGTCCTCGAACGGGCAATCCGTGAGCACGCGAATGCGTCGATTCTTGAGCATTTTCGCGAACATCGCCGTGAATCCGAGCCGCGGCATCACTTGGTGTTTGTGCGAGACGTACCGCGGATCGCGGTCGAACTTCACTGGAATCCGCCCGCAGACCTCGGGGCCGAGGTCGCGAGGCTCCACGCCCCACTGCTTGATCGTGTAATTCCGATAAAAGCTCTCGTACAACTCCGGGCCGACCCGACTCATCGCCATTTCTTCGGAATTGGATGGTTCGTGGATTTGGAGTCGCTTTTCATCGAGGAGCCGCCGTGCGGATTCGGAGGTGAGCGGCGAGCCATAATATTCTTCGAGCGTGGTGAGATTGATGGGAAAGGGGAGCAACTTCCCCTTCACCACGCTCCGCACCTCGTACCTGGCGGGAATCCAATCCGTGAACCGCGACAAGTAATCGAGAAGCGAGTCGTCGTTCGTTCGGAAATAATGGGGGCCGTAGTTGTGAATCATCACGCCGGACGCGTGATGAGAATCATGACAATTTCCAGCGAGGTGCGCCCGCTTGTCCACGACCAGAACTTTCCAGTTGAAGAGCGTCGCGGCCCGCTCCGCGACCACACAGCCGACCGGCCCCGCTCCGCACACCAGAAGATCGACGTCGTCCAGCATTCATGTGCCCGCCCGGGCCGCGTCGAAGACACGCTTCAAAGAGTCGTTCCAGTTCGCGAGGTTGTACTTCGTCGCGATCGCGTCCCGCGCCGCGGCCCCGAGCCGGCGTCGCAATCCGATGTCGTCCACGAGCCGCGACACGGCTTCGACGATTCCGCGAACCACGGTCGGATTCGCCTCATAGAGGTGGCTGTAGTCTTCGCGAAGCAAGCCGACCGATTCGTCCATCCACGATACGGTGCCGGCGCGGCCCTTCACGAGCAGGCCCGTGCGGTCGTGCTCCACGTACTCGGCCACGCCCCAGCCGTCCGACCCGACCACGACTTGGCCGTAGCTCATCGCCTGAAGAACCGAGACGATATGAATGCGGGCCGACGGCAGCAGGTAAATGTGGGACTCGCACTGGAGTTCCTCGAGCTCCTTCGCGGGCATGAAGCGGTCGATCACGCGAACCCAGGACTTCTCGACGATCCGCTGGTAGCGCTCGTCCAGCCGCGGAAGCTGCGTGCGGAGCGTAAGGCGAAGCTGCGGGTACTTCGCGTGCAGGATCTCGAAGGCCTCCAGAACGTCGAGCCCGCCGCGAAGGTAGAATCCGACCTGCTGCTGGTGCCACGAGTTCGTGAAGAGCAGGTCGATGGTCTCCGACTCTTCGTGCTGCTGAAACCGCGTCGGGAGGCGGACGCCGAGCGGGGCGTAGTGCGTTTTCTTCGCGATGATCTCGCTGTCGAAGAGCGTGGGGAGCGTGTCGAACGTGGACCGCATGTGCGTGAGGATCGCCCGGCACGAATCGGATTCGAGCAGGGCACGGGTCAGCGCGTAATACGGGGAGGCCTTCACGTCCAAATCCGCGGTCAGGCCGTTCGGAAGAAACGGAAAGAAGAGCGTGGTCGAGTCCTCGATTTCGATCACCCACGGATGTTGGCCGTAGGTTTGCGGCAGGCTGGTGAGGAACGCGAGATCGGCGGATCGCGGGGCCATCACCTGCGAGCGGAAGTGCCGCGAGTGAACGAATCGCAGCGTCGGCCCGACGAGCCGCGTCTTCCGCATCAGGCTCACGACGAGTTTCAGGCACGCGAACAGCGTCACGGCGCACTGGGTGAATCCGAACTCGCGGAGGTTCAGGATCATGCCCTTGGCGCAGCGGAACGGCAGGGTCGCGAGTCGCCACAGCTTGAAGAGCGGGTTCGGCTTCGCGCCGGATTTCTTTCGCGCCGCGGGAGTGTCCGGCCGCGAGCGGACGAACTTGTAGCCGGCGGGCGGGAGTTCCGTGTGCCCGAACTGCGGGTGGGCTCCGCAATTCCCGAACCACTTGAAGGTGGGAAGCCAGCCGAGAAATTCGACGGGCGCGGCGGCACGGTGCAGCCGGATGCGGTCCTGCACCTCGTCCAGCGATTCGGCCGAGACCACGCCATCGCGGGCGCGATCTTCTTCCCAATTGAGATCGAGCGTGCCGTACCGTTGGGGCACGCCGAAGATGCGGTTCGCATGGCGAACGAGGGTGTAGTCCTCGAACGAACCGACGGGCTCGCTCGTGAACGGAGCGGGGTCGAAGCCCGCGAGGCGGCCCTCGAGAAGCTTTTCCGTGGGTGCGGAGACGATCGCGGGATGGAATCGAAGCTGCTCGGGATTCGACGGGTCGACGCGGGCCACGGCCGTGGGAATGCCGTAGACTCGGCCCTCGAACTGCACGATCTCGAAGGCGGGGTAACGCTCGGCCAGTGTCCGTTCGCGCGGCGCAGTCTCTGTCACGGGACGTCCCTTTCCCGACGGCTTATCCGGATTCCGATGGAGGTGGAGGATCGTATTCCAATTCCGAAGGACGTGTCAAGCCCCCCAGAGAATCCGGCTGCATTCCGTCGGCGGGACTCGCCTTGATTCCGGCAGGCGAACCGTCTCAAAATGGCCATCCTTCCGTTCCCACGAGGCGGCCCATGATCGTCGGCGTCCCCAAGGAGATCAAGTCGGACGAGTATCGCGTGGCGATGGTGCCCGCGGGCGTCGAGGAACTGACCCGCGCCGGGCATCGGGTCCTGATTCAAACCGGGGCCGGCTCCGGGTCCGGCATCAGCGACGAAATGTATTCCGCAAACGGGGCCGAGATCGTGGCCGCGGAAGCGGACGTCTGGAGCCGCGCCGAAATGGTGGTGAAGGTGAAGGAACCGCTGCCGGTCGAGTGGCCGCTGATGCGAGCGGGCCAGGCCGTGTTCACGTACTTCCACTTCGCCGCGGACGAAAAACTGACCCGCGCCGTGATGAAGTCCGGCATCACCGCCATCGCCTACGAGACGATCAAGGACACGCGTGGCACGCTGCCCCTGCTCACGCCGATGAGCGAAGTCGCGGGGCGAATGAGCATTCAGGAAGGGGCCAAGTATCTGGAACGGCCGTTCGACGGCCGCGGGATTCTGCTGGCGGGCGTGCCCGGCGTGGCGCCCGCGACCGTGGTCGTGCTCGGCGGCGGAATCGTCGGCGCGAACGCCGCCCGCGTCGCGGCCGGCCTCGGCGCCAATGTCTTCCTGCTGGATGTGAACCTCGACCGGCTGCGCTACCTGGACGACGTGATGCCGAAGAACGTGACCACTCTCTTCAGCAACCGGCACAACATTCTCGACACGATTCAATGGGCGGACCTCGTGATCGGGGCCGTGCTGATCCCCGGCGCGAAGGCTCCGCACCTCGTTCGCCGCGAGGATCTCAAGCGGATGCAGCCGCGAGCGGTCGTGATCGACGTGGCCATCGACCAGGGCGGCTGCCTCGAGACGAGCCGCCCCACGACCCACGCGAAGCCGACGTACATCGTGGACGATATCGTTCACTACTGCGTGACGAACATGCCGGGCGCCGTGGGCCGCACCAGCACGTATGCCCTGACCAACGTGACGTTGCCATACGCGATGCAGTTGGCGAACAAGGGCATCGACCGCGCCGCGAAGGAGAACCCGGCCCTCGCCGCCGGCGTGAACATCCGCGGGGGCCAGGTCACGAACAAGGCCGTCGCCGACACCTTCGGGATGGACTGTGTTCCCGTTTAGATTCCTGGCCAAGCCGCAAGCGGCGGTTCTGCTGTGGTGTCTCGCGCTGTTCGTGTACGGAATCGCGTCTGGGCCGCTCTATCGCACGGAATCGCTGCGGGCCATCATCGGGGCCGAATCGCTGCGCGGGAACTGGCTATATCCCGTGCTCTACGGCGAACCCTTTCTCACGAAGCCGCCGGGGCACTACGCCGCGATCGCGGCCTGCTCGCTGCCCTTTGGCGAAGTCACGGACTGGTCCTCCCGCATCCCCTCGGCTCTCGCCGCGACACTGACCGTGCTCCTGATGTGGCGACTGCTTCGCGACGTGCTCGGCGAGCGATCCGCCTTTCTCGCTTCGCTTCTGCTGCCCTGCTCCGTGCTGTGGTTGGATAAAGCCCCAAGCGCGGAAATCGACATGAACCTCGTCGGCTGGGTGACGGCGGCCCTGTTCCAGTTCCACCGCGGCCGATGGACTGCGGCCTACGTCTGCCTCACTGGCGCCACGCTCACGAAGTGGACGGCGCCCGCGTTCTTCTTCCTCACCATCGTGCCGCTGCTCGCCTGGCGAAGGGAACTGCACCGGCTCTTCGAGTGGCGGCATCTCGTGGCCGCGTCGCTCGCGGCGGGTCTGTTCGCGCTATGGGCCGCTGCCGTCGCCGATCGCGTGGGCTGGGAGGCGCTCGCGGGCACGATTCGGGCCGAGGCCGCGTATCGCTTCAACTCGCCACCCAAGGCCAAGGGCTATCCGTACCACGAACTCGCGACCTACCCGCTGCTTGTGATCGCGGCGCATCTGCCGGTCGCTCTCTTCGCGATTCGCACGCTGCGGCCGAGCTTCCTGAGTTCGCTCGACGATCGCGGTCGGCACGTGGTCCAACTTCTTCACTGCTGGGTGTGGCCGAACTTGATCTTTTGGACGCTCGTTCCGAATCACAACGTGCGGTACATCCTGCCGCTCAGCCCGGCGTTGATGGCCCTCGGCGCCATCGGGATGTTTCGTGGTGGCTCTCGCGTACGCGTCGGGCTGGCACTCGGCTTTCTCGTGATGTGGTTGATCCTGAAAATCGCGTTTGTCGAGGTCGCTGTTTCTCGGCGCGACCGCGACGCACGACCCGCCGCGGCCGAACTCCGGGAACTGGTGCCGCCCGGCGAACCGCTCCACCTTTACAAACTGAAGGACGAGGGCGTGCTGTTCTACTTCGGCCGCCCCGCCAAACGCCTCCACGAACCCGAACCGATCCCCGCGGGGTCCTTCGCTCTGCTCCTGCAATCCGAGTGGGACCATCGCGACCGCTACGGAGATGTTCTCCTCGTGCGCGGGCTGTATGATCAGCAGCACGACCCGATCTATCTCGTGCGCGCGAAGTGAGCATGCCCCCAACCGCGACCCCCGAGCGCGAAGTTCTCAGCGTGAACACGCTGGTGAACCGCGCCCGCGGGCACCTCGAAACGAACTTCCAGACGGTCTGGGTGGAAGGCGAAATCACCGGCTTCAAGAAGCACTCGTCCGGCCACTGGTACTTCACGCTGAAGGACGAGCGGGCCCAGATCCGAGCGATGTGTTCGTCCGGCGCGAACCGTCGCGTACGCTTCGACCCCGCGGACGGCATGCAGGTGATCGCCCGCGGCCGCCTCACGATCTTCCCGGCTCAAGGTTCGTTTCAGATCGATGTCGAACAACTCGAGCCGAAGGGCCTCGGCTCCGAGGAACTGGCTCTGCGGCAACTCAAGGAGAAGCTGCGCAAGCAGGGCTACTTCGCTCCCCAACGCAAGCGGCCGCTTCAGCGGTGGCCGCGGCGCGCCGCGATCGTGACGAGCGCGAAAGGCGCCGCGATCCACGACATGCTGCGCCAGTTCGCCATCCGCTGGCCGTTCTGCGAAGTGGTGCTGCGGCCGTGCCGCGTGCAGGGAGAAGGCTCGGGCGACGAGATCGCCGGCTGCATCCGCATGGTGAGCGAGTTGCACCGCACGAAGAAGTTGCAGTTCCACGCCGTGATCGTCGGCCGCGGCGGCGGCTCCGCCGAGGACCTCAAGGCCTTCAACGAGGAAGCGGTCGCGGACGCCATCTTTCACTGCTCCTGTCCCGTGATCTCCGCCGTGGGCCACGAGGCGGATTGGACGATCGCTGACGAAGTGGCGGACGCCCGCGCCTCGACTCCGACCAACGCCGTCACGCTGTTCACGCCGCTGCACACGGACGTGCGGCGGAACCTGAGCGAGTATCACGCCCGGCTTCGCGAGAACATGTACCGCCGCCTGCAGTTCGCCCGGCAGGAAGTGGAGCATCGCGCCATGCGGCCCGTGTTGAAACAACCGCTGCGGCGGCTCCGCGAATTCGAGCAGCGACTGGACGACATCGCCGACCGCCTCGAGCGTGCGGTCGCGAATCGGCTCCGCAAATCCGACGAGAGCGTCGCCGCGCTCGCGGCCCGTCTCGAATCTCTCAGCCCGTTGAATATCCTGAGCCGCGGCTACAGCCTGACCCGCACGCCGGGCGGCACGCTGCTCCGCGACGCCGCCGCGGTTCGACCGGGCGAGGTGATCGTGACCCGACTCGCGAATGGGGAACTGACCAGCCGAGTGGAAGCCACATGAGCGCGAAACCGACCGAGATCCGCTTCGAGGATGCGCTCCGCGAACTGGACCAGATTCTCCGCGACCTCGAGGAGGGAGCGGTGAGCCTGGAGGATTCGCTGAGCCGATACGAGCGCGGCGTCAACCTCCTGAAGCAGTGCCACGGGCAACTCCAGAACGCGGAGCACCGCGTGAAGATGCTCGCCGGCACGAAGGATGACGGCGCCCCGGACCTGCATCCGTTCTCGCCGCAAGCGAAGTGATCCATGCGCGGCACGTGCGTGATCTATAACCCGGCGGCGGGCCGCGGCCGCTCCGAGAAGCGTCTGCGATCCCGACCGGACCTGCTGGCCGGCGTGGAGTTGATGCCCACGTCGTACGCCGGCCACGCGACTGAACTGGCCCGCGACGCGGCCGATGCCGGATTCGCGAAGATCGTCGCGGCCGGGGGCGACGGCACCGTCCATGAAGTCGCGAACGGCATCCTTCAATCCGCAAATCGCGAGGCGGTCTTCTCAACGTGGCCGATCGGCTCCGCGAACGACTACGCCTTCACGCTCGGCATGCGACAGTGGTGGAAGACCGCGAATCGCCCGACGACCGTGATCGAAGCGGATGTCGGTCGCGTCTCGGCGCCGGACCGCGAGCGACACTACGTGAACGCCCTCGGCGTCGGTTTCAACGGAATGGTGACGTTGGAATCGCGGAGTGTCCGCGGGCTCACCGGGATGCCGCTGTACGCGTGGGCCTTCCTCAAAGCGATGGTGAAACACTTTCGCACGCCGCCGCTCCGGGTCCGCTTCGACGGTCGGCTGGTCGAGGAGCCGACGCTCGCGCTCACGATCAATCTCGCCCAGCGTGAAGGGAGCTTCCCGATCACGCCGCACGCGAGCCTCACGGACGGGCTCTTCGACTATCTGCACGCGACGAAGCTGCGGCGTTGGCACCTCATCCGGTACCTCCCGGCGATGATCCGCGGCACGCTGCCGGAGGATCATCCGCTGTTGAGAACGGGCCGCGCCGCGCGAGTCGCGATCGAGTCCGACACGCCACTTTGCATCCATGCGGACGGCGAGTTCTTCTGCACGCCGACCGATGGCGTGCGTGAGGTGCAGGTCGAAGCGCTGCCCCGGCGGCTGAAGGTGGAAGCGTTTCCGCCGGGGCTCTACGGCGGGTTCAGTCGCGTCGAGCCGGTCACGTGAGTGACCGGAGATCGTTGCGTACGAACTCCGGTCACTCACGTGACCGGCTCGACACGCGAAGCTTCTGCTCTCAGTCGTCTTTCTTCGGGTTGAACTTGATGCCGCAGCCGGCGGCGGCGCTCGTCTCGGCCACGGCGGGCGCTTTCCCCTCAAGCGCGGCCTTCACCGCGTTCTCGACGTGCTTCACCTTCGCCTCGCCCGGCGGGCTCTTGTCGTCCATCGCGCCCATGTACGCGATCTTGCGGGCCTTGTTCAGCACGAAGAACTCGGGGGTGTACTTCGCTCCGTACTTCCTCGCGATCTCCTGAGTGGGGTCGAAGAGGTACGGGAAGCTGAACTTCTTTTTCACGGCGCGAGCCTTCATCGCGGGCAACGCGTCGTCCTTCGCCGTGTTCACGTTGATCGCCACGACGCCGACGGTCGGATTCGCCTTCGCGAAGGCGACGATGCGATCCTCGTAGGCCTCGGCCACCGGGCAACTGTTGCAGGTGAACACGACCACGATCGCCTCGTGATCCTTGAAGTCCGCGAGGGCGTGCTTCTTGCCGTCCGTGCCTTCGAGATCCGTCCACACCGGGGCGGCATCGCCGATGGATAGGGTCTTGTTGAACTTTCCGGCCGGGGTCGTGCCGGCGGCGAGGGCAACGATCGCGAGAGCGAGAACGACGCGGAACATGGCGCACTCCGGGAGTTATCGCAATTCTAGGCGAGACGAGCCTCGCGATTCGAGGCCCGGCCGCATTCGTTCGCCTATTCTGACGAGACCCCCGAAACGGAGCCTGAACGTGGCCGCCAATCCGATCCGCAGCAGCGTCGACTACACGAAGCCCGGCAAACAGCACGGGCACCTGTACATTCCGTATTCGCACAACCTCGGCGGGTGGGCGAATCTCATGGTGCCGATCACGGTGATCGGGAACGGCGCGGGGCCGACCGCGCTGGTGATGGCCGGGAACCACGGCGACGAGTACCCCGGGCAGGTGGCGATTCTGAAGCTGCTCCGCGAGTTGAAGCCGGAGCACGTTCGCGGGCGGATCATCCTGATCCCCACGCTCACGATGCCGGGGAGCAAGGCCGCCACGCGGCTCTCCCCGCTGGACGGCAAGAACTTCAACCGCAGCTTCCCCGGCAACCCGTCCGGCACCGTCTCCGAGATTCTCGCCCACTACCTCACCACGGTTCTCTTCCCCCTCGCGGACATGGTCATCGACATGCACACGGGCGGCCGCAGCATGGACTTCGTGCCCTGCGCCCACATGCATCTCGTGCCTGCCGGCCCGCAACGGGAGAAGATGCTCGCCGGCACCGAAGCCTGGAACTCGGAGTTCTGCTTCCTCTATGCCGATATCGCGGGCACGGGCCTGCTGCCGGTCGAGGCGGAGAATCAGGGGAAGATCGTGATCACGACGGAACTCGGCGGCAGCGAAAACGTCACGGCGCCGGTTCACCATCTGACTCAGAGCGGCCTGCGGAACGTGCTCGTTCAGTATGGCGTGCTGGACGGCACGTTCACCCCGCGGCCGCGGCCCGCCCGGTGGGTGCAGGCGCTGGAGTGGGAAGACTACCGCTTCGCGCCGGAATCCGGTCTCTACGAGAATATCGTGACGCTCGGTGAACCGGTGAAGAAAGGACAAGCGGTCGGCGCGGTTCACTTCGTGGAGAACCCGCAACGCGACGCGATTCCGGTGTTGGCGATGAGCGACGGCGTGCTCATCGCCACGCGTGCCCCGAGCGTCGTGGGCCAAGGCGATTGCGTGGCCTGCGTCGCCCACGACGTCGATCCGCGAAAACTGCCGTGAGTCGCGGCCTCTACTTCACGCCGGCGGGGGTGAGCTTGCCGAGGTTCTCGAACAACTTCACGAGGGAGACCATCAGCTTCTTGAAGTCGCCTTCGTGGAGGCTCTCGTTGGGTGCGTGGGCGTTGCTCGCGGGGTCCTCGATGCCCATGAGGAGGGCGGGGGCGCCGCCGAAGAGATCCGAGAGCGGGCCGACGAAGCCGATGCTCCCGCCGCAGCCGATGGCGACCGGATCGCAGTCGAAGCCGGCTCGCATCCCAGCGAGGGCCGCCTCGAACGCCGGGCCGTTCGGATCCGTCATCCACCACTTCACCGGCGGGCCGTGCGGCGTCACCTTCACCTCGACGCCCCACGGCGGATCGACCGTGAAGAACGCCTGCAACTGTTTCAACACTTCGGTCGGGTCCTGATCCGGAACGATCCGGCAACTCACGATCGCGCTCGCCTTCGGCAGCACCTGATTCGAGGCGCCCTTGATGCTGCTCGCTTCCTGGGCGATGACCGTGGCCGAGGGCCGCCGCCAGGTTTGCTCGTAGGCATTGAGTCCCTTCTCCATCGTGTAGTCGGTCGTGGGAACGAGGCCGATCTCGCGGCGGAATTTCTCCGCATCGAAGGGGAGCTTGCGGAACGCCGCCCGCTCCTTCTCGGTGAGGGCCCGCACGGAATCGTAGTAGCCCGGGATCGGCAGCGGGGCGCGGTCCGAGAAGAGCCGCGCGAGCAGCACGTTGAGCGCGAGGGCGGCGTCGGGCAGGCCGCCGCCGCCGGTGCCGCTGTGGACCGGGATCTTCGCGCTCGTCACCTCCACCGTCACGGCGACGATTCCACGCAGCGAGTACGTGATGCTCGGAATGCCGACCTCGATGTTCTCCGTGTCGCACACCACGATCACGTCCGACTTGATCTTGTCGCGATGCACGTCGAAGAACTTCATGAGGTTCTTCGAGCCGATCTCCTCCTCGCCCTCGACGAGCATCTTGATGTTCACGGGCAGATGTTCGACCGTTTTGCGGAAGGCGGCGACGGCGCCGAGTTGGGCGCTGATCGCGGCTTTGTCGTCCGCCGAGCCGCGGGCATAGAGTCGGCCGTCGCGGCGCGTGAGCTTCCACGGATCGCTGAGCCAGTGTTCGAGGAAGTTCACCGGTTGCACGTCGTGGTGGGCGTACAGGAACACGGTGGGCTTGCCGGGCGCCTCCAGCCACTCGCCGTAGACGTAGGGCAGGGAACTGCCGACGCGGAGCGTCTCGACGTTGTTCAGCCCCGCTTCGCGCATCTGCGTCGCGGTCAGGGTCGCGGTGCGGTCGATCTCGGCGGTGTGTTCGCCGTCCGTGCTGATGCTGGGGATGGCGACGAGGTCCGCGAGCCCGCGGACGATGGATTCGTGATTCTTCTCGAGCCAGTCGACCGCCTGCTTCATGGCGTGGCCTCCGTGAACGCGGCCGCTTGCCGCTCGAGGGGATTTTAGGGAATCGGGGTGACATACTCGCCCGGCCGCGCGGTATATCGTTCTAACCCGCCCCGCCGAGGTCGCCGCGTGCTGTCCACCGCACCCAGCGTCGAAAGCCTGTACTCGCTGTTCCCCGAGTCCGACGACCGGCCCGCGGCCGCGCTCGTTCTCGCGAGCGAACTGCCTCAACCGTATCGCAAGCTGCTCGATCACCCCCACCACATGACGGTCACGGTCGAGGAACACTTCGGCGGGGCGGTGGATGTTCGCGTGCTGGAGTGCCGGAGGAACGGGAACGAGTACGCGCGAAAGATCCTGCTCGCGATGCACGAAGGCGGGCGAGTCGTTCAGTTCGGCCTCGTGCGGATCGATCTCGGCGTCTGCCCGGAACCGGTTCGCGACGCGATCGTGGAAGGGAAGACGCCGCTCGGCCGCGTCCTGATTCAACACGAGATGCTGCGGCGGATCGAACCGACCGGCTTCGTCAAGGTTTCACTGCGGGAGTCGATGGCGAAGTGGTTCGGAGCGGTGCCCGGCGAGACGGCGTATGGCCGGCTTGGCGTGATCTACACGGGGGACCGCCCCGCGGTGGAAGTGCTCGAGATCCTGGCGCCGAGTTGAGACGACCCCGGGAGCGGGGTCGCCGGCGGGCGATCAGGCGACGGCGGACTCGGTCGTGACGCCGTCGATGATCCAGCGGTTCACGTCGCGAAGCATGTTCGGATGAACGGTGTGGTCGGTCGGATAGCCGAGCAGTCGCACGTTCGCGCCGGCGGCGTAGAGCAAGCGGTAGTCGCGCTGGGCGGTCGCGTACGGCACCACCTCGTTCTCCAAACCATGACCGATGAGCACCGGCAGGTTCCGCACCGCGCCGAGGCGGAAGAGCGGCATTCCGGTGGCCTGCGGGATGCGGCCGTTGAGCGCGATCACGCCCGCGATCCGATCCGCGAGGCCGAGCCCGATCCGATAGGCCACCTCGGCCCCTTCACCGATCCCAGCGAGGAACACGCGTTCCGAGTGAACGTGATAGGTGCGGCGTGTCTGTTCCACGGCGCCGATCAGGTACTCTTCGATGTTCGCGTCGTCGGCGTCGTCCCAACTGAAGGCTTCGCGGCCGTCCGGCCGTTGGCCCAGGCTGCGAGGGCCGCGAAGGCTGATCGCGATGTAGTTGCGGCGACTCAGACGCGGAGCCAGCCGCCCCACGGACTCTTCGCTCCCGCCGTTGCCGTGAAACAGAACGACGAGCGGGTACGCGTAGCTGGGCTGGTAATCGGTCGGGAGGAACGTGCGCACGGGGCGGTCTTCGCACGCGGGCAGTTGGGTCACGTAGAACCCTTCCGCCGGGCGATCGACGCACCGCGTGGCTTCCAGAAGTTCCGGCATGGTTCGTCCGTTCGATCCGGTGTAGGTGCGGCCGGCGCTTCCCCCGGAAGCTCGACCACGTGTGTTTTCGATGAAGCGAGTCCGACTCGTCGCAACTGTACGTCCGCCCGCGGAGACATTCAAGGCGGCCTCCCGCCGCGCTTGAGCCAAAGTGTCCTGATTTCCGACCTGTGGGCGCGGTTGTTCCGTTTGGGCCGTATGGAGTGGAGTAGAGAAACCGGGCCGGGTCAACAGTCCGGGCGGTTTGGGAAAAGAATTCCGCCCCGGCACCTGTCCGAGGGTGAGCAGCTCGAAAGTGGGTGGGAAATCGTGTACCCTGAACCCCGGCACATCGGTTTGACCAAACTTCGCCCATCGACCTCGCGGAGGCTCCATCATGGACGACCTGCAACTGACCCCGG
>Ga0169931_10003122_pt1 | contig 26516 bp, 17 predicted proteins | sample Kivu_15m_20L_FD_129675 | JGI IMG/M metagenome (GOLD analysis project Ga0169931, IMG submission 129675) | Freshwater microbial communities from Lake Kivu, Western Province, Rwanda to study Microbial Dark Matter (Phase II) - Kivu_15m_20L... | ecosystem: Environmental > Aquatic > Freshwater > Lake...
CTTCGGCGCTCCGGTTACTTCCCAGCAGAGCCGTATCCTCCGAAAGGCTAACCAGATTCTAGCGCAGACGGCCCCGGCAACGGGGTTTTTTCAAGACCGACAGGGGAAGGTTTTAAATTATCCGGTGGTACTCAGAATGGGGTCTGGACAGACCCGCCAGGGGTTCGCGTACATTTTTTCCTCTCCATTCATGGAGAGGAAAATGCCCGAAGGGTAAAAGGTGAGTTCAAATGCCTTTTCAACCCTGAAGGGGTTGTATTTCTTAGCCTAGGGCAAGGTGAGCTCAACGAACCGCCGCCCCAGGTTCAGAGCCGCGCCCCAATTCCCAATAAACTTCCCCAACCATTCCAGCCAGACTGCGGTAACCAGGCCCCTCCAGAAAAACCAACCTGCCTACTGGCTATTCCCATGGCCCAGCCGTACACTCGATCCAAACTGCAAACCCTTCCCAAAACGGTGCAACCATGACCATCACCCGTCGCCAAGCCGCCCGGTGGACTGCCCAGTTGGCCACCATGGCCACCGTCACCGCGTGGATCAAACCGACAGCCAAGGCCGCCCCGTCCGATCGCCTCCATGTCGCCGTGGTCGGCATTCGGGGCCGCGGCAAGGCGCTGCTATCCGGGTTTGCCAAACAAACCAACAGCCAGGTCACCCACCTCTGCGATGTGAACACCGAGTACTTCGCCGCCCAGTCCAAACAGGTGGCCGACCTGCAAGGGGGTAATGCCCCCGAATGCGTGCAAGACATCCGCAAGCTGCTTGAAAACAAATCGATCGACGCCATCGCAGTCGCCACGCCTGACCACTGGCACGCCCTCGCCTCCATCTGGGGCTGCCAGGCCGGCAAACATGTCTATGTCGAAAAGCCCTGCTCGCACAACATCACCGAGGGCCGCCGCATGGTGCAGGCCGCCCGCAAGCACAACCGGGTCGTCCAGGTCGGCACGCAGAGCCGCAGCTCGCCCCACATGATCGAGGCCATCCGCTATGTGCAATCCGGCAAGCTCGGCGCCGTCCACATGGCCCGCGCCTTCAACAGCCAGCTCCGCCGCCGCGTCCCCGTCGTGCCCGATGGCTCCGTCCCGGGCACGCTGAACTGGGACATCTGGCAGGGCCCCGCACCCGAACGGCCCTTCAATTCCAACCGCTACAGCTATGGCTGGCGCTGGTACTGGGACTACGGCACCGGCGACATGGGCAACGATGGCGTGCACGATCTCGACATCGCCCGCTGGGGTCTTGGCGTCGAAACACCCGACAGCGTCCACGGCTTCGGGACCAAGCTGTTCTTCCAGGGCGACACGCAAGAAACGCCCGACACCCAATCCGTCGTCTTCACCTTCCCCGGTTCACCCAAGGTCCTGCATTTCGACCAGCGCCTCTGGACCCCCTACCACATGGAAGGCTACGAGAACGGCGTCGTCTTCTACGGCACCGAGGCCTACCTCGTCCTCGGCCGCGGCGGCTGGCGTGTGATCGAGCGTGGCAACAAGCTGGCCTTTGAGAAAAAGGCCTCCTTCAGCGAAATGCCCCACCTCGAGAACTTCCTGGCCGCCTGCCAGGGCAAGGCCAAAACCACTTGCGACATCCTCGAGGGCCACCGCAGCACCACGCTGGCCCACCTCGGCAACCTCTCCAGCCGCCTCGGACGCCCCCTGAAATTCGATCCCGCCACCGAATCCATCCCCAACGATCCCGAAGCCAACGCCCTCCTCGGCCGCAAAGGCCGCGGTGCCTTCCAAATCCCCGATGGGATTTGAAAGAATCGAAATAAGAATCTTTCCGGTTTTTCAAAGACCTTTTCCCAGAGACCTGTTGCCCAATCCATCTCATTTGAAAATAATGTGAAGAAGGAGTGACCCCATGTCATCGCCACTCATGAATTCCTTGGGCTTGGACAAGCTTTCAACTTTGGAACGCTTGAATCTAGTCCACGACCTATGGGACTCCTTGGTCCAAAATGCACCACCATCACTTTTGAACGATTCTCAAAGACAGGAGTTGGCAAGAAGGTCCGCCGAAGACCAAACTGACCCAAGCGATGTGATTCCTTGGGAAGAATTGAAGGCAAAACTGCTACCGGGAAATTGATTTTGAATCTTTCGGTGCTATTCCGAAAAATCGCAGCCTCGGAAATGGCGGAAGCCCATGCGTGGTATGAACTTCAATCGCCTGGTTTAGGGGTCGAATTCTCAAGCACCATTTCGAAATACTTGGATCGAATCTCCCAAAACCCGGACCTTTATCCTTTGGTTACAGATGACATCCGCCAGGCAATTCTCAACCGATTCCCATTTTGCATCTACTACAAAATCCGTAATCAAAAAGTGATTGTCCTTGCCATTTTCCATTCTGCAAGAGATCCCAAAAACTGGCAGGCCCGCAACTGACACCCATCAAGGCCCAGTCCCCACCCACCCCTTCCGCATCCCCTCCCACAGCCGGTCCGCGATCACCTGCATCCCCTTGTCCCCCGGATGCCCGCCCACGCCCGCGTGCTCATACTTGCGCTCGGCACTGCCCAGGTTGGCCGCATCACCCGCCGGCCCGCCAATGTCCACATACAGCACCCCGGCGGCCTCGCAAGCCTGCCGCACCTCGGCCTCCTTGGCCGGTTCCGCCCAGAACTCGCTCCGCACCACCACCCGCGCCTGGCTTTTTTCCCGCAGCGTCTTCAACAAATGGAGATAGGCGACACGGTAGTTGCCTTTCTCTTCGGGTGTGCCTGGCTCCTTGGCATTCCGGCCAATCGCCACCACGATCACCGTTGGCCCATACGCCAGTTCCTCCCTCAATTCCGCCGCCAGATCATATGCCATCAGGTTCCTTTCAAACCCCGCGATGTTCTTCACCCGCAGTTCCACCGCACCACCCGAAGCCCGGGCCAGATGCCCCCGTAGCAAGTGCGCAAAATCCTTGTCCGCCGCGCTGGCCGCCATGCCCCAGTTATGCTCCCAGCTCACGCTCTTCAGGGGCCCATGCTGGGTCACACTGTTCCCCAACACCAACAACCGGCTCACATCCACCGCCCCAACCTTCGAGGCCTTGGCAGGCACATCCAGCGCCAACCGCAGCCCGATGCCGATGCTGCTCCCCGGGCTGGCCGGGTCATTGAACACCCGCCGGCCAGACCGGCACAGGTGCGCCGGACTTCCCCACGATCCTCCCCGCACCACGCGGTACTTGCCGGCCTGCGGCCCCTGGGGGTCACTCCCCTGCGCCGGGTCATATTTGCCATACCAGTCAGCACACCACTCAAACACATTCCCCGCCGTGTCATACAGGCCCAACGGGTTGGCCGCATACGCCCGCACCTTGCACGGCCTGCCCACAGCCGGGCCCGTCTCCATCGTGCCAAACGGCTTGCCGCCGTTGCAGTTGGCCTGCTTGCCATTCAGGCTTTCCCCCCACCAAAAGGGGGTATTGGTCCCTGCCCGGGCGGCGTATTCCCACTCCGCCTCCGTGGGCAGACGAAAGGGTAAGCCAGTCAGCGCCCGCAGCTTATCCACAAACAGTTGGCAATCGTTGTGCGACACATTCTCCACCGGAAAAGACCCCTTCTCCGCCCCCTCTTTCTGGAAGCGCGCCGGATTGCCACCCATCACTGCTTCCCATTGGGCCTGCGTCACCTCCTGCACCCCGGCATACCAGGGCCTTGTCAGCGCCACCTCGTGCGGCAACTCAGAGCCGTTGTCTTGGTTCTCCGCCTCCGGGCTGCCCATCACAAATTCCCCGGGAGGCACCAGGCTCAGCTCCAGCTCTACCCCGTGCAACACCTGCACCCGCTTGGTCACCGGTTGCCCGAGATGCCGCGCCCAGGCCTGCTGCGCCTTTTTCACCTCGGCCGCTGGTATGCCCGGTTTCAGGCCCTCCGGCGTGTCCGCCCCCAGCAGACACCCACACAGTCCCACCCAAAGCATCGCTCGCATGGAATCCTCAGCGCACATAGATCGGATTCGACAAAATCCACACCCGCTTTTCCCCGGCAATCTCCAGCCACACCTCCGCGCGGTACACCCCCGGCTCGCTCAATTCCATCTCCAGCGACCGGCCCGTTGCCTCTTTCACTACCTTCCCGTTGCGGATCACTTTCCAGTCACCGGGCAACGGGGCTTGGCCCACCAGTTTCAGCCCGCTTTCAAATGGTATTTTCGCCCCCATCTCATGGCGCTGGTAACAGGCATAGGCTGCCAACTGGAATCCGGTGGAATCGGCCATCCAGTCAAAACCCACAAACGCCCGGCCATTCTCCAGCGCGTCCCACACCTGCTCGCGGGTCTGCTCACGCATCAATAGGTGCGTCGCCGCGTGGCGCAGCGCGTGCTCATAGCGGTCCAGTTGCAGCCTCAGCACCACATCCCCGGCCTTCGCGTCCGCCGGAATCTTCGCCACCGCCCCGGCCACCAGCCGGTCGATCTCCAGCAATTTTTCCCCCAGCGCATCCTCCACCACCACCTTGCCATTTTCCCCCAACCGCAAAACCAGGCCGATGTTCTGGTGCGCGTCATTGGCCGAAACCCCCGTGTGCTGCCGTTTCTGGCACAGCGCGTCAAACCGCTTCAGGTAGTTCGCGGGATAATCATGCAGGGTCGAATAAGCCTCCTGCGGATAATGGTTGATCATCTTGGCGGCATTCGCCAGCCAGATCGGGTTCTTCATCGACGAGACCAGCCGCTTCTGTTCCTTGAACAGCGCGTGGATGTTGTAGATCTCCACCCCCGTCAAATCCGGGCTCTCCACGTCCATCCGTTCCTCGAGGTGCGCCAGAAAGCTCAGGCCCCCCGTCCGCTTCACCAAACTGGCCATCTCCAGCGTGCCAGCCGCCTTGGGCACCGAGGCCAACGGATACGCCAAAAGCCCCGCCTCCTCCGCCCCCGGAATCATCAACACCCCTTCCCGCATCCCCTGATGTCCGTCCTTGACAAAGTCGTAGTGCGCCGCGGGATGCTCCGTGAACAGCAACACCTGCGTCCCTGCCTTTTTGGCCGAGGCGACGATGTCCTCAATCTTCCCCCGGCTGTCGTGCGAGAACGCCGAGTGCACATGCAGGTTGGCCCGGTATTCCTTCCAGGGTCCGGGCCGGGCCACCTCCTGCCGCTGCTTGGCCCACTCAGCCACGCTGGCCCGCACCAGGGCCAGCTTTTCGGCGGTCATCCGGTCCAGGGCATCCCCCCGCACCCCGGCACAAATCCCCAGCACAACCACCAAACCAAGGCTTCCCAAACGCATGCGAATCCCTCCAAAGTTGCCTTGGTTATACCCCGATTCCACTGCCTAAGACTGCTGCCAGGCACCTTATCGGGCCGAAAAACAAAGGGTGGCTTCCCGTCTCCAGGCCACCCCCTGTGCGGGTTAGGCAAATCAGGCTGCCTCCAGGCCCCGGAAAAGCGGTCCGGATGCCCCCTTTGCCTTGCGGCCACCAGCCAAAAAGGTAGACTTGGAAAGCCCGCCCGACTTCCTTCCGGCTTTCCCCGGAGGTCTTTGATGATCCGGATCCTTGGTTCCCACCGACAAGCCTGCTCCGGCCTCAGCCGGCGTGATTGGCTGCAGATTGGTGGGTCCACCCTGGCTGGCATCAGCCTCGCCGACCTGCTTCAGGTTCAGGCCGCCGGTTCCAGTCCCAAGGCCAAGTCCTGCATCCTCCTTTACTTGTACGGTGCCCCCAGCCAGCTGGAAACCTTCGATCCCAAACCCGACGCCCCCGTGGAGATCCGCGGCGAGTTCGGCCACATGCCCACCAGCATCCCGGGCATCCGCTTCTGCGATCGCCTGCCCCGCCTCGCCAGGGTGGCGGACAAGATGACCATTCTCCGCAGCGTCACACACCAGCACCCCATCCACGGCGTCGCCTTCGCCACCACCGGCGTGCCCACCATCGATGTCGCCATGGAACTGGCACCGCGCGACGCCCGCCACTGGCCCTACATCGGCTCCGTGGTCGACTACCTCTTCCGCTCCCGGGGCAGCAAGGCCCCCATCCCCGACAACCTCGCCCTTCCGTTCCCGTTCTCCAGCCAACGCGTCGGCGAGGTGCAGCGCGCCGGCCCCTACCCCGCCTTCCTCGGCGGCGAATACAGCCCTACCTGGACCCGTTTTATCGGCCAAGGCACCCGCACCGCCAAAAAGACCCTGCAGGAAAAAGTCTGGGAAGCCCCGGAACCCTACCGGGGCGTCAACTCAGACTGCCGCTTCACCCTCAGCGAGGGGGATGGCACCACCGATTACTCCGTAGTGCTCGATCGACTGAGCAACCGCATCAGCCTGGCCCGCCAACTCGAACTCGCCCAGCCCCGCTTCGAATCCATCCCCGGCGCGCCCGCCATGAGCCGCCAGCGCGCCTCCGCCATGGACCTGCTCCGCTCCAAACGCGTCCGCGACGCCCTCGACCTGCGTCAGGAACCCGTCAAGGCGCGTGAGCGCTACGGTGAAACCCTGTTCGGTCAGTCCGCGTTGGCCGCCCGCCGCCTGGTGGAAGCCGGCAGCCGCTTTGTCAGCGTCTTCTGGGATGAATATGGCCTCGCCGGCACCGGGTGGGACACCCACTGGGATCACTTCCCCCGGATGAAGGACGAGTTGCTCCCCGGCCTCGACAACGCCCTCGCCGGCCTGCTCGAGGATCTCGATGAACGCGGCCTGCTCGATGAAACCCTGGTGGTCTGCCTCAGCGAGCACGGCCGTACCCCGCAAATCCAAAAAGTGGCCGGCGGCGGCCGCGATCACTGGGCCCAGGTCTACAGCATCGCCCTGGCCGGCGGCGGCATCGCCCGCGGCCGCGTCATCGGACGCTCAGACCGCATCGCCGGCACCGTCGCCGAGCGCCCCATCAGCCCCAAGGACATCCTCGCCACCATCTACCACCTGCTCGGTTTCGACCCCGAAACCACCCTCATGGACCGTACCGCCCGCCCCTCCCCCCTCGTCGCCAACGCCTCCATCCTCCGCGACGCCCTGGCCTGATCCACACCTGTTATCTCCCGCCGAATCGTCTTCAAACCGATTGTCTTTTACGACTTGGCGAGGATATAATTCATTGTGAAGATCACCAGTAATTCATTCCGTTTGCGGCCGCATCTGATTCGATCGGCTTACCGCCAAACAACTCAAACCCGCCAAACACACCACATACACCAGCGCGCTGGGGGTGCGTCCGGTCCATGGTTGCCAGGGCCAGGGATAATCAAAGAAGGCGAAGTTCAACAAAAAGAACATCCAGGCGCCAAACAGCAGGACTTTGCTCCCGACAACAGCCCCATCACACCCCTGGCGGACTTTTCGGTTCAACCGCCAGGCAAAGCAGAAGGCGACCACCAGGGGCAAAACCAGATACATCAGCCAATCCATCGCCGACAGGCCACCGTGCCTTTCCGCCACATACCGCAGGGTTTTGCCGGCGATCGGCAACACCACCACCGGCCCCACAATCCACCCAGGCCAACGGCAAGACTCCACCGACGCCACCAGCGGCAGCACCACCATCACCAGACCCAGACCGTACCAGGCGTTCAGCAGGGGCACTTCGAGGAATTCAGCCAGCGTGAGCAGGGTCAGGTGGGCGAACAAAAACCATCCATCCGTGGCCTTCCCTTGGCAAGACTCGCATTCCAGATCCGCCGGCAGAATCCTCGTCCGGTTCCACCAAAGCCCGAGCAAAAACGTGGCCCCCATCACCATGCCAAAGGTGATCTCCATCAGGTTCCACCAGTTGATCAGATTGGCCCACGGGCCGAACCAGCTCGTTGCGATCCACTCCCGGTTCCACGCGTGCCACGACTGCCAGCTTTGCCCGCCAGGAAACCCCAGCGCGCCGCCCAGCACCCCGAACCATCCCAACCTCCATCCCAGCGTGTCGTTTTTGCCTGCCAGGTAAAGGAGCAGGCCGGTCAGGGCCAATCCCAACCCGCCCCAGCATTCAAAACGCGGCTTGTCGAGACGGTTGGAAAAATACAGCCATGGCAACTGTTGATTCTTCGGATCGAAGGGCTGGTTCAACAGCCAGACACCCAGGTGGTACAACCCCAGCAAGCACCCCAGCAGCACCAGCATTTCCGTGGCGGTGTATTTTTTCCCGCCAAGCCCCATGCCCAGAAAAGCGCCGCCAAAACCGATCCAGATGGCCCCGGTAACAGCCAATCCCTGCATGCCCCAGGCCCAGGCATTCCAGTCACCAATGTTTTGATGGTTTTGTGTCCACCCAATGATCTGGCCGTAGGTCATCGACCCGCCAATGCCTATCCCCAAGGTTCCCCAGGCGATGGCCCGCAAGGTCCCAAGGCCCGAAGCCTGGCCACCAAACAAAACCGCCGCCACCGAACTGACCAGAAGGCCGGCCATCATCGCACCGGTCTCGTGGCCGTACTGCCCGCGGATACCCCAACCCATACCCCCGGCCAGGGCGCCCAGGAGCATGGGAAGCAGCGGCGTCTTCATAAATACCTTGCGGGCTGGTGGTTACCGGTGAGGCACCGGCGTGCCATACTTTCTCGCCAGATAATCCCCGATATCCATCGCCCCGGCAACAAACTGCCGGCCGGTGATCGACCGGCGCACCGGGGAGCTTTCGGCAGGCGCCTCTTCCGGCAGCACCAGGACTGGGCATCCTTGATGGTCCGGCCCCAGCAGTGCGATCACCTCCTGCCGCGGTCGCGCAAAGGGAGCCACCTTCACCTCGATCCGGTCACGCAGGTGCGGGTGATACGCCAGGATCCCGTTCACGGTCACACAGTCCGGGCAGAAAAAATCACCCGCTCCCTGCTTGGCATCAGGAAACGCCGGGGGCAACAAAAACAGCACATCCTTCTCGCTCGCCATCTCCCACCTTCCCTTTCACTGTCACTGCCCTGCGGGTTCCAAAACCGCGAAGATCGGCCGATGGTCCGATGCCACCGGCTCTTCCAGAACCTTCACCTGCTGTACGAGAAAACAGTTGTTTGGTTTGAACAGAATGTAATCAATCTGGTTGGCCGGCTGTTGCGAGGAGAAGGTTGGGAGGGGCTTGGCCGCTGTGGCATTGCCCCAATCCTTCCTGAATACCTCAAGCGGCTTGCTTTTGGGGTAAGCATTCAGATCGCCCACCACCAAAACCGGCCGGTCCGCCCCAGCAAACACCTCTCGGATCTTATCCGCCTGCTTCACCCGAAAATCGTTGCTCTGGTGGTGCAGGTGCGTGCTGACAAAGGAATGCTCCTTTTCGAAAATGCTCATGCGGGTCTCAAAGGCGATCCGGGTCTCCCGGTCGGGTTCACCCGGCAGCACATGGATCTCGCTACCCGTGATCGGGAATCGGCTCAGCACCGCCTGCCCGTATGTGCCACCCTGAAAATCGATCTGCCGGCCAAACAACCCATGCAGGTCAGTCAGCCGGGCAAGTTCCGCGGTCTGATCCACCCCGCCCGTTCGCTTGGTCTTGTTGTCCACCTCCTGCAGCGCCACCAGGTCCGGATCCACACCCCGGATCACCCTGGCCAGCCGCGGCAGGTCCACCTTGTCATCAGTGCCCCGGCCATGGTGGATGTTGTAGCACAGCACCCGCAGGGTCTTTTTTGTCCCGGGCTTGCCTTGGGCCCGAAGGACAGCGGTCACCGGAAAGTGGTCAGAAGGCGTCGCCCCGTTCCTCTGCGTGCGATCAATGCCCGCGGTGCGCACCTCGAAATGGCGGGAAGCCCCGATCCAATCGATCCGGTCGCCGGTGGTGCTGGAAGCTTTGAAGGCGGTGAAGGTGCCTTCCTCCTTCCCCCGGACCGTTTTGTAAACCCTCAGGGTATCCTCCACCGGGCTGGCCGCCTTGCCTTCGGATCCAAACAGGGCCTGGTACGGTTTGCTGCCCTCGCCAGCGTTAAAGTCGCCGGTCACCACCACCCGGCACCCCTGCCCCAATTGACTGATTTTGGCGCGGATCAGCCTGGCCGATTCCTCCCGCGCCTGCACCCCCATGTGATCGAAATGGGTATTCAGGAACAGCAGGGGCAATTCATCGGGCGCCTTGCTTTCCCGCAGCTTCACCCAACTGACCAGACGCGGCAGCGCCGCATCCCACCCCTTCTTGCCCACGGTGTCCGGCGACTCGCTCAACCAAAAGTGCCCACCGCTGATTTTCTCAAACCGGTCCCTCCTGAAAAACAGCGCCGCCATCTCGCCTTTCAGCTTGCCATCATCTCTGCCCACACCATGAGCCTCATACCCGGCAAGCTTTTCAGCCAGAAAATCCTTCTGGTCCGCCAAAGTCTCCTGCGTGCCCAGCAAATCAGGATCAAACTGACGAATGGTGTCGACCAAAAAATCCCGCCGCTTGGTCCACGCATTCTCCCCGTCCTTGGCCGTGCCAAAACGAATGTTGAAGCTCATCGCGCGGATGGGTACGGCGTCTTCGGCGCGCAGCGAAGGGTTGGTCAGGCCGGAAACCAAGATGAAACCAAGCAGGACCAGAAGGGGCCAGAAGCGTGCCATAGGGATGATCCCTGACCAACCAAGAGTGTTGAATCCCTTCAGACTGAGATATATTCCCAGAATTGCAAGGGTTTTGGTACTCCCTGGCGTCCAGTTGGGGGCTTTTTATCCATGAATTTTGAAAGTTGATCTTTCAATTTTCATGGATAAAATAGAAATATGATTGAGCGTAAGACCGCCCTGGAGACCCTTGGAACCACTCTGCGGGAAAACCCAATTTGCGCCCTTCTTGGTCCGCGGCAATGCGGCAAAAGCACGCTGGCACGGGAACTTTATGATAGGTACAGGGCAAAAGGCCAAAGCACGCACTGGTTTGATCTGGAAAGCGCGGAAGACCTGACGGCGTTGGGGAATCCGGAACTGGTGTTGAGAAACCTGACCGGGCTGGTAGTGATTGACGAAGTTCAGCGCCTTCCCGAGCTTTTTGCCAGCTTGCGTCCGCTAGCCGACCGTCGGGCCCACCCGACACGGTTTCTCCTTTTGGGCAGCGCCTCACCGACCATTGTGCAGGGAGTTTCCGAAAGTCTGGCAGGCCGGGTGGGATTCGTGGACCTGAGTGGATTCAGCTTGTCCGAGGTGGGAACGGAGAACCTCAGAGCACTATGGCTTCGGGGTGGCTTTCCCCGATCATTCCTGGCCTCCAGCAACCTCACAAGCTTTCGCTGGCGCGGCAATTTCATCCGGACTTTCCTGGAACAGGACCTTCCCCAATTGGGAATCAGTACGCCGGCCGAGACCCTGCGCAGGTTTTGGACCATGGTTGCCCATTACCACGGTCAAATCTGGAATGCCTCAGAACTGGCCCGATCCCTGGGTGCCACTGAACCGACCGCCCGGAGGTATCTGGACATCCTCTGTGGAACCTATGTGGCGAACAAACTACAACCCTGGCACAGCAATATTGGCAAACGCCAAATCAAATCACCCAAAGTTTACCTGAGGGATTCTGGCCTTTTGCATGGTTTGTTAGGAATCCGCAATCAGGAAGAATTACTTTCCCACCCGAAAGCGGGCGCGTCCTGGGAAGGTTTTGCCCTGGACCAGGTGCTGGCTGTCACCGGCAGAGAGGATTCATGGTTTTGGGGAACCCACCAGGGAGCGGAACTGGATTTGTTGCTTTTCAGGGGGGGTAAGGCCTACGGTTTCGAGTTCAAAATCACGAATAAACCGGGAACGACCAAGTCCCTAAAAACCGCCCTGGATGATCTCCACCTCGAAAAAGCCTGGATCGTGCATCCGGGAGAAAAACAATTCCCGGTCCATGACAAGGTGGAAGCCCTGCCGTTAGCCCGGGTTGAACAGTTGGCCTTTTTGAATCAATAATTGGAATCCCTACCACCCCTCAATTCAAAGGCATCAGGGCGCCGGCAACCGATTGCGGCAAGGCTTCGGCCTCAATCATGTTGAATAGAAGCGCGGTGTTGTTCGGCAGCCTTCCGTCGTTCAAGAGGGAAAAGACTTTGGCGATGGGATTGATGCGGAAGGCCTTGTCCGGGCTGCAGACATTGGTGAGGAAATGGCCATCGGGATCCTGGACCTCCATCCACTGCCAACCACACGCCCGGCAGAGTGTTTCACCCCACAGGGCGCCCAAATCAATCGCCAAATCATCGAGGTTTGGCGATTTTTTCCCTTTGCCTTTTCCTGGACTTCTGGCTTCATCGATGCGGTTGGCGATGCATTCAGCCACGCTGCCTGGCCTGAGGGTCGGCTTCAGGGCCAAGGCCTCCAAGGCGCGCTGGACCGCCTCGGAAACCTCCTTGAGCAAGGCCTTGGGGGCTTTTTTCGCGATGGCCCGGGCCACGGACTTCTTCAGGGTCAATTCGGGAAAAGCGGTGATCCACTGTTTTTCTGAAAACACCAGTTCCTGATAGACCCCCTGGAAAAAGGGGTTGTCCAGCATGGTTCCCTTTTCCGCGAAATAGCGGACCAACACAGCGGCTTTTTTGGACCGGTACAGATGGAAAAGGCTACGGGAGGAAGCCGCGAACCAATCATGCTCCCAGTTCTGGGGGACCCCCTTGAGAGAGAGCTTATCGGCGTCAAAGGGGACTTTTTCCGGCAACCTGGGCTTTTTCAGTCTTTCCTTGCCAAACCATTCGATCAGGCGGTCCAGCTCCTTTTGCCCTTTGGGCAACTGGAACATGTAAAGGACCACCATGGACATGCCATTCCACGGAGAGGCGCATTCCGCGCTGAGGCGTAGCGTGGCTACACCAGGATCCAGATTGATGAAACCGTCGGTCAGTGGCAGGGTGTGCGCACCCTTCAGGCGGACAGACCCAAAAGAAAAATCGGGAGGGAGTGTCAAATCCTCAAAAAACCACTCTTGTGATTTGCCCACCCATGGCCCTCCGGGTCCCCCTAACGGCCCTCAACCAGTCGCAAAACGTTTAGGGCGCATTCCTCGGGAGATTGCTTGCTGGTGTCGATAACTAATTCTGCATCCTCGGGCACCTCGTAGGGGCTGTCGATGCCGGTGAAGTTCTTCAATTCGCCGCGGCGGGCCTTGGCATACAGGCCCTTCACATCGCGCTTCTCGCACTCCTCGATGGGGGTGCTGACATGGACCTCGAGGAACTCTCCTTCCCCGAACAGCTCACGGGCGGCCCGTCGCTCGGCCTTGAAGGGAGAGATGAAACTGACGATAACGATCAACCCGGCCTCCACCATCAGCTTGGCCACCTCGGCCACCCGGCGGAGGTTCTCCACCCGGTCAGCCTCGGTGAAACCAAGATCGCGGTTCAGACCATGGCGAACATTGTCGCCGTCGAGAAGGTAGGTGTGCCGGCCCTCGGCATGCAGTCGCTTCTCCAGCAGGTTGGCCACGGTGGATTTGCCCGACCCCGAAAGGCCGGTGAACCACACGCAGCGAGGCGTCTGGTGTTTCAGCAGCGCCCGCTGCGCCTTGTTCACCTCCAGCGCCTGCCAGTGCACATTACTGGCCCGGCGCAGGGCGAACTCCACCATGCCCGCGCCCACGGTGGCGCAGGTCAGCTTGTCGATCAGGATGAAGCCGCCCAATGCCCGGTTGGTGGAGTACGGCTCGAACACGACCGGATGGCTGGTGGACAGCGTGGCTACCGCGATCTCATTCAGGTGGAGCACCTTGGCGGCCAGATGGGCGCCGGTGTTCACATCCTCGCGGTACTTGATCTCCATCACCGTGGCGGTGATTTCCTTGGTGTGCATCTTCAGCCAGTAAGACCGACCGGGGACCATCGCCTCCTCGGCCATCCACAGGATGCGCACCTGGAACTGGTCGGCCACCTCGGGCGGCGAATCGGCCGCCACGATCAGGTCACCCCGGCTGACATCGACCTCCTCGTTCAGCGTGAGGGTGATCGATGCCCCTTCCTCGGCTTCGGCCAGTTTCTGGTCGAAGAAGTCGATTTCCTTGACCGTGGTGGTGCGTCCGGAAGGAAGGATGCGGACCTTGTCGCCGGGACGGACCTTGCCCTCGGCGATCCGGCCACAGAATCCGCGGTAGTTCAGGTTCGGGCGGTTGACCCACTGAACTGGCAGCCGGAACGCTTCCCGCGTGGCCTTGTGACTGACATCAATCGTGTCGAGGTGCTCAAACAGGGTCGGCCCCTGATACCAGGGCATGTTACCGCTGGCCTTCATGACGTTGTCGCCGTGCACAGCGGCCAGCGGAATCGCCTGCAGCGTGGTCAGGTGGGCGTCTTTGGCGAACTCGCGGTAGTCGGCCTCGATTTTCCGGAAGACCGCCTCATCGTGGTTGACCAGATCCATCTTGTTCACCGCCAGCACGATGTGGCGGATGCCCATCATGGTGACGATGCGGTGGTGGCGGCGGGTTTGCGGCAGGATGCCCTTGCGCGCGTCGATCAGCAGGATGGCCAACTGGGCGGTGGAGGCGCCGGTGGCCATGTTGCGGGTGTACTGCTCATGGCCAGGGGTGTCGGCGACGATGTACCGCCTGCGATCGGTGGCGAAAAAGCGGTAGGCCACATCGATGGTGATGCCCTGCTCGCGCTCGGCCTCGAGACCGTCGACCAGCAGCGCGAAATCGATCTTCTCGCCGGTGGTGCCGTAGCGCTTGGAGTCGCTTTCCAGCGCCTTGAGCTGGTCGTCGAAGATGCACTTCGACTCGTACAGCAGGCGCCCGATCAGCGTGCTTTTGCCGTCATCCACGCTGCCGCAGGTGATGAACCGTAGTGTCTCCTTGCGGCGTTGCTCCTCGAGGTATTCGGCGATGTTTTTCGCGTGCAGCTCGCCCATTAGAAGTACCCTTCCTGCTTTTTCTTTTCCATGGAACCTGGCGTGTCGCTGTCGATCAGGCGACCCTGGCGTTCCGAGCTGACGGTGTTGAAGGTCTCGGCGATGATCTCCTCCATCGTGGTCGCGGGACTCTCGATGGCGGCGGTCAGGGGGTAGCAGCCGAGAGTGCGGAAACGCACCATGCGCAACTCGGGCTTCTCGCCGGGCTCTAGCGGCATGCGGTGGTCATCGACCATGATCCACATGCCACCCCGCCTCACGACGGGTCGCTCAGCGGCGAAGTAAAGCGGGACGATGGGAATCTGCTCGACATGCAGGTACTGCCAGATGTCGAGTTCGGTCCAGTTCGACAGCGGGAAGACGCGAATCGTCTCATCGGGACGGGTGCGGGTGTTGTAGAGGTTCCACAACTCCGGTCGCTGGGCCTTGGGGTCCCAGCGGTGGCCGGCGGACCGGAAGGAGAAGATGCGTTCCTTGGCGCGGGACTTCTCCTCGTCGCGGCGGGCGCCGCCGAAGACCACATCGAAGCCGTGGTGATCCAGCGCCTGGCGCAGGGCCTGGGTTTTCATGACATCGGTGTGGTAGTTGGAGCCGTGGGTGAAGGGATTCACGCCAGCCTTCAGGCCTTCGGGGTTGGTGTGGACCAGCAACTCCATGCCGGATTCCTTCACCATCCGCTCGCGGTGCGCGTACATGGCCTGGAACTTCCAGGTGGTGTCCACATGCAGCAGCGGAAACGGCGGCGGGGCGGGGTAGAACGCCTTGCGCGCCAGATGGAGCATCACCGAGGAATCCTTGCCGATGGAATACATCATCACCGGCTTGCGCGCGCCGGCCACCGCCTCGCGCAGAATCTCGATGGCCTCGGCCTCGAGTTGTTGGTAGTGGTTCATGGGCTCTTTCGAAGTCAGTCGCGGATCAATGATCGTATCCCCATCATACTTCACTAACTACACCAAGTTAATGATGATGGCCTGATTATCCAAAAATCATCTTTTGGAATTATCGTACTTTCCCGCCCCTCCCTCATTCCAAAACAGCTCGATTTCCCACCCGTAGGCAGGGTGCCTTGCTTTCTTCTCTGTTTATTGCAGCTGAAAAGGATTCAGGGTCGAACCGAACTTGCCATGGCACCGGCAAAATGGGCGCGAAAAGTGCGTTTCCTAGTTTTGGATCCGCCACCCGTCAACAGGCAGCCTACTAATGAAAAGTCTTCGGTAATCGCTTTGCCCATCCGTCCATCAAATGATTCTCCCTAGAGCGCTGCATGACCATTGACCCCTCACGCCACCGGCCCCATCTGCCGAAGGACCGCGAGGAATTGCTGTCGCTTTTCCTAGGCGTTCGGGAACAAACCGAGTCCCTCTGTTCTCCTCTCAAAAACGAGGACTTCCAACTGCAATCGATGCCTGACTGCAGTCCACCCAAATGGCATCTGGCACACACCACCTGGTTTTTTGAGACTTTTGTGCTGCGTGACCGGGAAGAATCCTTCCAGCCGCACCACCCGCTCTATCATTTCCTCTTCAATTCCTACTACGAGGCGGAGGGCCCGCGGTGGCCCCGGGCCCAGCGAGGGCAGTTGTCGAGACCGACAGTCGAGGAAGTGTTTGATTACCGGGAGTCGGTCAACCAGCGGGTCAAACGGCTGTTGGAAACTTTGGGAACCACCGGACTTGAAGGTTTGCTGCCTGTTATTGAACTTGGCCTGCACCATGAGCAACAACACCAGGAACTGCTGCTGACAGACCTGAAGCATGCCTTCGCGCTCAATCCGCTGAGTCCGGTTTACAGCCCAATCCACCCGGCCAACAACACGAACGAACTATCCATGAAATCCGCCTGCTGGATTGAGCATCCGGGCGGGCTGGTTTCCATCGGGCACGATGGGCAGGGCTTCGCCTTCGACAACGAATTACCAAGACACCAGCAGTTTCTTCATCCATTCCGCATCGCTGACCAACCGGTCACCTGCGGGGAATTCATGGCATTTATGCGGTCAGGAGGTTACGACCGCGCCGAGCTATGGCTTTCGGATGGCTGGGCCTGCCGGAAAGCCCAGCAGTGGGATAGTCCCCTCTATTGGGAAATTCGGGACGGCGGGTGGTGGCAATTCACGCTGGAGGGAGTCCGGCCTGTCGCACCGGAGGAACCGGTGACCCATATCAGCTTCTATGAGGCTGACGCATTCGCCCGCTGGGCGGAATGCAGGTTACCTAGCGAGACTGAGTGGGAAACCGCCTGCGGGGGAGCGATGCCCGCCTCGCGGCGACAAGGCCTGCACCCCACCTCCCAAACCGGTGAGCCCGGTCAGGTTTGGGAATGGACCGCCAGTCCCTACACGGCATATCCCGGCTACCGTCCGGCAGCGGGCGCGCTGGGCGAATACAACGGCAAATTCATGTGCAACCAGATGGTGCTCCGGGGGGCATCGTGTGTCACGCCCTCGCACCCGATGCAACACAGCCGCCCCTCTTACCGTAATTTCTTCCCGCCCGATGCCCGTTGGCAATTCACCGGCCTGAGATTGGCCAAGGACCAGCTCCCATGACCGCGCGACCCGTGTTTCAAAAGCGACCCGGCATCGCCCGTTCGGCATCGCGGGTGACCAAGGCTTCTGCGCCCGCGCGGAAATCACCCTTTCTCGCCGACATGCTTTCGGGTCTATCCAAGACCCCGAAACGAACGCCTCCCAAGTATTTCTACGACGAGAAGGGTTCGGAACTGTTCGAGCGGATCACTCTCTTGCCCGAGTATTACCCGACTCGGACCGAGATGGCGATCCTCTCGGATCACGCCGGCGATTTGGGCTATTTTTGCGGCCCGGAATGTCTGTTGGTGGAACCGGGCGCCGGCAATCTGACCAAGGCACGTTTGATCCTTGACCATTTGGAATCGCCGGCGGCATTCATCCCGCTGGATGTTTCGGGCGAGCACTTGCGCCAATCGGCCAGGGTATTGAGGGGGGAAAGGCCCGGTTTGAATGTGGTGCCGCTGTGCGCCGACTTCACCGCGGGCATCTCGCTGCCGGCAATCCGCTCGAAGAGACGGGTGATCTTTTTCCCGGGATCGACCCTGGGCAACTTTGAGCCGCAAGAGGCTGACCGGTTGCTGGCCAGTTTTGCCGCCCTTGCCGGGGAGGGAGGCGGGATCATCCTGGGTGTTGACCTGCGCAAGGATGCCAGCATCTTGGTACCAGCCTACGACGACGCGCAGGGCGTCACGGCGGCGTTCAACAAGAACCTGTTGGTGCGCATGCGTGACGAATTGGGGGCGCAGGTTGAGGTGGACCAGTTCGCCCACCGGGCCGTGTACAACCCGGACCTGGGGCGGGTGGAAATGCATTTGGTCAGCCTGAGAAACCAAACCATCCGGCTGGCTGACAAAACATTTCAGCTGACAGCGGGTGAGACCATCCATACGGAGAATTCGTACAAGCAGGACATCCAGGAATTGGCGGGGCGCTGCGCAAGGATAGGGCTGCGGGTGGACAAGGTGCTGACCGATTCGAAGGCATGGTTCGCCGTTCTTTGCCTGTCGGTGGCGAAAGGCTGCTGAACAGACCATTCGGGAGCAAGGAAACCCGGCATTTGGTAGGATATCTCTTTGGCATCGCTATTCGAGAGGATCACCACCATGGCCCTTGGCTCCAAAGAAGGCTCCGTCGTACAGGCCGTGTGGAATGGTGCCGTTTTGGCCGAGTCCGATGAAACGATCGTGGTGGAAGGCAACCATTACTTCCCCGCTTCCGCCTTGAAGATGCAGTTCTTCCAACCCAGCCCGACCACCACGACCTGCCACGCCAAGGGGCAGGCTCGCTACTACCACATAGAAGTGGAAGGCAAGAAGAACACCGATGCCGCGTGGTTCTACGCCACCCCGAAAGAATCGGCCAAGCGGATCGCCGGCTATGTGGCATTCTGGAAGGGTGTGAAAGTCGGGTAATCCACCAGTTCCCTGGAAAAGAGGAGAGGCCGGCCAGTTTCCACTGGCCGGCCTCTCCTCTTTTCCAGGGGAGCCATCCCTTGTCAATCAGGGACTTTCGATCGTCACCGCCATCACGACCGGGGCGCTGGCATCGCGGCCCTTGACAAATTCAATCGCCTTGAGAGGGGCCTGTTTCTTGGGCACCAGGCTCAGGTAGCGGATCTGCTTGCCCTGCAGGTCGAAGGCGAACTGGGAACCGGGCACATCGACGCGGCGGATGTAGTCGGAGAAGTGCTCGCCGTTCCTGAGCGGATGATCCTCCTTGCTGCCATCCTCGTAGACGAGGCGCACGATCATGCTGGTGGACCCCTTGGGGATAGCGGGATAGTTCCACCCCCCCACGCCTGAAAGCAGGTGGATCGCGCGGACATTGCCACCCACCGCCATGGAGACCTGCCGGGGCATCTTGGGGGCGGTGGACCCATTGGGGCCCTGGAGCATGATGGCGTTGGGCTTGGTGCCGCCCTTGGGGTCGATGATGGCAAAGGGAACACCCGCGAAGGTCTTGGGTTTCCAGTCATCGAAGATCATGCGGTCGCCCTCGGACTCGGGCCCGAAGAACATGCCGCGGTCGGTGGCGATGGTGGCGACCTTGTCGAGGGGAAGGGACAGGAACTTGCCGCGCTGGGTCATGAACTCCAGCAGGTCGGTGAGGTCCTTCTCGTTGATCTGCTTCTCGAAACCCTCGGGCATCAGCGATTTGGGCGAGACGCTGATCTCCTCGATATCGGATCGGTTGAGGACAAACTTCTTGCCCTCGGCATCGACCAGTTCGAGAGAGGTCTTGGTCTCGGAGTTCATCAGGCCGCTGATGATCTGGCCCTTGGTGGTGACCACGGTCCAGGCGCGGAAGTTGCCCTCGACGCCGCGGCTGGGATCCATGATGTGGATCAGCAACTCCTCCTTGGGGTGGGCGGCCATGCCGGAAAGCTCCGGCCCGATGCCACCGGGAGGAACGCCGGGACCGGCGACCCCGTTGTGCAGGTGGCACTTGGCGCAGTGCTGGAGGTAGACGGCCTTGCCGTGGGGGGCATCGCCGGTCTTTTTGGTGACGCCCTCAAGCTGGTGGATCACCTTTTGACGGTCGGCGCTAGGCAGGCTGCCACCGGTCTCAAACAGCTTGCGGGCCCGGTCGGCGATCTTGCGATCCGGGTGGTCAGCCATGGCGCGCTGCTGGTCGAGCGGCAGATCCGTCAGTCGCAGGGTGCCCTTCTCGCAAGCGTCGAGCAGGGCCGGGGTCCAGCCGGTGCGCTGGGCGAGCAGGCGCAGGGCCTGGCTGCGGATGGAGGGGCTCCAGCCGGAGGAAGCATCGATGATCTCCTTGCCGACCGGGGCCTCGGATTTGCCGATCGCCTCCACCAAGCCCCGGGCGAAATCCTGGGAGGCCTGGGGAGTGATGAGGCCGAGCAGGGTTTTGACCAATGTCGGATCTTTTTTACCGAAATCAATAGCCTGGGAAGCGGCGGCGATTCGGCTGGTCTCAGACGCCTTGGGATCCTGGATGGTCTTCATCAGGTCCTTGACCAGCTTTTCGGTCTGCCTGAGCAGGGTTTCCACCTGCCAGCGGTCACCCAGGCGGATCAGGTCGCTCCTGGCCTCGGCGGGCAACCTGGTCAACAAGGTTTCCAGCGCCTTGTCGCTTTGGGCATTCAGGGCCACCTTGCCATCGAGCCAACCCTTCACCAGCCCCTTCAACACCACGGCGGCGCGGTCGGGATTGGCCGCGGCGAGGGCCTGGACCAGTTCATCGGCGCGGCCCGCCGGTTTGCCGCGGGCGACATGCTCAGCCACGATGGAGGCGACTTTGGTGGAGGTGGCATCCGGATCGCCGGGTTGAGTCAACCACAGGCCCAGGAAAGAACCTTCCAGGCGGGCGGCGGCGGCGGTGACGGCATCAGGCAGCCAGCGGTCGCCTGTGATCAACGGATCCACCAAAGCCTTGGCCAAGGCCTCGGGAGCCTTGGGGCTGGCAGGGCGATCAGCCAGGGCGAGGAAGGCTGCCAGACGCACTTGGGCATCGGGATCGGCGGTGAGGCCAGCCTCGATGATGGCCGTGGCCGCCTCGACCGTTTCGGGCAGGGCCAGAGCGGCGTTGCGGCGGACGCCAGCGGCGGGGTGCTTCAAGGCGGCGGTGATGGTCTGGGCCACCTTGTCATCGCCCAGGGCCCCCAAACCGTGGAGGGTCCAGATGGCGTGCATGGCGCCCACATCCAGACCGATCTCATCCACCTTGGGGGTGGACAGGATTTCCAGGAGGGCGGGGACCACATCCCTCTGGCCGCGGTCGACCAGCAGGCGCTGTGCGTGGCGTCGCCAGAACAGGTTGGGATTGCGGAGCGTGGCGACCAATTTTTCCGGGGAAGCGTCTTTGAGGCTGAACTTCTGATCGCCTGGATTTTGCTTGGCCACCAGGCGGTAGATGCGGCCGTGGGTCTTGTCGCGCAGCGGGATCTCGTAGGCGTTGCCCTTGCCGGTGGTGAAGCCGGCGGGGGTGGGGTTGTGCTGGACGATGTAGTTGTACCAATCGATGACCCAGACATTGCCATCGGGGCCTACTTCGCCCACGATGGGGGCCACCCATTCATCGTCACCTGCCAACAGGTTCCAGGAGGGTCGGGAACGGAAATCGGCGCCCTCGGGCTGGATCTCAAAGGTGGCCAACAGGTGACCTGTTGGTTCGGCCACGAAGGAGGTGCGGTTCCAGTATTCCCTGGGGTAGTTCCTGGCGGTGTAGAGGGCGTGGCCGGCAGCGGCGGTGAAGCCACCGTGCCAGTCGACCTGGCGGATCTTGTCGGTGATATTGGCGAACTTGGGATTGCCGGCGATGCCGCGCAGCACGGTGGAGGACCAGCCCTTCACCGCCTCGTAGTAGCGGTTGGGGATAGGCATGTACTCGCTGGGGTTGCCGTTGGCGGTGGAGCCGAAGAGGATGCCCTCCTCGGAGAGACCGATGCCCCAGGAGTTGTTGTTGGTGTTGCGCAGGAACTCCATCCTGGAGCCATCGGGCTTCATGCGGACGAAGCCGGTGCGGAAGTCGAGCTGCTCGCCGCCCACCGAGCCGCGGAAGCCGGAATAGCCGACCATGAAATAGATCCAGTTGTCGAGTCCGTAGTTCAGGTTGCTGGGACCGGCGTGGGTGTCGCCGACGTTCCAGCCGGTGAACAGCACCTTGCGCTGGTCGGCAACATCATCGCCGTTGGTGTCGGTGAGCAGCAGGGTTTCAGGGGCCTGGTGCACCAGCAGTCCACCCTTCACGAAGATGATGCTGGTGGGGATGGAGAGCTTGTCGGCGAAGATGGTGGACTTGTCGGCCACGCCGTCGCCATTGGTGTCCTCGAGGATGGTGATGCGGTCCCGGCCCTGGCCGGGCGGCCTTTTTTCATTGGGATAATCGATGGTCTCCGCCACCCACAGGCGGCCACGCTCGTCCCAATTCATGGCGATGGGCTTGCCCTGGATCATCGGTTCTGAGGCGAACAGCTTCAGCTCAAAATCAACCGGGTTGGAGATGTGGCGCATGGATTGCTCGACCGGCAGCGGTTTCTGCATCTGGCCGAGTGAATCCTTGGTGGGGCCACCGCCACGGCGATCGGGATCGTAGAAGGGAACCTTGGCGGCCTGGTATTCGAAGGGGGGCAGGTCCTTGGCGATGGGGGTCATGTCGGGCGTGCCGCGGTAGGAACCGGCGGTTTCGGGGTCGCGAGCGACCGCCCAATACAGGCCGCGCTGCAGCAGCTTGTGGAAAGCGGGATGGCCGAAGGTGCGCTGGTCATGGCCCCAGGCTGTGTAGAAGACGCGGCCCTTGCCCTCCTCGCGCACCCAAGTCCAGGGTTCCTCGCCCGAACCCTCCTTGCGGGTTTCCAGGACGGTGCGCCCCTCCGTGTTGTGCTTGTGGTGCACATAGGTTTCATCCCAGCTTTCAAAGGGCTTGAGGCCCTTGAGGATGGGATGGCCGGGTTCCTTCACGATGGTGGTGAAGGTACCAGTGCCATGGCGCTGGAACTGGGCACCCACCAGCCGGATGTACTCGGGGGAATTGAGGAAACAGTAGGAAGCGCAGTGCACCGGCACAAAACCCTTGCCCGAGCGGACAAAGTCGAGCAGGGCCTTCTCCTGCTCCGGCTCGATTTTGGCGTGGTTGGCATAGACCATCAGCGCATCGTATTTCGCCAAGGTGTCCGGATTGAGGACCTTTGCATCCTCGGTGTACTCCAGGCGGATTGGCTCCTTGGCCCAGGCGGAGGCCAACTGGCGATACCGGAGAGCCGGCTGGTGATGCCCGTTGTCCCCCAGGAACAGCACCCGCACCGGGGTGGAGGGTGCGGCATCGGCGGCGGGTCCGACAGCTAGAGCGGAAAGCAGCAGGGAGAGGAACATGATCCACCTCGGCAGTTCTTGAACCGACCATTCGAACCAAGTCAGCCGGCCGGAGTTAACCGGGTACGGCCTGGAGGACATAACCTGACCGGGCAACCAGCGGGCGCCTGCACACCTGTTCCGGGGTGAAGGCCGACCGCGGGGGGTCAGATGTACTGGTTGATGATGTTCTCGAGCATCTCCTGACGGCCGGACTCGTTCGGTTCGAGCGCGGGCTTGCCCAGGACATATTTCTCGAGCGACTCGAAGCTGGCCTTGCCCGCCTCGATTTCGGCACCCACACCTGCATCATAGGAGCGGTAGCGATTCTTGAGGAAGTCCTTGAGGACGCCGTCCTTGCGGATGGCGGCGGCAATCTTGGCGCCGCAGGCGAAGGCGTCCATGCCACCGATGTGGGCATGGAACAGATCGACCGGCTCGAAGCTCTCGCGGCGGACCTTGGCATCGAAGTTGACGCCGCCGGGGGTGAGGCCCCCCTGCTCGAGGATGACGAGCATGCACTGGGTGGTGAGGTAGATATCGGTGGGGAACTGGTCGGTGTCCCAGCCGAGGAGGGGGTCGCCGGTGTTGGCGTCGATGCTGCCGAGGGCGCCCTGGATGCGGGCATATTCCAGCTCGTGCATCATGGTGTGGCCGGCCAGGGTGGCATGGTTGGTCTCGATGTTCATTTTCACATGATCCATGAGGCCGTACTGCCGGCAGAAGTTCAAGCAGGCGGCGACATCGAAGTCATACTGGTGCTTGGTGGGTTCCTTGGGCTTGGGCTCGAAGAGGAACTGGCCCTTGAAGCCGATCTTCCTGGCGTAATCAACCGCCATGTGCATGAACTTGGCCAGGTGGTCGAGTTCGCGCTTCATGTCGGTGTTGAACAGGTTGTGGTAGCCCTCGCGGCCACCCCAGAAGACATAGTTCTCGCCACCCAATTCGTGGGTGACCTCGAGCGCCTTCTTCACCTGGGCGGCGGAATGGGCGAAGACATCGGCGTTGCAGCTTGTGGCCGCGCCGTGCATGAAGCGGGGGTTGGAGAACAGGTTGGCGGTGCCCCACAGCAGCTTGATGCCGGTGCGCTGCTGGGCGGCCTTAAGGGCCTTGGCCACCGCGTCGAGATTCTTGTTCGACTCGGCGAGGGTCTTGCCCTCGGGTGCCACATCGCGGTCGTGGAAGGCGTAGAAGGGGCAGCCGAGCTTCTCGATGAATTCAAAGGCGACATCGACGCGCTTCACTGCGTTCTCGACCGATTCGGAACCATCGTCCCAGGGGCGGAGCAGCGTGCCGGGGCCGAACGGGTCGCTGCCGGTGCCGCGGAAGGTGTGCCAGTAGCAGACGGTGAAGCGAAGGAGATCCTTCATCTTCTTGCCTTCGACCAACTCCTCGGGGTTGTAGTGGCGGAAGGCGAGGGGGTTCTTGCTGGTGGGGCCTTCGTACTGGATTTTGCCGATGTTGGGGAAATAGCTCATCTTGCGAACTCCTGACTGGTTATGAACTCGATTTGACAAAGCCGTCCGGGGCCGACCCCGGACAGGGGTGGATCAGGCCTGAGTGAACTGGGGCAGGTGGACGATCTTGCCGCCCTGCTCGGTGGACTGGTGGGCGCAGATGCCGACGCAGGTCCAGTTGGCGGACTGGACGGCATTGGGCCACGGGTCGCGGTTTTCGGCAAGGGAGTTGAGGAACTCATTCACCATGTGGGGGTGGGAGCCGCCGTGGCCGCCGCCCTGGATGAACGAGAGGTGCTCGGCATCCTGGATGGACTGGGTGAACATGCGGATGGGCTCGGGCAGCAGGTGCGCGAAATCGGGCACCTCAACCTTGCTGGCGATCTCATGCTCGGGCTTCTTGGCGGTGTGCATCACATGGGGTTCCCCCTCGACCAGCGCCCACTCGAAGCTCTTTTTGGTGCCGTAGACATCGAAGCTTTCGCGGTACTGGCGCGCGGTGTCGAACAGGAAGCGCCAGATGTGGGCGCTGATGTCGGAATCCTTGATCTTGATGTGGCAGGATTCGACGGCGTACTTGTTCCCGGACTTCTTGGCCAGATCCTCGCGGATGGTGCCGGAGCCGAAACAACTGACATACTCGGCGCGGCCATTGACCAGGCCCAGCACGGGGCTGACGACATGGGTGGCGTAGTGCATGGGGATCATGCGTTCCCAGTACTCTGGCCAGCCGTCCATGTCCTGCGGGTGGGAGGCGGCCATGTACTGGATCTTGCCCAGCTCGCCCTTGGTGTACATGTCCTTGATGAAGAGGAACTCGCGGCTATAGACGACGGTCTCGGCCATCATGTACTTGAGGCCGGTGTCCTGCACCAACTGGCAGATCTTCTCGCACTCGTCGATGGAGGTGGACATGGGGACGGTGCACATGACATGCTTGCCGGTCTTGAGCGCCTCAATGGACATCCAGCCGTGGTCGGGGATGGGCGAGTTGATGTGGACGAAATCGATGTCCTTGTCAGCCAGGACCTGCTCATATTTGGTGTAGCGCTTGGCGATACCAAACTTGTCGCCAACAGCGTTGAGCTCCTGCTCGTTGCGGCGGCAGATGGCCTCGACGCTGCCGAGTGGATGGCGCTGGTAGATGGGGATGAATTCGGCACCGAAGCCCAGACCCACCATCGCCACCCTGAATTTCTTTGCCATGACAGGCCGCTCCTAGGAAACCGAACAGAAAAACCAAAAGGCGCATCGCGCCACAGATTCTCTGAGCTGGTCCGGGGAATCGGGGACACGAACCCGACGGGTGAACCAAACTCTTTTTTACCCTAATTCGCAGGACCGGGAGCCTTCCGGCCCCGGGAAGCCCGCCCCGACCCGAAAAACGGTCGCTTGGACGGACCGTGATGAGGATAAGGGGCCTTGGAGTGCCCGTCCATGAGGTTTTACGCATTTGATTTGAGATTTTTTACTGGTCTTACATTAGGATGGCGGTGGAGCAGGTGCCTTGCTGGATTGGTTTTTTAACGGAAAAAACCTGATTATCAGCCGTGTTTAAGCTGTGGCTGGGCAATGGAGATGTTCCCCCGGCATGGAAAGGCTTGTGAATTTTACCCCGGATGGCTGAGTTCGAAAACTTAACTAGGCGAACCCGGGTGGTTGGTAATTTCCCGGATGGGCGGTCCGCCTTGATGCTGGTATCTGCCAGGCTGAGGCATGTCGCGGCGACCCAGTGGGGATCGAGTCGTTATCTGGACATGGACAAGCTTCAAAGCCAAAACTCAAGAAAGGAGGCTCTTGAGGTGGTCGGGGCTGGATAGGCCCTGATCATTCAGAACGACCCTGACTTCACGAGGTCACAAAACAAATGTGCGCAACTTGTCGTACGGGACCACCTTCTCGGCGCTCCGGTTGCTTCCCAGCAGAGCCGTATCCTCCGAAAAGCTGGCCGATTGTAACGCAGACGGCCCCGGCAACAGGGGTTTTTCAAGATCGACAGGGTTAGGCTTAAACCATCCGGTGGTA
>Ga0169931_10003123_pt1 | contig 26512 bp, 22 predicted proteins | sample Kivu_15m_20L_FD_129675 | JGI IMG/M metagenome (GOLD analysis project Ga0169931, IMG submission 129675) | Freshwater microbial communities from Lake Kivu, Western Province, Rwanda to study Microbial Dark Matter (Phase II) - Kivu_15m_20L... | ecosystem: Environmental > Aquatic > Freshwater > Lake...
AAAAATAAATTCGGAACGAGTTTACGGCGTTTTAGCCGATCAATGCCCATCAATGGAACTTGATCTGAACGAGGTATCAAGGGTTTCAGCCCCTAGAATTTTTGAATTTACAATTGCTGGATGCGGTGCCAGGGAGGCCGCGATGGGGGCCGGGGTGGAACTGTTGGGAAGCGAGGCCGAAGTGTTAGTATCGGCTGATGCCAAGCAAGCTAGAAATCCACAGGCTGTAGATTAATTAATAAGTTGAGGTAATGCTGTGTCGAACGGGCTGAGAGTTGCAGTTTTAGGAGCCACGGGGGCCGTAGGGGAAGAGATTTTGGCGCTGCTTGATCAGCGATCGTTTCCCCTCAAAGACCTGACTCTGTTGGCCTCTCCCCGGTCTGCCGGCACTACCCTGGCCTTTAAAGGCGAAGACATTCCCGTTCAGGTGGTCGGCTCAGACTCCTTCAATGGCATTGATCTGGTGCTCGCGTCAGCGGGGGGCTCGGTGTCCCAGGAGTGGTTGCCCAGGGCGGTGGCTGCGGGGGCGATCGCCATCGACAACTCCAGCGCCTATCGCATGGATCCCAATGTCCCCCTAGTGGTCCCCGAAGTCAATCCTGCCACCGCCCAGACTCACCAGGGCATTATCGCCAACCCCAACTGCACCACCATTCTCATGGCTCTGGCGGTGTGGCCGCTGCACCAGGTGCAGCCGGTGCAGCGGTTGGTGGTGTCCACCTACCAGTCGGCTAGTGGGGCCGGGGCCCGTGCCATGGAAGAGGTAAAGCAGCAGACCCGCGCCATTCTCGCCGGGGAAGAACCGGTGGCGGAGGTGTTTCCCTATCCCCTAGCGTTTAACCTGTTTCCCCACAACTCGCCTTTAAACGAGCTGGGTTACTGCCAGGAAGAAATGAAAATGGTCAACGAAACCCGCAAGATTTTTGGCGCGGCCGATCTGAGAATTTCGGCCACCTGTGTGAGGGTTCCCGTACTGCGCGCCCACTCGGAAGCGGTTAACATTGAGTTTGAGGTTCCTTTCTCACCCCAGGCTGCCAAGGCGTTACTGGCTAAGGCCCCAGGGGTAAAGCTAGTCGAAGACTGGGGGCGAAACTACTTCCCCATGCCCATTGAGGCTAGCGGCCAAGACGATGTGCTAGTGGGCCGCATTCGCCAGGATATCTCTAACCCCAACGCCCTAGAGCTGTGGCTGAGCGGCGACCAAATTCGCAAGGGGGCGGCCCTCAACGCCGTGCAAATTGCAGAACTGCTCCTGGTTCCCCAGGCGGTACCGGCTGGTTAGAGGGATGATTTGGAGACGAGGTTGACCCTGGCAGAGGTGTCGTAAAGGGCTGAAGCTGTACGGGTTAGGGGGACAGGTGACGGACTTGGCTCAAACCCTTTTCCTTGAACCTTCAGTCTATTCCTCTCCGCCAGGGGCGAACTTGGTATAATCTCAAGAACATTAGATTTCGTAGGATGTAAGGCATTCGGGTGACATATTTTGGCAGAGTGCTAACGGCAATGGTGACGCCATTTTCTGAGGATGGCTCCGTTGATTACGCCGTGGCAGAGCGTCTAGCCGACTATTTGGCCAGTAACGGTAGCGATGGGCTCGTGGTATGTGGTACAACGGGTGAGTCTCCTACCCTAAGCTGGCAAGAAGAGTACCGACTCTTTAAGACGGTACGAGAGGCTGTAGCCGGGCGCGCCCAGGTGCTGGCCGGAACTGGGTCTAATTCGACCACGGAGGCCATTGAGGCGACTCTCCATGCCTACGACCTGGGGCTAGACGGGTCCCTACAGGTGGTGCCCTATTACAACAAGCCCTCCCAGGAGGGGCTTTATCAGCACTTTAGCCAGATCGCAGCGGCGGTGCCCGATCTGCCGATCATGCTTTACAACATTCCAGGGCGCACTAGCTGTGCCCTGGCGGTCGATACCGTTGCCCGCTTGGCAGAAATATCGAATATAGTAGCTATTAAGGAGGCTAGCGGAAGTTTAGACCAAGCCAGTCAAATTCGTTACCATACCCCCGCCGAATTTGGCATCTACTCCGGGGATGACTCGTTAACCCTACCTATGCTTTCTGTGGGTGGGTGTGGAGTAGTTAGCGTGGCCAGTCATCTGGTTGGCCCCCAACTTCAAAAGATGGTGCGGGCCTATGAAGCCGGAGAAACCCGGTTGGCCCTGGAAATACATCTGAAGTTGCTGCCTTTGTTTAAGGTATTGTTTATTGCTACTAACCCGGTGCCGCTGAAGGTAGCGTTGGCCCAGCAGGGGTGGTCGGTGGGTACAGTACGATTGCCCCTGTGTATGGCCGACGAGTCGGTCGGTGTTGCGATCGCAGAGGTGCTCCAGCAGCTTTCTGCCCAAGGTGCGTTAGCCTCACGGGTCTAGGTTTTTAGGGGAGCAGCGGTTGCCCCCAGGGCAGATCCCGGCCCCACAGAACCAGTGCCCTATGGGCCTTTCAATGTCATTGACAACCCAAGTGACCCCATTGCTCCAGTTTTCTAACAACTGAATAGCCTGTTTATCCCTCATACCTGTGTGAACGTTATTTATGGATCTATCTGTATTGCCTATGGCCCGGGTTACCCCACCCTTCGATGCTGTGGCATTTGCTTGGGCCCGATCGATTCCTAGGGTGGTTACGACCGACGGCTAGGGCTTTAATTGTGCTGTCTATCGGCCAGGAACGGCTGTGCCCGTGGGGCATCCCTCAATGGCCTCATAGGGCAAGCGACTTAGCCCTGGGCAATATCCCTATCTTTTTCAACGCATTTTCAACTTTTTCAACCCAATTGTTTACTGACGAGACTGTTTATGACTTCAAATTCTGCCAATAACGCCCTGAAAATCATTCCCCTGGGGGGACTGCATGAGATCGGCAAAAACACCTGCGTATTCGAGATTAACGATGAAATTATGCTGCTCGACGCAGGGCTAGCCTTCCCCACCGACGGCATGCACGGGGTCAACATTGTGCTGCCCGACGTGACCTACCTGCGGGAAAATCGCCACAAAATCAAGGGCATGATCGTCACCCATGGTCACGAAGATCACATCGGCGGTATTGCCTTTCACCTCAAGCAGTTTGATATTCCGGTGATCTACGGCCCTCGCCTGGCCATGGCCCTGCTAGAGGGCAAGCTGGAAGAAGCCGGAGTGAGCGATCGCACCGAACTGCGCCAGGTGCGCCCTCGCGAAACCGTACGAGTAGGCACATCTTTCCTAGTCGAGTACATTCGCAACACCCACTCCATTGCCGACAGCTGCTCGGTGATTATTCACACCCCCGTGGGCATTGTGGTTCACACCGGTGACTTTAAGTTTGACCACACCCCCGTCGATGGGGAAACCTTTGATATCCAAAAGCTGGCGGAGGCTGGCGAGAAAGGTGTGCTGTGCCTGGTGAGCGACTCCACCAATGCTGAGTTGCCCGGCCATACTCCCTCGGAACGGTCAGTGTTTCCTAACCTAGACCGCGAATTTGGTAAGGCAGACAAGCGGCTGATTGTCACCACCTTCTCGTCGTCGGTGCACCGGGTCAACATGATTTTGGAACTGGCCCAAAAGCACAACCGCAAGGTGTTTGTGGTGGGTCGCTCAATGCTTAACGTGATTGCCCACGCCCGCGACCTGGGTTATATCAAGTGCCCTGAGAGTCTGTTTCTACCCCTCAAATCTCTGAGCCACACCGCTGATGAGAACGTGCTGATTCTCACCACTGGCTCCCAGGGTGAACCCCTAGCGGCCCTGACCCGCATTGCCGACGATTCCCATCGGCAGCTCAAGGTCAAGCCGGGGGATACCGTGGTGTTCTCGGCTAACCCCATTCCAGGCAATACCATTGCCGTGGTTAACACCATCGATAAGCTCATGATGCGCGGGGCTAAGGTGGTCTATGGCAAAGACAAAGGCATTCACGTCTCGGGTCACGGTGCCCAGGAAGACCACAAGCTGATGCTGGCCCTCACCCGGCCCAAGTATTTTCTGCCCGTCCACGGCGAGCACCGCATGCTGGTGAAGCACTCTGAAACGGCCCAAAGCATGGGCATCCCTGCCGACCACATGGTGATTATCAACAACGGTGACATCGTCGAAGTCAACCCAGCGGGCATTCGCATTGCCGGCAAAGTGCCCTCGGGTGTCGAGCTCGTTGATGCCTCCCGAGTTGGGGTCGTGGGCCGTGACGTGCTCAAAGAGCGGCAGCAGTTGGCCGAAGATGGTGTCGTCACCATTGCGGCCACCGTGGGCAGCAATGGTAAATTGCTGGCCGACCCCACCGTGCAAATTCGTGGGGTGGTTCAGTCGATCTCCCAGGAGCGTTTCCAAGGTCAGGTGAAGCAAATCATCAACCAGGTGCTCTCCAATCGAGGGGCTGAGCTCATGGTCTCTAACGGCAAAGGCAAGGCCACCCTTGATCTGGATGCCCTGAAGGTCGCGCTCGATCAAGATCTGCGTCGCCTGGTGCGCCGCGAGCTAGACAAGCGTGACCCAATGCTGATTGTGTTGCTGCAGTCCAGTGCAGAGGCCTCGACCCAATCTCAGCCCCAGGCGCAGGCTGAGCCCAAACCCAAGGTTGAACCTAAACCTAAGGTTGAACCCAAGCTCCAGGCTGAAGCCAAGCCCCAGGTTCAATCTCAGCCCCAGCCTCAGCCCGAACCGGCCATGGCCGAGCGGCGTACCCGCACCCGAACCACGGCTTCGGTATCCTAAGGGGTCTAGAGAGTTAGGGTTTGGGGCGTAGGTTTGAGCCGCTGCGCCCCAGACCCCAAACCCTGAATCCTAACGCTGGGTAGGTCAACCTACCGCGATCGCCCTAGAGCCGCGTCAAGCTTTAAACTTCGGGTTAGCGCCTAACGCGCTGATCAGCGGTGCATTCCCTCAGCCGTGCGCCCGAAAAAAAAATCTTAATTTCTCAATGGAACAGAGCACGGGTAAGCTGGCCCGATCAAAGCATGGGCAGCCCCTTAGCCCCCCCTCATCGGCTGGTCAACGCCAGGCTTCGGGCCATGTCATTCACGATTACGGGTGCGATTTTAGCGTACCTGTGGTAGAAAAGTAGCCAGGATCATGTCGCGGCTTCTGCTTGGCGCTATAATGCACACAGCAGGAGCTGGTGTACCTGAGCAAAGGTGCATAGCAAGTGTCTTAAGCAGCTACACATCCTTAGCGCTAAGTACTTCTGTCAGAATTTTTGTTTAGCTTGTGCGGTTTATCCCACGCAGATTTAACGCCAACCAGGCCTAATGCAAACAAGAATTCCCAGAATCGCCCAGCGAGACAGGTGATCTGTGCACGCTCTTAGGAAGCGAGAGCCGTTGCTCTATGGCAATTGGTTCTATTACAAAACCTTTGCACACAAATTTCCCGGTAGCCCGGTGGCGGTGTTGACGTGGTTGGTGAATGACCAAATCACCCACTCAGGGCGGGAAAAGTAGATTTTATTCGCCCTGGTGAGCGTTGTATGAGGAATTTGAATGCCGAAGCAGATTGTTATTGCTGAGCAGAATCGGATCGCGGCGGTTTTTTCTGAAGATCAGATTCAAGAGCTAATTGTTGCTACGGGTAGCCACCAGGTTAGCGACATCTATTTAGGGACTGTGGAAAACGTTCTGCCTGGTATTGACGCGGCCTTTGTCAACATTGGCGACAGCGAACGGAATGGCTTTATGCACGTCACCGACCTGGGGCCCCTGAAGCTTAAGCGCAGTGCCGGTTCCATCACCGAGCTGGTGGTGCCCCAGCAAAAGGTGCTGGTGCAGATCATGAAGGAGCCCACGGGCAACAAGGGGCCTCGCCTGACCGGCAACATCAGCCTGCCGGGGCGCTACCTGGTGCTGATGCCCTCGGGGCGAGGAGTCAATTTATCCCGGCGCATTCGCAGCGAGAGCGAGCGCAACCGCCTGCGGGCGTTGGCTATTCTTATTAAACCCGCCGGTATGGGGTTGCTGGTGCGTACCGAGGCTGAAGGCATCAGCGAAAATGCCATCATCGAAGACTTAGAGACCCTGCAAAAGCAGTGGGAAAGCATTCAGCAGCAGGCGCTGACCACCCGCGCGCCCGCCCTGCTCAACCGCGACGATGACTTTATTCAGCGGGTGTTGCGCGACGCCTACAATGGCGAAGTCAATCGCATTGTGACCGACTCTAGCACCGGCATGAAGCGGGTTAAGCAGCATCTGGCCAACTGGAGTGACGGTCAGGTGCCTGCTGGGGTCCTGATCGATCACCACCGCGAGCGCATTCCCATCCTCGAATACTTCCGGGTCAATGCGGCTATTCGCGAAGCCCTTAAGCCCAGGGTAGACCTGCCCTCCGGCGGCTACATCATCATTGAACGCACCGAAGCGCTCACGGTGATTGACGTTAACTCTGGCTCCTTTACGCGATCGGCCACGGCTCGCGAAACGGTGCTATGGACCAACTGCGAAGCCGCCGCTGAGATTGCTCGCCAGCTCAAGCTGCGCAACATCGCCGGGGTCATTGTGGTCGACTTCATCGACATGGAGTCGCGGCGCGACAAGCTTCAGGTTCTAGAGCACTTCACGAAGGCGCTGCGCCCCGACAAGGCTCGGCCCCAAATTTCTCAACTGTCTGAGCTAGGGCTGGTCGAACTCACCCGTAAGCGTCAGGGCCAAAACATCTATGAGCTGTTTGGCCGCTCCTGCCCTACCTGTGGTGGACTCGGTCACCTGGTGCACCTGCCCGGAGAAGCCGTTCCGGCCGAAAATGGCTACGATGCCCCTCGAGGGACGATCTCAGCCGGCGGTGTCGCTCCCCAACTGGCACCTCCCGTGGTTGATATGAAAGGCTTTGACGGTCGCTCTGATCTACAAGAGTTAGATCTGGTGAACCATCCCAGCTACCAAGATAAATCAGGCCGGGGCAACAACCGCCGCCGTCGCCGCCGTGACCCCCTACCCACCCGCAGTAATGGCAAAGAGGCCCCGGTGGTTCCGGCGGTTAAAGATAGCCCAGGGCCAGTGTTCGTTGCCCCCAAAGAAAGTATCGATTTGGTACCTGCCGCGCTGGCGAGTAAACCCGAGGAGGATAAGGTTGCTCCCCGGGGCCGGGGCCGCATGGGCCGCAGCGATGGGCAAAGCGATCCGTCCCGGAATCGTAAGCCCGTAACGCCTCCCCAGGTGATCACCGTAGAGATGACCCTCGATGAGCAGCGTATCTACGCCAGGATGGGTATTTCGCCCATGGTGCTATCGACCCAGGAGGTCGCCGACCCCCGCAATGCGGTGGTCTCGGTGGTGCTGCCCGGACAAGCGCCGCCTCAGATAGTTTCGGTCACCCCAGCGGAGTCTTGGGCAGAAACGGCCCCAGACAATGCTCTGGAGGCGGAGGCCATGGCCCCGGATAACTGGTATCTGGATCTGGCCGAACCCGAAGCTTCCGTGGCTAAAGCTTTACCCACCCGCACTGTGCGCACTCGCTCAGCTCGGGCCAAGGCCCAAGACGCGGCAGTAGACGTTCTCTCGGAAGTGGTTCCGGCTCAGGAGCCGGTGGCTGCCCCCCCTGGGATGGTTGCCCCTAGTTTGCTAGAGGCTGTGCAGGAGGATACCCAGCCGGTTGTCCAAGAGCCAGAAGCCGAGGCGACGAGCACTCTGCGCAGGCGGCGGCGGCGAACATCGGCCAGTGGCGATGGTGCCGACGAGTAATCTAGGGATGAGCGTTTGTGGACAATGGGCATGGCCTAGCGACTCCCATTGCCGGGGTCGATGAGGTGGGTCGCGGGGCCTTGTTTGGCCCTGTGGTGGCGGCAGCTGTGGTGTTGACCCCCCAGGCAGGCGAGCAGCTTCAGGCTCTGGGGGTGACCGACAGCAAGCGGTTGAGCGCCGCTCGCCGCGAGAGTTTGGTGCCGCCCATTCAAGCCCTCGCCACTGACTATGCCCTTGGCCTGGCTACGATCTATGACATTCAGCGACTGAATATTCTGTACGCTAGCCTGTTGGCTATGGACAGAGCGTTGCACCGCCTGCACAAGGCACCGGTGCTTTGTTTAATTGATGGCAATCAACCGATTCCCCATCTGGACATGGTGCAGCGCACCGTGGTGCAGGGCGATCGCAAGCATATCGAAATTGCCGCCGCCAGCATTTTGGCTAAGGTGTGGCGCGATCGCCTGATCGTGCGCCTTGATCGCCGCTACCCCGGCTATCATCTGGCCCGCAACAAAGGCTACGGTAGCGCCGCCCATCGCCTAGCGCTACAAACCCTGGGCCCTACCCCCCAGCACCGCCACAGTTTCAAAGGCTGTAGCTAGCCGAGGGAATGCTGAAACCTTCTCCGGGCAGGCGAGGCCCCTTGCCTGTTCTAGCGTTAGAACAGCTATCCGGTTGGCGGCCTAGGCGTGAGATTAGACAGTCCTAGAGCACCGGTACAGTATGGCTAAAAACCCGGTTTCTTCATCGCTGCGCTAACGGCATGACTGACCTTCTGGCCGAGAAACCGGGTTTCTGTACCCAACGTCCTAGATCCGCTCAAAGCTCCGGCCAAAGGGCAGCAGCGATAGGGGCAGCAGCTTAATGTGCTGCTTGGCAAAGGGCAAGCCAATAATGGTAATCGCTAAAAGGACGGCATGGAAGAGATGCATCAGCGCGATCTCCCAACCAAAGAAAAACAGCCACGCCACATTCAGCACTATCTTTAAAGTGCTGTTGGGGTTGGCATCTTCGACGATTTTTCGCCCGAAGGGGGTCATGGTAGCGGTGCCCAATTTAATCGCCTGTATCCCAAAGGGAATGCCAATAATCGTCAGACACAGCACCAGTCCACCCAGGATATAGCCCAGCCCGGTCACAAACCCGCCAAAGACCAGCCAGATAATGTTGCCCAATACGCTCATGATTTAGATCCTTACTTGTACCCACAGGCATCTATTGTTTGCTATGCTATAGCACTGAACGCGGATGTGGCGGAATTGGTAGACGCGCTAGATTTAGGTTCTAGTGTTTTCGGACGTGAAGGTTCAAGTCCTTTCATCCGCATGAAAAGCTACATACCCCAGGGGCGCTTGGTTGAGAACCGGCGCCTCTAGGGTGGTTTTTTGGGCTACGGATTAGATTTATTCAGTCCTTGCCTATGGGCGATCGCTCCCAGGGATCGATTGCTAAGGCGATTTCTAGGAAAAAATATTCCAACTTTAATCTAGCGACTGTCGCCGCTGTAGGGTGAGCACCGCCCACCATGGGGGAAACCATTTTTCAGACGTCGCCTAACCATCGCGCCAGCCCTTCGTCTCTAGGGGCCAGAAAAAATGGCTTCTTCTAAATCTTGGCGGCTCAGCGAGTATTTGAACACCCGTTGCATATCTTTGCCATCGGCTGCGGCGTTAATGTAACGCACCACAATACAGTCGGTTTCGAGCACCACCTCGGCCTCCCAGCGAGGGCGCACGATGCGCCAGCAGTGGAGTGCTTCGGTGTCTTGGCTACAGCCCTGCTGATTCAACCAGGTTTCAATATCGGGCAGCGGGTGGTTGTAGAGCGGGGTAGCGGCGGAAGGAAGGGCCATAGGATACCGTAGGTCAGGATGATCAGGGGGGAGTAATCGCGATCGTAATGTACCCTTCAAGCATAGGCTCTCTAGAGCCAGGTGGGCGACGATGATGCCGCCGGACTGGGGCGATTGGGCCCCGCAGGTAGGGGCGGGGCGGTTCTAGCGGTTGCGTCAGGGATCGGCTCTACCCCAGTGGGATGGGGGTATCAGGGGCATTGGGAGCATTGGGGCTAGAGTCAGGTTCCTGAAGGTCTTTTGGTTGGCCTAGTATGGCCTGGTCTAAGGCGGTCTGGTTTAGATCTGGGGCGGCGGCATAGTCTCCCCGGGTCAGGCTCACCGTCACCACCAGGGCCAGACAGGCCACAAAGGTTAGCCCCAGGATGAACAGGGCAAAAATCTCCCCGGCGGACAGGGGCCGATCGGTCGGGTCGAGGTACATGTTGGCGGGCTCGCGCCGCTCGGGAGACGGGGGGCGACTGAGGGCTTCTAGGGGCTGCATGACCGAAATGCGGGAGTAGCCCACCTGCTGGTCATAGGTCCAGCGACGATCGGGGCTGCTGAGAATAGCGTAGGCCTCATTGAGTTGGTAAAACTTTTCGGTGGCCTCGGCGGCGGGTAGTTCTGTCGTATCGGGATGGTAGAGCTTGCTCAGGTCGCGAAACGCACGCCGAATCTGCTGGGGGCTAGCCGTAGGCTTGACTCCCAACTGGTCATAGTGGGTTTTGGGTCTTGGATTCACGTCAGGCATGGCATCCCACTAGCAGGGCGATTGTCAACGAGTACAGGCTTCGGCACCCCTAACCTGGGGCCAGTTGACCCTCTTCAGACGATCGGGTCAGGCGGATTTGAGCCAGGGTGAATACGACCGGAATGACGCGGCTGTAGTTAGTGGCCACGGCCCGCCAGCCCAGGTCAGCCAGAAACCAACCCCATAGGGCTGGCCCCAGCACCGAGAACACGGCTTTGGTGGCACCGTAGCGGGCCGCACTCACGGCCATGCCCCGAGCGGCCATGCGCAGGGCAAACCGTTGCTGAATTTGGCCCATCACTGAACTACCCCCGGCTACCACCGCCTGTCGGGCGATCTCGTAACGAGCCACCTGAAGGGCCATTTGCCGAGCGATCTGCTGAAGCAGCCAGGGTCGGAGCACGGCACTCACGGCCACAACACCACTCCCCTTGGCGAGGAGCGCCAGGGGGTTATCCTGGAGTGCCCCAGGGAGGGCTTGAAACTGGGTCGAGCCCGCCAAGGACCGGGTGAGGGATTGCTGGAGGCGATCGCGCTCGTCCCGAGGCAGCTTTTGTACATTACTGCGGAGCAGGTGCAGAAACACCTCGGCCTCTAACTCATCGGTCGTCCAGGCGATCGCGTAGGGAACCTTGAGGTATCGGCAGACTTGAATGAGCGCCTGGCGGTAGGTCACCTGCTGGCTTTGACCGTTGATCACGGTCAGGCCGTCCGCCGCCAAAAACCGAAAGCGCTGTTCCAAGCGATCCAGCCACTGCTGCCGAGGGCAGCTCTGAACCGTCAGTGGGTCGGTATTTTGTAAGTAATCGAGCGGGTTGAACCGGGGCCTAAACAGCATTTCTGTCAGGACTTGAAGTTCTTCCTCTGTTGCTAGCTCCAGGGCCGACCGCAGCTCATCCACTGGGTATCACCGGTTTAAAAAACTGTCTTACATTTTTACACAATTCCCCAAGATAGGATGTTGAGCAACGGCTACACACCCAAAATTGGAGAGAAACGGCTATGGAAGATGTGGTGGTCATTGGCGCTGGGCTCAGTGGGCTAACCGCCGCTGGCCAGCTCCACCAGAGGGGCTACCGGGTGCGAGTGGTTGACAAGTCTCGCGGGCTGGGGGGGCGAGTGGCCACTCGCCGCCTGGATACCACCAGCCTGGACCATGGCTGTCGGTATTTACACCCCTTTGCTGACCCGGCGTTAAGTCCGATTCCGGCGCTGTTAGCCTCGGGTATCCTGCAGCCCTGGCAGCCGGAGACCTTTGCCCTAGAGGCCAATGGGTCGATCCGGACCACGGCGACAGCGACCCTCTACGCCGCGCCCCAGGGTATGAGTGCTGTTGCCAAGGCCCTGGCTGCGGGGCTGACCATTCACCGCCACTGGCGCGCTACGGCCCTGACACCGATGCCCCAGGGATGGCACATTGAAGGGGAAGGCCTCGGTCCAGATTCCCAGGGTGAGATCAGCGCCCTGGAGGCTAGGGCCGTGGTGGTGGCCATCCCCGCGCCCCAGGCCGCCGCCTTGGTGGCCGCCACCGCCCAACCTCACGACGCGATCAGCGACCTGGTACAGCAACTCCAGACCGTCGCCTTTGATCCTGTAATTACGGTCATGGCGGGCTACAGTCCCCAGACCTCTCCCTGGCTTTCCCAGCAAACAGCCCCAGGTGGCTGGATGGTCACGGGTGACGCCCACCCCACCCTGGGGTGGATAGCCTTAGACAGCAGTAAACGCCCCGCTGCCAAGGCAGCGGAGCCCAAAGAATCGGTAGTCGTCCTCCACAGCAGCGCCGAGTTTGCGGCCCAGGCGATCGATCGCCCTGATCTAGAGTCGGTGGGCCAAGACCTCTTGGCGATCGCGGCAAAAACCCTAGCTCCGTGGCTCAGCTCCCCAGAGTGGATGCAAGTGCATTGCTGGCGCTACGGCTTTGTGCGTCAGCCCCTCGGAGCCTCTGTGCTCAGGTCACCCGCCTGGCCAGCCTTCGTGGGCTGTGGTGACTGGTGCCCTGGGGGGCAGGTGGAAGGGGCAATAGCATCCGGCCACCAGGCTGCCAAGCTCATCGCCCAAGCCCTCGTCTAGCTAGGTCTCTGACCCTTGAGAACGACGGCGAACCTAGGCGTTATTGCTGGAATAATCGCTATTCTCTTTATCCTCAGTGCTGTCATCATCCGTTGCGCCAGTGTTGTTACGACGGAAGAAGCGTTGGTTACCCGCCCGCTTTTTGCGGAACTTGCGGGCGTAGGCTTGATTTCGTAGAGCTTTTTCTTTCTTTGGATTGCGGCGTTTAGACATTCAATAACCTCAGACAATAGGGCAGGTGTGATCAGTAAACAAAGACTGGCAGTTAAAAAAAGGGAATCCCCAGCATGGGAAACGTGCACTCTGCCCGCATTTAAGCCGCAGATGCCGCACCTACTTCCACAAACACTCTGCCCGCACTGGCATTCGTTGTTTACGACATGCCATAACCAGAGGATTACTGTAGCACACGGGGACGCTGCCAGAGGGAGAGTTTTAGGTACGGGGGGCAGGGTTTTGAGGGCCTAATTTTGAAGTTTGGAGTTTGAACTTTGCATTAAAGCCCTCAAAACTTCCCCCCTCGTGTCCCTAGGACGGACTAGAGCTCAGCACCCTCTCCGCGCCAGTCGGATCAGGGCTCGCCTCTGGGGTATCGGCTTCGGAGGGCGGTACCACCTGCCAAAACTTCGGCAGGTACTCGCTCCAGTGGGCCAAAATTTGCCCTGCCTTGGGGCTGCCGGTGTGGGCTACGTGGGCCTCCAGCAAGGCCTTGAGCTGGGCTTCTCCAGCGGGGGTAATGACCCGCTGAACCTTGACAATTTCGGGGTTGACCCGAACCGGGAAGCCACCATTTTCATCGAGGAAATAGGCTAGACCGCCGGTCATGCCTGCGCCCACGTTGCGACCGACTGGGCCGAGGACCACGACCACGCCGCCGGTCATGTACTCGCAACAGTGGTCACCAGCGCCTTCGATCACCGCCTGACCCTTGGAGTTGCGTACCGCAAAGCGCTCTCCGGCGGTTCCTAGGGCATAGAGGGTGCCGCCGGTGGCTCCGTACAGACAGGTGTTGCCCACAATCACGTTGGTAGATGGGTCGTAGGTAATGCCGACGGGGGGCTTAACCACAATCTCGCCGCCGTGCATGCCCTTGCCCACGTAGTCGTTGGACTCGCCCACCAGGGTGAGGGTCATGCCCGGTAGGTTAAAGGCCCCAAAGCTTTGGCCAGCGCTACCCTCAAAGGTCAGGTTGAGCTGCCCTTCAAAGCCCGAATTGCCGTACTTTTCGGCGATCACCCCGGCGACCCTTGCCCCCACGGTGCGGTCGGTGTTGACCACGGCATAGGTCTTGGTGACGGTGCCCTGGGTTTGAATGGCGGCCTGAATATCGCCATCGGCCAATATAACGTCGTCTAGGACAGGGCCGTTGCTGTGGACGGCTTCGTGCTGGAGCCAGGTGCGATAGTCAGAGCCTGGCCCTTCGGGGCCATCACCCCGCCCGTTGGGTAGATCCATCAGGGTGGTGAGATCCAGGTGGCTGGTTTTAGCCAGGGTCACTCCGGCGCGGAGCTTGAGCAGGTCGGCCCGACCCACGATGTCGATCAGCGAGGTATAGCCCAGGCGGGCCAGCAGCGATCGCACCTCTTCGGCAATGTAATAGAAAAAATTCACCACCTGCTCGGGCAGGCCGGTAAACCGCTGGCGCAGCTCTTCTTTTTGGGTGGCCACACCGACGGGGCAGTTGTTGGTGTGGCAAACGCGGGCCATAATGCAGCCCTCGGCAATCATGGCAATGGAGCCAAAGCCAAATTCTTCGGCCCCCATCAGGGCCCCCATCACCACATCCCAGCCGGTTTTGAGGCCGCCGTCGACGCGCAGGGTGACGCGATCGCGCAGCTGATTATCCATCAGCACCTTGTGCACCTCGGTGAGCCCCAGTTCCCAAGGCACCCCGGCGTGTTTAATGGAGCTGAGGGGCGAGGCTCCGGTGCCGCCGTCGTGGCCCGACACCTGAATCACATCGGCGTTGGCCTTGGCCACCCCCGCCGCAATGGTACCGATGCCCACCTCCGACACCAGCTTCACCGAGACCCCGGCCCTGGGGTTGATCTGGTGCAGGTCGAAAATCAGCTGGGCCAGGTCTTCGATCGAGTAGATGTCGTGGTGAGGGGGCGGCGAAATCAGCGACACACCAGGCTTAGAGCGACGCAGCATGGCGATATAGGGGCTCACCTTTTTGCCCGGCAGCTGGCCCCCTTCCCCCGGCTTGGCCCCCTGGGCCAGCTTGATCTCGATCTGGTCGGCGTGCATCAGGTACTCGGGGGTTACCCCAAACCGCCCAGAGGCCACCTGCTTAATCGCTGAACTGGCGGTGTCGCCATTCTTGAGGCCCCGCAGGTGGGGAAAGGTGGGGGAGTTGCCCTCGGCATCGACATCGGTGAGCACCTTAAAACGAATCGGGTCTTCGCCCCCCTCCCCCGAATTAGACTTGCCGCCGATCCGGTTCATGGCCACCGCTAGAACCTCGTGGGCCTCCCGCGACAGCGCGCCCAAAGACATCCCGCCGGTGCAGAAGCGGGCCATGATCGCCTCCACCGACTCCACCTGATCGAGGGAAAGGGGCTGGCGATCGCCCTCCATGTCGAGCAGATCCCGCAGGGCGGTAATGGGGCGATTTTCGAGCTGGGCTCGGTAGAGCTCGTAGTGGTCGTACTGGCGATCGGCCACTGCTTTGTGCAGCAGCTTGGTCATGGCCGGGTTGTTCATGTGGTACTCGCCACTGGGCCGTGACTGCACAAAGCCCATGTTTTGCAATCGCTTCACGGTGAGTTCAGGGAACGATCGCTGGTGGAAGCGCATGGTTTCCTCGGCTAACTCCACCAGGGAGAGGCCCCCGAGGCGGGAGGTGGTGCCCCTAAAGGCTAGATCCAGCAGGTCAGGGCCAATGCCGATCGCCTCAAAAATCTGGGCCCCCCGATAGCTGGTGACCAGGGAAATGCCCATCTTGGAGAGAATTTTTAGCAACCCTGCCTCCACCGCCTGACGGTAGTTGTCCTGGGCCCCGTTGAGGGTAGACACCGGCAGTTTGCCCGTTTCCATCAGCTTTTGGGTGCGGTTGTCCTGCCACCAGTGGCGCACCGACTCGAGGGCTAGGTAGGGGCACACGGCACTGGCACCGTAGCCAATCAGGCAGGCAAAGTGGTGGGTGCTCCAGCACTGGGCTGTGTCGACCACGAGGGAGGCGTGCATGCGGAGCCCGTTGCGAATCAGGTGGTGGTGCACGGCCCCCACCGCTAGCAGGGGCGGAATGTAGCTGATCTCAGCGCTCAGCGCAGCGGTGTGGCCCAGGGCATTGACGCGATCGCTCAGCACCAGAATGGCTTTGCCGACTTTGACGGCCTCGTCGGCGCGATCGCACAGCACCGCCACCGCCTGCTCCAGACCGGCGGGGCCATCGGCAATGGAGTAGAGCGTAGACAGGGTAGCGGTGGCAAAGCCCGAGCTGTGGATGTGCTCTAGCTCCACCTCGTTAATGACGGGGCTTTCCAACTGCAACAGGCGAGCGTACTCGGGCCGCTCATCGAGTAGGTTGCCCTGGCGGCCCAGCTGGGTGGTCAGCGACATCACCAACCGCTCCCGCAGGGGATCGATAGCGGGGTTAGTGACCTGGGCAAACCGCTGCTTAAAGTAGTCGTAGAGCAGGTGGGGCTTGCTGGATAGCACCGCGTGGGGGGTGTCATCGCCCATGCAGAAGGTGGGCTCCTTGGCCTGGGCCGCCATGTCTTGAATGATCATGTCGACGTCTTCGGTGGTGTAGCCAAAGGCGCTCTGCTGGAGCAGCAGGTCTTCACTGCCGTAGACCGCCTGTTCGCTAAACAACTGGGGCGGCACCTCGGCTCGGTTATCCTTCAGCCACTGGCCGTAGGGGTGCCGGGTGGCTACCCGCTGCTTAATGGCCCAGTTCTTGAGAATTTCTTGACTGTGCAGATCGACTGCGATCATCTGACCAGGGCCAAGGCGGCCTTTTTCCAGAATGTCCTCAGGGGCCAGATCCAGCACCCCGGCTTCCGAGGACACCATTAGCAGGTCATCTTTGGTGATCACATAGCGGGCTGGGCGCAGACCGTTGCGGTCTAGGGTAGCCCCCACCTGGGTTCCGTCACTAAAGACGATCAGAGCCGGGCCATCCCAGGGTTCCTGTAGGCCGCTGTAGTATTCATAGAAATCGGTGATCTCGGGATAGGCATCCAGCTCGGGCTGGTTGTTGTAGGCCTCGGGCACCATCATCATGAGGGCTTCCTGGGGAGTGCGGCCCGATTGCACCATCAGCTCCATCACGTTGTCCAGGTTCGCGGAGTCACTGTTGTTGGCATCGACGATGGGCTTCAGCACGTCAAAGCGATCGCCCCACACCGGATGGTACAGCTCGGCCTGGCGAGCCACCATCCAGTTGATGTTGCCGACCAGCGTGTTGATTTCGCCGTTGTGCCCCAGCAGCCGCATGGGGTGGGCCAGGGGCCATTTTGGCATGGTGTTGGTGCTAAAGCGACGGTGGTACACCGCAAAGGGGCTGACATAATCGGGGTCGCGCAGGTCGGCGTAGAAGGCAGCCAACACCGCCGATCGCACCATACCCTTGTAGACAATGGTGCGGGAGGAGCAGGAGCAGACGTAGAATTCCTTCAGTCCGGCCACTAGGTCGGGGGAAAGCCCACTCGGGCTAGCAATGGCTTGGGCGACCAGGTGCAGCACCTGGCGACGCGCCAGGTACAGGCCGCGCTCCAGGTCTTCCCCGGTTGTGGGCCCGGTTTCGGTGGCTGAGGCCGTGATCAACTGCTCAATGCGGGGCTGGTACTGTTTTGCCAAGGGCCCCAGCACCTCAGGCCGCACGGGCACCACCCGCCAGCCCACCACCGTCAGCCCTTCCTCCTGCACCACCTGGTTAAAGGTGGCCCGAATCCAGGTGGCGGCGGCGTCATGGTTGGGCATAAAAGCCATGGCGACACCCGTGCGATCGCGATCCAGCTCCCCGTAGCCCTGCTCTCCGGCCCAGCGGGTTAGAATCGCCCAGGGAATTGCGGTCATCACCCCGGCCCCATCCCCAGAGTCCTGATCGGCACAGCAACCGCCACGGTGCTCCATACAGTCCAGGGCCGCCAACGCCTTGGTGACTAAACCGTGGCTGGGGCGATTCTGTCGATCGGCCAAAAAGCCGACACCGCAGGCATCGCGTTCTTCGACCAGCGCCTGTGGCCCCCAGTTTGGCCAATCAGAACGGGTATGCTGCCGAGGTTGATAGGGTTGATTCACAGGTGTACGTCCCATGGAAGAGCAAAACAATAGTGAAAATGAAGTAGTGATTAGAGAGAAAACAGTTGGCTGAGAGAGCTAGCCTAGTAGCCCCGCCTTACAGCTGCGCTACCGTGGAGTATGTAGGCCACCTAGAACGGCCTCAATCGGCCAGGAAAAGAAGCCAGTGAAAAAAAATCCCCTGACTTGGCGTCACATCCAATGCAGCCAATCCAGGCGCAGTCAATCTGGGCTTGGGGGCCTGCCCGCCCCTGGGCGATCACCCCTGGGCCGATCAATCCTGCTCTAATCGATTCTGATTGATGCAGCCTTGGCCCAAGAACCTGAGCCATAAAGCATTGGCGTCCGCAGGGCCTTACCAGTAATCTACAGACTTTATCAGGACTTTACAAACCCTAGGGTCAGCGTTGATTCACAGCTTCTTAGAATTAAGCGGCAGTAATGGTAGCGATTGTTTCAGAATCACCTTAGATTGCCCTTAAATTGCCCGAGCCGCCATTCCCCATCCTGGGAATTCCCTATCCTTGAACTGCTCAGACCCTTCTCAAAATTTTCTCCTATGGTTAGACTTGCCGGTCTGGCGCTTTTAGTTCTCTCTCCCCGGTCAAGTAACCGTTGGGTTGCTGGCAGCAGGGTCTTGTTGGGCTTCCTGGGAACGATCGCGCCCCTCACCGCCCTAGCTACAGAGCCCTTCCCAGGGTCGCCTCCCCGGCCCGCCGAGGTCCTCACTGACCAAGCGCCCGCCGTCCTTCCCCCAGCTCAGGGCCAGCTGCAGGGCCAGACGGTGCTGATCAATGGCCGCCAAGTCTCTATTCCCTGGGTGATGGTGGGGGGCCAAATCGGCCTGGCTGACTACGGCGTTACCGATCAACTGGGGGCGACCTTGCTCAGCAACGGCCAGCCCGATCGACAGCCCGTCCAGTGGTTTAGTGAACCGGGCCGCCCGATCGAGCTGGCTGCCTGGTTGGCGGGCGGCTATCGATATCTCGATATCATGCCCCTAGCCCAGCGCTACGGCTGGCAGGTGCAGCCCCAGGCCGGCACCCTGCGCATCACCCCCCCCCCCCGCCCAGATTACCGCCCTGCGCCGAGAAGCCCAGGCCGGCGGCGAGCGCTTGATCCTAGACCTGTCAGGCCCCACCCCCGTCGGTCTGGCCCATGGTGCTGATGCCCTTACCCTCACCGTGGCTGCCACCGCTGACGACCGGGTGATTAGGGCCGCGATCGCCGCTCCCGCCGGAGATTTTTTAGGGTCGCTAACGGTGACTCCTGGGGCCAACGGCCTTCGCCTCCAGGCCAGTGCCAGCCAGCCAGCCCACCTGGTGACTCAGGCTAACCCCAACCAAATCATCCTCGACCTTCGGGCCGATGGCCTTCAGCCCCATAGCATTGCCTGGGCTCCGGGGGTGCGCTGGCAGCAGCGCTATATCGCCGTGGCGGGGCAATCGTTTCCCGTCTACTGGCTACAGATTGATCCAGCCCAGGCCAGCCTGCGCCCGATCTGGACCGACCCCACCACGGCGGTGGGAACCGCTCCCCTGACCACCATGGCCCAACGCTGGCAGGCCACCGCCGCCATCAATTCGGGCTTCTTCAACCGCAATAACCAGTATCCCCTCGGGGCCGTGCGCTCCAACAATCACTGGATCTCAGGCCCGATCTTGAGCCGAGGCGTCGTGGGGTGGAACGAGCAGGGGCAGGTGCGCATGGAGCGGCTGTTTCTCCGGCAAACGTTGACGACCGTCACCGGCCAAACCTTTCCTATCCAGGCCCTCAATAGCGGCTACGTCCAGGCCGGGATTGGCTTCTACACCCCCGAGTGGGGGCGTCTCTATCAGCCCGTTCTGGAGGGCGAAACCGTCGTGACGGTGGTCAACGGCGTGGTCACCGCTCAGCAGGCTGCCAGTGCGATCGCCCCCGGCGGTGTCCCGATTCCTGCCGATGGATATGTGCTCGCGCTCCGGGCCTACGCCACCGCGGCCCAGGCACTACCGCCGGGACAGTCAATCACCCTATCGTCTGAGTTGTTGCCCCCCAGCCTAGAGCCCTTTCCCAATCTGGTTGGGGGTGGACCGTTGCTCCTGCGCGATCGCACCCTCGTCCTAGATGCGGCCCTTGAGCAGTTCAGCACCGCCTTCGCCACCCAAGCCGCCCCCCGCAGCGCCATAGGGCTGACATCCACGGGCGAAATCCTGCTGGTGGCCGTGCACAATAGCCCCCGTGGTCCCGGCCCCACCCTCGACCAGCTCGCCCAAATCATGCTGCAGTTGGGCAGCACCGACGCCCTCAACCTCGATGGTGGTAGTTCAGCCAGCCTGTACCTGGGGGGCCGCCTGATCAACCGCTCCCCGGCTACAGCGGCTAGGGTCAATAACGGCATCGGGCTGTTTTTGCCGTAACCGTTGCGTCTCGACCTAGCGAGCCATGGGCCCAGGGCTATGCCCCTCCTTCGGCGGAGTATAAAGACTTAGTGTAGTTACCCCTGAGCCTGGTTAAATTTCCCTGCTTGCCCGTCTGCCATTGCTAAACTATTGGCTGATAATTAGTTTCAATCTGATTTGATCCCAACTTGACGTACCTGTTGTTGAGGAGCCTGGAAACTCTCAGGTCAACAACAAAGTCTCAGAGCTATGGGAATTCTGGGGATAGGGTTGCCTAGCCAGCTAGCCATACCGTCTATTCCAGCGCAATCTTAAAGTTCTAATTCTAGGAAAATATTGTTATGCCAAAGCTCGAAGCATCCATTCATCAACCCTCCGCCTTGGCCCTGGCCACCAGCAACGGCAAAGAAGTCACTGAGACAGGTTTGCGCCCTTGGGGTTCTTACACGGTGCTCGAAGAGGGCCGTGGCTACAAAATCAAGCGAATTGAGGTCAAGTCGGGCCATCGACTGAGCCTGCAAATGCACCACCACCGCAGCGAACATTGGATCGTGGTCTCCGGTACCGCCAAGGTGGTCTGCGGCGATAACGAAATTCTGCTCTCCACCAACCAGTCCACCTATGTGCCCCCCTGCACCCAGCACCGCCTCGAGAACGTGGGCGTTATTCCCCTGATCCTGATTGAAGTGCAAAACGGCGAATACTTGGGGGAAGACGACATCGTTCGTTTCCAAGATGACTATTCTCGGGCTGAAACCGTCTAAGATTCCCATCACTCTCCCCCTATATTCAGAGAATGGTGATAGTGCTAAGCTCAGCGCTATCACCATTTTTGGTTTTTTGCCCCTGCTATGGTTCAGATTCGCCCCGCCGCCGCCCAAGAACTCAAACGGTTGCTTCAGCGCCAGGGTGCTGGGGCAACGGATCCATTGCCCCAGGTTTACCTCACCCTGGAGCCGGGGGGCTGTGCCGACTGGACCTATCGCCTCACCGCAGAAACGGCCCCCCAGTCCCCCGCGATCGCCCTGCCCTGCGCCGACCTCAGCTTGGTGGTAGCCGCCGATCAGCTAGATTTGCTTAAGGATCTCACCATCGACTACTCCGAAGACCTCATGGGCGGTGGGTTTCGCTTTACCAACCCCCTGGCGCAGCGCACCTGCGGCTGCGGCAATGCCTTCTCCCTCAGGGCCGATGCCCCGGTCACCGAAGACTGTACTGGTTTTAACCATCCCAGGTGATCCAGGTGCTGCTGTGACTCGGTAACGCGGTTTGACCAAAGCCTCTCCGAAGTGGTAGGATTAGACCTTGTGAAAACTTGAGTTTATCAATCAACCCGCCGTAGCAGCAGAAGCATCCTATGCCCACGATTCAGCAACTCATCCGGAGTGAGCGTCAGAAAACCGAGAAGAAAACCAAGTCCCCTGCTTTAAAGAGCTGTCCCCAGCGTCGGGGGGTTTGCACCCGTGTATACACCACCACGCCCAAGAAGCCCAACTCGGCCCTTCGGAAAGTGGCGCGGGTTCGCCTCACCTCTGGTTTTGAGGTCACAGCCTACATTCCCGGTATTGGCCACAACCTGCAAGAACACTCCGTAGTCATGATTCGTGGGGGCCGGGTTAAGGATCTTCCCGGTGTCCGCTATCACATCATTCGCGGCACCCTCGACACCTCGGGTGTGAAAGATCGCCGTCAGAGCCGCTCCAAATACGGAGCCAAGCGGCCTAAGGCTTAGGGTTTGCCCAGGGGTTTGCTGAGTTATGCCGATCGCGCTGGATCCAATCAGCGCAATATTGTTGGCCCGGTCTTTGACCCGATCCAGTCTGGATGACTAACGCCCCTGAATAGCCCGTTTTGACCCTTAGCCTTACTGCCAATCTTGTCCGTGTCTCTAACTAGCCTTTAAACCACTGGAAGTTGAATCATGTCTCGCCGTACCGTCATTCAAAAGCGTCCGATTCCGCCCGACTCTGTCTACAACAGCCGACTCATCACCATGATGAGTCGCCGTTTGATGACCAGCGGCAAAAAGTCTCTGGCCGACAAAATTATCTATAACTCCTTTGCCATTATTAAAGAACGTAGCGGTGGCGATCCCCTCGATGTGTTTGAACGGGCGGTGCGCAATGCCTCTCCCTTGGTGGAGGTCAAGGCTCGCCGGGTAGGTGGTGCCACCTATCAGGTACCGATGGAAGTGCGGTCTGAACGCAGCGTTGCCCTATCCCTGCGCTGGTTGACTCAGTTCGCTCGCCAGCGTCCTGGCAAGTCCATGGGGATTAAGCTCGCCAACGAACTGATGGATGCTGCAAATGAAACCGGTGGTGCTGTTCGCAAGCGCGAAGAAACCCACCGCATGGCAGAAGCGAACAAGGCCTTTGCCCACTATCGCTACTAACTCCAGATTGATTTAGCCCAGTTGATTTAACCCAGCGTGGTTACTGTGGCCTGGAGATCCGAGTTCCTTGGCGATCGCTGTTTCTGTTTCCTAGAATAAATTTTCGGGTATATCGAAGCGGCTGGTCATAGCGTGACGAGGAGAGAGCTGTGGTACGAGTAACACCCATTGATCGGGTTAGGAATATTGGGATTGCGGCACACATTGATGCTGGCAAAACCACCACTACAGAACGTATTCTGTTCTATTCGGGCCTGGTGCATAAGATTGGTGAGGTGCACGAGGGCACTGCTGTTACCGACTGGATGGAGCAAGAGCGGGAACGAGGCATCACCATTACAGCGGCGGCCATCAGCACCAGCTGGCGCGATCACCAGATCAACATCATCGATACCCCGGGCCACGTTGACTTCACGATCGAAGTCGAACGTTCCATGCGGGTGCTGGACGGGGTGATTGCGGTGTTCTGTTCCGTTGGGGGCGTACAGCCCCAGTCGGAGACCGTCTGGCGCCAGGCCAATCGCTACCACGTGCCGCGCATTGCCTTCATCAACAAGATGGATCGCACCGGCGCTAACTTCTTTAAGGTGTATGGCCAACTGCGCGATCGCCTGGGCGCTAACGCGGTAGCGATTCAAATTCCCATTGGGGCTGAGGGCAATTTTCGGGGCGTGATCGACCTGGTCGCCATGCGGGCCCGGATCTACCACGATGACCTGGGTCAAAATTTTGAAGACATCGCGATCCCCGCCGATGTTTTAGAGGTGGCTGAGGAATACCGAGCCAAGCTGGTCGAGGCGGTCGCCGAAACCAGTGACGTCCTGATGGAAAAGTATTTTGAAGGTCAGCCCCTAGGGACGGAAGAAATTGCGATCGCCCTACGTCAGGGCACCATTGCAGGCACCATTGTGCCCGTGCTGTGTGGCTCTGCCTTTAAAAATAGAGGGGTGCAGCTGCTCTTAGACGCGGTAGTTGACTATCTACCCTCCCCGGTTGAGGTGCCCCCGATTCGAGGGCTGTTGCCCAACGGCGAAGAGGCGGAGCGCTCCGCCGATGATGATGCCCCCCTGGCGGCCCTAGCCTTTAAGATCATGGCTGACCCCTATGGACGGCTGACCTTTGTGCGGGTCTATTCTGGGGTATTGCAAAAGGGCAGCTACATCTACAACGCTACCAAGGACAAAAAAGAGCGGATTTCCAGGCTGATTGTGCTCAAAGCTGACGATCGCATCGAAGTGGAAGAGCTGCGGGCTGGGGATCTGGGGGCCGCCATTGGCCTCAAAGATACCTTCACGGGCGATACCATCTGTGACCCGGCCCAACCTATCGTGCTGGAGTCGCTCTACGTCCCCGAACCTGTGATCTCCGTGGCGGTTGAGCCCAAAACTAAGCAAGATATGGAGAAGCTGGCCAAGGCCCTACAGTCCCTGGCTGAGGAAGATCCAACGTTTCGGGTCACCACCAACCCAGAAACCAACCAGACCGTGATCGCGGGCATGGGTGAGCTACACCTCGATATTCTGGTCGACCGCATGCTGCGGGAATTTAAAGTCGGGGCCAACATCGGTGCGCCCCAAGTGGCCTACCGAGAGACCATTCGCCAAGCCACCAGCGCCGAAGGCAAATTTATTCGCCAGAGCGGTGGCAAAGGCCAGTATGGCCATGTGGTGGTTGAAGTAGAACCGACCGAGGAGGGCAGCGGGTTTGAGTTTGAATCTAAAATCGTAGGAGGCACGATTCCAAAAGAATATGTGGCTCCGGCGGGACAGGGCATGAAAGAGGCCTGCGAATCTGGTATTCTAGCTGGGTACCCGGTTATTGATTTAAAGGTTACTCTAGTTGATGGGTCGTACCACGATGTAGACTCATCAGAGATGGCTTTTAAAATTGCCGGTTCAATGGCGATGAAGGAAGCTGTCTTGAAGGCGTCTCCCGTCCTTCTAGAGCCAATCATGAAGGTCGAGGTTGAAGTTCCAGAAGATTTTCTGGGTGACGTCATGGGAGATTTAAACTCCCGCCGTGGCCAGATCGAGGGGATGGGAACAGAGGTTGACGTTGCAAAAGTTATGGCCCATGTTCCCCTAGCTGAGATGTTTGGTTATGCTACCGACATCCGCTCAAAAACGCAGGGTCGGGGCATTTTTTCGATGGAGTTTAGCCACTATGGCGAAGTTCCTCGAAACGTGGCTGAGGCCATTATCTCTAAAAACACTGGGAACGCTTAGAAAGGAAAGGACACGTAACGTAAAATGGCACGCGAAAAGTTTGAACGCAATAAACCCCACGTCAACATCGGCACCATCGGTCACGTTGACCATGGCAAGACCACTCTGACGGCGGCCATCACCATGACATTGGCGGCCGCTGGTGGCGCTAAAGCTCGTAAGTACGACGAGATTGATGCGGCACCTGAAGAGAAGGCTCGTGGTATCACCATCAACACGGCCCACGTGGAGTACGAGACCGCAGAACGCCACTACGCCCACGTTGACTGCCCTGGCCACGCTGACTACGTGAAAAACATGATCACTGGGGCGGCTCAAATGGACGGTGCCATTCTGGTGTGCTCCGCGGCCGACGGCCCCATGCCCCAAACTCGGGAGCATATTCTGTTGGCTAAGCAGGTGGGCGTACCTAGCATCGTGGTCTTCCTGAACAAGCAAGATCAGGTCGATGACGAGGAATTGCTGGAGCTGGTGGATCTAGAAGTACGCGAGCTGTTGAGTTCCTACGACTTTCCCGGTGATGATATCCCCATCACCGCTGGCTCTGCCCTTATGGCTGTTGAAGCATTGACGGCTACCCCTGCCACCAAGCGTGGTGACAACGAGTGGGTCGACAAAATCCTGGCTCTGATGGATAGCGTTGACTCTTATATTCCTACTCCTGAGCGCGACATTGACAAGCCCTTTCTCATGGCGGTTGAGGACGTGTTCTCGATTACCGGTCGGGGTACCGTAGCCACCGGGCGAATTGAGCGCGGTAAGGTTAAGGTGGGTGAAACCGTTGAGCTGGTGGGTATCCGCGACACGCGCACCACCACCGTAACCGGGGTGGAAATGTTCCAGAAGACCCTGGATGAGGGCATGGCTGGGGATAACGTCGGTCTGCTTCTGCGCGGTGTGCAGAAGGAAGACATTGAGCGTGGTATGGTGCTGGCCAAGACCGGCAGCATTAAGCCCCACACTCAGTTTGAGTCTGAGGTTTACATTCTCAAAAAGGAAGAGGGGGGTCGTCATACACCTTTCTTCCCTGGCTACAAGCCCCAGTTCTACGTGCGTACCACCGATGTAACCGGTACTATCAAAGCCTTTACCGCTGACGATGGTAGCGATGCTGAAATGGTGATGCCGGGCGATCGCATCAAGATGACCGTGGATCTCATTAACCCCATTGCCATTGAGCAAGGCATGCGCTTTGCAATTCGGGAAGGGGGCCGAACCGTGGGTGCTGGTGTAGTGTCGAAAATCCTGGTTTAGGATTGTGATCTGAGCAGAAGAGCAGAGGTAGCTTAATGCTGCTTCTGCTTTTTGCTCTTCAGTTTTTCGTTGATTTAGAACCTTGACAACCTATTCGTGAGAGCCCATGGCCACCATTCAGCAGCAAAAAATTCGTATTCGCCTGAAAGCCTTTGATCGTAGATTGCTCGACACCTCCTGCGAGAAAATTGTCGATACCGCCAATCGTACCAACGCGACAGCTATTGGTCCCATTCCCTTGCCCACTAAGCGTCGTATCTATTGCGTACTGCGTTCCCCCCACGTCGATAAAGATTCTCGGGAGCACTTTGAAAGCCGTACTCACCGCAGAATTATTGATATCTACCAGCCTTCCTCTAAAACCATTGATGCGCTGATGAAGCTCGATCTACCCGCTGGGGTTGATATTGAAGTGAAGCTTTAGCCTCGTTTGAGGGACACCCGCCAAGCCGCCAGACTTGGCGGGTTCTTTTTGATTCTTTTTGATAAGAGTACCCAACTAAAAAAATATCCCTTCCCAGGACGCGGCCCCGACCCGTTGAGCCGGTCGCGGTGAGATCCTCGATAAGTATTTAGCCCGAATTTCTCACCACTCCTGTCGGATACCGCTAAACAGCGCCATACTGCCATCGCCCGGATGATTTTGTGAGCAGCGAGGGGGTGAACGCAACCGAGATGGGGAGACTGGCGCGTT
>Ga0169931_10003125_pt1 | contig 26502 bp, 23 predicted proteins | sample Kivu_15m_20L_FD_129675 | JGI IMG/M metagenome (GOLD analysis project Ga0169931, IMG submission 129675) | Freshwater microbial communities from Lake Kivu, Western Province, Rwanda to study Microbial Dark Matter (Phase II) - Kivu_15m_20L... | ecosystem: Environmental > Aquatic > Freshwater > Lake...
ATTGGCGTGGCTGTCACCCGCATGACGGCTGACGGACAGCCGCCGGGCGGATGGCATCCGGCGGGCCGGATTTCTGTTGAAGCGGCTCTGCGGCATTACACCATCGATGGCGCGTTTGCGACGTTTGACGAAGAGAGGCGCGGCAGTCTCACGCCAGGCAAGCTGGCGGATTTTGTTGTCCTCTCTCAGGATCTTCTGGAGATAGCGCCCACCGATATCCGCAAGACCCGGGTGCTTCTGACCGTGATGGGCGGCCGGCCAACCTATCGCAGTCCGGACTTCTGAAGGCAGACCGGTTCGACTGCAGCGCAACGGCTACCTGCAGGGCGCGCCGAATGGCGAACGGACGTCGTCGCTGTCTGTATCTGCCTCAGAGATCGCGCCGCAGGGATCGCCCCTGTCTCCTGGCTGGGTCCGCAGTTTGCAACCGCTCCAGTGAGGCGGGGTCGTATGGAAACCCTGCGACCCGTCCGGCCTCCGCGGCGCGTCGACGACTTCCGAAACGCCCGATGCGATGCTAGGAGAAAGGCTCGCGCCGGCCACGGGGTCTGGCCTGCGTGGAGGTGCGATCCCAATGACGTCCTCGCCCAATCGACTGAGTTTCCTGTCCAGGATTGGCTATGGGTTGGCTTACAGCTGGGATCGCGCATTCAAGACGGGCAAACGTCGCGCCGAGTATGAATACAAATATGCAACCCATGGCGATTACTTTGCCTATCGCTCGCGACCCTATGAAACAAAAAAGTATCAGGATACCCTAAGGGTCGTCCTGCGCGAGCGCCGCGCCCGCACCAGCATACTGGAAACCGGGTGCAGCGTTGGTGTTTTCACGCAACTGCTGGCGCAGGAATTCGACGAGGTCGTCGCAACCGATATATCGGGCGAGGCGCTGAGGCTCGCCGCCGAAACGGTCGGACCAGTGGCCCATGTGACCTATGTGCGCAGCGAGGTGGAAGCGATTAATCTGGGCAGGGGCTTCGATGTCATCATGGTTGCAGAGGTTCTTCTGTTCGTCAAAGAGCGCGACAGCGAACGCCTCCTGTCAGTCCTTGACAGACATCTCAGCGACAATGGCGTCATTGTTGAGGTCGCCAACGCAAATCGTCCGACCAACGAGAAATTCTTCTTCGGATGGGACAGGATCATATCGAGCCGCTTTCCGATCGTCTGTCGCGAGCGGCACGATGATCCGACGTGGCCCTATGAAATTGTCGTCTATCAGCGGCTAGGCGCACAAACAGTCTGAGGCCCTTTGACATGTCGCCACCAGCAGAGCGCGACAGCCGCGAGCTCTCGGTGCGTCCGTTCAGAGTCTGCTGCGGACATCGGGACCATGAGGCCTCAGCAACGGGCGACGCCCAAAAGCTGCGCCTCCTCGCACAGGGACACTGAGGCTGCCCTTCAGCCCAGAGGACGCCAGCGGCGCGGCGCCTCTCCGCGCCGACCGCCGCGGCGTGAGCCTGCTTCAGGAGGCGGGGTGCAGTATCGACCCGAGCGCGCGCCATTCGAACCGTCCACGCGCATAGAGAATGAACCAGTCCAGAAAATTCCAGGCGTCCTCATCGTGCGCCAGATGGTGGGTCAGGAGGCCAACCGGGTCTGCGAATGCGTGGCTGGCGCGACGGATCTCAAGCTGCACGCGGATCGCATTGAAGACGCGCCAGCGACCCCGGAAATGCGGCTTGCCCTTCCAGCGGAGGATATCGACGGCGGCGGCGACATGAGCGAGCCCCCTGAGGGGCGCCCCCCGGGCGCCGGCCGAGTAGCTTGTATAACCTGCGGCGCGGATGGCTTCGATCTGTCGGTCGTCTGGTTCGTTCCAGGGCGGTACGAAAGTGAGCGGTGCAAGCCCTTCAGCTTCCATTCGGAAGCGACCGGCTGCAACGGCGGCGTTTATGGAGGCCTGAGGCAGGTCGGGAGGGAACTCGCTGCGTGGGCCGCCGGTGGCAAGTCTGTTTTCGTGATCGACACCGTGCTGAGCGAGACTGACGCCTCTGAGGCTTGCAAGCCGCCGGGCAAGTTCCGGCAGATCGCCATCGGGGATCACGGCAAGTGTTAATGGAAGGTCGCCCCGCGCATTAAGAAGCCTGTCGAGCTCAGGCGTTGCGGTACGACAGTCATCGTCCCGCCACCACAGGAAGGGCGTGCGCCAGGCCCGCCGCCATATTGCGAGCTCGTGATTAAGCCGCAGAAGGGCGAAGCTGTCCCGCACGCGCCTGTCCTAGCTCTCCTGAAGGGCGGATGGCCCCCATAGGGCGCGCATAGCCATGCGCGCGCTCGGTACGCCGAGGCTGGCCATGAGGGCGCCAAGGCTGGGTATATGAAAGGCCAGCCAGAAGATACGCTTATTGGCGCTGTCCTTGATGCGCTGCAGGCGACGGCGGATGAGCGTAGAGTGCCGGACACGATGAACCTGCCGGCCACGAGGGCCTATTTCGGAAACAAAAATGTCCTCGTGCCAGACTGGCAGAGGACGAACAATGTAAGGAACGATCCCGTTCTCCCAGTATCGGTCGAGCGTCTGGTCAATTGGCATGACGATACGCTGGCTGCGCGCCAGCATGGCTGCGGCAGCGCTCAACTGAATAAGGTAGGCGCATCCGCCCAGAACGCCCGTGCGCAGTCGGACGATTTCGCGATCGCCGGCCGCCGCAACAGGGCTCCCCCTGGTGAGCTCGCAGGTCGGACGGGACACAGAGGATTTGGTGCTCTGCAGGCGTATGACCTGCCAGCTTGCCCGGGGAAGACTGAGCACCTTTTCGACAACGGCCCTGAGATCGGGGACGCAGGAAATGTCATCCTCAAGAACCAGCGCCGTCTCAACCTTCTCCTCGAGCATGCGTTCATAGACGCTGATATGGCTGAGGTAGCATGCGATCTCATTATCGGTCATGTCGCAGCCATAGACCTGCCGGGCGCGCGAGCCGTCATAGCGAGCGCGCTGGTCAGGGCGCAGGCTCCGGCCGTCCACGGCTGACACGAATGTCGCCTCAAAACCGACATCGTCCAGCAACTTTTTCATGTGCGCGCGCCTTTGGGTGGCGCGGTCAAGAGACACGACAAACACCTGGAAAGACTGCGGGACGCCCATATCCCAGCCCTGTTCTGAGTAGGAAACCGCCCCCTCGACGGCTGGCCTCCCAAGTTTACGTTTACGTAATTTTTGACATTTCGGTAAGGCGACAACAATAGCGCTGATACATATTGCGACAGTTCCGCGAAATTCGCGATATAGGTAATTTCGGTTACATCCTCTGGCGGTCGGTTCCGCCCCGGCCCGTGGCGCCTCCGCCACACGGCTGCGGGCGGGGGTAAGGTCGCCGTCGGTTCATGGGGCGGGTCCTCAGAGAGGCTATGCGAACAGGAGGCCGAGGCCAGGCCTTTGCGTCAGCCGACGGCGACCTGCGGAGGCTGCCCGTCGCGACGCCGATAGGCGAGAATCTCATAAGGACGCTCCGGGTCATCGAACGGTGCCCGATGGACGATTTCGAACCAGTCTCCAAGGACCCTGTCCCAGCCGTGAAAGAATTTCGGACGGCCCGCTTCGCGGTCCTGCTGACTCACCTCGATGATCAGACCGCCCGGATTCAGGTGAGCATCAAGGACGCGGCAGACGGCGTCCCCATGACGCTGACGTACATACATCAGCACTTCAGCACAAAGGATGACATCAAAGCGCCTGCCGGCGTCCAGGTTCAGTACATCACTGCGAAGGTAGGTGACCCGCCCTCGGCCTGCGACTTCAGCCTTCGCCAGAGCGAGCGCTTCGTTCGCGATATCGATAGCGAAAACCTCGTCAAAGTCTTCGGCCATCATAGCGGTAAAGACGCCGACGCTGCAGCCGATCTCAAGGGCGCTCGTGCGCCCGGTGCGCCACGCGCGTATCAGGCTGAGGGTGCGTTCATACTTGGTCCGCTCATAGGGCCGGCTCCGGTATCCGAAATAGTCGCCATGAGAGCCATACTTGTATTCGAATTCATGCCGCCGGCCACCCGTTCGGAAAAAGCGGTCAATCGCATAGCGCAGGCGGCTCCACAGACGGCTGATAGGATGGGTCATCGAACCTGCTAAACTTGCTGACTGACATCCATCAGCTGTAGCGCGAGTTGATAACAGCTGGAAAGCTGCCGTGCGGATCTGAATATGAATGCCGGGGTTACACAGCATCGGGCACGCGGAGGGTCTCTCAGATGCGCCCTCCATCAAGTCAGCAGTCTCGACACGGCTTCCGGAGCCGGCCTGGGCGCCTAAGGCTTGAGCAAACGACACGCACCGATCCCTCTCCAGCCTCATGCCAGCCCGGGATACTCACGGAGTGGACGGCATGGCTCACGGAAGCCACGCTGCTAAGCTGGCGGCACATCGCCAATGGCGCCTGACGTCGGCCTGTGTACTGGGCGAAGGGCTCCGTTACTGGACGCGGATCGGAATATACGCGGCGTTATTGTCCCCGGTAACTTCCGATATCGTGTTGTTATCGTCGATGATCATGCCGAGCCAGTAATTGGTATTGAGTGATGCATCAGCGGGTATCGTGACCTGCAGGCGCTGGGTTGATGGATCGCCCGGATTAATCGTGCCGAACGAACCGCCTCCGATACGCCGATCCAGCGTACTGATCGTATCGTTCGTGGACAGATAAAAACCATATCTCACATTGCTGGCGTCGCTCTTGCCATTGTTCTCGATCGTGAACTCAGCCTGGACGATCTGACCGCGGCTGACGCGGTAGCCAGTCTCGCCGCTGACGCCGACCGTCGACAGGTCGGCCGTATCGGTCTGATTACGGATCCGCGTGCGTCCATGCGAGGAATATTCACCTGACGCGCCGGTCCGCCGCCAGTGAGACACGCCGACATCGTTGAATGCGGAGGACTGCGCGCCATAAAGAATGCGCGAGCCGCGCGAGGCGTCCTCCCCGAAATACGTCGCCGCCGTAGAGCCGTTGGTGACGTGGTGGCGCCAGGCGTCTCCCATGATGTTGTACTCGGTATTCACATGCATGAGCCCCAGATAATGGCCAGCTTCGTGCGTGATCACGGCGTCTATGGGAGCCAGGGCGCCCGTATAGGCGAGGTTGTCCGACTTGTTCTGTGATGACGTCCAGCTTGGCCCTGTGGTGTCGAGGACGATATCAACCTCGTCCAGTCCATGATGCCAGCCGAAGAACCAGTAGCAATGATAGCGCATCCGGGCGACACCGGGCGGATCGATACTGCCGGCGTAGATCTCGTTCTGGCCGTTGCCGCTTCCAACGCCGCCAGTTTCTGTGGTGGCGCTGATCGAAAAGGGCGAGGGATTACGATTGACGGCCTCGATCCCCCTGCGCACGGCGTCCAGGGTCGCGCCTGAAAAGCTGCCGGTATTGATACGCGCGGTCGTGGATGTCCCGCTCCATTTGATTTTCTTGCCGCTGTCGCCGTCACACTCCAGCCAGGAGGAGGCGAAGGCCGGTCCTGCGCCTAAGCCTATGATGAAGACGCCCGCAGCGACGAGCCTGATGAAAGATGTCATGATGATATCCTGTGTCCTGCCAAACCCATGAGCGATACGCACGTCGCCTACTGGGGCGGTCTTGGGATCTGAGGGGTGTGGGGTTCAACCGTCCGGGGGCCCGGCCGCTGTGTGGGTGAGGTCGGGAGCGTCTGGCCTGCCCGCACATCCTCGCCCTCCCGAAGAGTGGCCGCCTCAGCCGGGTCTACAGCGGAGGGCCGTCCGGGAGCCGCCTGCAGGGAAACAACCGCCGGCGGCTTGACGGTGAAGGGACGACCAGGATCAGCGCTGAGGACCTGAGCTCCGGCCGGAAGAGGTATGCTGGCCCCCAGGCTTCTGACAGCGGCCAGGAAGGCTTCGGGTGTCATCGGTGCGGAGAATGTCTCGATCACCGAAGCGGCCGGCCCCATGACGTCCGCCGTCCTCTGGCCGGGCGCCGACAGACCAAAGGAAACAACTGAGGACTTCGGCGCTTCAGCCTCATATCGCTTTTTGACCTCCTCCAGGGGCATGTTGGGCATGGTCCGCTCGATCTGCGCCTTCATCTCGGGTCGCTGCATAAGATTTTCGAAAGATGGGCGGGGAAGCTCCATCGTATTCAGATCAAATCGTGGTTTGCCGCCAACCCTGAGGTTCGGCGTCGCCTCGACGACCGGCACGCCCCAGGCGTTGAACACGGCCCTGCCCGCGATCCGGAAGCGGCCATCGACACATCCGACAAGCGGGCAAGCCTCGTCCCCGCCCGGACGAATGAACAGGATATCCGTCTGCCCGGTCGCAAATGTCGGGCTTGACGTTTCCAGAAAGACGCCGCCACGGCCATCCGATCCGCCGGCAAAGCGAAGCGTCAGCTGCTTGGCGTCAAACTTGCCTCGAACAATGTCCGAAATTTCATACGTCACGAAGGTATGCGGCACGCCAAGCGGCTCTTCAGCGGTCGGCTGGGAGTTTTCATAGCGGATGGCGGCCACACGCCCCGTGAGGACCAGAGCTGAAGACGTGAGCAGACCCTTCAGACCATCCTTCGCATTATCGCCGGGACCGTGCGCCTGTGCGGAGGGTGTCGCCGCAACAAGAGCCGCCAGCATCGCAACATATCTGCGTTTGATCCATCGTCCTCCGTGTCAGTCCCCACCTTCATCTCACCAGAGACACCGGGCCATGCAATCGGGCAGTCGCACCATCCGATGCAAAATCCGGGGATGATCAGCGACTATGGCTTTTCGCGTCACTGCCTGTATGAATGAGGCATCCGACTTCGGCCCACGGACGAGCCTTCACAGAGAGATCAAACATGTCGGGATACGCGACGGCAGGCTGCATAACTGGACTGCTGCTGGCAGGGGCCTGCTCAGGACCTCAGGCGTCCGATCCTGCAGCTCCGCCTCAGGCGCTGGAGCCGGGGCGGGCCACCGCCCCGGACGTAGAGCTGCAGCAAACGGGGGACGGCAAGGTTACCATCGGAGAGGATACCGGATCAGGCGAGGCTGACAGCCCGGCGGAACCCGAGTAACGCCCTGACCTTAACGCCCTGACCTCAACGCCCTGACCTCAACGCCCTGACCTCAACGCCCTGACCTTAACGCCCTGACCTCAACGCCCTGACCTCAACGCCCTGACCTCAACGCCCTGACCGCCGCGATCACACCTCTGCAGGCGGCCCCTGCGATCCGTGCATAAAGCAGTGGCGAGGCGCATCGACCTCATGGTGCATCAGCTCTGACGCCGCACAAGACGTCAGCCCCCTGCCGATCGGAACAAGGCTCATCGGAGCGACGCTGATCGGAACGAGCCTGTCCTGCGGGCGCTGCGGTCCGGCTACCTGCCTCGCCACAGGCGCGACGGTTTCAGCGCAATCCCTCCAGCGCCTTTTTCGCGGCGGCGAGGGTGCGCGCAACATCATCAGCCGTCGTGTTCCAGCCGCAGACGCTGATCCGCATGACCCGCTCGCCATTCCATCCGCCACCGCTCATGAAGGCTTCGCCGCTGGCGTTGATAGCTGCAATGACTGCGTCGCTGATGTTGGCGCCGCGCCGGTCCTCAAAGCGCACAAGCCCCTGGTTGAGGGTCGGACGCGCCAGGCCCGTCGCCCCGGGCAGTGCGGCGAGGCCATCATAGATCGCCGCCGCGTGATCACAGCAACGCTCAATAAGCGCACACAGCCCATCGCGGCCGAGTTCCATCAGCGCCGCCAGCACGGGCAGCGCCCGCGCCCGCCGCGACCATTCCGGATTGAAGTCCATCGGATCACGCACAGGGCCGCCGGTTGTCAGATAGGCGGCCGCATGTCGCATCGCCGCGCTGTGGGCAGCCGGATGACGGGTGATCGCCATGCCGCAGTCATAGGGCGTATTGAGCCATTTGTGCCCGTCGGTCGCCCAGCTGTCCGCAAGGTCAATGCCGGCGACGGCTCTGGCGAAACGGGGACTTGCCGCAGCCCACAGACCGAATGCGCCGTCGACATGCACCCAGGCGCCGGCCGCCTGTGCAATCGGACACAGTTCACTGAAGGTGTCGAAGGCGCCGATATTGAGATCGCCGGCGTTGAGGCAGAGGATCGTAGGCGCACCCGGGGCCTCGCCAAGCGCCGCCTGCAGGCTCTCAGCAGCGATCCTGCCTGGCTCGCCTCCCCCCAGGGGCGTAATGCAGTCCGTCCCCAGCCCGAGAAGCCGCAGGGCCCGGGGCACTGATCCGTGATAATGAGCATTCGCCAGCACACGTATGGCCGGCGCGCCGATCAGCCCCCTTGCCTCAACATCCCATCCGACGCGCTCAAGCACGGCATGGCGCGCCGCCGCCAGAGCCGTGGTGTGCGCCATCTGGCAGCCTGTCACGAACGCGAAGCTAGACCCCTGAGGCAGCCCGAGGGCTTCGAGCAGGAACTGCCCCGCAAGCTCCTCGAGGACAGCGCCTGCAGGGCTGGTCGAGGCCAGGGCGACATTCTGATCCCAGGCCGAGCACATGATATCAGTTGCCAGGGCCGCTGGCAGGGCTCCGCCTTTGACCCATGCAAAGAAGCGACCGGTGGCGTTGCCGGTAAGCCCGGGCCCGGCGGCCGAGGCGATGGCGCGAACGACATCGTCTGCGGGCAGTCCGACGGCCGGAAAACGCCCGGGCAGGCAGGCGCGCATGTCGGCAGGCGATCCGCGGGAAGCCGCCGGAAGCGTATCAAGGGATCCAAGGAAGCGCCGCGTTTCGGTGAAGGCGATATCGAGGGTGTCCATGCGGGCGAACCTGGAAAGGCCGATGCGCATTCGGACGCAGCGACGCCAGTGTCAGTACAATCCCCGGAGGCAATAGCAAGGGTTGGTTCGACGCGCCGCTCAGGCCCCGGACGGCGGGTGCTGCAGTGCAGCGTGACGCAGACGCGCAAACGGACTTTGATAATGGCCAGAAAAAGACTGCGGGGAGAGACGCCGATGCCACAACGAATGAAACCGATGGCCGTCCTGGCTGTCTCAGCGTGGACGGCCTTGACGGCCGCGCCGGCTGAGGCGCAGCGGACAGGCCGTGAGCTCTATGAACAGACATGCGCCGCCTGCCACAATGGCGGAGATGAGACCGCGCCCGAGGCCAAGACCCTCGCAGGCATGAGCCCGGCGAACATCCTGAAAGCTCTGGGTCCTGGCGGCCTCATGGCAGGACCCGGCAGCCTGCTTACGGCGACAGAAAAGGAAGCGCTGGCGGGCTTTCTGACACAGCCGGTTCAGGCGGCCGCCCCCGCTGCGGATGGCGGACGCTCCGACCCCGATTCTTATGTCAGCGGAATACCTTATCCCGCCCGTCGGATCGCAGACCCCAGAGACAGAGCTGACGCCCCCCGCGCACCCGCCTGGGCGCCGCCGCCTCTGAAGGCGGGCGTCTACGACGTCGAGAGCTGGGAGGAGCGTAACCTCAGGATCACAGTTATGGCGACCGGCCTGTCCTCGCCCCGGGCGATCGAGTTCCTGCCCGGAGGCGACATGCTGATTACCGAGCGGGCCGGCGCCTTACGCATCCTGCGCGGGGGCAGACTTGATCCCGAACCTGTCAGGGGCGCGCCCGCCGTTGCGGTTCTGGGTACGGCCACAGGGTTCATGGACATCGCGCTGCATCCGAAGTTTTCGGAGAACGGACTTATTTATCTCTCCTATCACAAACCGGCGTTCGGAAAGTTCGGCGTGAACGCGATCTACAGGGGACGCTGGAACGGCGAGGCGATTGTGGAGGGGCGTGATATCTTCGTGTCGGATGATGTTGATGCGCTCTACTCGCGCCTCCACTTCGGACCCGATGGAAAACTCTACGCCACGATCGGCTGTCCGGGGGTGGGAACCGATGCATCGATCAGCCGGGCTCAGGATCCGGCTGACTTCGCCGGCAAGACGCTGCGCCTCAATGACGACGGCACAACGCCCGCCGACAATCCCTTCGTGAACGTGAAAGGATATAATCCGCAGATTTACACCCTCGGTCACCGGGTCAATCTCGGCCTGACACTGAACCCCTGGACACGTGAATTCTGGGTATCCGAGCACGGCCCCCAGGGCGGAGATGAAATCAACATCCTGCGCCCCGGCCTCAACTATGGATGGCCGCTCATCAGTGACGGACGGTATTATTCCGGGCTCAAGGTATCGGACATTCCCTATCGCGAAGGACTGACCCGGCCGCATATCTCCTATGTTCCTTCCATCGCCCCCGGGGGAATGATCTTCTATACCGGCGACCGGTTTCCCGCATGGAAGGGTAACCTCTTTGTCGGCTCAATGAGGATGAGCAATGCGCCCCGGACCGGACACCTTGAGCGCATCGTCTTCAACGACAGGTGGGAAGTCGTCCGCTCCGAAATGCTTCTCGTCGATTTTCATCAGCGTATCCGCGATGTCGAACAGGGCCCTGACGGGGCGATTTATGTCATCACGGATGAAGGACCCACGAGCGCGGTGATGAAGATTGAACCCGGCTCGCCTGCTGGCTGAGGGCGGGCGAGCCCCCGGACGCGGGCCATGACCGGCCAGGGACAGGCCCCCGGCCTGCCGATGCAGGCCGTACGTATCTGCATGTCCGCCCCGGCCCCCTGTCCCTTCGAGCCGGAAGGCGCGGATGCAGGGGGCGGCGCAGACCGGCGCGAACAGACACAGGCTACTCGAAGTTGACCCGACCGCCTGCTGTCATTCCGCCGTCGACGACGAGATCATGACAGTTGATGTAGCGACCTTCATCGCTCGCCAGGAAAAGAGCGGCATAAGCGATGTCAACCGGCAGACCCGAGCGCCGGACAGGTGTGGCCTTACTCAGATTAGCTGTGAGCTTTGCAAGCTTCGCATCCGCCTTCTCGGCAGGCATGTTCGCCGCCTCAAGCGATCCGCCAAAGAAGATAGGGGTAGCGACGGCTCCCGGAGAGATGCAATTGACGCTGATGCCATGCCGGCCGAGCTCCATACCCGCCATGCGGGTCGCATGAACGACGCCGGCCTTCATAATCGAGTACAGATAGCCGCCCAGATGCGTCCGGTTCGCGGAGACGCTTGCATTATTGATGATAGCTCCGCCTCCCTGCGCCTTCATGACAGGGCTTGCATGCTTGATGCCGAAAATGACCGAGCCCAGCAGGAGGCTGGCGGCGTGTGCAAAATCGTCCTGCGTGACGGTCTCGACAGCTCCGCGCGTAGGTCCCCCGGCATTGCTGAACAGAACGTCCAGCCGTCCGAACGCTTCGACGGCCTGAGCAACTGACGCCTCTATGTCAGCCTCATGGATAACATCAGCCCTGAAGAACCGCACGTGCGGACCCAGCGCCGTCTGCATGGATACGCCCTTGTCGCTATTGCGGCCGGTAAAGAGGACCTGCGCGCCTTCTCTGACAAAGAGCTCGACGGTCGCCTCGCCAATGCCGCTTGTACCACCGGTGATCAGCGCCGCCTTGCCCTTCAGACGTCCGGTCATTATCGCCCCCTTTCATCCTCGCCGGCAGGCTCTGTGAGCAGCGCCGCCACGGCTGGCCGTCCCGTCTGACCGCCCGGGAGCGCACTTAGCTTATTCTGACAAGGTCCAGAAGTGGGATCGCCCGGACAGCATCCGACAGGCTCCCGCCCTGGCCGATGCGCCGGGGTGCGGCTGGGTACACTCTGATCCTGTCTGTATCACACAGCGCCAGCCCGCAGGCGCCCGGACAGGCCTTGCCTGAACCGGCATGAAGGCAGGCGAACCTGCATGCAGGCAACCCCGTGGACCGGAACGGTTGCGCAGGAAAGGAAGGACGGCGGCGCCAGACGGTCCCTTGCGGCCGGCCTGAGATGACAGCCTGAGATGACAGAAGGACGGGCGGGCATGACAGTGCGGGCGGCATCTGTTCTGGCCACGGCCCTAGCCGCGCTTGCGTCAGGATGAACGGGTCTTCCCCTTTCCCCGGGGGCGGAGGCCGCGAGGCGTTATGACTTTGCCGGCGTCAGCACCTATCTGGATGGCGGTTACAGAAGCCTCGGACTGCCGGGCATGGCCCTGCTGGTATGGCAGGACGGCAAGGTGATCTATGAGCGCTATTTTGGCGATTATGATCCGCACACGCAGGTTGCCATAGCCTCCGCCTCGAAATGGCTGTCGGCTGCTACCGTCATGACGCTGGTCGATGAAGGACGCCTCGATCTCGACGCCAGGATCACGCAGTATCTGCCCGGTTTTGCGGGCGCGAAGGCGGAGATGACGATACGGCAGATGTTCTCGCATGCCTCTGGCCTCGTCGACTTCCCGGGCGAGTGGGATTATTCGACAACGCCGATGGCCTATGCGCAGGCGATCGCACGCGAGGGTCGCATGGCCGCGAGCCCTGGAACGGAGATCCGCCACGCCAGCGCATCCATGCAGGTCGTCGGCGCGATCGCCGAGCAGATATCAGGACGCAGCTGCAACGATCTTTTTCTGGACCGCATCACCAGGTTCGCGAGCGCCCACTGCGCCGACATCTCGACATTCGGGCCAGTGTCGCCGGTTTTGCGTCTGGTCAAGGGTGCGTGGAACGCGCGCCGCGAAGCGGGCAAAGCCCCTTGACCGGGCGCAAAACCGGCAAGGAAAATCAGCATGGCCCAAGTGGCGCCTCATGCCATTGGGCCTGAAGGAAAACCAATTTCGAATCTGTGCTATGTGTAACGTTTCAGCGGCTTGTTTTTGACCTGACGAGGTGGACGGCCTCCTCGCCCGCGTCAGTGCCCATCGAGAAGCCGCTCTTGCATATTGACATTTCGATATCATTGCTATCATATTGGCACTTTGATATCGAAACGGATCTGCGCCAATGCCGAGCATGACCGTCCGGAACCTGCCTGAAGACCTGCATCGCCGCATCCGCCTCTACGCCGCCGAGCACGGCCTGAGCGCCGAAGCCGCCGTTCGCCGCCTGCTGGACGAGGCGACCCGCCCGGCCGAACGCCTCGGCGACGTGGTCGCCGCCTATGCCCGCGCCCGCGCCGTGGATTTCCCTGAGACCCCGCGCGACGGCACGCCGGTCAGCCCGGCGGATTTCTCGTGATCGTTCTGGACACCAATGTGATCTCCGAGCCGATGCGGGCTGCACCGGACCCCGCCGTCATTGCCTGGCTGAACGGGCAGGTCGAGGCTGCCCTGTTCACCACGAGCATCAACGTGATGGAGCTGCGCTTCGGTGTCGAGCGCCTGCCCGAAGGGCGGCGCAAGGCTGATTTGTGGGACGTGCTGGATTTCACCCTGTCGCGTCTGGTCGGCCCGCGCATACTCGGCTTTGACGCCGCTGCCGCCGCCATTGCGGCACGTATCGTGGCCGAGGCGGAGGCGTCGGGCGCGCCCATCGGTCAGGCTGACGCCCAGATCGCCGCCCTCGCTGCTACGCACGGCTTTGCCGTTGCCACGCGCGATGTCACGCCCTTTCAAAAGGCGGGGCTCGCCGTCATCAACCCATGGGCCCAGATGTGACCACCGCGCCCATCGTCTCCATGGTCTGGAGCTTCTGGACAATCCTCAAAGATGATACATGGACTATGGCGACCATCTCGAACAGCCGACCGATCTCGCCCCCGCATCACCGAATATGGAGCGGGCCAGAGCTTCATAGTCACCCCCTCAACAACGTCGGGCCCGTCGGCCCTCCTGTCTCAAGGCCGGACCGGGAAACTCTTCGGCTGTCTTCAGTCGGCGAGGCGCGCCTCTACCCCTAGCGTGTCGGATCGTCTGCGACGCGAATGAGCAGCTTGCCGAAATTGGCGCCCTGAAGAAGCCCCTGGAAGGCCGTTACGGTGTTCTCGAGCCCCTCGACGATATCCTCGCGGTATTTGAGATCGCCTGAACGGATCCAGCCTGAGACGTCCCGGATAAAGTCCTCGCGCAGGTTCATCCAGTCGCTGACGAGAAGCCCCATCATCTTCATGCGCTTTGAGATCATGCCGCCGAGCAGAAGCATGGTGCGGTCCGGACCGTGCGGACCAGGACCATTATACCCTGCAATCCCGCCGCACACGATGATGCGGCCACACAGGTTCATGGCGTTATAGCAGGCCCAGAAGACATCGCCTCCGACATTCTCAAAATTGACGTCAACGCCCTTTTGCGCATGGGCTCTGAAACCAGCGGCAAGATCCCCCTTATGGTTGAAGCAGCCGTCGAAACCCAGCTCGCCCGTGACATAGGCGATCTTCTCCTCGCTTCCCGCCACCCCGATGGCGCGCGCGCCGCGGATTTTTGCGATCTGTCCGACAACGGATCCAACGGCGCCTGAAGCGGCCGACACGAAAAGCGTCTCGCCGGGCCTGAGGTCCGACATGCCGATGACGCCTGCATAGGCGGTATGGCCAGGCATGCCCAGGACGCCAACGGCGGTTGAGATGGGCGCAAGATGAGGATCGACCTTCTTGATGGAGGCCCAGCCGGGCCCGCCAGCCGCCGAGACCTGATGTCGGGCGAGGGTCTGCCAGCCGGAATAAGCGGTTACAAACTCACCCTCGCGATAGCCGGCTGCGCGGCTCGCCACCACCTGACCCACAACCTCGCCGGGAACCGGTTTGCCGATTTCTGCGGGATCAGCATAGGATTTAAGGCCCGTCATCCGGCCACGCATATAGGGATCCAGCGACAGATAAATCGTGCGCACAAGGATCTCACCCTCGCCGGGCTCTGCGACCTCCGCCTCGATCAGGTCAAAATCAGCCGCCGAGGGCATACCCGTGGGATAGCGTCTGAGAACCATCTGGCGGGATTTCATCTGTATGTCTCCTTGCAGGCGGAACAGGGCCGTCGGCGAATGCGCCGACATGCAGGGGGTATCACATCAGAGGTTTGCAACAACACGCTCAATCAACCAGACGGCCCCTATGACGCCGATGACCAGAGAAGCGGGCGCAGCGATCCGGCTGTGATACCAGCTCCGACTGCGGAACCAGCCCACAGCCAGGAAGGCGCCCGCAAGGACGGCCAGCTGCCCGATTTCCACACCGACATTAAAACTCACGAGGGCGATAGCTTCCTCTCCTGCCGGCAGGCCCAGGGCCCTCAGAACGCTGGCGAAGCCCAGCCCGTGCAGCAGCCCGAAGATGAAAACGGTCACCGTGCGCCAGGTCCTAAGCTTCTGGCTGAAGAGGTTATCGGCGGCCACGGCGATGATCGTCGCCGCAATCAGCGGTTCGACGATGAGGGAGGGAACAGAGATAAGTCCGAACACCGCAAGCGCCAGCGTCACCGAATGAGCGATCGTGAAGACCGTCACCTGTGTGGCCAGCGGACGCCATTGCGGAGCAAGAAGAAAGAGGCCCAGAACAAAAAGGATGTGGTCCCAGCCCTTCGGGATGATATGTTCGAACCCAAGAAGGATGTACTGATAGGCTGTGACGAAAAGCGGCGGTATCGTCACGCTGACCCCGCCATCGTCTCTAATGGCGAAGGGATGGCTGATCTGACCCTCCCGGAGAACCTGTGCGAGTGTGACGCCGGTGGCGGTCTGCAGGCTCATCAGCGTTTCGGTAAAGTCGATGGGCGCCGCCAGCGCAAATTCTCGCGCGCCGGATGGCAGGCGCCCATAAAGCATGACGGGGGCCGAGGGGCGGGCGTCCTCAGGGGGAACCAGACCATCCTCACGCAGGATCGCCACATCGGGAAAGGCGATACGCTCCAGCGCAAACCGCCGGCTGTCGGCATAAACTTCGACTGCGCCCAGAAGATAGACGGAGGCGCGTTCGGAGAGCTTGCGTATCTCCTCATCGCCAAGCCGGCCCCAGCGCTCACGCAGATCATCGCTGAGATGTCCCTGGGCCTGGCCCATCAGCAGCGCTGCGACATGACAGCTGAGGCTGATCTCGAACGCGCCATCCTCTGCAAACTGCGCCCTGATGACCGCATAGGACTGATTGTGCGCCTGAGCGGGCGGCGCCACACTCCACAGGAATGGCAGAAGCAGGATAAGGATCGCCCGACGCCAGAGCTGCAGCAAGCCAGCGCGCGCCCCTTCCGCTGCGCCCTGCGCCCGGCCCACCCTGAGTCGGTGCGACGCTGATTGCGCAGGTGCGGGGAGTTCTGGCCGAAGAGGCCGAACATCGCGGGACCGACGCGCCGGCTGAACGACAGCCTCTGCTGATCCACCCGCGCCTGACCTCACCTGCCGCCCCGCTGCTGAAGCGCCTCGCGCCTGGCGGGGCCGCAAAAAGGATCTGTCTTTCCTCCCTAAAGGCGCAGGGCCGGCCCTGTCCAGATTGGCGGCGCGAGGCCTCTGCGGCGGCGATCCCCAATGTGGAGCGATCGCATGCGAAGGTCCCTGAGCGGCTATCCGGCCCCGCGCTGGCGGGCGGGAACATCACCCGGCTGCTGCACGGACCTGTCTGGGACTGCGGCCGGCGAAGACGCAGGCGGCAGGCAGGTGCGCCTGTTATCTCCGCAGACCTGCCTGTTGCTGGCCATACTTAACGCCTCATTTCACGAATTAGTGCTGTGGCCATTCATGACCTGACACGTATCAGGGTTTACATCCGGGGCTCAGATCCGGGGTTCAGTTCCGGGGTTCAGGGACGTCCGGGCGACCTCGGACAGGAGGCATACGGCATGGAACAGCGTTGGCTGCGCATCAGGCAGGCTGCGGTCTCTGGCCGCCGGACCGTCTGCCCACGCGCCGGATCACTCAGCCTCGGTGTGATCGCGATGGCCTGCCTGTCTCCCGCAGGGCTGGCACAGCCCCCTGACCGGCCGGAGGAGCATCAGGAGGCGAGCAGCCAGACCGCCGGTGCGGCTGGCAATGTCACTGTCTATGAAACATCTTTCTTTGATCGCTTCCGCCCCAGCAACGCCCTTGATATCGTGTTTCGTATCCCGGGTTTCGATTTTCAGGGCGGATCCTCGGCCCGCGGCTTTTCCGGGACGGCGGGTAATGTTCTCCTCGACGGTCGTCGTCCGCCGACGCGGGGCGATTCACTTTACGCTATCCTGTCTCGCATTCCGGTCAGCGCCATCGCACGCATTGAAGTCGTGCGCGGGGGCGCGCCGGGAATAGATATGCAGGGCCTTCCGATCGTTGCGAATATCGTCCGCAGGACCGGGGCGGCCTCAAGCATCGTCCTGTCCGCCGGTCTCAATACGGCCACAACAGGAGGCGCGGGCGGCAACGGCCAGGTTCAGTACCGCGAGCGGACAGAGGAGCGGCTGATCGAGGCCTCGCTCAGCGCATCGCTCAACGAGCGTGACCGGAACAGCATGCGCACGCGCACAGCTCCCTCCGGCGCCGTGATACTCGACGGCCGCACCACAAGCGATAACCGGTCTCAGTCGCTCTCGGGAACAGCTTCCCTTGAGCAGCGTGCGCTCGGCGGAGATATCCGCATCAATCTGCTTGCCGAGGAGCAGACCTTCGATCGGGATTCCATAGAAACGCTTCTTACGCCGGGCGGGGAACAGATCCAGTCAGGTGAGAACCGTAACCGTTCAGGGGAGCTGGGCCTGCGCTATTCGGTTGCCGCCCTGTCCGGAGAACTGGAGTTCGCAGCCCTGCAGTCTGTCGACACAAACAGGTCCGGCTCGCAGTTTGATACCGCCTCCTTCACATCATCGGGTGAACGCAAGGAGCACAAGGGCGAGAGCATTCTTCGGGCCTCCTACCGGTCTGACAGGCTCGGAGAGTGGGCTTATGAGGCGGATATAGAGACTGTCTACAACTGGGTGCGTTCGCGTAACGATCGCATCCTGAACAATGCGCCCTTCGTTCTGGCGGGTGATGACTTTGAGGTGAGCGAATGGCGCTCGGAGGCAAACGTCGGGACAACCTGGACACCCTCGACCTCACTCAGTCTTGAGCTCGCCCTGCGTTATGAACGCTCAGAGATCACAGCCAGCGGATCAGCGGGCGGGGGCGGCAAATCACTTGGCTATGTCAAGCCGCGGCTCAACCTGGCCTGGTCGCCCTCGGCGGACGAGCAGGTCAACATCCGCGTACAAAGAGTGGTCGACCAGCTGAGCTTCTCAGGCTTCGCCTCAAGCGCAAGCTTCGAAAATGAGGTATTCGGCGTTGGCAACCCCGACATCGAGCCGGAAAAGACCTGGCGCAGCGAAGTCCGCTATGAACGCAGGTTCGGCGGACAGTCATCCATCGTCCTGGAGCTGGGGCGAAACGATATCGAGGATGAGCTCGGTCGCGCCCTCGTGACGACCGGAAGCGGCGCCTCGCAGCGGACATTTGAGGTCACACGCAATACCGGATCGGCGTGGCGCCAGTATATCACGCTGGAAAGCCAGGTCGAACTCGACGGCATCGGACTGGACGGCATGATCCTCCGGCTGGCCAGCAGCCTCCGGGATTCCGAGACGACGGACCCCGTGACCGGGGTCAAGCGCGAGCTGGACGGGACCTCGCCGGCGCGCTGGGATGTCAGCCTGCAGCAGACCCTTGATAACGGAGCCCTGCGCTGGTCGCTGTCAGTCAGGGATGAAGGAGATCGCCCGACTTTTTCCCCGCGCAGCATCGGAGAACGCGCAGGACTGACGACCGTTGACGCCAACATCACCTGGCGACCATCCGCAGAGTGGAGCCTGAGCGCAGGCATCCAGAACGTGACGGGGGCGCACGAGCGCGGCTGGTCTGAGTTCTACGCCGCTCCCCGCAACACCGGCGCGCCCGCCTATCTGGAAGCCGACAGCACAGAGAATGGCCAGACCCTCTCGGTGAGCCTGCGCCGGACGCTGTAAGGCCTTATCCGGACGACGGCGGGGCTGCGGGCTGGAGAGCCGTGCGGACACATGCTCACCCTCAGGGCTTCAGCGAGGATCGCTGCTGGCGGCATAGACGCCCCGCGCGATGGCGCGCGCCAGGCTGCTGGCGGCAAGCTCTCCCAGACGGGTCAGAAGAAACGGCCGCGAGCCGTCAACCTCGATCTGTCCGGTTGACAGGCAGAAGACAACATCGCCGTCAAAGGGCGCAAAAGCCGGCCTGATGGCGCGTGCAACGCCGGCGAGGGCCATCTTCGCCACACGCTGCGCCTCGGCCGGCGTCAGGACAACATTGACGCCGATACAGCCGAGTGTGGTGTTTGTGCGTCCCTCCCTCGCAGCCGAAGGCGATGACGACAGTCCCGGCCGGCTCTTGGCCTCGCCCCAGTCCTCAAGATCAAAGCGGAGGTCTGCGGCGGGACGGGCCCCTCCGAACTCTCCATCCTGCTCGTAAGGCCAGGCCCAGAAAACGTCCGTGCCAGGCATGCGGACAGCGCCGTGAGAGTTGACGGCGGCAAGTGCGCCAACGGCGAGGCCATCTGCAGTGATGACGCTGGCTGAACCCATTCCTCCGGGAACCTGGCCGGCGCGCGCGCCATAACCGGCGCCGACGCGCCCGAGCGAGGGCTGCTGCGAACAGGCTCTGAGCGCCTCTATGCCGAGGGCGCGATAGGGAGGCGTCTCGCCCCAGCTCTTGTGTCCGCCATTGGCAAGATCAAACAGGATCGCCGCCGGCACGATGGGTGAGACCGGCGTGTCCTCGCGCGCCGTCAGCGCATAACCGCGTCGGCGGGCGCCGAGGACGGCGGCCACGCCGTCGGCTGCGGCCAGCCCATAGACCGAGCCGCCTGACAGCACGATGGCGTCAACGGCGTCGACCAGCGTATCGGGGGCCAGAGCGTCGGTCTCGCGTGTTCCGGGGCCGCCGCCCGCCACAGCGACCGAGGCGATGGCGCGCTGGTCAGGCAGGATGACGCTGACGCCGGTGGCGGCTGCCGGGTCATGGGCGTGCCCGACGCTCAGCCCGCCAATATCGGTGATCAGATTAAGCGGGCCTGGACGGGCGGTCATGGGTCGTTTCCGGGTACGTCGTTATCAGCTAATACGGGTTACAGGCTCAGGCTGGGTTGCCGTTGGCGCAGAACACGCTAAGCGCTGTAGGCTGTATGAGGCCCTCGTCCGGCCCGTGCAACATCAAGGAGCTCATATGGTACCGGTTGCAATCCGTCCGTGGCTGCTGGCGGGCCTTGTGGCGCTTGGCCTGTCGGGCTGTATGGCGCCCCAGACGACAGGACAGCCCCCGTCGGGCGCACGCGACTGGCGCCTGTCGGGACGCGCGATGATCGCCGCCGCCGACCAGCGCGCCGTCGAGGCCGGACTCGAGGCGCTGCGCGCAGGCGGCAGCGCCGTGGATGCGGCCATCGCCGCTCACAGCGTGCTCGGGCTGGTCGAACCTCAGAGTTCCGGCCTCGGAGGAGGCGGCTATATGGTCGTCTACGACCGCAAGAGTAATTCAACGACCGTGTTCGACGGACGCGAAACTGCGCCATCGAGCGCATCAGCGGACTATTTTACCGTCAACGGCCAGAACCTGAGTTTCTTCACCGCCGTCCTGTCGGGCCGCTCCGTTGGCGCGCCAGGCGCCGTAGCGCTCTATAAAGCCGCGCATGACAGGTTTGGCCGCAGGCCGTGGGCTGCGAACTTCGAGGCTGCGATCAGGCTCGCGGATGACGGCTTCATTGTCAGTCCGCGCCTGGCCGGATCGCTCAGCCCGCGCCTCAGCAGCGGACCTCTGGGGACCGATCCTGCGAGCGCCGCCTACTTCTTTCCCGACGGCAAACCTCTGGCGGCCGGCCAGCGCCGCACCAATCCGGACTATGCAGCGACGCTGCGCGCCATCGCCCGGACGGGTCCGCAGGCTTTCTATTCCGGTCCGATCGCCGAAGCGATCGTCGCAGCCGTTCAGAAAGGCGACATAAAGGGGGAGCTGTCGCTCAGCGATCTTGCCGGGTACAGGGCTCTGGAGAAGCCCGCACTCTGCGGCCCCTTCCGTCAGTACACGATCTGCTCGGCCCCGCCATCATCCTCCGGGGGCGTTGCGATGAACCAGATCATGGCGCTCTATCAGGACATCACGTCCCGGCGCCCGGAAGCTGATGAAGCCGCCCGCCTCCGCGACTTTGTGCTGGCCCAGCAGCTTGGCTATGCGGACCGCGATCATTACGTGGCCGATCCGGCGCAGGTGAGCGTGCCCGTTGCTGACCTGCTGAACCCGGCCTATATCCGCGCCCGCGCCTCTGAGGGTTTTGGTCCTGGGGATACGCCCGCACCGGGCGATCCGGGTGCGGTCCTTCATGGCAAACCGATTGTTGACATGTGGGGGCGCGACGCCAACGCAGCTCAGGCGGGAACAACGCACATGTCCTTTATCGATTTTGAGGGCAACGCCGTCTCCTTCACGGCGACGATCGAGGGGCCGTTCGGGTCGCAGCGCTGGACGAACGGGTTCCTCCTGAACAACGAGCTGACGGATTTCACCCGTCCTGCAGTCGTCAACGGCAAACCCGTCGCCAACGCTCCGGGGCCTGGCAAGCGACCGCGCTCCTCAATGTCCCCGACCATCGTGTTCGATGCAGCTGGCGACGTCTTCATGGTCACGGGCTCGCCTGGCGGCAATTCCATCCTCGGTTATGTCTCCAAGACGCTGGTGGCCGTCCTCGACTGGGGCAGGACCGCGCAGGAGGCGGCGGCGCTTCCTAACATTGTGGCGCGCGGACAGACGGTTCGGGTGGAGACATCGGACACAAAGGCAGGACCTAATCCGACCGGCAAGGCATGGTCGCAGATCCTCGCGGGCCAGGGCTTCAGGGTTCAGGAAGTTTCGGGCGAAGTCTCGGGCCTCAATCTGATCGTCGCGCGCTCCGACCGCCTCGAAGGCGGCGCCGATCCGCGACGCGAGGGCGTCGCGATGGAGATCAGCCGCGCGCCTGCACCCTGAGGGAGGGCCCGCCCCGGTTCTCCTGAGGACGAGAGCGTTATGCGGGGCCGCAGGCCGGCGTCCGCAGCGTGAAGACCGCTCCCGTGGCGCCGTTGCGGGTCAGCTCAAGTTCGCCCTGCATGCCGCGTGCAAGTTCGCGTGCGATGGCCAGTCCCAGGCCACTGCCGCCGCGCGAGCCGGAGCTGGCGAAGGGCTGGAACAGACGCTTCATGACCGCGCCAGGCACGCCGGGTCCATTATCGGATATCTCGACAATTGCCGCGGCGCCCTCGCGGCGCAGGCTGGCGCCGATGCGTCCGGGCTGGCTTTTATCGGGCCGCTCAGCGATGGCGCGAACGGAGTTGCGAACAAGATTTGCGATGATGCGGTGAAGGTGCTCAGCATCGGCATAGGCGGTCAGGCTCGTATCCCCGCTGAGGGACCAGATGATGTCAGTCGATCCGGCCATGCCCTCAAGGGTGGCTTCCTCAACAATCGCGGCCAGAGCGACCTGGACAGGCTTGGGGCGGGCAGGTTCGGCGCGGCCATAGCGCAGCGTGGCCTCGGCGAGGTTCATGGCGCGTTCGATCGCCCGCTCGAGGCGGGGCGCGGCGCGCCGGACGCGCGGATCATCGGACTGGACGAGACTTTCTGAAACGATCTGGGCGGCCGAGAGGGAGTTGCGAAGATCATGATTGATCTTGGCGACGGCCTCGCCCAGTTCGGCCAGCCGCCGGCGCTGGCGCAGCGCGGCTGAGACTGTCCGCTGCATGCGCTGCAGGGCTGAGTTGGCCCGCTGCATCTCGTCGCTCTCCCCGGGCATGGAGCTGAGGTCCGGGGCCTCCGGGGAGCGGGAGAAGGCGACGATACTTCCGGTCAGTTTCTGCATCGGGCGAACGACGAGCCGGAAGATTGCAAAGTAGATGAGCAGGCCGACAACGAGGGAGAGCACCAGGGAGACGACCAGCATCGTGCGGGAAAAGCCCAGAAGACCGCTCTTGAGCGCAGCCTCCGGTACGATGACTTCCATAACCGCATCGCGCGTCATTTCAGGGGTAAGGAAAATCCGCAGAAAACGCCCTTCGGGTGCGAACATATGCGTGAAGGCGCCCACAACGCCGTCGGCCACGCCTTCCGAACGAAGATCGATGGGCACGAGCTCGCCGCCGATCTCCACGGACGGGGGCAGGATCTCGCCGCGAAAATCGGTCTCCTGAACGGCGACGGAGACAACCTGCGCCTTCTCGAGGAGCTGGCGCGACAGTTCCTCGCTCACCCGCCCATCCGGAGCGGCGTCAACAGCAAGCGCTGCGATCTGCGCGGCCTGGGCGCGGGCCGCAAGCCAGTTATTGCGAAAGCTGCCCGCCAGGGCCGGATAGATCAGAAGGCTGGCGAAGAGGACAAACCCGGCGGTCAGCAGCAGCAGCCGGCCGCGCAGACCGGAGAACAGGCCTGCGCGTTTGCCGGTTGGCGGATCGGTGAGATCTGCGCCTGTCTCGAGCTGTTCCGCCTCGCTCAGTTAACCTGCCCCATGTCGCTGATCCCCCATCTGAACGCCCCTCATGACCCTCATCCCGATGACCCTTATCCGGCCTGTCCGTCGGCCCCGGTCCCTCGGCCGTCTTACCCCCGCGCAGCCGGCAGGCCGGCGCGCCTGCTGTACGGCGAGCCTCGCCGATCCGATGACTGATAGGATATATGTATATGTGCGTCGGCCCGGCCAACCGGGAGGGACGGCCCGTCGAATAAGCCTACCAGCCCTAAGGACACATGCGATCTTTGCCTATTCGTCGCAGCTGCCCCCCAGCGGCGGTCCCGGGCGGCGGTCCCGGGCGGCGGTCCCGGGCGGCGGCCCCGGCGGGGCGCCCAGCCCGGCGCTGCACTCCGCGCCCCATTGCATGGTCCCCCACTCCCTTCACCCCCCACGCCATGCCTTGACAGGCCTGTGAGGGGCATGTAGGTCCCCCGCCTCCGCGAAGGAATAAGGGGCAGTGACCCGTGTCCACCAAAAGGACTTTTCAGCCCAGCAATCTGAAGCGCAAGCGGCGCCACGGCTTCCGTGCACGCATGGCGACGAAGAACGGTCAGAAGGTGCTGGCCTCGCGTCGGGCCAAGGGCCGCAAGCGCCTGACCGCCTGAGAGCGGGGTCTGTAAGGCCTGGCGCGCCAGGCCATCAGCGCCCGATCCCCGGCCAGGACACCCCTCCGCATCAGACAGACGACCGTTCAGAGCAGGCGGTGCTGGCTCTCGAACGCCTGCGCGTGAGGCGTGAATTCCTTTATGTTGCAGAAGGTTATTCGGAACGGCGACGCCTCGTCGTGGTCCAGGCGCGTCCGCGCCAGCCCGCCCGGGCCGCCGCCGGCCTCGGTTTCACGGCGACGGTCAAGGTGGGCGGATCCGTGACGCGTAACCGCGCCCGACGCCGGCTCCGGGAGGCCGCCCGGCTGCTGCTGCCGGAGCTCGGGATCGCCGGTGTGGACTATGTGATGATCGCCCGGCAGGAGAGCGCCACAGCCTCATGGCCGGGTTTGCTTGACGATGTGGAAAAGGCGTTGGTAAGCCTCCGCCGCCGCCTCACGGCCGACGAACTCGCCCCGGCGAGCCCCGCCGGCCGCCTCACTCCTCCCGCCAGGGCCTGACCCCCATGGAACAGAACGACCAGCGCAACCTCCTGCTGGCCATTGTGCTCTGCTTCGGGCTGTTCATGGTCTACAATATCCTGTTTCTCGAGCCGCAGCAGCAGGCCCAGCGCGCAGCGCGTCTCCAGGCCCAGCAGGCGCAGGCAGCCGCCGGACCAGCACCCAGCGCGGCCGTCATCCGCAGTCGCGACGAGGTGCTGGCCGAGCAGTTTGCAGCCGGCGGCAGGGTCCGGCTTGAAGCGCCGGCGATTGAGGGATCGGTATCCCTTCTGGGTTCGCGCATCGATGATGTTCAGCTCAAGGGCTTCTACGACACCGTCGAAGCCAAGGAGGCGCGCCTGCGCTCCGCGGAAGTGAAGCTCCTGGCGCCGGAAGGGACCGAGCGCGCATTCTACGCGACCGTCGCCTGGACAACCCCGTCATCGACAACCGATGACATCGTGTGGACGCAGACCAGCACCGGACCGCTGAGTGCGGAGAACCCGCTGAAGCTGACCTATGCGGCGGCCGCCGTGAAGATCGAGCGAACAATTGAGGTTGACCAGGACTATCTGTTCACGCTGACAGACGTCGTGACGAATACGGGCGCTGAAGCGGTGACGCTCACCCAGAAGGCGCATATCCGACAGCGGCTGGCGGGCGATACGATCAACTCGCTTGAACATGGGGCTCACCGCGGTGCGCTGGGAGTCTACGGGTCCGATAAGAACCAGATGGTCAATTACAATGACCTCAATAATGGCCGGGCGGTCCAGCGTGCGGTAACCGGCGGGTGGAACTCGCTGACAACCAAGTACTGGATGGGAGCAGCCATACCCGAGCAAACCGAAGAAGTTCAGATGGTCGCCCGCGCCGAAAAGCTCAACGGACAGACGACCTTCCTGGCTGGCTATGAACTGACGCCTTACGTGATCCAGCCGGGCCAGGCGATAACTAAGACAGCGCGGATCTTTGCAGGCGCCAAGGTCGTCGATGTGCTTGAGCGTTACGAGAACACGAACGCGATCCCGGCCTTCACGGATGCGGTCGACTGGAGCTTCATGTTCTTTGTGACCAAGCCGTTCTTCTGGCTTCTCAAACTGCTGGACAGCTGGCTCGGAGCTTTCGCCCTGGCGATCCTGGCGCTGACCGTCGTGGTCAAGACCGTCTTCTTCCCGCTTCAGTACAACATGTACAAGTCGATGTCGAAGATGCGCCTTATCCAGCCCGAGATGAAGTCCATCCAGGAACGGTTCGCCGCTGATCCGCAGCGCATGCGTCAGGAGCAGGCCAAGCTCATGCAGCGCGAAAAGGTGAACCCTCTTGCCGGCTGCCTTCCGCTGATACCGACCATGTTCGTCTTCTACGCTCTCTTCCACGTCCTCAATGTGACCATCGAGATGCGCCATGCACCCTTCGTTGGCTGGATCAGGGACATGTCCGCAGGGGATCCGACCTCGATATTCAACCTGTTCGGTCTTATCCCCTGGGAGCCGCGCTCAGTGCCCTTGATCGGCGGGCTTCTGGGTATCGGCGTATGGCCCATTCTTTACGGGCTGACCATGTTTGGCCTGCAGAGCCTGTCGGCGCCCCCGGCGGACAAGATGCAGCGTGCGATCATGCAGTGGCTGCCGCTGATCTTCACGGTCCTCTTCGCAGGCTTCGCCGCCGGGCTCGTGATCTACTATGTCTGGTCCAACATCATCTCGATGATCCAGCAGTACATCATCATGCGTCGCACAGGTGTTGAGACGGAAGTCGACAAGTGGATCAAGAAGCGGTTCGGCGAGCGTAAACCGGGCTGAGGGCGGCGGCTCCACGGCGCCGAGGCTGGCCCTGGCCCGGATGGCTTGCCCAGGTACCCCGCCCACGCTCACGGATCAGACAGACATGAACGCCTTTACGCCTGAGCAGATTGAGGCTGGCCGGAAGCTCTTCGCTGGCCGTGTGACGTTCCTGAAAGGCGTTGTTCTGCTTGCCGGCCTGCCGCCGGCTGACCGCCCCGAGGTCGCCTTCGCCGGTCGCTCGAATGTCGGTAAGTCAAGCCTCATCAATGCTCTGTGCAACCGCAGGCGCCTGGCGCGGGCTTCGAACACGCCGGGGCGCACCCAGGAGATCAACTTCTTTGATCTGGCCGACGGGGCGGTCTATCTTGTCGACCTGCCCGGCTATGGCTTTGCCGAGGCGCCGCGACAGACGGCTGACGTCTGGAACCGGCTGACGCTCGAC
>Ga0169931_10003126_pt1 | contig 26495 bp, 24 predicted proteins | sample Kivu_15m_20L_FD_129675 | JGI IMG/M metagenome (GOLD analysis project Ga0169931, IMG submission 129675) | Freshwater microbial communities from Lake Kivu, Western Province, Rwanda to study Microbial Dark Matter (Phase II) - Kivu_15m_20L... | ecosystem: Environmental > Aquatic > Freshwater > Lake...
CGGTGACTGGGCAGACATCCACGCGCTGGCCAGCGATTTTACGCTGATGGCTGATATGATTGTAAATCACATGTCGGCGCAGTCAGCGGAGTTTCTGCATGTACTGGCGCATGGCCGGCAGTCGCCGCACTGGCCACTGTTTTTAACGCGGCAAGCGGTGTTTGGTGAGACTGCCGATCCAACGGCGATTGCCGCGATTTATCGGCCGCGGCCAACCTCCTGCTTCACCCGTTTACCGGTTGGCAGCGCAAGCGGCATCCGTGAAGAAGCTGATTTTTGGACCACTTTTACCGCCAACCAGATTGATATCGACGTTGAATCAGCGCCTGGTCAGGCATATTTAAAGCGTATTTTGCAGACTTTCGCTGCTAACAATGTCAAATTGATCCGGCTGGATGCCGCCGGTTATGCCATTAAACGCGCAGGTAGCCGCTGCTTTATGCTGCCGGAAACTTTTCAGTTTATTGCTGATTTAACCAAGCAGGCGCATCAACTTGGCATGCAGTGTCTGGTCGAGATCCATGGCCACCACCAAACACAAATTGCTATCGCCCGTCAGGTCGATTATGTCTACGACTTTGCCCTGCCCCCTTTGGTACTGCACACGCTATTTAGCCGCGATGCCAGCGCGCTGGCGCATTGGCTGAATATTGCGCCACGTAACTGTATCAATGTACTCGATACACACGATGGCATTGGCATTATTGACGTCGGTGCCGGACCGGAAGGGCCTGGTTTACTCAGCAACGCACAAATCGACCAATTAGTTGAGCAAATTCACCATAACAGCAAGGGGCAGTCGCGGCTGGCGACCGGTCAGGCCGCCAACAACGTCGACCTGTATCAGGTGAATTGTACATTTTATGCTGCATTGGGCGAAGACGACCGGCAATATCTGCTGGCTCGGGCGATTCAATTATTCTGTCCTGGTATTTGCCAGATTTATTATGCCGGTTTACTGGCTGCTCCCAATGAAATGACGTTATTGCAAAGCACTCAGGTTGGCCGCGATATTAACCGGCCATATTATGATGAAGCTCGCCTTGTCCAACAAACCAAACGCCCGGTCGTCCAAGCGTTGTTTGCCTTGATCCGGCTACGTCGCAGCTTGCAAGCGATCGGCGGCAGCTTTAGTGTGCAAGCTTCACCGCAGCAACTTAAACTGCAATGGCAGCGTAACGCTGCCGTCACGCCCGCCAGCGCCTGCCTGACCGTTGATTTAGCAAGCTTTGAGGCCAGTGTTGATTGGCAACAGGCTGACAGTGAGGGCACCATCAGCCTTGACACATTGCTGGCGAATGCCGTTAAGGAGTAGCCATGACCAATATCGCAGTGCTTGGGGAAAACGTGGTGGATTGTGTACCGGCCGGCGCCGGTCTGTTTGAACCGCGCCTCGGCGGCTCCCCACTGAATGTCGCGCTGGCACTGGCGCGCCAGCAAATGACTGTCTGTTATCTGTCGCCGTTATCACAGGATAGTTTTGGCTGCGCTTTTGCCAATTTGTTACAGCAAGAGCAGGTTAAAATCGGTTTGCCAGCGGTCAAAGCGCCTTCGTCACTCGCCATGGTGCAGTTTGACGACGATGGCCAGCCACAATACAGCTTGTATCGTTGCGGTGTGGCAGACCGGTCGCTGGAGTTAGCTGCGCTGCAACAAGCGCTGCCGGCTACAACACAATTGTTGCATACCGGCTCACTGGCGCTGGAACCACAGGATAAATCGGTCGTGTGGCCGTTCCTGCAGTCGGTTAAACAACGCGGTTTGTTACTTAGCATCGACATCAATGTACGGGTGCTGGCCATCTCAGATCTGGCAGCGTATCGCAAGTATGTGCCGCAAGTGTTGGCGCTGGCTAACTATATCAAAGCCAGCGATGAAGATTTGGCGGCATTGTGGCCGCAGCTGTCGACTAATGAAGCAATCTGCCAGATCCAGCAGATTGCACCAGACGCTTGTGTGATCCTGACCGCAGGGGCTGGAGGTGCAACTTTGTATCGGCAAGGATCACAGCTGCACTGCCCTGCCGTTACACCCGCAACGCTGGTGGATACCGTCGGCGCCGGCGATACCTTTTTTGCTAATTTTATCGCGGCATTGGGGCATCAGCAGCAACTCTATCATGATGCGGTGCCGGATAACGCGCAGTTACAACAAGCATTGCTGGCCGGTGCCATCGCTGCTAGCCTGAATCTGGCTAAACGCGGCTGTGTGCCGCCAAACCGGCAGGAATTGGCGGATGCACTCAGCCAGTTCGAGCGATGCTAGTTAGACGGCAACAGTTGATTATCATCCGTTTGCGAGTCGACCGCTGCAACAAAAAAGCCGCCCGTGATTACAGAGCGGCTTTTTTATCAGGCAAATACCCGGTGTGCCAGCCCGGACATTAGGGCTTTTTATACACGCCGACGTTCTGATAGCCCTGTTCGCGTAGCAACAAGGCCTGCAGTTTACTCATCACACCGCGTTCACAGTACAAGTAATACTGCTTCGTTTGATCAAGCCCGGCAAACTGGCTGGCTAGTTTAAAAAATGGCAGTTCAACCACCTGGTGGGTTTCCAGTGTTAATGGATGCAAATCGGTTTCTTCTAGTGAGCGCACATCCAGCACAATCGCATCCGCCGGTAATACGGATTCGGTGGCTACCGTGGCCACTTGTTGATTCCCCTGATACTCAATGGTGCGGATATCCATCACTTTGGCACTTTGGGCGGCTTGTTGCAGTACCGCAAAATCAAACTTGTCTTCCGCTGCCAGTAAGTCTTTTAACACAGCATTAATGGTGGGGCTGCGCGAAATAACCCCACAATATTCCGGCATGCTTTTGGCGATATCTTCCACCCCAATCGCGCGGGCGATATCAACAATTTCCTGTTTATCCTGGGCGAGCAGCGGCCGCAGCACCACCATCTCGGTGGCGCGGTCAATCGCATTGAGATTCGCAATAGTCTGGCTGGACACCTGACCAATACTCTCGCCGGTCACCAGCGCTTTAATGCCTAATTGTTCGGCCACTTCAGTGGCGGCCCGCAGCATCATGCGCTTAAGTACTACGCCCATCAAACCTGGCGGAATAGTTGCAAGAATGGCATCAACTACCGGGCCAAAATCGACCGAAACAAATTTCACTTTGTGCGACAGGCTGTATTTTTGCCACAGATAAAATGCCATTTCGCGCACACCGGTTTCGTGGGCGGCGCCACCTAAGTTAAAAAACACAAAATGAGTACGCAGGCCTTTGCGGATCATTTGGTAAGTCGTCACCGCAGAATCAAAACCACCAGAGATCAGCTGTAACACATCGCCTTGGCTTGGTAGTGGAAAGCCACCCATCCCCGGATATTCCTGAGTGGTCATCATCAGCTTGTCGTAACGGATCTCCAGATTAACCGTCACATCCGGCTTTTTCAGCTGCACCCGTGCCGATGGAATATGTTGATTGAGGCCACCGCCAATGTAGCGCTCCGCTTCAATCGAGGAAAACTCGTGCTCGCCGTTGCGCTTCACCCGCACCACAAAAGTTTTCCCTTCGAGTTTGTCGCGATACAGTGCCAACACTTGCTCAAAAATATGATGCAGCGAGTCAAAACTGGCTGAACGCATCTCGGCAAATTTATTGATGCCCGGGATACATTTGATGTGTTCGGCCATTTGTAGCCGTAACTGGTCGTCATCGCGCTCCAGCGTGACGGTCAAATGATCGTACAGGTTTTTAACTTTAATTTCAGTGTCCAGCCGCAGCAGGATAGTTTTCAGGTTCTGCTCCAGCAGTACGGTCTGGCGTTTACGCACCGACTTACTCTTAATCGAGATCTCTGGATGCAGTTTAATAATAAATTCAATCATGGCAGCGGCCCAAAAAAAACGGGCGCTGATTATACAGCGCCCGTCTCAGAAGTGCGACTACTGTGGCTGTGGTTATTTAGTCATTGCCAGCGGCGGGCTTTACGGGCTCATTGGTAGCAGGCGTTTCAGCTGGCGCTGGCTGGTCTTTTAGCTGAATAGGCGTCGATTCTTTGGCTTTACCCTGCAAAATAGAAATCTCAACGCGACGGTTTCGCTTACGGTTTTGATCAGTATTGTTGGGCACTAGAGGCCGGGTATCAGCATGCCCGACCACCACCAGCCGCGTTTTTTCCAGGCCAGTGCCATTTAACAACTCCACGGCGACCGACACTGCCCGCTTGGATGACAGCTCCCAGTTATTGCTGTTTAGCTCATCCGAGACCTGAAAATCATCGGTATGTCCAGACACGGTAATTTCGCCTGGGATATCGCGCAAAATCGCGCCGATTTGCTGCACTATCGGTTTAAAGCGTGGCTGCAAATATGACGAGCCCGACGGGAACGAACCATTCTCGCGGATGCGAATGATAATTTGCTGGCCCAACGACTCCAGTTCAATGGCGCCATCCTGAATTTGCTGCTCCATTTGCTCAGCAATTTTTTTCAGCATGTCATTGACCTGCTCCTGCATCTCGGCAGTTTCAGTGGCTTCAGCCGACGCTTGAGTTTCAGCATCGGTAGCTTCGTCTTTACCACCGGTTTTTTCATCACGTTGCTCTTGCCGACCGCCGGAAGAATCCTCTTCACCAGCGGTAAACTCGATGGTTTGCTGCGTCATGTCAATAGTTTGCTGCTGAATGGTATCAATCGGCGTCGGCTCGGGCCGGCCCGGTTTAAATTCCATCGCAATGACGCTGGTGCCCTTGGGGATGTCTTTGACTTCAATTTTGTTTTGCACACCAAACGCGAACGCCATCGAGCCGGCAATTTGCTTAAATTTTTGCACGTCCATTTCGGAGAATGACAGCAACAATACAAAGAAGCACATCAGCAACGACATTAAATCGGCAAAGGTACCCATATACGCCGGTAACCCCGGCGGTGGACACTTCGGACACTTATCCACCATCAGGCTCCTTCAGTTTTCACTTCACGTTTTTTCGCCGCCAGATAATTACGCAACAAGCCTTCGATAACTTTCGGGTTTAAACCGTCCTGAATGCCAATCACCGCATCAAGGATCAGCGTGTTGTTGGTTTTTTCTTCTTCGTTCCGAATAGACATTTTGTCGGCAAGCGGCATAAACAAACAGTTTGCCTGCATTGCTCCATATAAGGTTGTTAACAAAGCAACCGCCATCGCCGGACCGATGGCTTTCGGATCAGACATATTTGACAACATCGCAACCAGACCAATCAGCGTACCGATCATCCCCATTGCAGGCCCAAGGTCGCCCAGTTGTTTAAATATGCCAATATAAATGCCGTGACGAGCATAGGATAACTCAATATCCTTTTCCAAAGTGGAGCGCACCACATCGGCATCGTGACCATCCACCAGCATATTGATGCCTTTTTGCATAAAGGCGTTTGGGATTTCGGCCTCTTCCAGCGCGAGAAAACCGCCTTTACGGGCCGCATCGGCCAGCTGCACAGCCTTTTCGATCAACTCCTCCGGCGATTCCATCTTAAACATAAATGCTTTACCAACAGCCTTGCCTGCTCCACCGATCTGCGCCATGGTAAATTTCATAAATATTACAGTGAAGCTACCGCCAAATACGATGACAATCGATGTCACATCGTAAAACATAGCCAGATTGCCACTGGAACTCAGATACATCGCCCACACCATCATACCCAGTGTTGCGACTAAACCTATGACGGTTGCTAAATCCACTTTATCGCTCCCAAAAAACTACCAAATACAACAATAAAACAGCTCTGTTGACTACTATCGGCCAACTTAGTGTTAATGTTAGAGAAATTACTGCCAGCTTAGCAAAAATCCTGACAGATGCCACCAATCTGATTGACCGGCACTGGCTGCTAAGGTACCTTTGCGCACAAATCGTGAAGAGGCTTTTCATGAGCAAAAAAACCGCAGAACAGCCAGCGTTTGAAGAAAATATTCAACAGCTGGCCGACATAGTACAGCAGCTCGAGCAAGGCGGCCTGAGTCTGGAGCAGGCGTTGCAGCAATTTGAACGTGGCATCGGTCTGGCCCGGCTCAGCCAACAACAATTGCAGGCGGCTGAACAAAAAGTACAAATCCTGTTGCAGCAGGCCCAATCTGAACAGCTGGTGCCTTTTGCGACAGGCGCCGGAGAGCAGTAATGCTGGAACATTTGCAGGCAGACCAACAACGGGTTGGTCAGGCGATGTCAGCCGCTTTGCATGCATTGCCTTTGACCGATGCACGTTTATTGCAGGCAATGCAATATAGCCTGTTGTTAGGTGGCAAACGGCTACGGCCATTTTTAATTTACGCCACCGGCCGTATGCTGGGTGCAGTCACTGCAGATTTGGATGGACCGGCCAGCGCAATTGAATGCCTGCACACTTATTCGCTCATCCACGACGATTTGCCGGCGATGGATGATGATGATTTGCGCCGGGGCCACCCAACATGCCATAAAGCTTTTGACGAAGCGACAGCGATTTTGGCCGGTGATGCGCTGCAAACACTGGCATTTGAATTGCTCAGCCAACATCCTTACCAGCAAGTCAGCTTAGCCAGACAGCTCGAATTAGTCCGCCAGTTTGCCCGCGCCAGTGGTTACCAAGGCATGTGTGGCGGTCAGGCGATTGACTTGGCCCATACCAATCAACCGATGACACTGGCCGCCCTGCAACAGATGCACCGGCTGAAAACCGGTGCGCTGATTGAGTGCGCCGTGATACTCGCTTGGTTATGCAGCCCGGATCAACAGATTGCGCATCGTGATGCTTTGTTAAGTTACGCCGCGGCAATCGGTCTGGCATTTCAGGTGCAGGATGATATTCTGGACATTGAAGGCGACACGGCCACGCTCGGCAAGCCACAGGGTTCTGATCTGCAAGCTAACAAAGCAACGTATCCGGCATTAATGGGCTTAACACAGGCCAAAGCGCAAGCACAAAGTCTGGTTGACCAGGCGCATGCTGCGCTTAAACTGTTGCCGTACAACACGACCGAATTGGCTGCATTAGCCGACTACATTATTGCGCGTAAATTCTGAGCAAGGTTATTTAATGGCACCTGATATTTCCAATTACCCTTTGTTGGCCAAAGCTGATTTGCCGGAGCAACTGCGCCAGCTGCCACAAGAACAACTGCCACGCCTGGCCCATGAATTGCGGGATTACCTGTTACATTGCGTCAGTCAAAGCAGCGGCCATTTTGCCTCGGGCCTTGGCGCCGTTGAACTGACGGTTGCGCTGCATTACGTTTACCAGACGCCGTTTGACCGCTTGATCTGGGATGTTGGCCATCAGGCTTATCCACATAAAATCCTGACCGGCCGGCGCGAGAAGATGCCAACTATCCGTCAACTGGATGGTTTACATCCATTTCCATGCCGTGAAGAAAGCGAATATGACACGTTGACAGTCGGCCACTCATCGACGTCTATCAGCGCGGCATTGGGGATGGCAATTGCCGCCCGGCGCGAACAAAAAAACCGCAAAGTGGTGGCGGTGATCGGTGATGGCGCTATTACCGCCGGTATGGCGTTTGAAGCACTGAACCATGCCGGCGAAGTGCGGCCTGACATGCTGGTGATCCTCAACGATAACGAAATGTCGATTTCGGAAAACGTCGGTGCGTTAAACCGTTATTTTGCCCGCATTTTGTCCGGTAACTTTTATACCAGCCTGCGCGAAGGTGGCAAAAAGATCCTCAGTGGCGTGCCACCTTTACACGAATTAGCCTCAAAAGCCGAAGAGCATTTTAAAGGCATGGTCACGCCGGGCACTTTTTTTGAAGAGCTTGGTTTTAACTACATTGGCCCAATCGACGGCCATGACGTGTTAATGCTGGTCGATACTATCCGCAATATGCGCCAGCTAAAAGGCCCGCAGTTATTGCATATCGTCACTAAAAAAGGCAAAGGCTACGCACCAGCAGAGCAAGACCCGATTGGTTGGCACGCCGTCAGCAAGTTTGACCCTGCCAGTCAGATGCAACCGAAAAAAACCAGCAAACCGAGCTTTTCTAATATTTTTGGCCGCTGGGTGTGTGATATGGCGGCACAAGACCCTGCCCTGCACGCGATCACACCGGCGATGCGGGAAGGCTCCGATTTAGTCGAATTCTCCAGAACTTATCCGGAACGTTATTTTGATGTAGCCATTGCTGAGCAACATGCAGTGACCTTAGCGGCAGGCCTTGCCATTGAGGGCTTAAAGCCAGTGGTGGCGATTTACTCAAGCTTCCTGCAACGCGCTTATGATCAGCTTATTCATGATGTTGCCTTGCAAAACCTTGATGTCACCTTTGCCATTGATCGTGCCGGCCTTGTTGGTGCAGATGGCGCCACCCATCAGGGCGCTTTTGATTTAAGTTACCTGCGCTGTATTCCGAATTTAGTGGTGATGGCACCTTCTGATGAAGACGAATGTCGCCAGATGCTGTTTACCGCTTATCAGCACGCTGGCCCGGCTGCAGTCAGGTATCCGCGCGGCTCGGCCACAGGTATTACTCCACAACAGCAGATGACGGCCCTACCCATTGGTAAAGCCCGTGTGGTACGGCCTGGCCAAAAAGTGGCGATTCTGGCGTTTGGCACCTTGCTGCAACATGCGGTTGCCGCTGCTGAGCAGTTCAATGCCACGCTGGTTGATATGCGGTTTGTGAAGCCGCTTGATTTGGCCTTGCTCAAGACCCTTAGCGCAGACCACAGCCTGCTGGTGACGCTGGAAGATAATGCGCTGGCCGGCGGCGCGGGTTCAGCGGTTAATGAAGCATTAGCCTCGCTGGGCTTGTCGTTCCAGGTGCTCAATCTTGGCCTGCCGGATCATTTTATCCGCCATGGCAGTCAGGATGAGCTGTATCAGGAACTGGGGTTAGATCCAGCCGGCATCACGCGACAAATTGCGCAGTGGCTCAGCTAACTGATTGCAGCTAAATAGAAAAACCACCGCTGAGCCGGTGGTTTTTTTATGACCATGGATGGTCGGTATGCCGGTGTGGCAGGTACGCGGTACCCGGAGCATGCACCGGCAATGGTGACCGCGGTGCTTTGTTAACTTTGCGCTTGGCGGCGCGGGCTTTCAAAACGAGCTAAACCATCAGCCAGCAGATTTTCAATTTCTGCTTCGATGTGCTCAGAATCTTCAAATTCAAAGGCGTCGACTTGACGATCAAACACAATAGTCGCCACACCATTGCGGCCGCTATGCTTCACGTGGTACAGCGCCAGCTCTGCCAACTGTAGTGAGACTTCCCAGCTGATCAGCTGCCCGCCTAACAATTCCAGCGGATACAGGGCATAGCCGACAGAGCACTGTGCGCTAATGACTCGTCCATCTGGTAATACAAAAGCTTCAGACGCCACCAGCTCATTGAGTCGCAGTGCAAAATCACCAACCAAATCCTGCGTCACATCACGCAGTACCAGCATAAATTCTTCACCACCATAGCGAACAACATAATCAGAGCCGCGCGTCTCACGGATCAATAAACCGCTGACTTGCTGCAGCACACAGTCCCCGGCACTATTGCCAAATTTGTCGTTGATGGTTTTAAAATTGTCCAGATCAAGCTGCAGCAAAGCCACACATTTGTTCTGCGCCAGCATCGAGTCTCGGTTACGTTGGTAGTGCTCAATATCCTTCGGCAGTTGTTCAAATAAAAACCGCCGGTTGCGTAAGCCGGTTAAGGCATCCTTATGCGTCAGCTGCGATAATTGCTCATTGAGTTCATTCAAGCGGCTATTACTAGCTTCCAACTCCTGCGTCCGCAGCTTGACCAGTTTAGTCAGCTCCTCTTCGCGCAACCGTACATTACGCTGTCCAAGCCGGATCAAACTATAAATAATCAGTAGCCCCAACATAAGCCACAAGCCACGATAAACCAGCGTTTCTTCAAAACGGCGCGGCAGCACCAACTCCAACACCGTTTCTGTAGCAACATCCCAGTTTTGGTTTTGATTACGCACTTGCAGGCGGAACATATAGCGGCCGGCCGGCAAGTTGGTGTAAATGGCCTCACGGCGACTACCTACTTCGTGCCACTGCCGGTCAAAGTTGACCAGCTGGTAACGAAACTCCAACGCCGCAGGTTGCATAAAGTCAATGGCGGTATATTTGATAGTGAGGTTACGCTCATCTGTTTCCAATACCAGACGAGTCTGCTCTGGTTGCAAACGATAAGTTGTCGCTGCAGCCAACACCTGTTGCAATAGTGGTTGATAAACTTCTTTACTACCAGCTTTCAAATTCAACGGGACTGATACTAGCCCCTTGAGAGTTGGGAACCAGATTTTGTCCTGCCACTGTACATTTTTGCCGGCGCCCATGCCGTTACAGCAGCGGCCCGGTGGCGTGCCAATTTGCCGCTCATACGGTGACAACACCTCTTCAAAAATACTGCGGCCATCAGCCGGACTACCGGTATTGCCAAGCTTGAACCGGAATATCCCTTTGGAAGAACTGCCCCAGATATAACCAGTATTGATGTCATGGTGCAGGCTTAACACCGGCTCAAATGGCAAGCCATTACTGGTATCGTACTGTAACCACTTGCCGTCCGTTTGGCGGATAAACAAACCATCATCTTTACTGGCAACCACCAAGACGCCGTCAGACGTTTGTAGAATAGCGGTGACGTAGGCGTTATATAACATGGTCCCAAGCCCAATCCGTAACAAGCGATTGTGCTGGAATTGATAAGCGCCGCGACTGGTACCCAACAACATTTTATCGCCATTGTCGCTGACGAAGGTGATCAGTTCAGATTCCAGTTCTTTATTATGGCTAAACTCGGTCAATTTATTGTCGTAGAGATATAAGCCGTGCTGGCTACCAATCCAGACACCACCAGCGGGACGGGCTTTGATTGTGTTCGTCTTCACGCCCTTTAAACTATCAACCAGCATTGTCAGGCGCCCGCTCGGCAACTCCAGACGTTTCGGACCGGAATCGGTCGCCAGCAACCAGTTGTCACCAGCAAAATGATAATCCTGTACCACAGTTAATGGCACATCACCTGTGACGGTAACCGGCGTATATCTGAACTGCGCGTCTAATAGGCCAAGTTGCTGATGTGAAGCAATTAAAAGTTGATTATCCGGCGTCACGGCGACACTTCGCACCACCGCATCTTGTTGCCCCTGGCCAACAACCCGGTGGATTTTGCCCCGACTGGCCCGATACAAGCCATCACCATAACTACCCATCCAGACATTTTTTTGTTTATCTTCAAATAAATCATTCAGTTGAGTAGTGCTGCCAAGTTCATCACGGCTGATTACCTGCCATTGCAAATCCGCATGCTGATAAAACAAGCGGTCGCTGGCCGAGACCCAGAAACCACCAGTATGATCACTGTGCAACTGATAGACTGCCTGACCATGCTCTTGCGGCAAGTCAGCTTGCACGACCTGACCGCTGTCATTGACTAGATATAAGCCCAGTTCTGTCGCCAGATACAGCCGGTCTTGCCACCACTGTAAATCGTAGATTGGTAATTGAGTGATCTCTGCAGGTAAGTCCAGCCGCTCTAACTGGCCATTGCGGGCCAGTTTGTATAAAGCTTTTGCGGTACTGACCCACACATGCTCGGCGCTGACTTCGAGTTGTCCCACCGACTCTTTTATTTGCTCAACGCGGCTGACTTTGCCATCTTTCACCCGAAACAGAGTATCCGCGGCAACCCAGATTTCGCGCTCGCCTACTTCGGCAATTGATGTCACTTCGCCGAGAATATTAAAACGGTCAAACTTTAAATCACGGCTGTTCAAACCAGACAAACCCGTCATGGTGCCAATCCAGATGTAGCCGGAGCTGTCGGTGTATAAGCGGGTGATCACATTACCAATTAACTGGCGCCTGGTCGCCCCTGAGGTGAAGGTTTCAAACGAGCTGCCATCAAAGCGGGCCAGACCTTCCAGTGTGCCAACCCACAAATAGCCCTGCGGATCTTGCGTTACTGCGCGGACTGCGTTGCTGGCGAGGCCATCTGCCGCAGTCCATTGCTTGATGTCATAATCATAAACAGACATTGCCGGCTGCGCAGTCACCGCCATAGGTAACAGCAACAAAAATATCAACCAGCCAGAGAATAATAAGGATTTCGGCAGCACTCTCAGCACCAAGTCCGCAGTGATAATCAGCGCGGTTATCAGTTACTTAAAGTGCTAACAATACACCATGCAACAGGCCACATGCCAGCAATCCGGCCACGATGTCATCAGCCATCACACCTAAACCACCTAACACATGCTGGTCAAACACCCGTACTGGCCAGGGTTTAACAATATCGAGGAAACGGAACAACAAAAAACCAGCCAGCAATATCCAGCCATCCGCCGGCAATGCCCACATGGTAATAGCAAAACCTGCGACTTCATCAATAACGATACCGCCGTGATCATCGACGCCTAAATCACGACTAGTGACATCACTGACATAGACGCCTAAACCACAAATAAAGACGATGATTAATGCCGATAGCCATAATGGCAAAACGCTCAACGCTAGCACCAATGGCAGCGCAGCCAAAGTGCCGGCAGTACCGGGCGCTTTCGGCGACAAACCACTGCCAAAACCTGTTGCCAGCAGGTGCTGCCATTTTTTTAAATTAAACGGATGATGCATCATCAAAAATGCCGGTAACCCTGGTGATTGTAATCAAATGGCTGATCGTTTTGCCGCAGTTCCAGTTTCCCAGCTGCACCGGTAATACGACCAATGCAAGTAACCTGCACGCCGTAAGGCGATAACAAAATCTCCAGCGAGCCGCGTTTGTTTTCCGGTACGGTAAACAGTAACTCGTAGTCTTCACCACCGGACAAGGCACATTGCAATGCCTGCGCTTCGCTGCAGGTATCACGTAATGCCTGCGATAATGGTAGTTTGTTGACGTCAATCAGCGCGCCTACTTTAGAACGTTGCAGGATATGCTGGATATCGCCAAACAAACCATCGGATATATCCATACAACTGCTGGCAATGTTACGTAAAGCCTGTCCAATCGCAACCCGGGCGGTCGGATAATGGAAACGTTGTAAGGCATGGCCCCGGTGCTTTTTACTGATCTCAATTTGGCCCTGCTCTACCAGTAATCCAAGCGCAGCATCGCCTAAAGTACCGGTAACATAGATATGATCACCCACTTTGGCTCCACTGCGGGTGATTGCTTTGCCACGCGGGACAACGCCTTTGGCACAAACAGTCAGACTCAGCGGGCCTTTGGTGGTATCGCCACCAACCAACTGACAATTATAATAATCAGCGGTTTCGCTTAAACCCTCGGCAAACGCCCGTAACCAGGGTTCATTGACTTCCGGCAAGGTCAACGCTAACGACAGCCAGCAAGGCTCGGCGCCCATCGCAGCAACATCGCTTACATTGACCGCTATCAGCTTATGCCCAAGGGCTCTGGGATCGACATCGGGGAAAAAGTGTACCCCCTGCACCATGGTATCTGTGGTAACAACCAAGTCAAACCCATCACGCAGTTGCAGTACAGCGCCGTCATCACCAACCCCAAGGCTGACGTCCGGCCTTTTATAGCCGGCATTGGCAAACAGTTGTTCAATCAGTTCAAATTCGTGCATAAAAAAGCCGACTATCGCCGGCTCTCCATCAATTAGGCCGCAGCACTTTCACTGCTTTATCGAGGATCCCGTTGACAAACTTGTGGCTGTCATCGGCGGCAAAGGCTTTTGCCAGTTCGATCGCTTCGTTGATCACGACTTTATAAGGCACATCTAGGCGGAACCGCAGTTCATAAGCAGAAACCCGCAGAATAGCCTTTTCAACTAAATCGATTTCATCATACGGACGCTCGGTGAACGGGCGCATCGCATCGTCTAATTCTGTTGCGTTCACTGCTGCACCGCGCAGCAGATCCTGGAAATAACCAACATCCAGATGCTTGGTGTTTTGCTCCAGCAGCATTTGTTGCTCGATATCACCGATGCGATTTTTACTGACCTGCCAGCTATAAATGCCTTGCACAGCCAAAGAACGGGATTGCCGTCTTACATTGGGTTTCATTAGAACTTAATCCTACACTTGTGCCAGTACGTTAACCATCTCGAGCACTGAAGCGGCCGCTTCGCCGCCTTTGTTACCCATTTTGGTACCAGCACGTTCAATGGCCTGTTCAATGCTTTCAACTGTCAGCACGCCAAAAGCCACCGGCAAACTATATTGCATCATCACCTGAGCAATGCCTTTGGTACATTCACCTGCCACATATTCAAAATGTGGGGTGCCACCACGGATCACCGCGCCCAGCGCAATAATGGCTTCAAATTTATTACTGGCAGCAGCTTTTTGCACCGCCAACGGCATTTCAAAAGCACCTGGCACCCGGATCACCGTAATGTCGGCGTCATCGACGTTGCCGACGCGCTTTAAGGTATCCAGCGCACCTTCGAGCAGACTCTCAACAATAAAGCTGTTAAAACGCGCCACTACGATGGCAAATTTTTTCCCTTTGGCTGAGAAGCCAGCTTCAATCACCTGCATTGCAGATCCTCTAGTTTGGTACTTTTGAAAAAAAGGCCGCATATAATAGCATAAAAGCGCGCCCTGCCACCTGCTTTATTCGCAGACGTAATCCACCACTTCCAGGCCGAAGCCGGATAACGCATGATATTTTTTCGGCTGACTCAGCAAACGCATCTTTTTAACCCCAAGATTGGCCAAAATTTGCGAGCCAACCCCGACGTTGCGGCTGGTGCCTTTCCAACTCGGTGAACGTGGGTTCTGTCCAGCGTCCTGTGCTGCGAAATACTGCACCAGCTGGACTAAGTCATCGCTACTTTCCTGTTTACCTAATAACACCAATACACCACCTTCCTGCTGAATTCGGCTCATCGCGCTATGCAGTGAAAAACTCCGATTAGCCCCGCGGTTGGATAGCAACAAATCACTAAAGGTATCCTGCAAATGCACCCTTACCAAAGTTGGTTGGTCAGGCAGGATCTGCCCTTTCACCAACGCAAAATGCAGTTGGCCATCGATAGTGTCGCGAAACGTCACTAACTCAAAATCACCGACGGCAGTTGGCAATTGGCAACGCGCTACCTGTTCAATAGTGGTTTCGTTCAGGTTACGGTACTCAATCAAGTCAGCGATAGTACCGATTTTAATGCCATGTTTTTCGGCAAACACTTCAAGATCCGGCCGTCTTGCCATAGTGCCGTCTTCGTTTAGGATCTCAACAATCACCGCAGCGGGTTCCAGACCCGCCAGCCGAGCTAAGTCACAGCCAGCTTCGGTGTGGCCGGCCCGCACCAGCACACCACCGTCCTGCGCCATCAGCGGGAAAATATGACCAGGTTGCACGATGTCACTTGGTTTAGCATCGCGCGCGACCGCGGCTTTGACGGTACGGGCCCGATCAGCCGCGGAAATCCCGGTGGTCACGCCTTCCGCCGCTTCAATCGAAACAGTAAAAGCGGTAGCAAATGGCGATTTATTTTTATCGACCATCAACTGTAAATCGAGTTGCTGACAACGTTTACGAGTCAGGGTCAAGCAAATCAGACCGCGGCCATGGGTTGCCATAAAATTGATCGCTTCCGGCGTCACGTATTCCGCCGCCATCACTAAATCACCTTCGTTCTCGCGATCCTCATCGTCCATCAGGATCACCATTTTACCGTTACGGATATCATCGATAATTTCTGCTGGTGTATTTAAAGGCATAACTGGTCCAGTTTGTCAGAGAGTCAGAGAAAACCGCTTTTGGCCAGCAGTTCAAGGCTGACGTGCGATTGTTGAGTTGTCGATTGCGGATTGCCGGTTAACAGCCGCTCAAGATAGCGCGCAATCAGGTCTACTTCTATATGGACCCGTGTACCGGCTTTGAATTCGCCAATGGTGGTTTGCGCGGCTGTGTGTGGCACTATGGTCAGCCGAAAACCAGCAGGAGTAAGCTCATTAACGGTCAGGCTGATGCCATCAATAGTCACCGAGCCTTTATGCGCCAAATAGCGTTGTAGTTCCTGTGGTGCGGCCACATACACCTGCCAGCTGTTACCGGTCTGTGCAATTTTTTCAATGGTAGCGACACCATCGACATGCCCGCTGACCAAGTGCCCACCAAGCCGGGTGGTCGGTAACAAGGCCTTCTCCAGATTGATGCGCTGACCGGTTTTGTAGTTGCCAAACAAGGTTTTACTAACGGTTTCACCAGACACATCTGCCCGAAACGCGCCGGGCTTCAACGCTGTCACCGTCAAACATACGCCATTACTGGCAATACTATCACCAAGTTTGACATCACTAAAATCAAGTTCCGGCGCTTCAATCCAGATCTGCAGTCCGTCTGCAGCTGCGTTGACTGATGCCAGCCGCCCCGTAGTTTCGATAATTCCGGTAAACATAATCAGCCTTGAGCAAAAGATGGTTGTGCTGGCATGCCAACGTCCGCGCTATCGTTTGTTGCTGTATTGCCCAGTTTGGCATATAACCGCACATCAGGCCCCAGCAATACCGCTTGTTGCCAATGCCAGCGGCTGGCTTGCGCTAAGCTGGTTGGCGCAGGCAAGCGCAATAATGGTTGCGCACCAAGTCCCAGCAATAAAGGAGCCTGATACACCAATAATTCATCGACCAGCTGCAATTGCCACAATGACGTAGCTAGCTTGGCGCCAGCCTCAACCCAGATACTGTTGAGCTTTTCGTCGCGCAGCTTAGCAAACAACGCCGGCAAATCAAGCTGCCCCACCTCGTCCAGCCCGATGCGCCAACGTCTGACTTGGCGACTGACTGCGGCGACTGTTGTCGTAGCCTCAGCAGCCGTTGCTAAGTGCGTCCTTTGCTGCTCTTCGTCAATGAGCTGTGCATCTGCCGGTAACTCCAGCTCTGGCCAGCTCGTTGGCTCGCCACAGTGGATGAGTAACAGGTCACCACCGGTTTGAAATAGCGGCTCAGCACCACTCAGGCGGCAACGCCGGTCCAAAATAATACGCAGTGGCTGGCGCAACAGACCATTAGGCAACGGGTTGACCGCGGTGCTTCGCACCGTTAAGGTCGCTTTATCTGTCTTGACTGTCTCTGCCGTGGATAAGATGGCACAGCTACGCGCGCGCCACAGCTGCACATCCTCACGCGCCAGTGGCCCGGTGAGCCATTGACTTTCACCGGATGCAAGCGCTACAGCGCCATCTAAACTACAAGCAAGTTTCAGCCGAACCAGTGGCCGTTGCTGTTCCATCTTAAACAGAAATTCAGGGTTAAGCTGACGCGCATCGCTGGTACATACACCTGTGGTAACGGCAATACCGGCTTGTTGCAGCATTGCAATGCCCCGGCCGGCAACCTGTGGGTTTGGATCAGTCATCGCCACTACGACACGGGAAATGCCCGCAGCAATTAAAGCGTTCGCGCAAGGCGGCGTTCGACCAAAATGACTGCAAGGTTCCAGCGTGACGTAAGCGGTAGCGCCTTTTGCTGCATCAGCGGCTTGTCGCAGCGCAAAGACCTCTGCATGAGGCCCGCCGGCTTGGCGATGGAAACCTTCGCCAATAATCTGGCCATTTTGGACAATCACACAACCGACCGCTGGATTGGGTGGCGTACTGCCAACGCCCTGCTGTGCCAGTACAATAGCGCGTTGCATATACTGCTGATCAAGCAAAGCTTGTGTCATGTGTTAGTTCACCTCAGGGCCAGTTGAATGTTCCGTCAGTTCAGCACTGTCGATAGCTACGCTGCTGCCCTCTGGCGCCGGATCCAAGCGGGCAATCGCCTCACCAAACTCACGGATATCAGAAAACGAACGATAGACTGAGGCAAAGCGCACATAAGCCACCTTATCAAGGTGCACCAGCTGCTCCATGATCAATTGACCAATCAACTCACTTTGTAATTCCCGCTCACCGGTGGCACGCAGTTGCGATTCGACTTTGGACACTAAGGTCTCAACCTGTTCGACAGCAACCGGCCGTTTTTCCAGCGCTCGTTGCAAGCCAGCCCTTAGTTTGTGGTCGTTATAAGGTTCACGTGAACCATCCCGTTTGATGATGCGCGGCATCACTAACTCGGCGGCTTCGAAAGTGGTGAAACGCTCGTGGCAAGCGGTACACTCGCGACGTCTGCGCACCTGACAACCTTCAGCAACCAGACGCGAATCGATAACTTTTGTATCATCAGCCCGGCAAAATGGACAAAACAAAGAAAACCTCCGACTGCGTCAGCCTGGGTCTGCGCCAGGTCATTTCTGCAAACTAAATAGTGTAAGCAAAAACAATGGCCGCCCGGAAGGCGGCCATTCTAACACCGTTTTCGCAGCGGATCAGCTGTCAGGCAGCAATCCGCTTCTCCTTAGGCGTATACCGGGAAACGGCCGCACAGCTGTGCAACCTGAGCACGGACCTGCTCAATCACAGCGGTATCACCACGGCTGTCAAGCACGTCACAGATCAGGTTGGCAACAGCACGGGCTTCGGTCTCGCCAAAACCACGGCGGGTGATCGCTGGCGTACCAATCCGCAGACCAGACGTCACAAACGGTGACCGCGGGTCGTTCGGTACTGAGTTTTTATTGACAGTAATATGGGCTTGTCCCAACCACGCATCGGCTTCTTTACCTGTGATGTCTTTGTCGATTAAATCCATCAGGAACAAGTGGTTTTGCGTACCACCAGACACGATTTTATAACCGCGTTGGATCATCGCTTCGCACATCGCCACGGCATTTTTCAGCACGTTTTGCTGATAAGTTTTAAATTCTGGCTGCAGCGCTTCTTTAAATGCTACCGCTTTGGCAGCAATCACATGCATTAAAGGGCCACCCTGACCACCTGGGAAAACCGCAGAGTTCAGTTTCTTTTCAATCTCTTCGTTTTTCCGTGCCAGGATTAAACCGCCACGTGGGCCGGCCAGCGTTTTGTGCGTAGTCGTGGTAACCACATCTGCAATTGGCACTGGGTTTGGATACAGACCTGCAGCCACTAAACCTGCGACATGCGCCATGTCGACCATCAGGTAAGCACCTACTTTATCAGCGATTTCACGGAAACGCTGCCAGTCCACAATACCTGAATATGCCGAGAAACCCGCCACAATCAGCTTAGGCTTATGTTCCAGCGCCAGTGCTTCAACCTGCGCATAATCAATGATGCCGGTTTCCGGATGCAAACCGTATTGAACAGCCTTGTAGATTTTGCCAGAAGAGCTGACATGTGCACCGTGGGTCAGGTGACCACCATGCGCCAGGCTCATGCCCAAAATGGTGTCACCGGCATTGAGCAACGCCAGATACACGGCCTGGTTGGCCTGAGAGCCAGAGTGCGGCTGCACGTTAGCAAAATCGGCACCAAACAGCTCTTTAGCGCGGGCGATCGCCAGATCTTCAGCGATGTCAACGTACTCACAACCGCCATAGTAGCGCTTGTGCGGGTAACCCTCAGCATACTTGTTGGTCAGCTGTGAACCTTGTGCCTGCAACACTCGCGGACTGCAATAGTTTTCAGATGCAATCAGTTCAATATGCTGTTCCTGACGCGTAGTCTCGTCTTGGATCGCCTGCCATAATTCCGGGTCAAACCCTTCAATCGACATATCACGCTTTAACATGCTCTCTCCTGCAGCGGCCAACCGGCGCTAATTTAGATGCGAAAAAACTGCGCAGCATGATACACCTGTTTACGCCGGCTTGCACGGCGAAAATAGCCATCCAGACAGCTGAATACAATATTCTATCGCAAATCGGAGCAGTCTCTTTACGCTGGTCGATGGCAGCAAACTGCATTGTTTTTAACCTGGCGGCTTTACTTTCCGACGAGCCGGCTTAAAATAACTGTATATTTAAACAGCCCTGAAGCCGTCATGCGGAAAATTATTCATATCGACATGGATTGTTTTTATGCCGCCGTTGAGATGCGCGATAATCCGGCATGGCGTGATATACCACTGGCGATTGGTGGAAGCCGCTTTGAGCGCGGTGTGATTAGCACCTGTAATTATCCGGCAAGAAGCTATGGTGTGCGCTCAGCAATGCCAACCGGGCAGGCGTTAAAGTTGTGTCCGCAACTACTGTTAGTGCCTGGCAACATGGAAAAATACAAAGCGGTCAGTCAGCAAATTCAGGCTATTTTTTATCGCTATACGCCATTGGTTGAACCTTTATCACTGGATGAAGCTTACCTGGATGTCACCGATAGTCCGCATTGTCAGGGTAGCGCCACCTTAATTGCCGAACAGATCCGTCAGACAATTTTTACCCAGACTGGCCTGACCGCCTCTGCCGGCGTCGCTCCCAACAAATTTTTAGCGAAAATCGCCAGTGATGAAAATAAACCGAATGGTCTGTTTGTGATAACACCAGCTCAGGTTGAAAACTTTGTCGCCAGGCTTCCACTGCGGAAAATCCCTGGTGTTGGCAGTAAAACTGCAGAAAAACTCAGCAAATTAGGTCTACATCTGTGTGCTGATGTTGCCAACGCTGAGCTGGCTATGCTGGTGCGTGAATTTGGTAGTTTTGCTGAAGTACTGCTGGAGCGTAGTCAAGGTATCGATAATCGTGTGGTGCATCATGACCGGGAGCGCAAATCAGTGGCAGTGGAACAGACTTTTAGCCAGGACTTAATCAGTCTTGAACACAGTTATCCGCCATTGGCTGAGATGTATCAAAAATTAATACGCCGGATTGAACGGTGCCAGGCACAACATCAAATCCAAAAAATCGGCATCAAGCTGAAGTTTCAGGATTTTCAGCAAACCACCATAGAACGGCAACATCCGGAATTATGTTATTTGTTACTGAAAGAATTGCTTGAGCAAGCCTGGCAACGTGGTCAGGGTAAAGCAGTGCGGCTGGTTGGCATTCACGTTGGGCTAAAAAGCCAGGCACAACAAGCACAAATGGGGTTTGATTGGTAAACCCAAGCCAGCCGTAGCGTTCAGCCCAGCTTCGCCTCTACCAGTAGACAAATTTATAAAACAAAAAAGCCAGCGTAAGCTGGCTTTTTCAGGAACCTGGTAACCGTATTAGGCCACAACAGTTACGTTGTCTGCCTGAGGACCTTTTTGGCCTTCAGTTACTTCGAAAGTCACTTTTTGACCTTCGTGCAGAGTTTTACGGCCGGTACCGTTGATAGCGCGGAAGTGAACAAATACGTCTTTGCCGCCTTCACGCTCGATGAAACCATAGCCTTTTTCTTCGTTAAACCATTTAACGGTGCCGGAAATTAATTGTGACATAACACATTCTCTTACTTTAACTAAATTTGCCTTACGGCGACTAAATATTACCGGCCACGTCAGAGCTAGTACTATTACGACCCCATTATGGGAGAACCCTTCGCGTGGGTCAATAGAACCAGACACACCAAGGGAAAATATATTCAACCACTTGCGGACCGTTCCTGTTTTGTTTCGTTAACGAAACACGATTACCAGGACAGTGTTTAATGACGCCACCGATAACCAGTGTTCATATAACACTAAAATCCGATTAAAAAGCAAGCAACCCTGCTATTTTTTCTTCTTTTTCAGCGGAGCAGCACCATCGTCGCCGCCTTCAAAGAACTTTTTACCACTAACAGCAGCCTCAGCTGCAGGTTTAGCTGTCGTTTTTCTTGTCACCGGACGTTTGCCAGGGGTGACAATTTTCGGTTTTTGACTGTTAGGCTTTAGTACAGTGCCATTAAATTTGGCGACCAACCCATCAATTTGACCGATTTCCAGTGGCCGACGTAGAAACTGTTCAATGGTTTGCAGTGCCTGCCAATCTTTCGGTCCCACCAATGAAAACGCTATACCTTGCTGACCTGCACGTCCGGTGCGGCCGATGCGGTGCACGTACTCTTCCGGATGTTTGGGTAAATCAAAATTGATGACGTGCGACACCTGCAACAAATCAAGGCCGCGTGATGCGACATCAGTGGTAACCAGCACCTGATATTTGTTGGCCGCAAATGCCTGCATCACAGCATTACGCTGCGATTGATTCAACTTACCATTCAAACCCACTGCCGCCAATCCTTCGGCCTGCACCAAAGTAGCCAAACGCTCGGTATCTTCACGGGTTGCAGTAAAGATAATCAATTGACGAATAGGTTCATTTTTCAGGAAATGCTTTAACAACACTTCTTTATGGCTCAGGTTATCCGCAAAAAAACTTTGCTGGCGAATATCCTGATGCACATCGTGCCCGGCACCAACCGCGACCCGATACGGGTCTTTTAGTAAAGCAACCGCTAACTCTTGCACCTGCAGGTGATCCAGCGTAGCGGAAAACAACAGTGTCTGGCGCAAGCGATGTGATGCTTGTTTATGAATGGCTGTTAACTGCGCGGCGAAACCTAAATCCAGCATGCGATCCGCTTCGTCGAGGATCAGCATTTCTAATCCTTGCAGAAAAAAACTCTTGTGTTCGAGGTGATCAGCTAAACGGCCGGGCGTTGCGACAATGATATCGGGTTGACGTTTTAACAAACGTTCCTGATCATTAAAATTCTCGCCACCAACCACAAACACCGAAGTTAGCCGGGTATTGGCCACAAACAACCGCAAGGCAGCATAGATTTGCTGAGCTAACTCACGGGTCGGCGCCAGAATGACCGCGCGAGGGTCTTGTTGTGACAGCGGTTTGCTGCGTAGTAAACGCTGCATCATCGGCAGTAAATAAGCTAATGTCTTGCCAGATCCGGTGCGGGACGACACCATCAAATCTTTGCCCTGCATCACTGCAGGAATTGCTTCCTGCTGGATTTCAGTTGGCTCAGTAAACCCCAAATGCGCGACCGAGCGTAGTAATCTCGGGTCAAGCGCCAGATCTTTAAATGCAGACATCGGACACACTTCTATAAACAAGTTAGCCGTTAATAATACCGCAAAACCACTATTGCCGTCAGCTGCAGAACTTGGCAATGCCAGTTTATCGTGGAAAAATAGCAAAAAGTCCGTTTACTGGAAGCCTATCATGAGTAAATCTCTGGCTGAGCAGCTGCTAAAAGCAGGCCTTGGCGATGCAAAAAAATTAAAAAACATCAAAAAAGAACAACATAAAGCCCGTGTGCAAGCCGGAAAAAACGGCACTGTGGTCAATGAAGCGACGCTGTTAGCCGAGCAGAGCAGACAGCAACAGGTCGAACGCGATCGCTTGCTTAATCTGCAGAAGAAAGCTGAAGCAGAGCAAAAAGCGCTGGCTGCACAGGTCAAACAACTGATCGAAATGAATGTAATCAGCGACAAAGGCGATGTCGGCTTTAACTTCACCGATCAAAATAAAGTAAAAAAAATCTATGTTTCGGACAAAGTCCAGCAGCAACTGGTGAAAGGGCAAATTGCAATTGCCCGCAATGGCGAAACGTACCTGTTGGTCCCGGTGCAGGTGGCTGAGCGGATCCAGCAACGGGTCCCTGAAGCTGTAGTTTTGCTCAACCAAAAAGATGAAGCGCTGGATGAAGACGACCCATATGCAGATTTTAAAATCCCGGATGATTTGATGTGGTAACCCTCCATGCAGTTCAGGCTTGATAAAAACGGTCTGCTCAGCTGGATGCTGCTGGCGCTGACAGGCGCCGCAGCCAGCTGGTTCAGTCTTTTGCATGGCCAGTTTAGCTGGTTGTACCCGCTGCCACCCCTGGTAGCTGTGCTGCTGTTAGCTGAACAGCGGCAACGCGCCGTTTCTCTTTTTCCCCGCCTTTGGCTTGGCTGTTTTAGCCTGAGCTTACTGGCTATGGCTGCAGCCCTGATTGCAGCAATAATAGCTCTCAGCAGATAATGCTCACCCTGCAACCGGCGCAGCCGGATACCTTGCTGGCGCTAATGACACTATTTCGTGATGCCGGACAGATACAGCAATGGGGCGGCGAAGGTTTTATGTTTCCGCCCCGCCGGGTGCAGTTTCTCAGCCGATTATTGTTACCAGACACGCAAAGCTTTGAACTGCTGACCACGGATGGCAAATTGGTTGGTTTTGGCCAACTATGTGATCGTTTTAATTGCCACCATTTGGCCCGCTTGTTAATTGTGCCTTCAGCACGCGGCCAGGGTTACGCCGCGGTGCTGATAAAACAACTAATCGCAGCCGGTCTTCGTGAAAACAAACACAAAGCCATATCGTTGTATGTATTTGCGGACAATAAACGGGCATTAAATTGTTATCAGAAACTAGGGTTTCAGCCTACCCGTCAACCTGCTGAACCCCGCGCCGATTTGCTGTTTTTGCAACTGAGCAATCAGGCTGCACACGCACTTATTCAAGCCGGGAATTGAGTCCACGGACGTCTGTCACCCGGACACTGACACCTTTCACTGCCGGATTAAAACTGCCAGTCAGCTGCCACTTAGGTTTAATCGGCGTCAACGGCAAAGTTCTTTTACGTGCAACCATGACATACGCAGAACCGAAAAAAGACAAATATTGATCAGCCCAGGTCCGCACTGCACTGTTTGAAGTGGCTTCACTGAGTAAACTACTGCAAAACAATCGCTGTTCATATAACACTTCAAAGCCAAGCAGTTGCAACCAGTCCCGCACCCTGGATTGGGAAAAAAACCGCCCTGACCAAGGCAACCGGCTTTGTAAGCCAGGCCATAACTTTAGCAAACCAACGAGGCTATACGGATTAAAACCACTGAGTAGCAGATACCCATCCGGAATTAACACCCGGTGCGCCTCGCGGATCACGTGATGTGGGTCTTGGGTAAACTCGAGACAGTGGGCCAGCAATACTGCGTCCACCGCATGCTCAATAAAAGGTAAGTCATCCGGATCGGCACGGACCGAAACATTTTGACTGGCAGAGTCCAGCTTGATTTGATGACGAATGGCACAGGCACTGGTATCCAGCTCACAACTCAATGCGCCCACTTTGAGCAGATGATAACCAAAAATCCGTGGCCACCACAGATTAAACTGATGTTCCAGCTGCCCCGCCAATTGCGGACCTTGTTTAAAATCCTGCCAGCGTTGTGGCGCTTGTGCCATCAGGTAGCGGCTTAATGCTGGTTTCATCTGTATAAACCCCGATATAATCTGGCAATCCGCGGCGTCAAACTGAGCCTCCAGTGACTGAATTAATTGCTTTGCCTGCATTGCAGGATAACTATATCTGGGTATTGCGCCAAGCCCGGCAAGCCATTGTGGTTGATCCAGGTCAGGCCGAGCCTGTCATTGCGTATCTGCAAGCACATCAGTTAACGCTGCAGTCGGTACTGATCACGCACCAACACCGGGATCATATCGATGGTTTACCTGAGTTATTAGCGCGATGGCCACAGGCGCAAGTCTATGTACCGCGGGGTTCGGCACATGCTATTCAGTTGGATGGTATTGCCGTCAGCGACCAACAGCAGCTGACTTTGGGTGATACTGACTTAACGGCTGAAGTCATCGCTGTACCTGGTCATACTCTGAACCATTTGGCATATCTGGTGAAGCCGCTGCGGCAAGCTGCAATCCTGTTTTGTGGCGATACTTTATTCAGCGCCGGTTGCGGCCGGCTATTTGAAGGAACAGCCGAACAAATGTGGCAGTCGTTACAGCGACTGAGCAAGTTAGCGCCCCAAACCAGAGTTTGTTGCGCACATGAATACACTCAGGCGAATCTACAGTTTGCGTTGGCAGTCGAACCAGATAATGTGGCAATCCAGGCCAGAATTGCTGAGGTAAACCAGTTACGACAGCAACAACTGCCCAGCCTGCCATCAACCATCGCAGCTGAACTTTTGCTTAATCCATTTGTCCGTTGTGATAGAGCGGAATTGCAATCCCGCTGGCAACAACCTGATGCCTTGTCGTTGTTTAGCTGGTTACGTGCATGGAAAAACAGCTTCTGAGTTGCATTTCGCTGGTTGTCCGGTACCATACCGCCGCTTTTTAGTTAGTCGAATCAAAAAACGAGAACAAAGTTGATGCAATACCGTTGGTTCCTGTTGTTAAGTGTGGCTTTGCTGACCTCCTGTGCGCAGCAGCAGTATGTCGAAGATCCTGCTGATGGAACTGTGGTGAGCAGTCCAATGCAGGATACCGCGCTACCGGCAGAAGCATTGGTTGAAGTACCCTACTCGCCGCTGGCTCCAACTGAACAAACAACCGTTAATCATCAAGATGTTTGGCAACAAATCCGTGACGCCAGCTATTTACAACTTCCCGATAAAATTCCGGCGGTTGAGAAACAAATCCGCTTTTACGCCGATAAACAAAAGTTTTTTAACGAAGTCGCTAAGCGTGCTGAGCCCTTTTTATTTCATATCATGACGGAGCTACAACGGCGCGAGATGCCGGTCGAGTTAGCGCTTTTGCCAGTGATTGAAAGTGGCTACAACCCCGCGGCTCAGGGCAATGGCCCGGCGGGACTTTGGCAGATGGTGCCGCAAACAGCCCGCAATTTTGGTCTGACGGTGAAAGCCGGCTATGACGGCCGCAAAGATCCACTCGCATCGACCGATGCCGTGCTGGATTACCTGCAGCATTTACATGATAAACTTGGCAACGACTGGTTTAACGCGGTGGCAGCTTATAACGCCGGTGAAGCCAAAGTTGAACAAGCCGTCAATCGTAACAAGGCTAAACGTCTACCAACCAGCTTCTGGCA
>Ga0169931_10003127_pt1 | contig 26490 bp, 24 predicted proteins | sample Kivu_15m_20L_FD_129675 | JGI IMG/M metagenome (GOLD analysis project Ga0169931, IMG submission 129675) | Freshwater microbial communities from Lake Kivu, Western Province, Rwanda to study Microbial Dark Matter (Phase II) - Kivu_15m_20L... | ecosystem: Environmental > Aquatic > Freshwater > Lake...
ACTGTAGGGTGCATAGCGCTAAGGCGCAGCGTTGCCTACGAGAAGCAATGCACCAATGAGGCAGGTGGCAACTGGTACCTTATTTTCTTGCGAGTCCCTAAGCCTAATTAATTGTAAAAAGGAGTTTGGGGGCTGCGCCCCCTGCCCCCCAGCATCTTTAAGTTTAATTACGCCCAGCTACTTATATTGCCCATACGGCTTCCCAGACCCGCGCAGGGGCCTAGGTCTGCCCCTTCACCACCAGCCAAACGTAGGCCAACACCCCCAGAGCCGCCACCCCCGCCAGGGCATCGCCCTGTTGGCGGGCAAAGGTCTGGGCGATCGCCCAGGAGTCACGCAGCATCTGCCGCCGCGTTTGACCCAGCTCGACCATCAGCGCCTTCACCTGGGCATTGACCTCAGCGGCGGTCAGCTCATGCCGCCGGTAGGCCGCCTCCAACGCATCGAGCTTGCGCCAGTAATCGCGGGTGGCACCGATTAAGTCGGGAAGCATCTGTAAACTTTTGTAACTGTTATTGACAGTCTAACGCTTCTTCCGATTTAAGGGGCAAGCGGGGGGTGGGCTGGAATGAGCCTGGGGCGATGCCCTACCCGTCCTGTCGCTATATTCATCTGCCACCAGCCTTTGCCCAAGACCTTAGCCTCTGTGTAGAAGAGCTATTTGGCTGGTTAATGGTGTGAGGCCTGGTGCATTGGCCTCAGGTGTCAGGCAGGGTGGCCGATGAACGCCAGGCTTTACTCGTCTTTTATCGCCCGCTGCTTAACCCGCCCACCCCTCAGGGCGACTGGTTTATGCTGGTAGGAGCGCCTCCTGTTTGCCGGCAGGCGTCGTGCTGCGTCCAGTTCTCTAGCCCTGCCGCCATGTTTGCCACCCATGCCCCGCCGCTGCCCGTTAACCGCGATCGCATTCGTCCGGCGATTCAAGCGCTGCAAGATCATTTATGTAGAGTGGCGGCGGGGCATTCACCAGCACCCCGAGCTGGGGTTTAAGGAATGGCTCACCGCTGACTTTATCGCCGCCCAGCTCACCGCCTGGGGCATTGACCACCAGGTCAAGATGGCCGAAACGGGCGTGGTCGCCGTGATTGAGGGCACCCGTCCGGGGCCGGTGCTGGGCATTCGCGCCGATATGGATGCCCTGCCCATTCAAGAGGCCAACGCGGTGCCCTACCGCTCCCAGCACGACGGGGTGATGCCTGCCTGCGGCCACGATGACCATGTGGCGATCGCCCTGGGCACCGCCCACTACCTGGCCCACCACCATCCACAATTTTTTCTTGACCCGCCCTGATGGCTCTACCGCCGCAGAACGCTTCTTTGGTCACCCCCCTAACCCTCTCTTCGACTCCCTGCTACAGGCTCTGCCCCTGCCGCCTCGTCCCGCTCGGAACCGTCCCTTGGCCTCCAAGCCCTATCTTTTAGATATCGCTTGACCTACCCCATGACCGAAACGATGATAGAAGCCTGTCAGGGCGACCCTCTTTAAACAGCCACTGAACGCTGACCTAAGGATTAGCGTTCAGCGGCCAGAAATCATGATTTTGGCGGTAGACCGTCGGGCTCACGGTTTAAACTGTGGTCTGGGTGGCCGTAAGATCTGTAGACAAACCCGGAGGTGGCTATGACAACTGACTTTTCTGTGGGCGATCGCGTTCGTCTCATTGCCCTTCCCCCCTACTTCAAGACCGCCGACCCCATGCCCATGATGCGTCCTCCGGACACCCTGCCGGCGGGGGCTGAGGGGGTGGTGGTTAGCCGCCGCCCCAGTGGCTACTGGGGTGTCAAGTTCGAGAAAGGGGCCTTTTTGGTGGATACCCAGTACCTAGAATCCGCACCATAAACAAAAGCCCCAGTAGACCAGGCTGCTGGGGCCTCAGAGTAGATTCCCTAGGGCTCTTAAGCTGGGGAAGCTTCGGGTTCCGCCTCGGCGGTCACCTCGGTCACTTCAGCGACGGGCTCGGCGACCACTGGGGAGACCTCGGGTTCAGCTTCAGCAGAGGGAGCTTCGGTCACTTCAGCGACGGGTTCGGCAACCACGGGGGGAACCTCGGGTTCAGCCTCGGCGGGGGGAGCTTCGGTCACTTCAGCGACGGGTTCGGCAACCACGGGGGGAACCTCGGGTTCAGCCTCGGCAGGGGGCGCTTCGATCGCTTCAGCGATGGGTTCGGCGTCAACGGGGGCAGCGGTTTCTTCCACCGTTTCCTCAGCGGCATCCTCAGTCACGACCTCAGCCACCACTTCTTCGGGGACTTCTTCTATGACGGCTTTGGGTTTGGGTTTGGGGCCACGCATCAAGGCCATGGGTACGGCAGGCTTGCGATCGCCCTTATCTCGGCCCCGACCCCGACCGTCCCCACCTTTGTTGCCTCGGAGCTCACCCCGGCCACCGCTGCGATCTCCAGTGCCACCGCTGCTTTCTCCGGTGCTACCGCCGCTTTGTCCCACGGTAATGATTTTTTTCTTGGGCTTCTCAGGGGAGGTGTTCGGAGTGTCTGCCATGACTTTTCATTCTTTTAACGCCCTCGAGATCTTACCGCGAATCTGGTCTCGCGTTTTTATCCGAGCTTGTGACGTCTCTGTGCTACTTTAGATAAGTATAGTTGAAATGCAACGGGGCGTAGCGCAGCTTGGTAGCGCACCACTTTGGGGTAGTGGGGGTCGTGGGTTCAAATCCCGCCGCTCCGATTGACTGAAACCTCGCCATTTGGCGGGGTTTCGGCGTTTCTGAGGATGGGCGTACTAGCTCTGGAAAAGTTTCACCGTCAATTCACCTCCATTTTTTATGTAGCGGTTTAGATCTTGCTGAAGCCTAGATGGCACTTGGTTCAGCTATCAGCCGCGATAGCACGGCTGATGCCTGTAGTTTGCTTCGTACGATCGAACACGCAAGGCTTGAGGGCGTTTGGCAACGGCTCTCTACAGAGGCTGAGGGTTGTACCGATATCCACCAATTCGTGAAGCTCACCACGGCTATGCACCGCAATAGTGAGCTGAGACAGCGCTTACATGGCCTGGAGCAGTCGAAACAGGATTTGGCTGACCAGAAGATAAACCGAGTCCACGTTGAGAACCGTAGTTCTGGCCCACCCTTCGGGAAGCAAGCTACACCCCCAGCCCCTCTCCCAAAGGGAGAGGGGAGCCGGAAAAGACTTCAAAGTCCCTCTCCTTGGGAGAGGGATTTAGGGTGAGGGTAAACTCTGGGTTTCAAGCTAGACGAGGTTTAGCTGACTATATCGAAGACGCCCTGGAGCTCAACCGTAGCATCAACAAGGCGCTGGGCGTGGCCTTTGCCAAGGTCTATCTGTCCACCGACCCTGCCTACGAGCCTTTTCTGCGATCGGCCTATGTCGAAGCGGTGAGCCAGGTTCCCTTTAAACGGCACCTGGTCAGGGAACTGCCGGCCAGCCTACTGCCCATTCTGGAGGAGAATTAAGGGGGCATCCGATAGAGCGCTACACTAGCCACCGGGCGACTTTGAATGGACGAGACCATGGGCCAAACCAACGGCGTAGACGCATCCGCAGTGACTCGGGTGCAGACCCTCAGAAAGCAGCTGCAAGCCGCCAGCTACGACTACTATGTGCTCGATGCCCCCACCCTGCCCGACGAGGTCTACGATCGCCTCTACCGCGAGCTGCAAGACCTCGAAGCCGCCCACCCCGATCTCGTTACCCCCGATAGCCCCACCCAGCGGGTCGGCGAACAGCCCGCCACCCAGTTCACCTCGGTGCGCCATCGCATTCCCCTCTATAGCCTAGAGAATGCCTTTGACCTGGCCGAATTTCGCGCCTGGGAAGACCGCTGGCGACGCCAGGCACCCGAAACCGGGGCGGTAGACTACGTGGCCGAACTCAAAATCGACGGCTCTGCGATCGCCCTCACCTACGAGCATGGCCTGCTGGTGCGCGGTGCCACCCGGGGCGACGGCGTCTCGGGCGAAGACATCACCCAAAACCTCCGCACCATTCGCTCCATTCCCCTGCGGCTCAACACTGACAACCCACCCCCGGTAGTTGAAGTGCGGGGCGAAGCCTTTTTGCCCCTCGATGTTTTTAATCAAATCAACGCCGAACGGGTCGCCAACGGAGACGCCCTGTTTGCCAACCCCCGCAACGCCGCCGCGGGTACCCTCCGCCAGCTCGACTCCCGCATTGTGGCTGCCCGCAAGCTGGATTTTTTTGCCTACACCATTCATTTTGATCCCGTTGAGACGGTGTCGATGACATCGGCACTGCCTCAACGGAACACCCAATGGGCCGCCCTCGAATTCCTCAAAACCCTTGGCTTTCGCGTCAACCCCAACCGCCAGCTCTGCCAGTCTGCCCAGGACGTGCAGGCCTACTACGACGAGTGGGCGACCCGGCGCACCCAGCTCTCCTACCTGACCGATGGCGTCGTGGTGAAGCTCAACGACTTTGACCTCCAGCAGCGGCTGGGCTTTACCCAAAAGTTTCCCCGCTGGGCCGTGGCCCTCAAGTATCCCGCCGAAGAAGTGCCCACGGTGTTAGAATCCGTCAGCTTTCAGGTGGGCAGGACGGGCGCGGTCACCCCCGTGGCCGAACTGCGTCCGGTGCAGCTGGCCGGTTCCACCGTGGCCCGCGCCACCCTGCACAATGCCGATCGCCTAGCCGAACTCGATATTCACCGGGGCGACACCGTCATCGTGCGCAAAGCGGGGGAAATTATTCCCGAGGTGGTGCGGGTGCTGGGGGAACTGCGGCCCGCCGGGGCTGAGCGCATCGCCATGCCCACCCATTGCCCCCAGTGCAGCAGTCCCCTGGTCAGGCCCGACGACGGGGCCGTGACCCGCTGCCTCAATAGCTCCTGCCCGGCGATCGTGCAGGGGGCGATCATCCACTGGGCCCGGCGCGACGCCCTCGATATTGAGGGGCTGGGCGAAAAGTGGGTCAAGCAACTGGTGGAACAGGGCCTCGTCCAATCCGTAGCTGACCTCTACAGCCTCACTGAGCAGGATTTAGAACCCCTCGATCGCATGGGTAAGCGGCTGGCCCAGAAACTAGTGGATGCGATCGCCGCCTCCAAATCCCGCCCCTGGGCCTCAGTCCTCTACGCCCTGGGCCTTCGCCACGTAGGCACCGTCAATGCCAAAACCCTGGCCCAGTACTTTCCCAGTGCCGAGGCGATCGCCGCTGCCCACGTCGACCAGATCGTGACCGTCCATACCATCGGCCCCGAAATCGCCCAATCCGTCGCCCTGTGGTTTCAGGTGCCCGCCAACCAAACCCTGATTGAGCGCCTACGCCAGGCCGGGCTCCAACTCGCCGCCGATGAAAACGAGTTCCCGGCAGCCAACGCTGGCCCCCTAACCGGCAAAACCCTTGTGCTCACCGGTACTCTGCCTACCCTCACCCGCCCCGAAGCAACGGCCATCATTGAAGCCGCCGGGGGCAAAGTCACCAGCAGCATTAGCAAAGCCACTGACTACCTGGTGGCGGGCGAAAAAGCCGGGTCAAAACTCACCAAGGCCGAGGGTCTGGGCATTGCCATTCTCAGCGAAGCCGATCTGTTGGCCCTAGTGGGGCAGGGCTAGGCTGGGCAGATCACGTCATGATGGCACCGCCCATCAATTTTTCATAGCGCCGTTGCAGCTCCTTCGCTAGCCGGGGCCAGCGGCCTAGGGTGGGGTCTTCCGTCAGCATCGCTTCCGCCGCCTCGCGGGCCACCACCAGCACGTCCTGGTCGTCGATCAGGCTGGCCAGGGCAAAGTCCGGCAGGCCCGATTGGCGGGTGCCCAGCACCTCCCCAGGGCCGCGAAAGCGCAGGTCCATCTCGGCGATAAAGAAGCCGTCTTGGGATTGCTCAAGCACCTTGAGCCGCTGCAATGCCTGCTCGCTGCGGCTGCTACTGAGGAGCAGGCAGAAGGACTGGGCGGCCCCCCGACCCACCCGGCCCCGCAGCTGGTGCAGCTGGGAGAGGCCAAACCGCTCGGCATGCTCAATCAACATTACCGACGCGTTGGGCACGTCTACCCCCACCTCCACCACAGTGGTAGAAACCAAAATGTGGCTCTCCTGATTGCGAAAGGCGGTGATCGCCACATCCTTTTCCGCCGAGGACATGCGCCCGTGGAGCAGGCCCACCGTAAACTCAGGGAAGATCACCTCCGCCAGCTGCCGGTGCTCGTCTACAGCGGATTTGAGATCGAGCTTTTCAGACTCTTCCACCAGGGGCAGTACGACGTACACCTGCCGACCCTGGGCAATTTCCCGCTTGATCAGGTCGTAGGCGTGGGAGCGGTCTTTGTTGGTCAGCAGGGTGGTTTTGATCGCCTTGCGACCGGGTGGCAGTTCGTCAATCTGGCTCACATCCAGGTCACCGTGCATGGTCAGCGTCAGGGTGCGAGGAATGGGGGTGGCGGTGAGGGTGAGGACGTGGGGGTTGGTCCCTTTTTGGGTCAGCCGAGCCCGTTGCTGTACGCCGAAGCGGTGCTGCTCGTCGATCACCACCAGGCCCAAGTCGCGAAACTGCACCGGGTCTTCGATCAGGGCGTGGGTACCGACCAAAATTTTCAGCTCAGCCGTGGCCAGTTCCCCCAGCAACTGGCGACGTTTGGCGGCACGGGTGGAGCCTGTCAGTAGCTCTACGGTGAGGTGCAGTTGGTTAAACCATTCCACCAGTTTGCGGTAGTGTTGCTCGGCCAGTACCTCGGTGGGGGCCATAATCGCCGCCTGGTAGCCCGATTGAATGGCGGCGAGGGTGGCGACCACGGCGACCACGGTTTTACCAGAGCCCACATCTCCCTGCACCAGGCGGTTCATGGGCACAGGCTTTTGCAGGTCAGAGAGAATGTCGTTGACCACGCGCTGCTGCGCGCCCGTCAGGCTAAAGGGAATGACGCTGTAAAAGCTATCGATTAGGGCTCCGGTGGGGGCCAGGGTAATGGCGGTTTGCTGGGCCTGCTGCTGTTGGCGGCGGCGCAATAGCCCCAGTTGCAGGTAGAGAAATTCGTCGAATACCAGGCGGCGGCGGGCTTTGGCCAGGTGGTCTTCGTCGTCGGGGAAGTGGATTTGGGCGATCGCCTCCCCCACTGCAATCAGCCCATGTTTCTGCCGCAGATCTACCGGCAGCGGGTCTTGCAGGTCAGCGATCGCCGGTAGGGAGGCGGCAACGGCCTTGCGTACCAAGTCCGCTGGCACACCGTCGGTGAGCGAGTACACCGGCACCATGCGACCAATGGTAAGCGATTCAATGCGATCGCCCAGACTGTCCAACACCTCCAGGTGCGGATCCTCCAGCGTCACCCCAAACTTGCTGTCCTTCACCAGGCCCGAGGCGGCGACGATCGCCCCCTGGGGGTACTGGCGCTTTTGCTGCTGCTGCCAACTGGGGGCGGCGTAGCGGTTGCCGGGGTAAAAGCGGTTGAGCTTCAGGGTGCCACTGCCGTCCGACAGTTGGAGCTCAAAGATGGTGAGCTTTTTGTTGCGGGGGCTGGTGAAGCAGTTGACCCGCTTGACGGTGCCGACAATGGTGACGGTTTCACCGGGGGCTAAATCGCGAATTTTGACCTGCTGGGCATAGTTGATGTGGTCGCGGGGGTAGTAGTAGAGTACATCCTGCACCGTCAGTAGACCCAGCTTGGCCAGGCGCTCCCCATTTTTGGGACCAATGCCCTTCAGGTAGGTGACCGGCTGATCGAGGCCAAAGTTAAAGCTGCCGGTATCAGTCGCCGCCCTCAGGGGGGGCGTTTTGGGCTGCCGAGTTGGTTTGGTCTCAGCCTCGCCCGAGCTATCGCCCGAGCTCCTCTCCCGAGTACGCAGGGCCTTGGTTTCAGCGTGCTTTTCCAGCAGGCGCTGGGTGCCGTGCAAAAAGCGGCGGGTTTCGGCCACCAGGTGCTGCCGCTGGGCAAAGCTGAGGTCGATGTAGCCGTCGTACTTTTGGGCTAGGCTTTGCCATGATGGCCGTTGGTCTACCGGCAAGATAGCGGGGGGCTGTTGCAGGCTGTCTCGCAAAAACTCGCAAAAGCTCTGCTGCTTACCCACCAGGTTGTTAAAGCCGGTTTCGGCCTCCACCGAGAGGGCTCGCTGGAGCCGCACCCAGTCGGGGAGGGGGGGGGGGTCGGCCATAGGCATCATCCTAGCGGGCAGAATCGTCGTACCACACGGCCCGCCAGGCCTGCTCGGCTTGGGAGATGGCCAGCTCTCCCTCGGCCTGCTGGTACTGCTTACCTAACTTGCGCAGTCGCCCCACGGCGGTGCGGAGCTTGCTGCGCCAGAGAGCCGATTGGACATCGCCAAACTCCAGATCGGCCAGCCGCAGGTTGATGGCGGACAGATGGGTCATGTTGCCCTCCATCATCTCGTCATCCCGGTCATCCTCATCCTCGTCATCCTCGTCGCTGTCATCCTCGTCCAGGTCGGCATGACTGGGGTCAAATTCTGCCGCCACCTCCCCAGACATGGCCACCATCACATTCAGCACGTTGGGCACCGATCGCCCCCTCGGCACCCCGATATCGGCCTCCGACGCCATTTCTATGAGGGCCTCGGGCAGGTCGGGCAAAATCTTGGCCTGGCACAGCAGCCGGTTAGCCTGTTTAGAGACCCGTCGCAGCACCGCGCGCATCAGTTGTTCTACCATTAAATGGTGCTTGGCGACCAGGCTAGGGGTGATGGGGTCACCGGTAAAGGGGCGATCGCGAAAGGCTTCCTCTAGTTCGCTGGCCATGGCCGCCCTGAGCACAGACTGCATCAGTCGCCTGGGATCCATCTCCGAGGGCAATTCTGGGAACAATTCTGGGGGTAATTCTGGCTTTGGCGAAGACTCGGTATCGGCATCTAGCGACTCCCCAGGCCGCATCGCATCAGGCCATTCCTCAGGTGACTCTTGAACCGACATCGATACCCCGGCGGCCTCACCATCCCCACCATCCTCCCCATCGCTTGGTTCAGCCTCGCCCGAGTCAGCGGCATCGTCCGCTGACGACCGTACCAGAGCCACCAAAGCCGCCTCCAATCGGTTCAGGTCGGCGCTATCGAAGGTACTGGACGTATCCCCCTCGGCATCGACAGGCTTGGGCTCCATCGTCTGTTGAAGCCAGTCTTGGGCTTTGCGTCCCAGGGCTAGAATCTCCTGCTGTAGCCGACCGCGATCGCCCACCGACAGCGCCAAAAATTCCTTGGGATACACCTGGGTACAGAGGTGATAGGTAGCCATGATCACCTGTCGCCGCAGGGCCGACCCCAGGGTCGTCAGGTAGGTTGAATAAATCTTACTAAACTCCTCGGCCAGGACGGTGGTGGCACCCTCTAGCGCATCGAGATCTTTGCGAATGGTTTCAACCGGCCTTACCATGGCTGCTGCCTATGCCATACCTAAATTATAGGGAATATATAGCGTTGGCCGGATAGTTTAGGACAAGGGGCGCTGCCAAAGCCAAAACTGGGATATTATCTGGCTCGCCATCACCACTCTAGACCTATTGTCTTCAGCTTGTCCTAACCAAAGCGGCGATGGCTACAGCGAAAACCGGGGCACGATCACAGCACCCCCATTCTTGGCGATCAACGGCTAGCTTCTGATTAAACGCTACTTCTTAATCCCGGCCTGGGCCGCGACTTCCTCAGCGAAGTTGGTCTCTTCTTTCTCAATGCCCTCACCCAGGACAAACCGAGAGAAGCGGCGCACCTGAATATTTTCGCCCAGCTTAGAAATGGCCTGCTTAATCAACTCTTCCACCGAGATGTTCTGGTCTTTGATGAAGGGTTGATCCATTAGAGACAGCTCTTTGAGGCGCTTTTGAATGCGGCCTTCCACAATCTTCTCGCGCATGGCTTCGGGCTTGTTGGCGATGTCGTCGCGGCCCATTTCGATGGATTTCTCCTTGTCAGACACCTCGGCGGGGATGTCGCCGACGCGCACATACTCGACGTTGGGGCAGGCTACGATCTGCATAGCCACATCGCGCACCAGGGTCTTAAACTCCTCGCGGCGGGCCACAAAGTCAGTTTCGCAGTTGACTTCGACCAGCACCCCGACGCGATCGCCAGTGTGAATATAGCTGCCAATAATACCTTCAGCCGCTACCCGGCCTTCTTTTTTAGAGGCCGAGGAAATGCCCTTCTGGCGCAGCCACTCGATCGATTTTTCAATGTCGCCATTGTTTTCTTTCAGGGCTTTTTTACAGTCCATCATGCCTGCGCCGGTTTTATCGCGCAGGTCTTTAACGAGTTTTGCAGGAATATCTGCCATGGGGATTTACCGTCCTAACGCGCTATCGTCGAACTCAATACAAACAAAGGGAAAGACCCTAGGCGTACGCCAGCTAGAAAACAGGCCGATCTTAGGAATGCTGGCTGAAGCCCTGGGGGCCAATCGCCGCAAAACTCTGGATGGGCCCTTGGCTGGAGCACTCTCAGAGGGGGTTTGAAAAAGGGTATTCCTAGGTGCCATTAGCCCTAGGGTTACCGCAAATGCCCTGAGCCGTCACCTTAACTCGCTTTCGCAGGATAAGGGCAGACTCTCTCTGACGTTTCAAACACTCTCTCCTTCAGCTTAAACCCCAGGGGCCATCTTCTTTAGACCACCCCTGGACAAACCCAGCCAATCCTGCCGTCAGCCCCCGCCCCCAGAGTCGGGGGCCAGGGAACGGCGCTAGGCTTACTCGTCGCTATCGGCGGCCGGGGCATCGTAGCCGTACTCATCGTCGTCTTCGGCGCCGTCGTAGTCGTCGTAGTCGTCGCCACCGGCCTGGCCGCCGTGGGAGCCCTCGTAAATGGCATCGGCCAGCTTGCCAAGAATCAGCTTGATCGACCGAATCGCGTCGTCGTTACCGGGGATGGGTACATCCACCAGGTCGGGGTCGCAGTTGGTATCTAGCAGAGAAATGATCGGAATACCGAGCTTGTGGCACTCAGACACCGCGTTGTATTCCCGCTTGATATCGACGATGATGGCGACATCGGGTACCTTGCGCATGGTCTTAATGCCACCCAGGTACTTTTGCAGCTTTTCTAGCTCACGGCGCAGCACGGCAGCTTCTTTTTTGGGCCGCAGGTCAATGGCCCCCAGCTCTTCCATGCGCTCTAGATCCTTGAGCCGGTTGGCGCGAGACTTAATGGTTTCCCAGTTGGTCAGCATGCCCCCCAGCCAGCGCTGGTTGACATAGTGGGAACCGCAGCGGCTAGACTCTTGGGCGACAATGCCAGCGGCCTGGCGCTTGGTGCCGATAAACAGAAACTTCTGGCCTTTCTCGGCGGCACTGCGGACAAAGGTATAGGCCTCTTCCATCAACGTGGCGGTTTGCACCAGGTCAATGATGTGAACCCCGTTGCGCGAGGTAAAGATGTACTGATCCATCTTGGGGTTCCAACGGCGGGTTTGGTGGCCGAAGTGAACCCCAGACTCCAATAGTTCGGAGAGCGTAATAACAGGCATTTGGTTTTGACTCCTTTCGGGTTAATCCTCCATTCGAACGTGCTCCCCCCAGGGTTAAACCCAGCGGGGAAGACCCGAAAATTCGAATGTGTGGTTTTTGACAACTTTACTAGGGTATCACAAAAGAGTAGAGGTTTTATAGCGGTTCCTGAACGCCAGCAATTGTAAATTCAGAATTTGACAGTTTTTCAGGGCTGCCGCGAGGATAGAACAATTGGATAGAGGCGGTGGGATGGAAGCGCAACGGCTGAGTTTTGCGCTCATGCTGAGCTACCTGAATCGAGTGGTGGAGAGGGTTGAGGATCCCCGTCAGCGGAGTAATGCTCAACGCTATGGCCGATGGGATCTGGTGTTAGGGGCTTTTGCGGTGTTTTACCTGCAATGCCCCTCGGTTCTAGAGCATCAGCGCCAGATGCAGATCCGCCATGGGCACAATAATGCCCAACGGTTGTTCGGGGTGATGACGATACCGACACCGAATCAGCTTAAGAACGTGCTGGATGGGGTGGCGGCAGCGGTGTTATGAAATGGCCCTGGCATTAGTTCACGATCGCACCCGCTCCCCTCAACCTGTCCTCCACGGTTGAGGGGAGCGGGTGCACCAGTACTCTCTTATCTTAAGCCAAGCCTTCCAACAGAACGGCGACCATGCAGAACTCGAAAACTTTGGCGCTGCCTGAAGGTGTTGACACCACCAACAGACAGCTAACCCCGCAAATCTAGCACGCAGATTGCCGGGCTATGGTCGATCGTACCCTAGAGCCCCCAGTTTGCACCTCAGCTGCGGGCGCTAGGGTTTTTGCGTTCTGTCTTCCTCGCCCGGGGAGTGCGTCAACATTTAGCGAGAGAAAAATAAAGATAGAGGGGTAGGTTATCCAGGGCTACCCCATGACACCTGAACAACACCAACAACTGCAAAGGCACGTCAGTGAGATCGCTAAACTGCTGTATGTCGATGCTCAAGCCAAGGGGTTGCCCATGGGCAACCTGAGCGAGATTGAGATGGCCGTCCGCAGCCAACTGCTTCGCCATGTATCGCCAGGGTTGGGAATTTTTTTATCGAAACGGTTGTTGGCCCAGACTCAGGCTACCCACGAGGGCTAAATAGCCTGCTGGGCAAGTTGCGTCTCGGCTCCACCCAAGCCGAGAAACTGGGCGTTAAGCCCGGTATTCAACAGAGTCCGTTGCTGGAGTTGTGTTGTCAGCGGATGAGTGCCAAAGCCTCCTATCAGCAAGCCGCCCGGGATAAGCTGTTGAGCATCTAAATTGCATATTGACTTCTGCAAAGCCCTTGCTGCAAGGCGTTTGTACTAGTGCTGTTTGAATGCCTAACAGCTTATTGACCTGCTAACCGGGGTCAGTGTCAGTGCCAAAACTCTAGAACGCATCGTCAATCGAACCCCTATCGATGCCCCTGAGATCACCGAACCCGTCGCCGCAGTTGACCTCAACGGAGGCATGGTGTGATTGGTCGGCGATCCCGGTCAGCCCAGCGAATGGAAGCAGTATAAAGCTGTTCGAGTCAATGGCGACAGGCCAGGTATGGCGTGGTTTCAGGATAATTCAGCCTTGCTGGACTGGCTTCATCACTTAACCTTCGTCAGCTTGTTCTACTGCTTAAGGGATGGCCATGTCGGGATTTGGTCGCTGTTTGCCCAACTTGAGGTGCCCCAAATCGCCAAGGAAATCTTGGATTGGTATCACCTCATTGAGAACTTACACAAGGTGGGTGGGTCGTTGAAACGCTTACAGGAGGCCGAATCTCTATTGTGGGAGGGGCAAGTCGATAAAACTATCGCCCTATTCGACCCGGTTAAGACAGACTCCTCACGGCGCTTTCAGGCGTATTTGCAAAACCACCGCAGTCGGATTCCGAATTATCGGTATTACCAGATGGAGGGCCTGCCCATTGGGTCTGGTTCAGTTGAGTCTTGGATTAAGCAGATCGATGAACGGGTGCAGATTACCGGGGCACGATGGAAGCCTGAGCGAGTACCCCAAATCCTAGCCCTGCGCTGCGCCTATCTCAGCGGTCGCCTCGATTGATTTTCTCCGCGCAAAGTATGACGCACTCCCCTCGCCCGTCCCCTCCCTCGGAGGGGTGCCCGCAGGGTGGGGTGGGTCTGTCTTAGCCATGGGGCAAGTTGCTGGCATTGGGTCAGTGGCTTTCAGCTGTGGTTTGACCCACCCCTACCCCTCCCCAGAGGGGATTTGCGGTCTAGGGCTTGCTCACTGCAACCAAAACCGGAGACAGAACCCATGTTTGAGTACCTCGAACCCGACGCCGCTGGGGCGTCGAACCAGCCGCCTGCCCAGACCGGCAGAGCCCACCCCCACCCCGAACGGGTACGTCACCTGTTCTACGGCAGCTTGGCCGCCCTAGACCGCACCATCAAAATCCTCCACGCCTACGGCTACGCCGACCCCAGCGACGGTCGCGACCCCATCCCCGTGCCCTCCAACACCGTCGAGACCGCATCGCCCAGCCGAGCCCACCGGTCGTCGAGCGGAGTCGGGACCTGGATGGTCATCCTGACCAAAACCCTGTTGATTGAGTAAGCCCCTTATCCCCCCCAGAACCGGGTTGCTCCGTCGTTAGCCCACCCTAGGCAACAACCCCAGCAATCCGGTTCCTGACCACGGGCATTGAGCGATCTCCCATGGATGATTCTCTACGATCGCTTCCCCAGTAGCTGATCGCGCAGGAGCTTGATGCGATCGCGGTATTTAGCCGCCTCTTCAAAGTCGAGGTTCTTGGCTGCCTCCTTCATTTGCTTTTCGATCTGGCCGATCAGTTCAGGAATTTCGTCCAGGGGCAGCTCGTCTTTGTGCTCAAAGACCTCCTCCAGTTCGTGGGCAGCGAAGCGGCGTGAGGTCTCTAGGAACGACAGAATGGAGTTGCTGTTGCGGCGAATAATCGACGTGGGGGTAATGCCATTGGCCTCGTTGTGGGCGGTTTGAATGGCGCGACGGCGCTCGGTTTCGCTGATCGCCCTGGCCATGCTGTCGGTCAAGTTGTCGGCGTAGAGGATAGCCTGACCACGAATGTGGCGAGCGGCGCGGCCAATGGTTTGAATCAGCGATCGCTCCGCCCGCAGGAAGCCTTCCTTATCGGCATCCAAAATCGCCACCAGGGAAACCTCCGGCAAATCTAGCCCCTCCCGCAGCAGGTTGACCCCCACCAGCACGTCGTAGAGGCCCTCCCGCAGGTCCTGGATAATCTCAATTCGCTCAATGGAGTGAATTTCGGAGTGCAGGTAGCGCACCCGCACTCCGTGCTCGGCGAAGTAGTCGGTCAGATCTTCGGCCATGCGCTTGGTCAAAGTAGTGATCAGCACCCGCTCCTGGCGGGCGGCGCGCTCTTTGATTTCGCCCAGCAGGTCATCCACCTGACCACCCGTGGGGCGGACAAAAATTTCGGGGTCGAGCACCCCCGTGGGGCGAATGATCTGCTCCACTACCTTATTTTCGGAAATCTCCATTTCCCAGTTGCCGGGGGTGGCGGAGACAAAGATAGATTGGTTCACCTTGTCCCAAAACTCTTCGGCCTTGAGGGGGCGGTTGTCGGCGGCGCTGGGCAAGCGAAAGCCGTGGTCGATCAGCACCATTTTGCGGCTGCGATCGCCGTTGTACATGCCGTGAATCTGGGGAATGGTGACGTGGGATTCGTCGATCACCAGCAGCCAGTCCTTGGGAAAGTAGTCGAGCAGGCACTCCGGCGGCGACCCGGCCTGGCGACCAGCCAGGTGGCGGGCGTAGTTTTCCACCCCGTTGCAGTAGCCCACTTCGCGAATCATCTCCAGGTCGTAGCGGGTGCGCTGCTCTAGGCGCTGGGCCTCCAGCAATTTCCCCTCTTTTTCCAACTCCTCTAGGCGCTCTTCGAGTTCGGTTTTAATGGCCTGGCAGGCTTCGTCAATGCGATCGTCGGGGGTGACAAAGTGCTTGGCAGGGTAAATATTGAGCCCCTCCATGCTTTGCAGGGTGGCCCCGGTGATCGGGTCGACGTAGCGTACGGCGTCAATTTCGTCGCCAAAAAACTCAATGCGAATGATCCGGTCTTCGTAGGCGGGGCCGATCTCGAGCACGTCGCCCTTGACTCGAAACTTACCCCGGCCCAGGTCTAGATCATTGCGCTCGTACTGAATCGAGGCCAAGTCGCGCAGCACCTGACGCTGGTTCACCTCCATCCCCACCTGTAGCGGAATCGATGCCTTCAGATACTCCGACGGAATCCCCAGACCGTAGATGCAGCTGATCGAAGCGACCACAATCACATCCCGCCGCTCAAACAGGGAGCGGGTGGCCGAGTGGCGCAGCATGTCGATCTCGTCGTTAATCGACGCCGTTTTGGCGATGTAGGTGTCGGTGGTGGGAATGTAGGCCTCAGGCTGGTAGTAGTCGTAGTAGCTAATGAAGTATTCCACCGCGTTGTCGGGAAAAAACTCCCGCAGCTCATTGCAGAGCTGGGCCGCGAGGGTTTTGTTGTGGGCCAGCACTAGAGCGGGCTTGCCAATGTTGTCGATGACGCGGGCAATGGTGTGGGTTTTGCCGGTGCCAGTGGCCCCGAGCAGAGTTTGATACTTGGAGCCGTCTTGCAAAAATTGGGTCAGGCCCGCGATCGCCTTGGGCTGGTCTCCGGCGGGTTCAAAGGGAGCCTGAATGTTGAAGTCGCCCATAGATCGCCAAAGGGTACAAAGACACTATTACGTTTCTTTATGATGCCTGATTTCAGCGCGATCGGTGGCGCTAATCCCCCCTAAGTCGCTGACCATCTCCAGGGCCAGGGCCAGCGCCTCCGCGACTTGCTCGACGCTCAGCCCCATGGCGAGTAGCCTAGGCACAGCAGCCCGTTGGGATGCTTCGGCCTGCTCGGCCCGGAGGCGTTCTTGCTCAGCCCGCAGGCGCGCCTGCTGCTGGTGCGGAGGAGGGCAGAGGGGCCATGGCAACAGGGTGGCAACGCCGTCTGGATAGCTCTAGTCTACTTAAATTCGGCCCCTTGGCGACAAACTATACCTGGGACAACCCTTTTCAAATAACCTCTCAGCCTGAGTAACCGAAACTATAATTAAAGCTAAAATTCCCATCCCTATTGGCACTAATGGCCACAGGCAAGAGGCCAGTTTTTAAGTGCAGAAATGAATAGCCTTCATCTGTTTCAATTACCGGTAGCGCTAGCTATGGCGTTGCTGAATAGCGGTATGAACGTGTGGAATTCTAAATGAGCCCTCAAGGCGTCTAGCCTTTGCTTCATACCTCGAATCACCAACGCCCATCGCACGGTAGTCGAGGGATCTCTCGCTCGCAGAACCGCTCAAACTCGCGATAGAAGTCGTCAACGTCGCAGAAGATTTGGGTCAGATTGAGGCGCGCTAGACTCAAAGACATGGCTGAGATGCTTGGAATTCAACACTTTGAGCGTAACCCTCAGCCTTTCTTTCGGCGCTCTATTTTTTGTCGAACTCAGGTTTTAAACAGCCAATCGGTTGCACCCATGACAGTTTCATCGACTTCAAACTCTCCAAGTTCGATGTCGATCGCCACAATTTTGCCATCGTTGCCCACTTCGATTTTTGACCGAATACAAGACTCATAAAGTTCTTGCCCTCTTTGGGCTAATTCTTCTTGCTGTTGCAGTATTTTCCCTACATTTTGCCCTGGGTTGGGGGAGGGAACGATTACCCCGAAGAGAGGCTGAGCTAGCGAAGTGATGTTGCACATGAATCTGCGAAGTCAGCGATGAAATCGAGGCATATGAATATGAATATTGTTCTCATAGCCCCATAAGCTGTTAGTCATTCAAACTGCACTAGTACAATCGCCACAAAAGCCTTGCTGCAAGGGCTTCACAGAAACCAACATGCAATTTAGATGCTCAACAGCTTAGGCGACTCCCAAGGATCAATATAACGAAGATTAAAGTATTAAGAGGCAAAGGTAGAAGGTTAAATTCATGTACAAGATAAAACATCATTCCTCCTAATAAAGATGAGGCTGCGTATATTTCTTTTTGGAATACAAAAGGGATTTCGCCGATTAGATTATCCCTGATTATTCCTCCTCCCACAGCAGTTATTGTACCTGAAAGAATACATCCAAAGAAATGAACACCCAATGAAATCGCCGTCTCTACGCCTATTACAGTAAAAACAGCAAGTCCAAGCGCATCAAGATAAATAAAAATTTTATACCCATATCCATCTTTTATTTTGTTCATACATAGATAAGCTGTTAGGCATTCAAACCGCACTAGTACAATCGACACAAAAGCCTTGCAGCAAGGGCTTTGCGGAAGTCAGCATGCAATTTAGATGCTCAACAGCTTAAGTAAAAATAACACCAATAAAAACTGTAGGCAAATGGTATGGGTCATTAAATGTACTTGATTCTACTCCTAACACCATGTCTCTAATTATTCCCCCTCCCAATGCGGTAGCGAGTGCCAGAAAAAAAGCTCCAATTACATCAATCTTATGGTGAATACCACCAATAATACCTGTTATACAAAAGGCAAATGTGCCTATTAGATCAGCAACATATAGTAGTTTCATCGGTAGATGCCTAAGGTAAATCAGAGTTCTCTTCGGATACTGACTAAGAGTGCTGTTGCGCGTCTAACAATTTATTGGTTCGATCCAGTCTGCCTATCTAACCTCTTCCGGTGAATAAGCAGATTATCCGCAGTCCAATCCCCTTCTAAGGTTAGATAGACGGCATGCTGCTGCCTATCTAACCAACAGAGCCTCGTACTATCCTCGATCTCCATGGTTGACAGGAAGTGCCTGTACCAAGGCAATCGTATTTTAATTAGCTAACTACAATACAGACAGGATGTAAAGCTCCTGGTCGCTGGTGTAGCCACCCCTACTCCGCAAAGAATCCCAACAACGCATCCCCCGCCGCCCGCTGATCCAGGTTCAGGTAGCTAGTCAGCGATGCCACGCTAGCGTGGCCCGTAATCGCCATAATCTGCCGCAATGGCACCCCGCATCATAGAGGTGAGTGGCCAGCGATCGCCCAGGTATCTCCGCCTTTGTCCTGGGCAGAAATCCAGGGGATTGGTGAGGCGATCGCGACTCCAATCGAGACACCATCGTCTTCAGGAACCTATTGGCCTAGAATACGTCTAGATAAATCGTGTTTTGCTGCCCCACAGTGATCCGTAAGCCGATGAATTCGAAGCAATTAGCCGTCCTCGTGGGCGGTTTTGTTTTAGTTTCAGCCGGTGCGATCGCTAGCATCCGGTTTCCGGTTCCTGACCAGCGAAGCCACCACCTCTAACATCAAGGCTACCCATGGGAACCAGGCCACGGCTGAAGCCCTCGCTCAGCAGATCGCCCAGCTGAACGTTGAAGAAGTACTTCAGGGTGAACGATTTATGCAAAATGCGCCTCAAATGATTCGTCTGCGGGAGCAGAAGTCGAAGCTTGAACAACGCCTCACCCAGCTGCAACCGTGTGCGTATCAAACGTCAATGGCTGTCGCTACCGCTAGGGCTATCGAGGCTCAGATTGCTGACCTAGAGGTGCAGTACGCCACCGACAACATTGACGATACCTTGTCCAAGGCAAATGCTAACGGGGGCAAAACCCTGTACCCCAAACATCGATCGGAGACCTGGGCTGGGCTGCCGAGTTTGAAGATAGCGAAGGCAATCGCATTGCCCTACATTCCCAGCCAATACTGTCTACCTAGCGACCCTGGCCGGTGGATCAAGTCGCTGGGTAAACGGTGGTGTTACGCTGGATCCCCTACCCATGGTGCTGCTTAACCACGGCGGCCAGGGCCTTCTCGACTCCCATCAGCGCCTGCTGCACCTCGTCAGCACTCACATTCAGCGGCGGTACAAAACGCACCACCTGCGGCCCGGCGGGCACCAGCAATAGCCCTTCATCCATAGCCGCCTTAACGATATCCACAGATTTAATCTTGGCGTTGGCCTGAAGCACCAGGCCGTTGATCAGCCCCCAGCCGCGCACCTGCTCCAGTAGATCGGGGTACTGTTGCACCAGCCGCTGCAAGCCAAACCGCAGCTGCTCGCCCCGCAGCTTCACGTTGTCCAATAGGTTCTCCGCCTCTACGGTTTCACACACCGTCAACCCCACCCGACAGGCAAAGGGGTTGCCCCCAAAGGTGCTGGCATGGTCACCCGGCTCAAATACCGCGCAGGAGGCTTTACACAACAGCGCCCCAATGGGAATACCGCCCCCCAGCCCCTTGGCGGAGGTGAAGATATCCGGCTCAATGCCCAGGTTCTCAAACCCCCAGAGCTTGCCCGTCCGGCCCATGCCCACCTGCACCTCGTCGAGAATCAGCAAAATACCCTTCTCGTCGCACAGCTGGCGAATCGCCTGGAAATAGGCCCCATCGCCTGGACAAACGCCCCCTTCTCCCTGGAGGGCCTCCAGCATAATGGCCGCTACCTGAGGTGTCTCGGCATCGAGCTCAGCCACCAGGGCCTCTAGGGCCGCCATGTCGTTGTAGGGGACGTAGGCAAACCCTGGCATTAACGGGTCAAAGTTCTTTTGATATTTGGGTTGGCCCGTGGCAGTAACCGTAGCCAGGGTGCGCCCGTGGAAGCTGGCCACGGCGGTAATAATCAGCGGCGTAGCAATGCCCCGGCGGGTGTGGGCGTACTTGCGGGCCAGCTTAATCGCCCCCTCATTGGCCTCGGCCCCAGAATTGCAGAAAAACACGCGATCGGCGCAGGAGTGCTCCACCAACCAGTGGGCCAGGGCCCCCTGTTCGGGCACATAGTACAGATTCGACACGTGGTGCAGGGTTTGGATCTGCTGGGTGACGGCCTCGACCATGGCCGGATGAGCGTGGCCCAGGGTGCAGGTGGCAATACCGGCCACAAAATCTAGATAGCGGCGACCTTGGTCATCCCACACAAAACTGCCTCGGCCCTTAGTGAGGGCAATGGGGAAGCGCCCGTAGGTCGTCATCACGTCGGCATCGAACTGGGCCGGCGAGAAAGCCGCGCTGCCGTTGGTGCCGCTAAAGGATTTGAGGGAGTTTTGAACGAGGGTTTTTAGGCTCACGGTGGGGGAGTAGGGGGTAAGGGGTTGGGGGTAAGGGGTTGGGGGTACTGGCCTGTTGGTGACGGATCATTAAACTCTAAACTCTAAATTTTGAATTTTGAAGTTTGAATTTTGAAGTTTGAATTCTTACAGCCCAACCCACCTTCGATCGAGCATAGCGGAAACCCAAGGAAAATCAAGGATGATCCTGAACTAATCAGCGGTGAATTAACCACGGTCGGGAGGTACCACTCTGCCGGATCAGCTGTAGTTTTTCGCCCAGGTAGGCCAGGTTTTGGGGTTCACCGCCGTAGCGCCAGCGGACGTAGGCATGGGTGATTTCGTCGGCCGCCTGGGCGGCCTGGGCTCTGGTTTGCGGGTAGAGACGCTGGCTGTATTCCAGGGGGGTTTCTGCGGGGCGTTTACCCAGGCCCTGCTGGTCAAACCAGGTCAGCATTTGTTGATATAGGCGCTCGGTGGGGGCGAGCTGGAGTAGCTGCCGGTAGCGCCAGGCCCGGAGCAGCCCCATCAAGGCTAGCCAGGCGACAAAGCCCAGGATGACCGCGATCGCAATGCCTACCATAATGCCCACCCAGCCCAGCCCCAGCAGGGCGTTGAAGGCCTGTACCAGATAGCGCAGCCCGTCGCTGACCAAGGTGATCAGCCCCTCGATGATGCCGACTAAGGGGGAGGGCAGCCAGCCCGCAAACCAGTTCCATAGCTGCCGAACCAGGCTAAAAGCCTCGGACTCCCTCAGGCTGGGAGGAATCAGCTCGTGACCAGGGATGGGATCGAAGCCAAACCAGCCGTAGCCGGGGAAATGCACTTCGGTGATGGCGTAGGCGTCGGTGTTGCGCACGATGTAAAACCCGGTGAAGGGGTTAAATTCACCTTCGCCAAAGCCCGCCACCAGCCGCGCTGGAATGTCAATGGAGCGGAGCATGATCGTTAGCACGGTGGAAAAGTGGTCGGGATAACCACCGCCCGCTTCAAATAAAAAGGTTTCTACCAGGTCTTGATCGCCGTTGAAAAAGGGGAGATCGGGTTGAATGGTATAGCGCTGTTTGAGGGTCTGAGCCAGGTAAAGCGCTTTTTCGTAGGGATCGGTGAGGGGAACCGGGGCGGTGGCTAGCAGCGCTTCGGTTTGGGCCCGTACGGGCTCGAGAATGTCGCCCGGCACCTGGAGGTAATGGGAGCGAATGCCGGGGGGATATTGGCGGCCTGCGGCCCTCAGCCGGGTGCGATCGCGGTAGGGCACCCGGGACACCACCGTGTAGGTCATGCCCGCTTCTAACACGACGGGCGATCGCAGGCTGCCCTCAGCGTCCATCGCCACCTCCCGAGTGGGGAAGTACAGTTCCTTGGGCTGGTACATGGCCGGAATCAGGTTGGGCAGCTCGCTAACCAGGGTGTAGGTCTGCACCACCTCGCGGGTGCGGGCTCGAGTGGGGTAAATGGGCAAAAACATCTGGCCCGAAAACCGCGATCGCTGCACCTTTTGGGTATTGTCATTGCGAGAAATATCCCACCCCTGGCCGGTGTAGGTATCAAAGGCCAGCATGCGCCAGAAGCCTGGGGCCTGCGATCGCACCCGCATCACCACCTGGGGGGTCATGGTGCCCCGCAGGTTTTGGTTCATCTGTCGGTTAAAGCCATAGTAGGAGGTCGTATCGACCACCCCCGGCCCGCTGAGCTTGCCCCGGCCCCGGATCGCGCCGGGGGTATCGCCGTCGCCAAAGCCCTCGCCATTGTCGCTGCCGTTGCCCCGGTAGGCCGGGTTCACAATGGTATCTCCCGAAAAATCCTCCGGGGTATCCACCACCGCACTGACCGGAAAGCTCTGGATCTGATACCCCGGCAGCCGGGGCAGAAACAAGAAGATCAGCAGCCCCAGGCCTACAATCAGGGCCACCATCCCTAAAAATCGCCCCAGCCTAGGCCGCAGCTTAACCTCGCCCCAGGCCCCAGCCCCCAGCCCCAGCCGCGACTGATAGTCGAGTCCCAGCACCGGAATGGCCATGACCAAAAACAACAGCAGCAGCGGCGCAAAGGCCAGGGTTTGACTAATGGTGGCGGCCACCCCGAGCAAAATTAGGCCAATCATCATCGAGTAGCCCAGGTCTTTGCGCCGGGGGAGATCAAAGCTGTGCAGCACCTGCAGCTGCACCAACAGCTCCGCCAGAATAATGCGCGTATCGCCAGGCTGTTCGAGCAGTCGGCTGAAAAAGGCCGCCAGGGCCATGAGCATGCCAATGGCGATAAAAAACTTGATAGCCACATTGCGGTACCGTCGGCGATACCAGCTAAAGGCCGCCCCCCCAGCGCTGAGGGGGATGGCCAGCAAATTCCCCAGTGAGGCATCGGTCACCCCAGCCGCGGCCACCACCATAGCGGCAATGCCCAGGGTGACCAGGCCCTGCACCAATACCCGCAGCAGCAGCGAGTCTTCAACCTCTTTGGGGGAAGCGGGTTTGCCTAGGGGAGGCGAGGCCAGCCAGCGCGAAGCAACCATAACGACGAAGGGATAGGATCGCCTCCATGCTAACCGCTCAGCCAGCCCCTGCCCAGGTCGCCCTAGCGACCGGTCACCATGATCTGAAAGCTGAGCGGAACGATCTGATTTGGCTCCAGGCTGACATCAAGGCGGTGCATAGCGCCGGGCTGGGTCGACAGCCGCAGCACCAGTTCCCCGGGAGTAGAGCGCTCCGACCCCAAGGATTCCTCCAGGCTGGTCATCACCAGGCTGCCGCCAGCGGGCAGCCGCACCCGCACCTCCAGCTGATTAGAGGCGGCCTGGTAGATGGCCTGTACCGTCATGGGCCCGGCGGTGGTGAGCCAGACCTGCTCCTGGGTGGGAGCATCGGCGGACACCGTCAGCGAGAGGGCCTCAAAAATTTCCTGGGCCGATAGCATCGCTAGGGCTACCTGCTGCTGGGTAGAGGCGGTGGCATAGTCAACCTGGGCGAGGGTTTGGGCCTGGGTTGAGCGATAGGCCGGCCGAGCCACCAGCCCCGCAATGTATTCAAGGGTTTGGGGCTGGTCAGGAAACAGCGCTTCTACCGCCGCCACCAGCCGCCGCCCAGTCTGCTGAATGTCTTGGGCGACCCGCTGGCACTCGTTGAGCAGGTCAGCCAGTAGTTCCTCGGGCATCCCGGCGGGAACCGAAAGATTTTTGAGGTGGTCTAACCAGACAGAGGACGTGCCGGGGGTCAACGCATCGGGATAGTCGTGCAAGCCTGTTTCCCAGGGGAACAAGGGTGGTCGGTGGGAAATTTCTTGCCGCAGGCGGCGTTTTAACAGGGCTTCAAAATGGGGTTGCACAGGGAATAGATCTCCAGAGTCAAAAACAGGGGTGTAGTTGGGGTCGAGCGCATCATCAGCTAAAGCCACTGGTACTGGGGTAGATGTCTCAAAACCAGGGTAGATCGGAGGGGTAGGCAAATTATCTAGCCCCTCTTGCTCAGTTGTTTCAGCACTAGTTGTTTCACCACTAACAGTCGGAAAGTAGCGCGTTCCTGATCGTGAGTCGTCCGCCGAAAGGAGCTCCAGCAGGAGCCTTAACAGGATGTCTTCGGGGATATCTGAGTCTCTATTCATGGCCTGGCAGAGTCTGTCCGGATGGATGTTAGTGAGATGACTAAACGTTACGAATTTCCCAAGCCTGCTCGAGCAGCTTAGTCCATTGCTTTTGAAACTGGGTAGGGGTCATAGACAAGATTTTAGCGGCTTCGTCATCGGTTACCCCCTGCTGTTTGAGCGCGAGCAGCTTGGCCTGTTTGGCGCTCAGGGTATCTTGCAGCTGCTGCCACTGCTGAACGGTCAACCCCAGGTTGGTCTCTAGGCCGGCCTCTAGCCACTCGTGCACCAGTTCCCAGTTGTGTGCTAGGGCAAAGCGCAACAGGTGATACTTAAAGCGCTGTTGCAGGTAGTCGCGCTCCCGGGGGGTGAGATTTAGCAACGACTCAATTTCTTGGCTAGGCAGGTCAAGCAGGCGCAGCGTAAAGTAGTCGGCGCATTCGTCCTGGTTGCGCTCTTTCAAGTAGGCCAGCAGTTCCTCGACCACGCGTCCCCGTAGGGAGTTTTCAGGCAGGTCATCGGCCTGGGCAATCATCATTTCTTCGCGCACCCGCTGGTGGGATGCGGCGGGCCGCAGGTCGTCACCGTCACCGCCGTAGTCGGTGGCTTGCTCGATATCGATGGGCAGCTCCGGCGGCTGTTGTCGAGAAAAGGTTTGGGCCCGCAAAATAATCAGCTGCTGGCTACGGCGACCGGGCAAGGGAATGCTTCGCTTGCCGTAGCGCTCTGAAAAAGCCATGAATTCGGCTAGTTCTAGGAGCGTGCGGGGCTGGTGGCGATCGCTGAGCTGGTTTTCACGCCGAAAGGCATTGAGGGCCTCTACGTAGAACCCCTGCAGGAAGTCTTCAATCAGCGCCAGCCGGGCCTGGTAGCTGGTTTGCACCTGGGGCGGCGTAATGTAGCGGTACACAATGGCGCTCAGGGTGCTGTGTAACTCAACCCTACCCTGGCGTGACCCCAGGCTGTAGTACTTGAGACACTGATCTAAGCGATGCTTACCTAAGGACTTGGCCCAGACCTCGACGTCGCCCGAGGCCTGGATGCGATCGCTCTCGCTACAAATTCGCAGCACTTCATTAGCCGCACGCTGAGCAATGGCCCGACATCCCGTTTCGGCCGCGCCGGTACTATTCTTTAGATCGTGGTAGAAAAGCTGGCTAAGCGAGTCCACACTTAACGTACAGATACCCTGAGTCAATCTATCTGTCCTCAAAAGCTACACAAACCGTGGAGCGATCTTCAGGTATTTAAAAGCGTGGTGGATGCGCCCATGGCAACTCGGTGGGTTAGCTTAATCCTAATCGGGCCTCGGATCCGAGGCTTAGGTAACGGTTAGAAGTGGAGTAAACCCAATGGGTAGAACCCTGTCGGTAGAAACGGGTTGAGTTGCACGGTACTATGTAGTCTAACATCTGTCCGTAAATTTATGGATGGCGGGCACAGCACCCCAGGCCCCGGTTCCCTAGGCCCCGGCATTTCAGGCTACGGCATTTCAGGCTACGCCCCTGCGGTAGAGTGGGTCTAGGTTGAGCGCCAGTGGTGAACGCCTGCCCTAGCTCCCTGACAATCGCCCCCCACCCATCACCCGGTACTCCTATGGATTTAGATGCCCAAATCGCTGATCTCCAGCAAAATGCCCCCGACGATGGGGTAACGGCCAACGCCATTACGACCATTGCCCCGACCTTGAAGGCGATCGCAAGCCAGCTCAAGCACAAGCAGTACTACGTGTTGCAAACCCTAGAGCAGGGTTGGATGATGACCACCCTCAGCAACCGCACCCAGCCTACTACCCAGAAAAACATCGTCTACGCTTACCCCACCCTGCAGGATGCCGCCACGAGCCAGGCGACTGTCAAGGATCCCCAGGTCATGGCTTTGCCGGTGCCAGTGGTGCAAATTCTGTTTCAGCTGCTGGCCATGGAGCCCATTAACAGCCTGATCTTCTTTGAGACCCCTGGTCAGATCGGCCAGGGCGTTGAAATTCGTCGGCAAGATATGCAGTCTCTGATCCAGGCCCAGCTTCAGCAGACCCAGCTTCAGCAGACCCAGCAGACTAGCGCTATCCCCCCCGACATGGCCTGACACAGCTGCGAAAAAGTTTGAGTCGTTGAGCCGGGATGTGATAATTTATAAGACCGACGGGCGATTAGCACAGTGGTAGCGCGCTTCCTTCACACGGAAGAGGTCACTGGTTCGAAACCAGTATCGCCCATACAAGATAAAACCCCTAAAACGTAAGCCCCGAGAGCGCTCAAAGCCCCTCAGGGCTTACGTTTATAATGTCGCAAACCACGTCAAACCCACTAGTACATTTGTAAAGATTGGGTTACTTCGGGTAACTTCAGAGAGATTTTGACTATCAGGGCCAGTACACCAGTTTGACCTTACCTCGAAAAAGTGGACATTCCCGAAGAGTTGACAACGAAGGAGAATGTTGAGATGACTCAAAAACCGCGAAGGACATTTACAGACGAGCAAAAGGCAGAAGCTGTTCGCA